>Ga0073934_10003436_pt1 | contig 29184 bp, 28 predicted proteins | sample LarsenN4metaG_FD_76834 | JGI IMG/M metagenome (GOLD analysis project Ga0073934, IMG submission 76834) | Hot spring sediment bacterial and archeal communities from British Columbia, Canada, to study Microbial Dark Matter (Phase II) - Larsen... ... | reverse complement strand
TCGTCCATCCGTATCCCGAGCAACGCCTGTGCGTCAGAACCTGAGGGAAGAGCCCAGTGCGTTAACTGCGCACGCTGGGATCTGTGGAGGGGGTGCTCAGCAATGGGCATTCCTACTCCGACTTTTCTCGATCTCCGTCTAACATTACCAGGCGAGAAAACAAATTGCGCCGGGGCGACGTAAACCCAGCCATGAACCGCGAGGCCGAAATCTACTGCCCGCTCTGCGCGTGGCGCCCCCGACCCGCCGATCGGTGGTGGTGCTATCCGGGCTGCCGCACGGAATGGAACACGTTCTGGACGCGCGGCCGCTGCCCGGGCTGCGGCCATCAATGGCTCGAAACGGCATGTCTCTCCTGCGGGCGCATGTCGCCGCACGAGAGCTGGTATCACTACCCGGACGGCGGCGAGGCCCCGGCCGACGTCGAGCTCGAGCGCGAGAAGGCGGAGACGGCCTGAGCGGCGGCCAACCGCGGCCGCGCCGGGCTCACGGGTCCATGTTGCGCACGGACCGCTCGTTCTCGAGGCAGATCTGATCCATGATCTCCGTGTCGAGCACGATCGATTGCTCGACCGTCGCCGTCCACGGCCTCGTATAGGCGCCCGGATCGTCGACCGTGATCTCGATCGCGAGCGTGCCGTAGCTCGGCCGCGTGATGCGCTCCGTGATGCGCGCCCGGCTCGTCAGCGGATGGCCCATGAGGTCGAGCCACGAGTCGTCGCGGTAGCCGAGCGAGTCGACGACGAGCGTGTCGCCGTCCCAGCGCGCCGTCGAATAGCCGTTCCACGTCGGCTCCGGGTCGACCGGCAACGGCCGGCCGTCCAGGTGGATCTGCCGAAAGCTCGCGTTGAACTCGTGCAGCAGCACGATCACGTCCGGCGTCTGAACGATCTTCTTGTACTGCGGAAACGAATAGGCGCGCGGAAAGTTCGGCGGCAGACAGCGCGCGTGCGGGTCGTCCTTGCTGTTGTCGGCCGTGCGCTTCGCCGAGACTTCCGCGGCCCACGGCTGCAGCGGCAGCCCGCCCTCGACGGTGCGGCCGAGATCGACGGCGTCGGCCGGCAGCGGCATCTGCTCGATGCACTCGCCGCCGCAGCCTTCGGGCAGCAGCTCCGCGGACACCCAGATGCCCGAGAAATCCGGCTTCCCGTCCGGCATGCGCGGCGCAGGCGCCGCGAGATCCGGTTGGCCATCGGGGGTCCGAGGCACGCCCGCCGTCGGCAGGTAGAGCCATTGAGCCATGAGCGGAGCGGCCGCGAGCAAAGATGCCGCGGCCAACGAAGCGCGAACAGCGAGATGCACAGTCGGTTCTCCTCGATTGCCGTGTGGCGACGGTAGCGCGCTAGGGGCTCGAACGCGAGCCGTGCCGAGGCGGTGCTGCTGCGTGCAGAGGAGCGGCAAGCCGCCAGCGCGCGACCGAGCGCGCCCGCCAGCGCGCGATCCAGCGCGCCGGCGCTCGGCGCTGCCGGCCGCTTGGCAAACCAGTGACGTGCAATACTGGGCGCCTCGATCTCGGTGGAGTACCGACATGCGCAGCGCCGTCCTCGCCGTGTCCCTGCTGGCCGCCGCCCTTACGGGACCTCGAAACGTGTCGGCACAAGCCGCTACGAACTGCGACCGGGCATGCCTCGAGGGCGTGATGACGGCCTACCTCGACTCGCTCGTCGCGCACGACTCGAGCCGCGCGCCGCTCGCGGCGAACGTGCGTTTCACGGAAGACGCGAAGGTGCTGCCCGTCGGCGAAGGCTTGTGGAAGACGGCCACGAAGCTTCGGCCGTTCCGCACGGACTTCCTGGACCCGACGACAGGAACGGCCGCCGTGCACACCGTGCTCGAGGAGAACGGCGCGCCCGTGCTGCTCGCGGCGCGCCTGCGCGTGGCCGGCCGCCGCATCACGGAGATCGAGACGATCGTCGTGCGCTCGCGCGAGGAGGGCGCCCTGTTCGCGCCCGACTCGCTGGCCGAGCCGTCGGCCGCGATGGTGACCGCGCCGCCGACATCTGCGCGCATGCCGCGCGCGGCGATGATCGACATCGCGCTCCGCTACCCGGGCGGGCTCAAGATCGGCAGCTTCGAAAGGTCCGACGTGCCGTTCGCAACCGGCGCCTACCGGCTCGAGAACGGCGTGCGGATGGCCGGGCCCGGCTGCACGTTCCAGCCTCCGAGCTGCGAGAACATGCGCGGCCAGCAGATCCCGACGCTCGCGGGCATCGAGGCGCACGTCGTCGCCGTCGACGAGGAGAACGGCACCGTGCTGCTTTGGATGGACTTCGGCCCGGGCTCGCTGCCGGGCCCGCCCGGCGCGCCGCCGCGCTCGCTCGTCACGTTCGAGGCGTTCAAGATCCACGGCGGCCAGGTGCACGCCGTCGAGGCTATCTTCGAAGGCATGCCGCCGAACACGCCGTCCGGCTGGCGCTGATGCCGCGAGCCGTCAGGCCGCCTGGAGCATTCCGGCGTCGACGATGAACCGCTCGACGACGTCGAGCCCGCGCCGTTCCTTCAAGTTCGTGAACACGAACGGCCGCTCGCCGCGCATCGTGAGCGTGTCGCGCTGCATGACGTCGAGCGATGCGCCGACCATGGGCGCCAAGTCGATCTTGTTGACGACGAGCAGATCCGAGCGCGTGATGCCGGGCCCGCCCTTGCGCGGGATCTTGTCGCCGGCCGCGACGTCGATCACGTAAATCGTGAGATCGACGAGCTCGGGGCTGAACGTGGCGCTCAGGTTGTCGCCGCCGCTCTCGACGAAGATCAAGTCGAGCGTCGGGAAGCGGCGCACCATCGTGTCGATCGCGGCGACGTTCATCGAGGCGTCCTCGCGGATCGCCGTGTGCGGGCAGCCGCCCGTCTCGACGCCCATGATGTGATCCGCGTCGAGCGCGTTCGAGCGGATCAGGATCTGCGCGTCCTCCTGCGTGTAGATGTCGTTCGTGACGACGGCGATGTGATAGCGCTCGCGCATCTGCTTGCACAGCGCATCGATCAGGCTCGTCTTGCCGGAGCCGACGGGGCCGCCGACGCCGACGCGCAGGATGTTGTCTCTCATGGCGTAAAGCTCCTCAGGATCTGAACAGACGGGTGTATTGCGTTTCGTGCAGCGAGCTCGCGATCGCGAGGCCCGGCAGGCTCGCGCCGAGCTCATCGTCGCCGAGCGCGGCGGCCGTTGCGACGCAGGCCGGGATGCGCTCGCCGAGCGTCAGCAGCAGGCGCTGACCCGCCGTGTGCCCGAGCGGCACGAGCTTGACGGCTGCGGCCACTTGCGCCTCGCACCACGCCCAAGCGTAGCCCGCGCACGCGTCCTCGGCCGCGATCGACCAGCTCGCGGCCGCTACGGCGAACGCGCAGGCGAACGGCAGGCGGCGCTCCGGCACGGGCACGTCGAGGCTCGCGAGCAAATGCGTCAGCGCCTGGCCCATCGCGAGGTCCTCGAACCTGAGCTCGGCCGTCTCGCGCCGCGCCTCGAGCTTGCGCGCGAGGCGGCGCACGGCGGGGTCGTCGCTTGCTCTCGCGGCTGCGTGCGTGCGCAACAGCATCGGCAGATCCAGCCTCGCGACGCCGAGCTCGAGCACGTCGCCGAGCCAAGCGAGCGCCGACACCTCGTCGCGTACGACGCCGTCGAAATGCGCGTACTCGAGCGCTTGCGAATAGCTGTACGCGCCGACGGGTAGGGCCGGGCTGATCAATTGCCAGAGCTTCGGCGTGCTCACGCGGAACCCTCGCGATCGCGATTGCGCGTGTTGCCGAAGACGGCGCGGTCGTCGTGCGCCTGCGCCTGTGGGTGCGCGTGCGAATGCGAATGCGAGTGCGCGTGAGGATGCGGGTGCGCATGCCCGTTCGCGTGCGCGTGTCCGTGGCCGTGCGCTCTCGCCTCGCGGCCGGCACCGTGCTCGTGCCGGTGCTCCCCGAAGGCGCCGCTTTCGGGCTCGAACGGCTCCTCGCCGTGCACGACCGTGAGGCCGAGCTGCGCGACGAGCACGTCGAGCACGTGGTCGGCCAAATAACGCACCCAGCCCGTGCCGATCTCGAGCGCGACGTGCCGGTTGCCCAAGTGGTAGGCGAGCTGCGCGAGGCGGCGCAGGTCGCGGCACCAGACCGTCGAGACGCGCTCGCGCGCAGCGACGATCTCGACCTCCGTGCCGTCCGCGGCGCACAGCCGGTCGCCGCCGCGCAGCACGGTGCCGCGCGGCAGCTGGATGCCGGCGTCGAAGCCGCCCGCGAGGCGCACGCGCTGGCGGGCCTTCTGCCGCTGCTCGAACGGCAGCACGAGCTTCGGCGCACTTGGGCTCGAGGCCGCTCCGCCGGCCCGGCGCGCCGGCACGTGTTTCGTGAACATTCGCAGTCCGTCGGTCACGCAGCCTCCTCGGTCAGAACAGGAAATAGCGCTGCGCGAGCGGCAGCACGCGCGCCGGCTCGCACGTGAGCAGCACGCCGTCCGCGCGCACCTCGTAGGTCTCGGGGTCGACTTCGATGTTCGGCCGGTAGCCGTTCAGCTTCATGTCGGCCTTGCGAAGGCCGCGCGTGCCGCTCGCCGCGACCAGCGACTTCGCGAGCCCGAAGCGCCGGTCGACGCTCGCGGCGAGCGCGGCGGCCGACACGAACGTCACGGACGTGCGCTCGACGGCGCGGCCGAACGAGCCGAACATCGGCCGGTAGTGCACGGGCTGCGGCGTCGGAATCGAGGCGTTCGCGTCGCCCATCGGCGCCGCAGCGATCATGCCGCCCTTCACGATCAGCGACGGCTTCACGCCGAAGAACTTCGGCTTCCAGAGCACGAGATCGGCGAGCTTGCCGACCTCGACGGAGCCGACGTGCGCGGCGATGCCGTGCGCGAGCGCGGGGTTGATCGTGTACTTCGCGACGTAGCGCTTCGCGCGGAAGTTGTCGTTGCGCGCGCCGTCGTCTTCGGGCAGCGCGCCGCGCTGCAGCTTCATCTTGTGCGCCGTCTGCCACGTGCGCGTGATCACCTCGCCGACGCGCCCCATGGCTTGCGAGTCGGACGAGATCATCGAGAACGCGCCGAGATCGTGCAGGATATCCTCGGCCGCGATCGTCTCGCGGCGGATGCGCGACTCGGCGAACGCGACGTCCTCGGGGATCCCGGGATCGAGGTGGTGGCACACCATGAGCATGTCGAGGTGCTCGTCGACGGTGTTCACGGTGTACGGGCGCGTCGGGTTCGTCGACGACGGCAGCACGTTGTCGGCGCCGCAGGCCTTGATGATGTCGGGCGCGTGGCCGCCGCCGGCGCCTTCCGTGTGGTACGTGTGGATCGTGCGGCCCTTGAACGCCACGAGCGTCGTCTCGACGAAGCCCGATTCGTTCAACGTGTCCGTGTGAATCGCGACCTGTACGTCGTAGCGCTCCGCAACCTCGAGGCACGCGTCGATCGCGGCCGGCGTCGTGCCCCAGTCTTCGTGCAGCTTGAGCCCCATCGCGCCGGCCTCGAGCTGCTCCTCGAGCGGCCGCGCGAAGCTCGCGTTCCCTTTGCCGAGGAACCCGAGATTCATCGCGAAGCCGTCGGCGGCCTGCAGCATTCGCATGAGATTCCACGGCCCCGGCGTGCACGTCGTCGCGTTCGTCCCGGTCGCGGGGCCCGTGCCGCCGCCGAGCATCGTCGTGATGCCCGACGCGAGCGCCTCCTCGATCTGCTGTGGGCAGATGAAGTGAATGTGCGCGTCGACGCCGCCGGCCGTGAGGATCTGCCCTTCGCCGGCGATTGCCTCGGTGCCGGGGCCGATCACGATCGTGACGCCGGGCTGCGTGTCGGGATTGCCGGCCTTGCCGATGGCGGCGATGCGGCCGTTCTTGATGCCGACGTCGGCTTTGACGATGCCCCAATGGTCGAGGATCAACGCGTTCGTGATCACGACGTCGACGCAAGCCGAGCTCTCGCGCTGACTCTGGCCCATGCCGTCGCGGATGACCTTGCCGCCGCCGAACTTGACCTCGTCGCCGTAGACGGTGTGATCGGCTTCCACCTCGATCACGAGCTCCGTGTCGCCGAGGCGCACGCGGTCTCCCGTCGTCGGGCCGAACATGTCGGCGTAGGCGCGGCGCGAGATCTTCGTCATGGGTCGAGCGGCCCCATGACGCGGCCGAGAAAGCCGTAGACGCGGCGCGCGCCGGCGAATGCGACGAGCTCGACCGTCCGCGACTGACCCGGCTCGAACCGCACGGCCGTGCCTGCCGGGATGTTCAGCCGAAAGCCGCGCGCCGCGGGCCGGTCGAACAGGAGTGCCTCGTTCGTCTCGTAGAAGTGGTAGTGCGAGCCGACCTGGATCGGGCGGTCGCCGCTGTTCGCCACGGCCACGGTCACCGTGGCGCGGCCCGCGTTGAGCTCGATTTCGCCGTCGTCGATGAAGTACTCGCCGGGTGTCATGGCTACACGATCGGGTTGTGGACGGTCACGAGCTTCGTGCCGTCGGGAAACGTGGCCTCGATCTGCACCTCGGTCAGCATCTCGGCAATGCCGTCCATGACGTCGTCGCGCTTGAGCAGCGTGGCGCCTTCGCTCATCAACGCCGCAACGGACTTTCCGTCGCGGGCGCCTTCGAGGATCGCGGCCGAGATCAGCGCGACGCTCTCGGGGTAATTGAGCTTCACGCCGCGCGCCTTGCGCGCGGCCGCGACCTGGGCGGCCAGAAACACGAGCAGCTTGTCTTTTTCGCGCGGGGTCAATTCCATGCCTTCATCCTCTACGTTCGCCAGATTCGCGGTGCGCTCGGTGCGAGGCCGACGACGTCGCGCCGGATCTCGCGCCACAGCGCCTCGAACAGGTTGCGCAGCGCTTCGGGCTCGGCGGCGAGACAGCGCACGGCGAGCAGCTCGCCGAGCAGCGTCGCGCCGCACTGCAGGGCTCGCGCTTGCGGCGCCGACCGCGTGGGGGACGGGGCGGCGGCGCCGATGCACGACCGGACGCGGACCAGGAGAGGGTCGTTCGCCGGGTATGCATAGAGAGCGCCGCACACCCCGAGAGACCTGAGGCCGCAGGCGGCCGCGAGCAGTCGGTCGCCGGCCTTGAATCGCAGCGACTCGAGGAGCAGCGGCTCGCCGTCCAGCGCGATGCGCGTGTGCTGCTCGAGCGAGCCCGCGGCATAGCGGTCGCCGGACAGCGGCCGGCCGAGCGAGAGCTGCTCCCAGCCGATGAAGCGCGCGCCGGGCGCGAGCTCGACGCGCGTCGTGAGCAGCGCCCGGCTGCCGCCGAAAAGAATCGTGTCCTGCGGCAGCCATTCGAGCGACGCGCCGGCGGCGACCTGCAGCGTTTGCACCTGTACGCTCCGTTCGCCGTCGCAGCGGTAGAACTTCGTGGCGGCCGGCGTCGTCAGCAGCGCCGCGGCGCCCGCACCGGCGCGCGCGTCGAGCACGAGCTCGTCGCCGCCCGCGAGCCCGCCGGGCGGGTGCAGCAGATACACGTGGCACGCGCCGTCGCCGGGGAGGAACGGCCGTTGAATGCAAAACGGGCCTTCGTGTCGCCGCCGCGCCACGACCGTGCCACGTGGCGTCGCCTCGAGCTCGAGCGTGAGCGCGCCGCGCCACGCGCGCCGTGCAACCGCCTCAATCGCCGCCATCGAGCGTCTCGTAGAGCAGCAGGCCGCCCGTTGCGAGGGCCGCGGCGCCGACGGCGGCCCGAAAGGCCGCAGCGAGCCGCGCGCTGCCCGCGGCCCAGCGCCGGGCCAGCGAGGCGAACGCGCGCGCGAACGCGAGCGCGCCGGCCGCGACCCCGAGCGAGAAGCAGGCGAGGTAGAGCGCGCTCGCGGCGCCGGACGGAAGCCGCGCGAGCGGCGCGAGCGCGAGCACGGCGGCGGAGCCGGCGCCGCCGTGCAGGAGGCCCATGAAGAGACTCGCGCGGCCGCGGCGTGCGTGCACGTGCCACGGCGCGAGCAGGTGTAGATGCGGGCCGGCTTCCGGCGCCGCATGCGCGGCCGCGGCCGGCTCGGCGGGCGCGCGCGCGGCGAGCACGGCCTTGATGCCGATTGCGAGCAGCGCGGCCGCCACGGCGAGCTCGGCATACCGGCTCACGGCGAGCGCGCCGGTCAGGCCGAGCCCCAGCACGGCGGCTGCGACGAGCCCGATCGCGGCCGCGTGACCGATCGCCCAGCGCAGCGCGTAGCCGCAAGCGCCGAGCGCGCGGTTGCGCACGGCGAGCCCGCCGAGCGTCGCGAGATGGTCCGCGTCGAACGCGTGCAGCACGCCGAACCACGCGCCGAGCAGCATCGCCTGCGACAACGTGCTCATCGCTAGACCGTCAGATGCGCGCGGACGAGCTCGTCCGTTAGCTCGGGCATCGCGCCCGAGCTCACGACGCGGCCCTTGTCCATGATCGAGAACCGGTCGCAGACGCGGCGCACGAACGGCAGCTTCTGCTCGACGACGAGCACGGTCATCGAAAGCTCCCGCCGCAGCCGCTCGATGACGTCGCCGATCTCCTTGACGATGGAGGGCTGTATGCCTTCGGTCGGCTCGTCGAGCACGAGCAGCGTCGGCTCGAGCACGAGCGCGCGCCCGATCGCGAGCTGCTGCTGCTGGCCGCCCGACAAGTCGCCGCCGCGGCGCCGGCGCATCGTCTTCAGCACGGGAAAGAGCTCGTAGACGAGGTCCGGGATCGCAGCGCGGCGGCGTACGGGCATCGCGGCCTTCGCGCGCGCGGCCGGACGCCCGGCGCTCGGCAGGCCCACGGCCAGGTTCTCCTCGACCGTGAGCAGCGGAAAGATCATGCGCCCCTGCGGCACGTAGCCGATGCCGAGCGGCGCACGCGCCTCTGGCGGCACGGCCGAAAGATCGTGGCCGTTGAATGCGATCGAGCCCGAGTCGGTCTCGACGAGCCCCATGAGGCAGCCGAGCAGCGTCGTCTTGCCGACGCCGTTGCGGCCGATCAGCGAGAGGCACGAGCCTTTCGGCACGTCGAGGTCGATGTCCCAGAGCGTGTGGCTCTGGCCGTACGACTGGTTCAGCCCGCGGATCGAAAGAAGGTCATTCACCGAGGTAGACCTCGACGACGCGCGCGTCGTTTTGAACCGCGTCCATCGTGCCTTCGGCGAGCACGCGCCCTTCGTGCAGCACCGTCACCCTGCGCGCGATCGAGCGCACGAACTCCATGTCGTGCTCGACGACGACCACGGAGTGCTCGCCCGCGAGGCGCGTCAATAGCTCGGCCGTCGCTTCGGTCTCTTGCTTCGTCATGCCGGCCACGGGCTCGTCGACGAGCAGCACCTGCGGGTTCTGCATCAGCAGCATGCCGATCTCGAGCCACTGCTTCTGCCCGTGCGACAGCGCGCCGGCCGGGCGCGCGGCGTGCTCGGTGAGGCCTATCGTGCGCAGGGTGGCGTCGATGCGGTCGCGATCCTCGGCCGTCGTGCGCGCCACGAGCGCGGGCCAGACGCGCTTGTCGCGAAGGCCCGCGAGCTCGAGGTTGTCGAGCACGCTGTGATTGACGAAGACGGTTGGCTTCTGGAACTTGCGGCCGATCCAGCGCGCGATCTCCGGCTCGTCGTGCGCGAGCAGATCGATCGAGCCGGCGAAGAACGCCTGGCCGTCGTCGGGGCGCGTCTTGCCCGTGATGACGTCCATCATCGTCGTCTTGCCGGCGCCATTGGGGCCGATCACGCAGCGCAGCTCGCCGCGCTCGATGTAGAGGCTCAGGTTGTCGAGCGCGCGGAAGCCGTCGAAGCTCACCGTGATCTTGTCGAGATAGAGAATCCATTCGTGCGGCGCCACGACGCCGCCCGGCAGCGGCTGCGCACGGACGGCGGCCTGCTCAAGCATGGCGGGCTCTGCGCACGTGCGCGAAGAGGCCGACGGCGCCCTTCGGCAGCGCGATCGTCACGAGCACGAACAGCGCGCCGAGCACGAATAGCCACGCTTCGGGCAGCTGGGCCGTCAGCGTCGACTTGGCGTAGTTCACGATCACGGCGCCGAGCGCGGCGCCGTACAGCGTGCCGCGCCCGCCGAGGGCCACCCAGACCACGAGCTCGATCGAGTTCAGCGGCTGGAACTCGGTCGGATTGATGATGCCCACCTGCGGCACGTACAGCGCGCCGGCGATGCCGGCCAGCACGGCCGACAGCGTGAACACCCAGAGCTTGTAGCTCTCGGCGCGGAATCCCGTGAAGCGCACGCGGCTTTCCGCGTCGCGGATCGCCGTGACGACGCGCCCGAGCTTCGACGTGACGACGAAGCGGCAGACGAGGTAGCCCGCGGCGAGCGCGGCCGCGGAACAGAGGAACAGCACGACGCGCGTCGTGTCGCTCTGCAGGCTGTAGCCCAAGATTTCCTTGAAATCCGTGAGGCCGTTGTTGCCGCCGAACCCCATCTCGTTGCGGAAAAAGGCGAGCATCAACGCGTAGGTGAGCGCCTGCGTGATGATCGAGAGATAGACGCCCGTCACGCGCGAGCGAAACGCGAGCCACCCGAACACGAACGCGAGGAGCCCGGGCACGAGCACGACCATCAGCATCGCGAACCAGAGCTCGTCGAAGCCGTGCCAGTACCAGGGCAGCGCGTCCCAGTTCAGGAACACCATGAAGTCCGGCAGCTCGGGATGGCCGTAGACGCCGCGCGCACCGATCTGGCGCATCAGGTGCATGCCCATCGCGTAGCCGCCGAGCGCGAAGAAGGCGCCGTGGCCCAAGCTCAGGATGCCGGCGTAGCCCCAGACGAGATCGAGCGACAGCGCGAGCAGCGCATAGCAGAGGTACTTGCCGAGCAGTTGCACCGTGAACGTCGAGACGTGCAGCGGCGAGTCCTCCGGAAAGCCGAGATTCGCCACGGGCACGGCGACGGCGAGCACGGCCAGCACGGCGAGCAGCACCTTGCCGCCGCGTTCGTGATCGAGGAACCAGCGCTTCGCGAGCATCAGGCCTCCGCGGCTCGACCTTTCTGCGGGAACAGACCGCGCGGCCGCTTCTGGATGAAGACGATGAGGAACAGCAGCACGAAGATCTTCGCCATGACGGCGCCGGCCGCGGGCTCGATGAGCTTGCTCACGACGCCGAGCGTGAGGCCGCTCGTGAGCGTGCCCCAGAGGCTGCCGACGCCGCCGAAGACGACGACCATGAACGAGTCGACGATGTACGCCTGGCCCAAGTTCGGGCCGACGTTCGTGAGCTGCGAGAGCGCGACCCCGGCGAGCCCCGCGATGCCGGCGCCGAGGCCGAACGTGAGCGCGTCGACGCGGTCCGTGCGCACGCCCATGGCTCGCGCCATCGCGCGGTTTTGCGTGACGGCGCGCATCTCGAGGCCGAAGCGCGTGTAGCGCAGCACGACGAGCAGCGCCGCGAAGACGAGCAGGCTGAACGCGAGGATGTAGAGGCGGTTCAGCGTGATCGCGAGGCCGGGGACGATCTCGATCGACCCCGAGAGCCAGTCCGGCGTGACGACGGTGCGGTTCAGCGGCGAGAAGATCGAGCGCACGGTCTGCTGCAGCACGAGGCTCACGCCGAACGTCGCGAGCAGCGTCTCGAGCGGCCGGGCGTAGAGCGTGCGGACGATGCCGCGCTCGATCGCGATGCCGACGAGCGCCGCGACGAGAAACGCGAGCGGCATCGCGACGAAGAGCGACGCCCCGATCGCGTTCGGCATCAACGTCTGAACGACATACGTCGTATAGGCGCCGAGCATCATGAGCTCGCCGTGCGCCATGTTGATGACGCCCATGATGCCGAACGTCACCGACAAGCCGATCGCGGCGAGCACGAGGATCGAGCCCAAGCTCAAGCCGAAGAACGCGGTCTGCACGAGCTCGTAAAGCGCGACGCGCTGCTCGATGCGGTCGAGGCTCCGCGCGGCCGCGGCGCGCGTCGTTTCGTCGAGCGCGGCGTTGCCCGCGAGCGCCGTCAGCTTCGCGCGCACGTGGGCGCTCGAGTTCGAGCCGACGGTCTCGATGGCGGCGAGGCGCAGAGCGTTGTCCGGGCTATCCAGGTTCAGCGTCGCGACGGCCATCTCGATCGCGTCACGGACGCCGCCGTGCTCCTCCGTGGCGAGAAGCTGCTCGAGCGTCGCGACCATCGCGAGATCCGAAGACTCGCCGACCTTCGCGATCGCGGCGCGCCGCTCGGCCGGATCCTCGTGCGTGAGCCTCAAGCCCGCGATCACGGAGCGCAGCGTTCCGCGGAGCTGGTTGTTGACGCTGACGCGGCTCACGGCGCGGCGGCCGACCGTGCCCAAAGCCTCGTCCGTGACGGCGTCGCGAATCGCATAGCCGCCCTCGACGTCGGCCGCCGTCACGAGCCGCGCGTCGGCGCGGGTCGTGTAGAGCTCGCCTTCGAGCAGGGCCGTGAGCACCGCTTCGGCGCGCGGATGACGGCTCGCGCCAATCACCGCGGCGGCGGCGGCCTTGTCGGCGTAGGATTCCGCGGCCGCGAGCTCCGCGATGCCGCGCGCGAGCTCTTCCTCGGTCGCGCCGGCCGGCAGGCACGCGGCCAGCGAGCCCACGATCAGCGCGACGACCGCTGCGAGCTTGATCACCTCGACACCCCCTTCCGCGTGAATCCGGAAAGTCCGGCCCGCAGCGCGGGCCGGACGCTGCCGACGAGCGTTACTCGTAGTTCTGGCCGGAGCACATGCCGGTTTTCACGTTGTAGTTGCCGCACGAGAGCGGCGGCATCCAATCGGCCGTGATGTCGCGCGAGCCGGGCAGGAAGTCGGACCATGCGTCGCCGACGACCGTGCCGGCGGTCTGCCACACGACCTCGAACTGGCCGTCGTCTTGGATCTCGCCGATGAAGACGGGCTTCGTGATGTGGTGGTTAGGCATCATCGTCGCGACGCCGCCCGTCAGATTCGGCACCGACACGCCGATGATGGCTTCCTGGACGGCCTTGGGATCCGTGGTGCCGGCCTTCGTCACGGCCTCGGCCCACATGTTGAAGCCGATGTAGTGCGCTTCCATCGGGTCGTTCGTGACGCGCTCTTCGTTCTTGATGAACTCGAGCCAGCTCCCGATGAACTCGTCGTTCACGTCGGACTCGATGCTCATGAAGTAATTCCAGGCCGCGAGGTGGCCGACGAGCGGCGTCGTGTCGATGCCGGACAGCTCCTCTTCGCCGACCGAGAAGGCGACGACCGGGATGTCCTCGGCCGAGATGCCCTGGTTGCCGAGCTCCTTGTAGAACGGCACGTTCGCATCGCCGTTGATCGTCGAGACGACGGCCGTCTTCTTGCCGGCCGAGCCGAACGCTTTGATCTGCGCGATGATCGACTGCCAGTCCGAATGGCCGAACGGCGTGTAGTTGATCATGATGTCCGATTCTGCGACGCCCTTCGATTTCAGGTACGCCTCGAGAATGCGGTTCGTCGTGCGGGGATAGACGTAGTCGGTGCCCGCGAGCACCCAGCGCTCTACGCCGACCTCGTTCATGAGATAGTCGACGGCCGGAATCGCCTGCTGATTCGGCGCGGCGCCCGTGTAAAACACGTTCTTCGACGATTCCTCGCCCTCGTACTGCACGGGGTAGAAGAGCAGGCTGTCGAGCTCCTCGAACACGGGCAGAACGGACTTGCGCGACACCGACGTCCAGCAGCCGAACACCGCGGCCACCTTGTTGACCTGGATCAGCTCGCGCGCCTTCTCGGCGAACAGCGGCCAATCCGAGGCCGGGTCCACGACGACGGCTTCGAGCTTTTTGCCGAGCAGCCCGCCCTTTGCGTTCTGCTGCTCGATCAGCATCAGCATCGTGTCCTTGAGCGTCGTCTCGCTGATCGCCATCGTGCCGGACAGCGAATGCAGGATGCCGACCTTGATCGTGTCTTGCGCGTGGGCCGTGCCGAACGACAACGCGGCGAGCGTGGCGAACGCGAGCGGCCGCAGTCTTGCGTTGAGCTTGGCGCCTTCGAGCAAGACAAGCGAGTCCGTAGCTTTGGATGCAAAGCCATTCATCGAAAATCTCCTTTTCCCTGTGCAGGGGGTGCGGTTTGTGCGTTGTTGTGGCGACCCTCTCCTGCGGGGCGGGGGTGCAATGTTTGTGCCACGCGCAAAAGCACGCTGCGCAAGGGGCTCACCGTGGCGCGCGCCGTCGAAGTGCTCAGTTAACGTGCGTCGGGACGCTGCCGATGCGCAGAGTTGGTGCGGCAGTGCGGCGCGTCGTGCACGGCGCTTGTAAGATTCGCCATGATGTTCGCCGGAACCAGCCTTCGCCGAGCCAGCTGCGTCGTGGCCGTGTTGGCCGTGGCGACGTTCGAGGCGCATGCCGATCCGGCCGGTGTCGTCAACGCGCTCCGCGAGCGCGGTTGCGGAGGCGTGCCGGCGGCCGACGCGCCGGCACGCCGCGCCGGCGCGCTCGACGCCGCGGCACGCGAGCTTGCGCGCAACCGCACGCTCGCGGCCGCGCTCGCCCGTGTCGGCTATCCCGCCGCGAGCTCTGCGTCGTTTCACGTGCGCGGCTCGCGCGAGGATGGGGCGATTCGCGGCTTGCTCGAAGCGCGCTACTGCACGGCGATCAACAACCCGAAGCTCGACGAGCTTGGTTTCTACGCGAGCGGCGACGAGACATGGATCGTGATGGCCGGCAGAACCGCGCTGCCGTTCGCGGCCGTGCAGGACCCGGCTGCCGTTGCGGCGCGCGTGCTCGAGCTCGTCAACGCGGCGCGCGCGGAAGCGCGGCGCTGCGGGCGGCAACGCTTTTCGCCCGCGCCGCCGCTCTCGATGTCCACGCCGCTGACGGCAGCCGCCTCCGTGCATTCGCTCGACATGGCCGAGCGCGGCTCGTTGGGGCACGAAGGCTCGGACGGCAGCGCCGTCGCCGACCGCGTCACGCGCACGGGCTACGCCTGGCAAGGAGTCGGAGAGAACATCGCCTCCGGCCAGCCGGACGCCGAAGCGGCCGTCGCCGCGTGGCTCGAGAGCCCCGGCCATTGCGCGACGCTGATGGAGTCGCGCTTCAGCGAAACGGGCGTCGCGTTCGCGCTCGCGCCGAACAAGAATCCATCGATCTACTGGACACAGGTGTTCGCGGCGCCGCGTTGAGCGCGGCGAGCGCCGGTGTCCCGAGCCGGTCGAACGGTGCCGCGCGCGCACAGCCGCGTCGGTCAGCGCACGCCTTTAACACTTCTGAAACGTCTCAGTCACATTCTTTCAACATCGCGTCCTTAGATTGCGCGAATCCCGCAGAGCACCTGCGGATCCGCACCGTTTCGAGCGCCGGGCTTGGCGCTCGAACGGCAGCCGGCTCAAAGGCGTCCGGACCGTTGGAGAATGTAATGACAACGATACGAATTCTGACAATCGCCACGATTGCCGCCGCGTTGGCCGCGTGCGAGTCGGGTGACATCAACTTGCAGCCGACGAATGTCGATAATTCGACCTCCACGGGCGGCGGCGGGGGCGGCGGCAGCACCAATCCTTGCGCGTCGTACACGACGAGCGGGGGAGCCGTGCGGCAAGGCGTGTTCGAGGATCCGAACTGCACGTACCCGCCGACGTTCGTGAGCTTCGTCAATCCGCTCCGTGTCGATCTCGACATTCCCGCGCTCGCGAATGGCGGCGTGCACGTGTTCCAGGACGTTCTGGCAGTGGGGCAAAACGTGAGCTCCGGCGTCGCGCCGGCCGGCGGCACGGGGCCCGTCTTGACGATCGAAGCGGGCGCGACGCTCGCGTTCACCGACACGTCCGACTATCTCGTCATCAACCGCGGGTCGCAGATCATTGCCGACGGCACGCCGACCGCACCGATTACGTTCACGAGCGTCACCGACGCGGTGCTTCGAACGGTGCAGCCCGAGGACGTGCAGCAGTGGGGCGGCATCGTTTTGAACGGCAACGGCATCACGAACAACTGCACGGATGCGCAGCGCGCGGCGAATAGCTGTCACGTCGAGTCGGAAGGCCAGCCCGTCTACTACGGCGGCAACGACAACTCCGAGAGCTCGGGCGTGCTGCGGTACGTGGTCGTCAAGCACACGGGCTCGGAAGTCGCGCCCGGCGACGAGCTGAACGGCATCACGTTCAACGCCGTCGGTTCCGGCACCACGGTGAGCTTCCTCGAGACCTATAGCACTTACGACGACGGTATCGAGTTCTTCGGCGGCGCCGTAGACGTCGACCACTACGTAGCCTTGTACGTGCGCGACGACTCGATCGACTTCTCGGACGGCTACGTGGGAACGATCGATACGGCGTTGATCATCCACTCGCAGATGGACGGCAACCGTTGCATCGAGGGCGACAACATCGGCGACACGCGTGCCGCCGACGGCGTGCCGCTCGACACGGCGCCGCTGACGAACCCGACGATCACGAACATGACGTGCATCGTGAGCGCACAGGACGTCGGCACGCACTCCGACGTATCGGAGGGCCCGACGTTGCGCCGCGGCCCGCAGATGCAACTCGTGGACAGCGTCATCTACGGCGGCTACCAGGACGACGCCGGCAACAACAACGAGTGCTTCGAGCTCGCGGCCGACGGCGTCACGAACAATTGGGCGCAGACGGGCGCGACGGCCGTGACGAACACCCTGATCGCGTGCGAGCTGGCCGTCACGAACAACACGCTGCCGAACGGCGACACCGTTGCCGCGTGGCTCACGAACACGGGCTCCGTGGCGTATCCGAACAATAGCGGCAACGTCGTCAGGAGCGTAGTGGACCTCGCGGCGAATGCGAATCACGTGATTCTCGATTCGTTCTACACGGCCACGGCGCTCGTCGACGAGAACGGCGCGCCGATCGCGATGACTCCGGCGAGCGGCCAGCTTGGAGCAGTGACGCGCGCCAACGATTGGACGGTGGACTGGACCTACGGATTGCATCCTTCGAGCCAAGGGCAGCCGCTCTGGTTCGGCAACCCGTAGCCGCCGCTCGCGAGTCACGAATATTGCCGCGGGCAAGCCTCGGTCGAGCGGCGGCGCGTGCCGCCGCTCGACCGCTCCGCCACACAAGACATCGAAGAGGTTCCCGATATGAAACGCCGAGCAACCGACCTGGCGCTTAGCCCCGTTGCCCTCGCCGTCGTGTTGGCGATGGCCGGCCTCCCCGCGGCGTTCGCGCAGGAGCAGGCGCAGCAACCCGCGGCTGCGTCCGACCCGGCGGTCGAGGAGATTTTCGTGACCGGCCGGCTGCGGTCCTCGGCGCTCGACGTGGTTCAGGAACGCCTGGAGCAGGAGGTGGTCTCCGATTTCCTCAGCACCGCCCAAATCGAGCGCACCGGCGACAGCACGGTTTCCCTCGCGCTGCGGCGCGTGCCGGGACTGACGTTGATCAACGACCAGTTCATTTACGTTCGCGGTCTCGGCGAACGCTACGCCAGCACGCTGCTCAACAACGCCTACGTCCCCTCGCCGGACCTGACGCGCAACGTCCTGCCGCTCGACATTTTTCCGGCGGAGATCCTGCAGGCCATCGCCGTCCAGAAGGGCTACTCGCCCGACATGCCGGCCGCGTTCGGCGGCGGCAACGTGAACATCATGACTCGCGGCATCCCGAACGGCCCCGTCGTGTCCTTCGAGGTGGGCTCCGGCTTCAACTCCGAGAACGACGACGACGGCTTGACGTACGTCGGCGGGCACGATGATTCGCTCGGCACGGACGACGGCACGCGCGCGCTGCCGCCCGCGATCCGCAACGCCATTCAGGAGTACCAAGGGCAAATCACTCCGTCCGGCATTCTCGCGGGGCTGAACAGAGACGGGCAGCCGCACTTGCTCTCGCAGGCCGAAGCGATCAACCGCGAGCTTGCCACGTCGCTGTACCGAAACATCGACTTTCAGAACAAGTCCGCGAGCCCCGACGGAGCTTTTCAAGCGGCACTCGGCAACCGCTGGTTCATCGGCGACGACGAGCAATGGCAAGTCGGCGCGCTCGGCTTGCTCTCGTACGACAACACTTGGCGCAACCGCGAGCGCACGGTGCGCAACGTGGTGAATCCCAGCCAGGAGTTCTTCAACGAGCAGCGTACGACCAACCAGGTCGCCGCGACGAGCATCGTCAACCTCGGCTTGAGCTTCGGCTCGGACCACAGCATCAGCACGAACAGCATGTTCCTGCGGAACACGGAAGACGAAGCGAGCGAGGCCGCCGGTCACACGTTCAACTTCCAGCGTGCGAGCGGCCGCGGGTTTCGCGACTATCGAATCCGTTTCGAGGAGCGCGAGCTCAGGAGCAATCAGATTCGCGGCCATCACGTCGTCGGCCGGGACACGGTGGAGATCGTGCCGTTCCTCGACAGAGACTGGCTCGAGGGTCTGACGTACGATTGGTACTACTCCGACTCGATGGCCGAGACGAGCATCCCCAGCGAGATCCTGATCTCGAACGAGGACTCGGTGGACCCCGCCACGGGCGCGCTCTTGTCGACGGCCATGCGCCGCGCAGGCTCTGCGGCCAACTACCGGTACACGGATCTCGAGGATGAGGTCGAGAGCTACGGCTGGGACTTGATGCGGCCGTTCACCGGCGAGAACGTCGATGTCGAGCTGAGCGGCGGCTGGGACTATTCGCGCAAGGCGCGTGGGTATCTGCAGACGGAGCTGACGCTCGGCACGACGGCCGCCGCCGCCGGGCCGATTCTCGTCGGAACCCCGGGCAGCGTGCTGACGGACGAGAACCTTCTGAATCCGGCGAACCAGTTTCGGCTCGGCATAGGAGGCATCGGCACCGAGAGCTACCTGGCGGCGCAGACCGTCGAAGGCGCGTTCCTGAAAGCCGATGCCATGCTCGGCGACTCGTGGCGGCTGTCGGGCGGTGTGCGGTGGGAGCAGTTCTATCAAGTTTCGCTGCCGATCGACCCGCTCGAGTTCGACGTCGACGTTGGGCAGAGCGTGATACCGGTTGCCGGCCCCGATCCCGAGCAGAATGCTGCGGCGCTAGAGGCCCTCGTGTTCCGCGAGGACGAGACGTATCCGGCGCTGTCGGCCACGTATATTCGCCCCGGCTTCTGGGCAGAGACCTTCCAGCTTCGCTTCGGCGTGAGCGAGACCGTTGCACGTCCGGACTTGCGCGAGGTGTCCGACGCGTCGTACATCGATCCGCTGACGGAGGCCAGGGTGCGCGGCAGGCCGGGCTTACGCACCTCGCCGATCACGAACTACGACGTGCGCGCCGAGTGGTTCTTCGGCAACGGCGACAACTTCACGGCGTCGCTGTTCTACAAGGACATCGAGGATCCGATCGAGACGGCCGAAGGCGCCGGTAGCGACAACAACGTGTTCGTCACGTTTGTCAACGCCGAGTCGGCCGAGATCAGAGGTATCGAGCTCGAATGGCTGAAGAACCTCGAGTCGCTGACCAACCGCTGGGGTTGGGGCGACTGGGCCGAGTCGTTCTTCTTTTCGGGCAACGTCACGCTCAGCGACTCGGAGCTGAACGTCGGGGCCGTGGGGCTCGATCTGACGAATCCCGTGCGGCCGATGACGGGGCACTCCGATCAGGTCGCCAATTTGCAGTTCGGTTTCGACTCGCCGAACGGCACGCACAGCTGGTCGCTGGTCTACAACACGTTCAGCGAGCGGATCTTCTTCGCGGGCCGCGGCGGCGCGCAAGATACCTACGAGCAGCCGTTCGACGCCGTCGATCTCGTCTACTCGTATTACCCGACCGACCGGCTCAGCCTGCGGTTTCGCATGCAGAACATCCTCGACGAGAAGCTGGAGCTCGAGAAGGCCGGAGTTACGATCCTCGAGCAGAGCGTCGGCACGACGGCGAAGCTCGACGTCAAGTGGAATCTCGGCCGATAGCCGGGCGGGGCGACTTCCGCGCGCGCCTCATGGAGCGCGGCCCATAGGCCGCTTGCGCGGTCAGATGCGCGTGGCCGGGCGGCCCGGCTCCGCCGACGGTGCGGCCTGGGCTCCGCGGCTCGGCGGCACGAGGCGATAGCCGAAGCTGCGCACCGTTTGGATGATGTCGTCGCAGCCGAACGGCTCGAGCAGCTGCCGCAGCCGGCGCACGTGCACGTCGACGGTGCGCCCGCCGGCGGTGATGTTCTTCGGCCACGCCCCGCGCAGCAGCTCTTCGCGGCTGAAGACGCGGCCTTGGTTTTCGAGCAGGAACGCGAGCAGCCGGAACTCGGCCGGCGACAGCGGGACTTCGCGGCCGTCGACGAGGAGGCGGTGCACGGCCTTGTCGAGCAGCAGCGGACCCGCGATGAGCTGGTCGGGCCGAGCCGTCGCGAGCGGCCTGCGCAGGCTCGCGTTGACCCGCGCAACGAGCTCGGATGGCTCGAACGGCAATGCCAGGCAATCATCCGCGCCGAGCTCGAGCGCGACGACGGCGCTCGGCATCTCGGAGTGCTCGGCCCAGACGATGAGGCGGCTTCCGCGCGTTGCGTCCGCTTCCCGGAGCCGGACCAGCGCCTCGCGGACGAGACGGCTGCCAAGCCACGGCAGCAGGATGACGGCCGGCCGCACGTGATCCGCCACCTCGAGCGCGCCTGCGAGCTCGGCGGCTTCGGCCACCGGGCGGCCGGCCAGCGTCAAGGCCTGGCGCGCCGCTGCGCGGAGCGGCAACTCGTCGTGGATCACCAGTACCGTGCCGTCCATCCGAAGCTCCTGCAGTGATGGGCTACTGCCGGACTAAAGCACGGGCGTTTTGCAGCTCTTTTACATCAACGTTACGGTTTTTATACAGAGCGGCGGCCGCGGCACCGGCATAATGCGGGCCGGCAAACGGAACAAGGAGAGCCGGATGCGGCGCTACGTCTCGCTCACTTCGGGCCTCGTCTCGGCCGTCGCAGCGAGCGGCGCGGCGGCGCAGGGCAGCGCCGACTCGAGCCTCAAGCTCACGATCTACAACTCGAATCTCGCGCTCGTCGAGCACGTGCGGCCCGTCGACGTGGCCGCCGGCCGCCACCGCCTCGAGTTCGCCGGCGTATCGGCGGAGATCATGTCGCAAACGGTCAGCTTCGCGGGCTCCGGCCTCACGGTCATCGAGCAGAATTTCGACTACGACCTTTTGACGCCCGAGAAGCTCATGGAGAAAGCCGTCGGCTCGCGCGTGCGCATCGTGCGCACGAATCCCGGCACGGGCGAGGAGACGCGGGAAACGGCCGAGGTGCTGTCCACGGTCGGCGGTGTCGTGCTCAAGATCGGCGACCGCGTCGAGGTGCTCCGCGAGGACGGCATTCCCGCGCGCGTGATCTTCGACGAAGTGCCCGAGAACCTGCGCGCGAATCCTACGTTGTCGGTGCTCGTCGATGCGCCGGCCGCCGTCGACGGCGACGTGACGCTGGCTTACCTGACACGCGGGCTTTCGTGGAACGCGGACTACGTCGCCGTGCTCGACGAGCCGCAGGGCAACGTGTCGCTTCAGGGCTGGATCACGCTGCGCAACACGTCGGGCACGACGTTCGCCGACGCGAACGCGCAGCTCGTCGCCGGCGACATCAACGTCGTCGGCAGCGAGGCCGAGTGGTGGCAGGTCTACGACGTACGGCGCAACAACCGGAACGTGCTGCGGTCGGCCGGCGTCGAGGCTTCGGGGCGCGAGCAGCTCGCGGACTACTACGTCTATCCGCTCGCCGAAACCACGACGATCGCCAACAACCAAACGAAGCAAGTCAGCTTCTTGTCGGCCGAGCGAGTGCGCGCGAGTCGCGGCTACGAGCAGACCTTCTACTCGTTCTACTCCCAGGACGAGCCCGTCTCGGCCGAGGTGCGCGTGCGGTTCTCGAACTCGCGCGCGTCGGGCCTCGGCGACCAGCTGCCGAGCGGCGTGGTGCGCGTCTATGCCCGCGACGCGCGCGATCAGCCGCAATTCGTCGGTGAGGACCGCATCGGGCACACGAGCGCGGGCTCCGACTTGGCGCTCAAGATCGGCGACGCGTTCGACGTGACGATCCAGCCGACCCTGCGCCAGACGACGCGCGCGTCGCGCCGCGCCACCGACTACGACATGTCGTACCTGATCCGCAACGCGCGCTCGGAGCCGATCACGGTGACGATCCGGCAGGATAGCCTCTGGCGGTTCAACGAGGTCATCGCCGAGTCGATCGAGGGCCGGCGAACGGACGCCGACAGCTTCGCGTGGGACGTGCCCGTGCCGGCGAACGGCGAGACCGAGCTCACGTTCACGATCCGCCAGAGCTGGTGAGCGCTGCGCGCACATGGCTCGTGCTCGCCGGCGCCTCTGCGGCTCTGGCGGCGCGCGCGCAGGACGAGGCCACGGTCACTTCGCCGCGGGCCGATTCAGTGGCCGTCACGATCTATCGCGACGATCTCGCGCTCGTCACGGAAACGCGCACGGTAGACTTGCCGGCATCCGCGGTCACGCTCGTGTTCGAGGACGTCGTCGAGACGTTGTTGCCGCAGTCGGCGATCGTCGCGGAGCTCGATCGCCCGCTCGCCGAGAGCAACTTCGATTTCAACCGGCTGACGCCGCGCTCGCTGCTCGAGCGCTCGATCGGCGAAACCGTGACGCTCACGCGCACGCACCCGGCGACGGGCCGCGTGACGCGCACGGCCGCAACGATCGTCGCCGTCGGCGACGGCGTCGTGCTGCAGACGGCCGACGGCCAGGAGGCGCTCCATTGCTCGGGGTTGCCCGAGCGGCTCGAGCTCGCGCGCGTGCCCGGCGAGCTGCTCGCGAAGCCGCGCTTGTCCGTGAAGCTCGCGCCCGGCGCCCCGGGCTCGCGCACGGTGGAGGTTAGCTATCTCGCGCACGGGTTCGCTTGGAGCTCGGATTACGTCGCGCACTTGAACGAGCGCGGCACGGCGATGCGGCTTGCCGGCTGGGCGACGTTGACGAACTCGACGGGCACGGTGTTCGAGCAAGCCGAGGTTCAGCTCGTGGCCGGGCGGTTGAACATCCTGGAGGCCGAGGAAGGCGGCAGCGCGGCGGAGCCCGTCTACGCCGACGAGGGCGAGAGCGACGCCGACGCGCGCGCGAGGCTGGTGAACGACGAGGCGGCGGCGGAAGTGGCGCTGCTGCGCGAGTGCTTCGCGAGCGATGTGCCGTTGGCGCTCGAGCTCAATGCGCCGAGCCCGGAGGCGCTGTTCGACATGCGGCAACGCGCCGTCGCCTTCTCCGCGCTCGATGAAATCGTGGTGACGGGCGCGCGCATCGAACGCGAGGAGCTCGGCGACTATCAGCTCTACCGTCTCCCGTGGCGCACGGATCTCGGCGCTCGGCAAACGAAGCAGGTGCTCTTCTTGGACGAGCCCGAAGTGCGCGTCGACCGTTATTACGGCTTTCGGCTCGAGAGCTTGACGGAGACGCTCGACGCCGACGTGGCGATTCCGAGCTTGACGCTCGCGTTCGAGAACACCGCGGCCGGCGGCTTGGGCGAGCCGCTGCCGAGCGGCGTCGTCCGCGTGTTCGAGCAGTACGGTGGACGCGACGTGCTGGCCGGCGAAGCCGAGATAGGCGACCGGCCGGTGGGCCTGCCCGTCGAGCTCGTCATCGGCCGCGCGCTGAACGTGCTGCTCGAAACGACGACGGAGTGGGATTACGGCGGCCGCAACGAGGACCGCGTCGTCGCCCGAACCGAGCATCGCATCGTCAACAACAAGGGCGTGCCCGTCGACTTCGAGATCCGCCATGGCGTCGAGAGCTACTACACGGACGTGACAGTCGAACGGACGTCGCGCGCGATGCGCCGCAAGTACGGCGATCTCGCGTGGCGCTTTTCGGTGCGGCCCGGCGAGGAGCTGTTGCGCTACGAGCTTTCGGCGCTCGAGCCCGAATGAGCTCGTCAGTCGCGCGAGCGGCGGCCGAAGCGGAACCTGAAGATCTCGATGTAGCCGTGCCGCCGCTGCTCGGGGCTCGAGAAGAACTCGCTGCGCAGCGCCGGGCGCTCGGGGTCGTAGAGCGGCAGGACTGTGAGCGCGAAGCGGCCGTCCTTCTCGGCTTCCTCTTGACGCGCGCGCCACTCGCTGCCGAGGTCGGGCAGCCGCCAACCCTGGCCGATCACGATGATCTCTTCGGGCTCGTTGCCGCGCTCCTCGGGCAGCGGCGCGAGCCGCGCCGCGTTCGGCGGGCGCGGGACGGGGCCGATCGCCGGAAGCGGCGCGTCCGTTTCCGCGGTCACGCTCGGGCGCGGCGCCGGCCCGGGCGTTTGGCCCGGAGGCCGGTCGAGAATCCGCGGCGCGCGCGGTGCGTCGGGGCTCTGCGCTGCGACGGGCAACGCGCAGGCTGCAACGAGCGCCGCGAGCGCCGCCGCGATCCTTCGCTCAACGCCGTTCACGCTGCAACCTCTCGCGCCAGCGCAGCGATTCGAACCAATAGCTCGTCGTCGTCGGCAGCCACGTGTCGGCCTCGCGTGCCGTGATCCAAGCGTTCAGGAACGCGAGGAAGTCGGGATCTCCTTTGTTGACTGCGAACCCGGCGCGGCTCACGAGCAACGGCCGCCCCGTGGGTACGTCGACGACGCCGGGGTTCTCGAGCGCCAAGAACGTCGGCACGGGCTCGTCCTCGAGGTAGCCGTGCACCTCGCCGGCGACGAGCGCTTCGCTGGCCGCCTCGATCGAGGGAAAAACCCGGATTTGCGCGAGCGGCCACAAGCGCCGCGCGAGCTGGATGCCCACGGAGCCTTCGACGGCGGCAATCGTGAACCCCTCGCTGTTGAGCGCCGTCACGTCGGTAACGCTCGCCGTGCGCTCCACGTGTGTCGCGAGCCCGACTCCGCTCTCGGCGTAGGGGCTGCTGAAATTAACGTGCAGCGCTCGCTCGGGCGTGATCGTCAAGCCTGCGGCGATGAGATCGATCTCTCCGGACTCGAGCGCCGGAATCAAACGATCGACGTCGTAGGCGAACAGTTGCTCCTTCACGCCCATGTCGGCCGCGAGCTGTCGTGCGACGTCGACCTCGAAACCCATGAGCTGACCGTCCGCGCCGCGCGCCGCCCACGGGGCGAACAACGTTACGCCGACGCGCAACGTGCCGCTGTTCAATACGTCCTGCAGATCGCGAGCCGCGGCGTTGCCGCCGAACGCGAAAGCCGCCGTGAATGCCGCCGATACGATCGTTGCCCTGAGTTGCGCCATGCTGCCCGTTGCCTTCCTGGACGCGGCCGAACCCGCCGCTTTCGGCTTCGACGGCGCATCCGCGGTAAGATTCCGCCATGCGCCGCCTTTCCCGAATACTAGCCGATCGAGGCTTCAGAACGGGCTACCCTTGACCGCACCTTCGAGCGACACCGCCGGCCCGACGGCGCGTTCCAAGCCTTCGCGCGCGCAGCGCGCCGCGGCGTTTGCATTCCTGGGCGCGTTCGGGCTGACGATGCTGACGGTGCTCTTGACGGGTTTGTACGTGCGAAGCCCGAGCGCGCGGCGGGACGCCGAGAACCCGGCAGTCGCTCTGACGATCGGCGAGCCGTACACCGTGAATCTCGTGTTTGCGGCGCGTGCGGAGCTCGCGGACGTGGAAATCACGGCCGACTTGCCGCCCGGCGTCGAGCTCGTCTCGCACCCCGGCGAGCGGCGTGTAGAGGCGTCGGCGCGGCTCGCGCGCGGCGACACCGCGGTGCCGCTGACGCTCGTCGCGCGAAGCGGCACCGGCGGCCAGCTCGCAGTGCGACTGCGGCGGGGCGAGGAGCAGAAGACTTTCGTCGTCGACTTGACCGTCGCGTCGCCTTGAAAGGCGGCTATTACGCCTGGATCGCCGGACGCCCGTTCGTCACGCGTCACTCGCCGGTCTCGGTCCCATCGCGCTCGGCTAGTGTCGCCTGCAGTACCTGGACATGACGGGCGACTTGATTGGCGGCGGTGCTCGATGCCATGCCTGCAACGCGCCCCTTTTTGTTGTCCCCTCTCTCGCCTGAATCTCTGCGCTCGCTCGGACCACTAGGCTGGCGATCGAGTGTAACGCTTACGGCTGAACCGCTCGCCGCGACACTTCGGGGTCGCACGCGACGCCCGAGAATTCCAAGTCCGGGCGGTGATTCCATATCGCCGTGAACGAAAACGGCGCGGCAAGAACGTCCGGGTCCTCGAGCGTAAACGTATACTCGAGTTGCGAACGATCGTTCGTGAGCGTGAGCCGCTCGACGAGATGCTTGTTCGGTCCCGAAGGAAAGGTAAGCACTCCAAAGCGATGGGGAGTGAATCCGACGGTGTCGATCACGAGGGTCTCGCCTTCCCAGCGGCCGATCGAATGGCCCATCAACGATGGCGTTACGCCGGCGGGATGAGCGTCCTGATCGAGATGAACGACGCGCTCCATCGGCACGCCGATGGCGCCTTCGAAGCGCATCAAAACGGTCGTGTCGTTGACCTCGATGGTGCGGAGATCGGGAAAAAGCGAGATGAACGGCGGCGGGAACGGCTCGCAGGGCAGAGCGCCGCCGGTTCCGGCCGAGGCGCGCCGCGCCTCGGCCGCGGCCGCACGCCCCGCCTCCGTGACCTGCATCGGCCGCGCGATGACACCAAGCCCCGGGTAACTCTCGAGCGTGGGCGCCCAGTGTCCGGCAATCCCACCGGCCGGCTGGGCGGCGGGAATGACGGCGAGCCTGGCGTCGATGTTGAGCGGATAAACCGTGCCATCGCTGGCTCTGACGTCGAGGCCGACGGCCTTCGCGCCCGGCCCGCTGCGCCCGGGATGCGCGCGCACCACCACGCGGGAACCAGGTTCGATCGCTTCCTTTTTCAGCCCCAGTGCCAGCGCTTCCGAGACGGACGACAGCTCGATCTCGAGGCGAGACTGTTCGCCGCCGGCGCCTTGCCTCTCGAGCGTCATGGAGATGTGCGGATTCTTCCACGCGAGAGCGGCGACGGTTCCTTCGACGACGATCTCCCTCGTCATGTCGTAATTCGCCCGGCTGTGGTGGGCGGAAACCGCAGCAGGCGCGAGCGCGCAACCGGCGCAGACGACGAACATCAGCGGTCGAGACAATCTGCTTCTCCTCTTCGGAACGGGTGGGTGTGCGTCGGGCCGTGTCCGCGCGCCGGGTCCGCTGCAACTGCTTGTCATACGCCGGCGAACGCGTCGTCATAACGAACCAAACCAGAGGCACCGTTGAGTGCTCCCTTCTCGAGCTCCGCGACCATGAATACGTCGGCTGGCACATCGTACTCGCACCGGAGATCGTACCGACACGCGGGAACGAAACCGAAGCGCGGATAGTATCCAGGGTGACCAACCACCGCCACAGCGCAACAGCCGAGCTCTTTGCAGCGCGCTAGACCCTGGCGCACGAGCGCCGAGCCGATACCCTTGCGTTGGTGATCCGGCAGCACAGCAATAGGGGCGAGCCCCAGCATGTTCAGGTGCGCGTGCTCCACCAAGGACACTCGCGAAAAGAGAATGTGCCCGACAACGACTCCCTCGATTTCCGCGACGAGCGAAACACAATGACGCCCTCTGCGGCGCAGCCCTTCGACGAGATCAGCCTCGGCGGGTGTCTCGAACGCAGCCTCATTCACCGCACGAACAGCTGCGCTGTCAGCTTCGGTTTCTGGACGAATACGCATACGTCAGAGACGGCGTACAACGCCGCAGTTCAGCGGCCGCGTGACGACGCGTCCGGCGCGCAGCAAGCGCATAATGAAGTGGCGTGCTTGCGCCGCGCCAGCGATTGGGTATCACGGTCGGCTGCAACTGCTGGTTAGGCGTCAGCGCCTCTAATGAATTCATGGACGATCTCGTTTCGTCGGCGCACCGCGTCACGCGGATCTGCAGGACCAATAGCACTTATCCACTTCAGTAGTGGATAAATAATCGAAATGTCATGGAAGTTTAGGTGTTTTGTACCGGGGATTGTATTGGTTACCAGGTCGATGCCCCTGACGGCATTTAGCGCGACATCGTTAACGCCTTCGTTCTCCTCGCTATACAGCATCAGGTATGGGATGCGCACAGGCTCTTCCTGCAGCTCACCATAGTGTCCGCCGTCCAGGTTGACGACGCAGCGCACCTGATTCCAGTTTTTCTTCGAGAATTCAGTAACCACTGCGCCACCCAGCGAAAGCCCGATTGCGCCCAGAACCCTCGTCGCTGCCGCGTGGTCCACTCCGGGAATCCTCTTCATCGCGGCTTGCAGTTCAGACACGACAAATCCGATGTCCGCCGACCTGGCAGCGACTATGCGGTTCGTGTTTGACGCGATTCGAAAGTATTCCCTGGAAAGCTCAGCTCGTCGGTCACGCAGGGAGGACCTGATCTCTCGCTCGATCCGAGACTGCTCCTCCTTTATCGACTTACTCTGCGAAGCTTGAAGCGCCCTAAGCTCGGTAAGCTGGTGCAAATGTTGGATAGAGACCACTACGAAGCCATGGCTCGCCAAGTGCTCCATAAGCATCGTGTTTTCTGAGGCGAACGGAATCAGTCCATGGCAGTAAATCAAAACCCTGGGGGCACCCGCTGTCCCTTCGTACGCCGCCTCCGCGTGCGAATTGGTTAGGACTCTCATGGCTGGCTTTAAGAGCAGCTTCACGATAGCTGGCACATGGCGCTCGTGGCGAAGCTGTTCCCAGAGTCGCTCTCTCCGGTGCTTGGCAGCCGATCCATCGGCGGGGTACCAAAGCTTGACGAACAGTCGACGGCCCTGGTCTGAGGTCGCGACATGCGTCGTTCTCCCTGCATCCGCAAGCTCGAACGCCACCGTTCCGACCAAATGCGGCCCGGCCGGCTTCGCTAGTGTATTCATGGGAACACGTCTACTGACGCCTAACGTGCGGTTCAGCGGCCGCGTGCTGCGCTGTCCAGGGCGCCGCGAGCGCACAATGAAATGGCGCGCTCGCGGTGCGCATGTGTTGGGGTATCACGGTCCGCTGCAACCGCTTGTTAGGCGTCACCGCGCAGGCTCCTCGAACCGTTCGGCAAAACCCTCGCGCGCCTCTCCGATGAAGATGAGAAGCTCGCTCTCTGGGACCCGCACGACATCGATGCTCTGTTGTGTGGCCTCGAAAGTTACTTGATCCGCCACGTCTTCACGCGCGACGAAGAGCGTTTTGGGCAGCTGCTGTTTGTGACGTTTCGCGTCTTTCAGCAAGCGACGGAATTGGGCTCGAGTGGGCTCCGCAGCAGTTACGGGGATGAACTCCGAGCTCAAAATGAAACAACTGGCCGCGTCCATCAGTGCGATGCAGTTGAAATCCCCGTCACGTTCGGTCCGGATCGGCGCGTTGTTGAGACGAAACGCGATCCAGGCTTCGTTGACCTCGAACTGTTTCGGATGAAGCATGCGATGACCGTTCCAGTGACGCCTAACGAATGTAAGGGACTTCCCCATCCCGAGGCACGCGAGTGCGAAGATTGAAGTGTGTGTGCATGTTCAACCAACTCGAAAAGGGGAAGTCATGGGCAACGTTACTACTGTCGGGATC
>Ga0073934_10003435_pt1 | contig 29185 bp, 26 predicted proteins | sample LarsenN4metaG_FD_76834 | JGI IMG/M metagenome (GOLD analysis project Ga0073934, IMG submission 76834) | Hot spring sediment bacterial and archeal communities from British Columbia, Canada, to study Microbial Dark Matter (Phase II) - Larsen... ... | reverse complement strand
CTTGCTGGCGAAGATGAGCGCGCGCAGGGGGCGGCCGGGTGCGGCGGGGGGCGGGCTCACGCGCTCGACGACGGCTTCGAGGATGTCGTGCGTGCCGGTGCCCTCTTTGGCGGAGGCGAAGAGGATCTCGTCGCGGTCGAAACCGAGCGTATCGACGAGCTCGGTGGCAACGCGCTCGGGCTCGGCTGCGGGCAGGTCGATCTTGTTGATGACGGGGATGAGCTTCAGGTCGGCGTCGAGGGCGAGGTAGACGTTGGCAAGCGTCTGCGCCTGGATGCCCTGCGAAGCGTCGACCACGAGCACGGCGCCCTCGCAGGCGGCGAGCGCGCGCGATACCTCGTAGCCGAAATCGACGTGGCCGGGCGTGTCGATGAGGTTCAGCTCGTACTCGACGCCGTCCTTCGCCGTGAACAGCATGCGCACAGCCTTGGCCTTGATGGTGACGCCCTTCTCGCGCTCGAGGTCCATGGCGTCGAGCACCTGCTCGGCCATCTCGCGGCGGGAGATTGTGCCGGTCTCCTCGAGGAAGCGGTCGGCGAGGGTCGACTTGCCGTGGTCGATGTGGGCGATGATGCAGAAGTTGCGGATTCGGGATGGGTCCATTGGGTTACAGGGTACCGGTATGTCGGCGCGGCGGAAGCCCGAGCGTACTGAGGGGACGTCTCATTCGCGCTGATCGATCATGTGGACGGCACGAGCACGCTGAGCCCCGAGACGCGCGAGAAGTGACGCTCGTTCAAGGTGACAACGGTGAGACCGAACAGAAGCCCAGTGGCGGCGATGAGAAGATCGTTGTCAGGGACTGTCTGGCCGGCGCGGCGGAGAGTCCCACGCACTTCCGCCCAGATCTCGGCGATATCGCGGTTGACGTCGATGATGTCAAACACTTCGAGCAGATCCAGCCATCGCTGCCTGTTCAACTCCCGTTGCAGGGACGAGAGGATGCCGTCCGTGACTTCGCCTACGGTTATCACGCTGACGGCGCAGCCGTCGCGGCGCAGCCGTTCTATCAGGCCGTTCAGCGCCTGGTCCGAGCGCTTTCGCAACAGCTCAACGCAGACGCTGGTGTCGACCAGATACGCGGCTTGCACCTTTTAGTCGTCGAGCGAGACAGGAGGTCTGGAGCCCTCTTCCCGCCAGCGGTGTATGTCCGCGATGAGTTTGTCCACGTCGACGCCAGCCCAGCCCTTGCGCATGGCGGCAAATGCGCGAGGCCACGCAGAGCTATCGGCCTTCTTGCTCAGCGTGCGCTCATAGGCGTCATAGACTGAGCCTGCGCTGGGGCGACGCTCGTCGGGGGTGTATCGCTTGAGGACGGCGACGGGGACGCCGCCCTTTTCGATGATGATGTCCTCCTTGTCGAGGCGGCGGAGCGCCTCGCCGAGGTGGACGCGAAGGTCGGTGGCGGCCATGCGGCGCTTTCTCTTCATGCGATCAGTATTGATCAATCTTGATCATCGCGGCAAGCAAGCGAGAGCGGCGGGAGCGGTGGCCCGGGTCGACCTAGCCGCCTTCGAGAGCCTCGCGGATGGAGCTGAGGTGGCGGCGGATGATGGTCATCGGGCCGTCCTCCGTCATCGCGGAGTGCGGCGCCACCTTCCAGAACATGGGCTGGAAGTGCTCCCAGTTGTCGAGGATCGCCTTGCCGCGGCGGCTGCCCGTGAGCTGGACGTGGCGGGTGACGAGCGCGTGGAGCATCTCCATGTCCTCGGACGAGCGGACGCGCACGGAGCCGTCCTGCTCGCGCGTGGCGATGCGCTTGATGGCGATGAGCTCCGGGTTGAGCTTGCCGGGGAAGTCGCCGGCCTCGTCGAGCACGTAGGCGATGCCGTTGGACATGCCGGCGCCGAAGTTGCGACCGGTGGGTCCGAGGATGACGACAACACCCTCGGTCATGTACTCGCAGCCATGGTCACCGACGCCTTCGACGACTGCCTTGGCGCCGCTGTTGCGCACGGCGAACCGCTCGCCTGCGCGGCCGGCGACGAAGAGGCTGCCGCCGGTGGCGCCGTAGAGGCACGTGTTCCCGATGATCACGTTCTCGTGCGACTCGAACTTGGCGAACTCGGGCGGCCGGATGGCGATCTCGCCGCCGCCCATACCTTTGCCGACGTAGTCGTTGGCCTCGCCGCGCAACAGCATGCGGACGCCGCGGTGGTTGAACGCGCCGAAGCTCTGGCCGGCGCTGCCGGTGAAGTTGAGGACGATCGTGCCCTCGGGGAGGCCCTGGTCGTGGTAGCGCCAGGCGACCTCGCCGGAGACGCGCGCGCCGACGGTGCGGTTGGTGTTGCGGATCGGGTAGTTGAGCTCGACGGGGACGCCGTTGTCGAGGGCGGCACGGGCGTCAAAGAGGATCTGGTCGTCGAGCGTGCGCTCCTGCCAGTCGTTGCGCTCTTGTGTGTGCATGCGGGGCCGGCCGTTGAGGTCGGCGCGGATGAGGGGCGTGAGGTCGATGGTCTGCGCGCGCGGCGTCTCGGGGCGCTCGATCTGCTTGAGAAGCTCAGTGCGCCCGATGATCTCGTCGAGCGTGCGCGCGCCCATGTAGGCGAGGTATTCGCGCACTTCCTGCGCGACGTGGCTGAAGTAGGCGATCAGGTCTTCGGGGACGCCCTTGAACTTCGCGCGGAGGTCGGCGCGCTGTGAGGCGATGCCGACGGGACACGTGTTGAGATGGCACTGCCGGGCCATCTGGCAGCCGAGGGCGATGAGCGCGATGGTGCCGAAGCCGTACTCCTCGGCGCCGAGGAGCGCGCCGATGATGACGTCGCGGCCGGTGTGGAAGCCACCGTCGACGCGGACGACGACGCGGCGGCGCAGGTCATTCATCACGAGGACCTGTTGCGTCTCGGCGAGGCCGACCTCCCAGGGGAGGCCGGCGTGCTTGATCGACGAGAGCGGCGACGCGCCGGTGCCACCGGTCTCGCCGCTGATCTGGATGACGTCGGCGTAGCCCTTGGCGACGCCGGCAGCAATGGTGCCGACGCCTTCTTCGGCGACGAGCTTCACGGCGACCTTGGCGCGCGGATTGACCTGCTTGAGGTCGTAGATGAGCTGCGCGAGGTCCTCGATGCTGTAGATGTCATGGTGCGGTGGCGGCGAGATGAGCGGCGTGCCGGGCAGCGTGTGCCGCACCTCGGCGATGAAGGTCGAGACCTTGGTGCCGGGGAGCTGACCACCCTCGCCGGGCTTGGACCCCTGCGCCATCTTGATCTCGAGCTCGCGGGCGGCAGCGAGGTACCACGGTGTGACGCCGAAGCGGGCTGACGCGACCTGCTTGATGTAGCTGTTCGACTCGCTGCGCTCGCCGAACATACGGCGCGTCTCCTCGCCGCCTTCACCGGTGTTCGCCTTGCCGCCGATGCGGTTCATGGCGATAGAGATGACCTCATGGGTTTCGGGGCTGAGCGCGCCGAGCGACATGGCACCAGTGGCGAATCGGCGCATGATGTTGGCGGCCGGCTCGACCTCGTCGGGGTGGATGGCGGGGCCGAGCGGCTCGAACTCGAGGAGGTCGCGCAGGTTCGTGGGCGGGCGCGCCTCCACCATGCGACGGTAGGTGTCGTAGTCCTCGTAGGCGCGGGTCTCCATCGTCGCCTTGTGGAGGAGGCGCACCGCCTCCGGGTTGTTGATGTGGTACTCGCCGTCCTTGCGGTAGCGGATGTGGCCGCCGACGGGCAGCGATACTCCCTCGCTGGTGAAGGCGCGCGCGTGCTTCTCGAGGACGTCCTCGGCGAGCTCGCGGAAGCCGATGCCGCCGACGCGCGACGGCGTGCCGGCGAAGCAGCGATCCATCACTTCGTGACCGAGGCCGATGGCCTCGAAGATCTGCGCGCCGTGGTAGGCGGAGACGGTCGAGATGCCCATCTTGGACATGATCTTGAGAAGCCCGGCGTCGATTGCCTTGGTGTAGTTGGACTCGACGGTCGCGACGTCAGGCTCGTCCTTGAAGTCGCCGGCGAAGAACATCTGCGAGATCGTGGCGAAGGCGATGTATGGATTGACGGCGCTGGCGCCGTACCCGATGAGACAGGCGATCTGGTGGACGTTACGGGCGTCGGCGGTCTCGGCGATGATGCTCGCGCGCATGCGCTTGCCTTCGCGGATGAGGTGGTGGTGGACCGCGCCGACGGCAAGAAGCATCGGCACGGGCGCCACGTCCGCGTCGACGCCGCGGTCGCTGATGATGATGATGTTCTTGCCTTCGTCGACAGCGCAGCTCGCTTCGGCGCAGAGGCGATCGAGGGCGCGCACCATGCCGTCGGGGCCTTCGCGTACGGGCCAGAGCGCCTGCAGCGTCCTCGCGGCGAAGTGGCTGTTGTCGAGGGAGCGCACGGCGTCGATCTCTTCGTCGATCATCAGCGGGCTGGCGAGGTGGAGGACGCGCGCGTGCTCGGGCGTCTCTTCGAGCAGATTGCGCCGGGGGCCGACGAACGTGTCGAGCGACATCACGAGCTCTTCGCGAATGGGGTCAATGGGCGGGTTCGTGACCTGAGCGAACTTCTGCTTGAGGTAGTTGTAGGCGGGCTTCGGGAACCTGTCGAAGACGGCGAGCGGCGCGTCGTCGCCCATCGACCACGTGGGCTCCTTCGCCTCGTCGGCCATGGGGCGCATGGTGTACTGGAGCTCTTCGCGCGTGAAGCCGAAGGCCGCCTGCAGCCGCTCGAGGTTCGCGGGCTTTTGCACCTCGGAGATCGCGCAGGTGCGGAGATAGTCGTCGAGGTGGACGCGATGCTGCTCGAGCCACTCGCCGTACGGGCGGCGGGAGGCGATCTCGTCCTTGATGTCATCGTTGTAGAGCAGCTTTCCGCGCGCCGTGTCAACGGCGATCATCTGCCCGGGGCCGAGGCGCCCCTTCTCGATCACCGTGGCGTCGTCGAGGTCGACCATGCCGACTTCGGAGCCCATGATGACGATGCCGTCGGACGTGCGGATGTAACGCGCGGGGCGGAGGCCGTTGCGGTCGAGCACGGCGCCGACGATGGTGCCATCGGTGAAGGCGAGGCTGGCGGGGCCGTCCCACGGCTCGGTGATACAGGCGTGGTACTCGTAGAAGTCGCGGCGCTGCCGGGGCATGGCGGGCATGTTCTCCCAGGCTTCGGGCACGAGCATCATGAAGGCGTGCAGCACATCGCGACCGGAGAGCATGATGGTCTCCAGCACGTTGTCGAGGCGCGCCGAGTCGGAGTACTCGTAGTCCTGGATGATGGGCTTGATGAGGTCGATGCGCTCGCCCCAGAGAGGCGACGTGACGTCCGCCTCGCGGGCGACGGTCCAGTTGACGTTGCCCTGCACGGTGTTGATCTCGCCGTTGTGGGCGAGCAAGCGGAACGGCTGGGAGAGGATCCAGTTGGGGAAGGTGTTGGTGCTGTAGCGCTGGTGGAAGACGGCGAGCGCCGTCTCGAAGCGCGGGTTGAGCAGGTCGAGGTAGAACTTGTTGAGCTGATGCGCGACGAGCAGGCCCTTGTAGACGATGGTGCGTGAAGAGAGCGACGGGATGTAGAAGTCGCTGCGGCCTTCCTTGCGCGCCCACGCTTCGGCTTGCTTGCGGGCGAGGAAGCAGCGGCGCTCGAACGCCTGATCGTCGGCGACGGCGGGGCGGCCGAGCATGATCTGCTCGATGCGCGGCTGCGTCTTCGCCGCGGCGTCACCGAGGATGGACGGATCGACGGGGACGACGCGCCAGCCAAAGACCTCCAGGCCTTGCTCGACGGCGGCCGCCGTCAGGGCGTGGCGGCAGCGTCCGGCCTGGTCGTCGTCGCTGCCTGGCAGGAAGACCATGCCGACGGCGACATCCTCGGGAGTGACTTCGCGTCCCAGCGCGCGGATCTCGTCTGCGAAGAAGGCCTTCGGCACCTGGAAACTGACGCCCGCGCCGTCACCGGTCTTGGCGTCGGCGTCGAGCGCGCCACGATGCGTCAGGTTCGTGACGGCCGTGATCGCCATCTCGAGGATGCGGTGGGAGGGGCGGCCGGAGATGTCGGCGACGAACCCGGTGCCGCAGGCATCCCGTTCCTGAGCGGGCCTGTAGAGCGGAAAGTCTACGTTCATCTATCCGTTATGGAACCGGTGAAGTGAGCCGAATTGTAACACAGTTCACAATCGGCGTCTCCCCGGCTATGTGAGCGGGCAGAACGTCAGCGAGCGCCCGACGGCGCCCGCTCATTCACCCACATACGACACAGATCGGCCCTGACGGGCGTCGACCGAGATTTCGGGATGGTACTTCAGGAGCCATGCGTTGACAAGACGCGCATGTCGACCCTCGTGCCGATGCGTGTCAAGCGTAGCATTGCCACGCCGATTTCACGGACGTCCTCGCGGGCCTACCGGATACGATCGGCGTCCCTCGTTATGGTGGCGAATGCCCGTGTCTCGCGCACTCCTCACATCCGCCGCGCCAAGCTCACCAGCGACATAGCGATGGGGGCGGGGCGGCGCCGATCGCCGCAGCACGACTGAAACCAAGGAAGAGGATGGCCTATGAGACATCGCTTGGAGCGAGGTCGCATGTCGCTCGCGCTTGCCGTCGCGGCCGGCATCGTCGCCATCGTGTCGCTCGCCGGGATCGTACAGGCGAGCGGCGGCGGGAATGGCGGTGACGGCGACGGGAATGGCGGCGTGTTTCCCTGTCCCGCTGGGTACACGTCGATCAAAGTCGATCCGCCCGTGAGCGGTACGTACGGCGGCATTGTGGTGACGTTCAGCGCGGACGTGAAGTCCGTGTCGTTCGTCAGCCCCTTCGATATCGACGTGGTCATTGTGAAGGGCGGGCCGGACGCGAACGTGTACGGTCCGAACTCGCACGGACTACCGGCGAAGAGTCTCAGCGGCCTGGTGGCACCGCTCAACCCGGGCGGGCAACAGCCGCAGATCAGCTTTGTGACGTTCTGCTTCACGGACGGCGCGACGCCCACCGGTACGGCAGGCGCGGCGACGCACACGCCGGTGAAGACGCCGACCGTGGGCGGGGCAACGCACACGCCCGTGACGACGCATACGCCGAAGGCGACGCACACGCCCGATGACAACGGCGGGATCTTCCCGTGCCCTGAGGGGTACTCGTCGATCAAAGTCGATCCGCCGGTGAGCGGCACCTACGGCGGTATTGTGGTGACGTTCAGCGCGGACCTGAAGTCGGTGTCGTTCGTCAGCCCGTTCCCGATCGACATCGTCATTGTGAAGGGCGGGCCGGACGCCAACATCTACGGTCCGAACTCGGATGGTCTGCCTGCCACGAGCCTGAGCGGGTTGACAGCGCCGTTGAACCCCGGGGGGCAGCAGCCGGAGATCAGCTTCGTGACGTTCTGCTTCCGCCCCGCGTCCGTGACACCGACGGCGACGGCCACGGCGGCGATTACCACAGCGACCGCCACGAACACGGCGGTTGCGCCGACGAACACGCCGACCGCGACGGGGACGGCAGAGGTTTCGACCAACACGCCGACCGCCACCAACACGCCGAGCGGGCCGACGGACACGCCGACCGCGACCAATACGCCGGGTGGGCCGACGGACACGCCAACCGCGACCGGGACGGCGGCCGTTTCGACCAACACGCCGACTGCGACAGCCACGGTTGGCGGAAATGGCTTCACGCCGCCTGACCTCACGGGCACGACGACAGCGACCGGCACGGCCGCGGCCGCGACGACGACCCCGACCACCCAGGGTGTCGTGGGGGCGGCGACGAATACGCCGCAGCAGGGAGTGCTGGGCGCGCAGGTCACGCCGGCGGCGCGAGGGGGCGTGACGCTGCCGAGCGCCGGCGGCGGCGACGGCGACAGCGGTGGCTACGCGCTTGCGTGGGGCGCGCTTGCGCTCGCTGGAGCGGGGTTCGGCACGTTGCTTTTGATGCGCAGGCGGATCTCGTAACCCGCGGCAAGCCGCGCACTTCAGAGGGGGTCGCCTGCTCGGGCGGCCCCCTCTCATTGTCGAGAAGCGGCGTTACCGCTTTGCCACGGCGATTTCATGCGCGACGGGATGTCGCTACCGCGTACGATCGCAGGCCTTCGGTATCGTGCGGCGCCGGACCCTTCGCGACGTCTTCCAAGGCGCATGGGCCAGCTCCTGACATGGGGATGGGGGCGGGGCGGCGCCGCTCGTCGCAGCAACAACCGAAGTGAAGGAAGAGGGTGTCGCATGAGGCATCGCCGAGAGCGAGGCCGCACGCCGCTCGTGCTGGCCGTCGCGACAGGTGTGGCGGCGATCCTGGCGCTCGCCGGAGTCGTCCAGGTACAGGCGGGCGACAACGGCAACGGACGGGGCAGGGATCACGGCGCGTCGGAGAACGCCGGAGGCGGGGAGCACGGGAACCCACACAACGGGGGCAACGCGCACAAGGCAGGCGACGATGATGAAACGTCCAACGGGGAGATAGAGAACGGCGACAACGACGGCAACGGTGAGAACGGGGACGACGGCAACGGCGCTCACGGTGGTCACGGCAGTGCGAACCTGGGCGAGGGCCACACGCCGGTGACGGTGTGCCACTGGGTGCCGGCGCACGGCGGCAGCTTCGTGGTGATCACGATCGACGACGACGGGTGGTTCAGCGGCCACAGCAAGCACGCGAACGACGTGCTGGCGGTGAACGGCGAGTGTCCGGGAGCGGTCGCGCCAACGCCGAGCGCGACGAACACGCCCGCCGGGACGGCGACGCTCACGCCGGACAATGAGACGCCCGAGGCCACGAATACGCCGGTCGCGACGGCGACCGGCACGGCCGCAGCGGCGACGTCGACGGCGACGGCGACGGGCATTGCTGCTACGGCAACGAAGACGCCGGCGCAGGGAGCGCTCGGCGAGGCGATCACGCCCGCGGCCGGCGGCGCGGAGGCGCTGCCGAGCGCGGGTGGCGGTGGCGCCGGGCCGGGGAGCTACGCCTTGGCGCTTGGCGCCGTGGTGGCTGCGGCAGCCGGCATGTCGACGCTCTTGCTGCGAAGACGCGGCGCATAGGCACTTCGCCCGATCGAGAAAGAGGCCGCCTGGAACCGGCGGCCTCTTTTCTTCGACCGAGTGTGGAGCTGTTTACCAGATGCCGAGCTGCATCTTCACGTCGTCGCTGGCCATGGTGCGCGGATCCCACGGGGGCGAGAAGGTGAGCTTGCCGATGACGTTCTTCACGCCAGGCAGGTCCACCAGGACGTCCTGGATCTGGCCGTCGATCACGGGCCCGAGCGGGCAACCCGGCGAGGTCAACGTGTACGTGACGGTGACGTCGCCGTCGTCGGAGATGTCGACGTCGTAGACGAGGCCGAGCTCCACGATGCTCATGTGGATCTCGGGGTCGAACACCTCCTTCAGGCGTTCCATCACCAGGTCTTCCGAAAGCAGTCCCTTCACCGACATCTCCGCCTCCTCACATCTCCTCAATGCGCGCCGCGCCGTTGCCCTTCGCGTGCTGCTCGATGCCCTCGTGGAGCGTGTGCCAGGCGAGCGTCGCGCACTTGACGCGGACAGCGAACTTCGCGACGCCCTGGAGCGCCTCGAGGTCGCCGAGGTCTTCGGGCACGGGCGCGTCGGGGTTGGTCATCATGGCCTGGAACTCGTCCGAGAGCCGCTCGACCTCACGCACGGGCTTGCCCTCGACCACTTCGGACATCATCGACGCCGACGCCTGGCTGATCGAGCAGCCGCGGCCGCGCACGCCGATGCCGGCGATGCGGTCGCCTTCGAACGCGAGCTCCATCTCGATCTCGTCGCCGCAGACGGGGTTGTAGCCCTCGGCCGTGACGTCGGCCCGGGGCAACTTTTCGCGGTGGCGCGGGTTCTTGTAGTGGTCGAGAATCAAGTCTCGATAGAGCTCATCGAGCTCCAGCTCTGACGACATCTCCGAATATCCTGTCGCTGGCCTTGATCCCCTCGATCAGGGCATCGACCTCATCACTTCGATTGTACAGATAGAAGCTGGCCCTCGCCGTGGCGACGGTATCGAGGCGGCGCATGAGCGGCTGCGCGCAGTGGTGCCCCGCGCGGATGGCGATCCCCTGCTGGTCCAGGACCTGGCTGAGGTCGTGCGGGTGAAGATCACGATAGTTGAAGGTGACCGCGCCACCCTTCTCGGCCGCGTCCTTCGGGCCGTAGACGACGACGCCGTCGGTCTCCATCAGGCGCTTGAGGGCGTACCCTGTGACGGCGATCTCATGCTCGCGCACGGCATCCATGCCGAGGCCTTCCAGGTAGTCGATGGCGGCGCCGAAGGCGATGACGTCGGCGATATTGGGCGTGCCAGCCTCGTACTTGTGCGGCAGATCGGCGTACGTGCTCTCCTCGTACGTCACGCGGCGGATCATCTCGCCGCCGCCGAGGAACGGATCCATCGTCTCGAGCAGCTCGCGCTTGCCGTACAACACGCCGACGCCGGTGGGGCCGAGCATCTTGTGGGCGGAAAAGGCGAGGAAGTCACAGCCGAGCGCCTGCACGTCGACCGGCATGTTGGGGACGCTCTGGGCGGCATCGACGAGGAGGATGGCGCCGGCGTCGTGCGCGAGCTTCGCGATCTTCTCGACCGGGTTGATCGTGCCGAGCACGTTCGACATGTGGGCGAGGGCGACGACCTTCGTGCGCTCGCCGATCTTGGCGACGACATCGTCCCACACGAGATGGCCCTCGTCGTCGATTTCGATGAACTTGAGCTTCGCGCCCGTGGCGAGCGCGACGAGCTGCCACGGAACGAGGTTGCTGTGGTGCTCCATGGCCGAGAAGACGATCTCGTCGCCCGGTTCGAGGAACTTGCGCCCCCAGGCGTTCGCGACGAGGTTGATCGACTCGGTGGTGTTGCGCGTGAAGACGATCTCCTGCTCGGGCTGGGCGGCGTTGATGAAGCGCCCGACTTTGACGCGCGTGGCCTCGTAGGCGGCGGTGGCTTCCTCGGCGAGCGTGTGCAGGCCGCGATGGATGTTCGCGTTGTAGTGCTCGTAGTAGTGGACGAGCGCGTTGATCACCGAGCGCGGCTTCTGCGTCGTAGCTGCGTTGTCGAGGTAGACGAGCGGGCGGCCGCGGATCTTGCGTTCGAGGATGGGGAAGTCCTTGCGGATCTGGTCGACGTCGTAGCTCATCCTGTCATCTCTTTCTGCTGTACGGGCGCCGCTACTGCTTCGCAGAGCTGCGCGAGGTGGATGGCGTCGTGCTGTGCAAGCTGGCGCAGCAATTCCGCGAGCGTGAGGGGGATGCCGTCCTCGCGGCGCTGCTCGTCGTCGGGCCTGAGGAGCGACAGAAGGCGCTGCGTCTCCTCGCCTGCATCGACCAACTCATCGATCAGCTCGTCGACAGTGCGGCCGCGGCGCTGCTCGATGTCGCGGGCGTTGCGCTCGTCGAACTCATGGAAGAGCTCGGGCGGGACCGGCCGGCGTTCGATGACGGCGCGGAGACCCTGATGGAGGTTCTGGCCGGTGTCGCCGGCGACGTGCGAGAGCAGCTCGCGGCACGTCCAATCGAGGCCGGGCACAGGACGATGCCACGCGCCGGCCGGTAGTGCGCGCGCGAACGCGACGAACTCGGCGCGGCGCTCGCGGTACTCTGCGGCGATCGGCTCGACCCAGGGCGCGAACTGCTGCGTCATGGTCACTCGACCTTCACCTGCACGTCGTCGCCTTCGACGCGCACTTCGTACGTCGCGACAGGGCGGACGGCCGGCAGCACCACGGCGCGTCCGGTCGTGACATCGAACTTCGCGCCGTGCCTCGGGCACTCGACGAGCTCGCCCTCGAGCACGCCCTGGTCGAGCGGGCCGCCGTCATGGGTGCAGACGTCGTCGATGGCGTAGAAGCGGCCGTTGACGTGGCATACGGCGACGCGCTTGCCGTTGACCTCGTAGACGTTGATGCGTCCGACGGGGATTTCGCTCGTCTTTGCCACCGTCTCGAACTCCGCCATACGGTGCGTCCTTCTAACCCAGCTCGATCTCTTCGAGCGTCGCGGCGCGACCGCCTGCCTTCTCGATGATGGCGTCCATGACGCGCCGGCGAAGCGGCTCGCTGGGGATGCGCTCGACGACGTCGGCGAAGAAGCCTTCGACGAGCATCTGCTCGGCGACCCTGCGCGGGATGGCGCGGGTCTGGAGGTAGTAGAGCTCGTCCTCATCGACGGGGCCAGCGGTGGCGCCGTGGCTGCACCTGGCGACGTCGTAGGCCTCGATCTCGAGGATGGGGATCGGCGCGGCCTTGGCGTGGTCGCTCAGCAGCATGTTGCGCGAGGTCTGGTTGGCCTCGCTGCCGCCGGCTGTGGGGTTGATGCGCGTGATGCCGTACCAGACGAGCGACGCGGCGTCGGTGAGGGCGGACTTGAACTGGAGGTCGCTGATGGTGTGGTCGCCGACGTGGTTCTGCAGCGTGTTGTAGTCGAAGTGCTGCTCGCCGTTGCCGAAGGTGACGCCGAGGAGCTGCGCCTGCGCGCCGGGCTGCGGCATCTCGGTGTCGATGCGCATCTTGGTGAGCTTGCTGCCGATGCCGGCGGCGAGCGCGGTGAACTGCGCGTCGCGGCCGAGGATGGCGCGGACTGTCTTGAAGTTGTAGACGTTATCGCCCCAGCGGTTGACGTCGTAGTAGTCGAGCTTCGCGCCGTCGCCGAGGACGATCTCGACGGCGCCCGAGACGAAGTTCTTCTCGCCGTTGGACGAGGCCGTCTCGTCGATGAGGGCGACGCGGCTGTGCGCCTCGGCGATCACGAGGGTGCGCGGGAAGAGCGCCGCATTGCCACCGGCGGGCGCTCCGGTGACGAGCTGGAGCGGCACGTCGACCTCGACTCCCTTGGGGACGTAGAGGAACGCGCCGCCATCGAAGAGCGCGGCGTTGAGAGCGAGGTACTTCCACTCCTCGGGCCTGACGACGGAGAGGAGATGCCGGCGCACGAGGTCGGGCGCTTCGGCGAGGGCGGACGCGAGCGGCGCAAAGATCACGCCCTCCGCTGCCAGATCGGCCGCTGGCGATTCGATGCGGACTGTCGGGGGCGACGGACGCAGGCCGTCGAGCGGCAGCGCGCGGACGTCGGTGCGGCGCCACTCTTCGTCGCCGGGATCGGGCAGATCCATCGACTCGTAGGCGCGCCAGGCGGCGAGGCGCTGCTCGCGGAGCCACTCTGGGCCGGCGGCGGCGACCGTGTCGACGTTCTGCTGCGTGATGCCGGGGATGCCCGGGGCCAGGACCTCTTGTGTCATCTCACATCTCTCGGAACAAAGGGGCGCGGTGCGCACCCGTCGTCATCTGCTTCGGCAGGCGCGTCAGCATGCGCGGGCGCATCGCTGTTCGGGCGCATCGCCATGCGCCCCTACGCTTCTCATCGTGTTCGTCAGCCGACGGCGCCTTCCATCTGCAGTTCGATGAGCCGGTTGAGCTCGACGGCGTACTCCATCGGCAACTCCTTGACGATGGGCTCGACGAAGCCGTTGACGATCATCTTGGTGGCATCGACCTCGCTGAGGCCGCGGCTCTGCAGGTAGAAGAGCTGGTCCTCGCCGACCTTCGAGACGGAGGCCTCGTGGCCGATGCTGACCTGATCCTCCTCGATCTCCATGAGCGGATACGTGTCAGAGCGCGAGTCCTTGTCGAGGAGAAGCGCGTCGCAGCGCACGGTCGACTTCGAGCGGACGGCGCCCGGGTAGACCTTCAGCGCGCCGCGGTAGCTCGTGCGGCCGCTGCCCTTCGACACGGACTTCGAGATGATCGTCGAGGTCGTGTCGGGGGCGGCGTGGATGATCTTGCCGCCGGCGTCCTGGTGCTGGCCATCGGACGCCATCGCGAGCGAGAGGATCTCGCCGTGGGCGCCGGGCTCCATCAGGTAGACACTGGGGTATTTCATCGTCAGCCGCGAGCCGAGGTTGCCGTCGACCCACTCCATGACGGCGCCCTCGTAGGCCGCGGCGCGCTTCGTCACGAGGTTGAAGACGTTCGTCGACCAGTTCTGGATCGTCGTGTAGCGGACGCGCGCACCCTTCTTGACGATGATCTCGACGACAGCGCTGTGCAGCGAGTCAGTCGAGTAGATCGGCGCGGTGCAGCCTTCGACGTAGTGGACGTAGCTGCCCTCCTCGGCGATGATCAGCGTCCGCTCGAACTGGCCCATGTTCTCCTTGTTGATGCGGAAGTAGGCCTGGAGGGGGATGTCGACCTTCACGCCGGCGGGCACGTAGACGAAGCTGCCGCCGGACCAGACGGCGCTGTTGAGCGCGGCGAACTTGTTGTCGGCGGGCGGGACGATGGTGCCGAAGTACTGCTTGACGATGTCCGGGTAGTCGCGGACGGCGGAGTCCATGTCGACGAAGATGACGCCCTGCTTCTCGAGGTCCTCGCGGATGCTGTGGTAGACGACCTCGGAGTCGTACTGGGCGCCGACGCCGGCGAGGAACTTCTTCTCGGCCTCGGGGATGCCGAGCTTGTCGAAGGTGTTCTTGATGTACTCGGGCACGTCGGACCAGTCGCGCTCGGCGCGGTCGGAGGCGCGCGCGAAGTAGTAGATGTCCTGGAAGTCGAGCTTGTAGTTCTGGATGTTGCCGCCCCAGAACCCCGTGGGCATCGGCTTCTCTTCGAAGATGCGGTAGGCCTTCACGCGGAGGTCGGTCATCCACTGCGGCTCGCTCTTGGCGGCCGAGATCTCGCGCACGACCTGCTCGTTGAGGCCCTTCTCGGTGCGATAGACGTACTTGGCGTCGTCGTGGAAGCCGAACTTGTAGCCGTCCTTGCCGACGATCTCGGGTGTAACCTTTGCAACCATCTATGCCTTCTCTCCAGTCGCGGCCAGAGCGGGCGCGAACTCCGCGATGATGGGGTCGTAGCCGTGCTCTTCGAGCTGGAGCGCGAGCTCCGGGCCGCCGGACTCGATGATGCGGCCCTGGAAGAGCACGTGCACGAACTGCGGCTTGATGTAGTTGAGGAGCCGCTGGTAGTGCGTGATGAGGACGACGCCGAGCTGGTCGGTCATGAGCGCGTTGACGCCGTCGGCGACGGTGCGGAGGGCGTCGATGTCGAGGCCGGAGTCGGTCTCATCCATGATGGCGAGGTCGGGCTCGAGGATACCCATCTGCAACACCTCGGCCCGCTTCTTCTCACCGCCGGAGAAGCCCTCGTTGACGTATCGACGCGCGAACTGCTCATCCATCTTGAGCAGCTTGAGCGTCGACATGAGCTTCTCGCGGAACTCGCGGACGGGGACGTCCGCGCCGCCGCGTCGGGCCTTGAGGGCCTGGCGGAGGAAGTTCACCATCGTGACGCCGGGGATGCTCGTCGGGTACTGGAAGGCGAGGAACATGCCCATCTGCGCGCGCGCATCAGGCGTCAGGCCGAGGATGTCCTCGCCCTTGAAGCGCACCCGGCCGGCCGTGATCTGGTAGCGCGGATGACCCATGAGCGCGTTCGCGAGGGTGCTCTTGCCGGAACCGTTCGGCCCCATGATGGCGTGCACCTCGCCGCGGTTGACCGTGAGGTCAACGCCGTTGAGGATTTGCTTCCCCTCGACGGCGACCTCGAGGCCCTGAATCTCCAGCAGCGGTCCTGTCATTCGTCCCTCTTCCCTGTACGCGTTTCGTCTTTTCGTTCTTATGCTTTCGCCGACGAGCGGCGCTGCTTGCGTTGTGGCTCGGGGCGCATCTCGATGAGTTGCGCCTCGCGGACGACGTACTCGCACACGGAGTGCCCGTCGACCATCCGGGCCACCTGCTCGACCGGCGCGCCGACGAGCAGCTCCACCGTGCGCTGGTCGGCGTGGCAGGGCGCGGCGGAGGCCTCTGCGGCCTTGCGGTACGGGCACACGGTGTTCATGAGGTGGTAGCCGTCGTCGCCCTTGCGCCAGTGGTCGACGATGCCCTCGTCCTTCAGCGCCTCGCTTGTCTGGGCGACGCGCTGCTCGATGGTGTCGCCGGTGACGAGCGTGCGGTACGAGCCGGCGATGTCCTCGGCGACACCCTCGAAGACGCGCTCGATGAGCTCACCCTGCCCCTCTGCGGCGAGCTGACGGACGATGCGCCGGACGAGGCGCGGGTAGTGGCCGTTCAGCTCCTCCGCCCGCTCGGTGAGGCGGTAGACGTAAGCTGGGCGGCCGACCTCGTGGCGCTGGATTCTTATGTCGACTAGACCCTCTGCCCGCATCACCTCGAGGTGGCGGCGGATGTTAGCCTGGTTCAGCCCCAGCTCTCGCGCGAGCTCCGCCACCGTGGCTTCGCCGCGAACCTGGAGAAGGTCGCGCATAAGGTCGCGGGTGGACTTCATCACGGGTTGATCGTACCGAGGGGGCGAGTCTATATCAAGCGAAAAGCGACTAAAAATGCATTTTTGTAGGAAAAGTCCACCCGCAGCGGGTTGTCGCCGACCGTTCCCGAGGCTATGGTCGAATCCCCGAAGGAATGGAGGCGAATGACGCCGGCCGCCAGATACGACGACATCGGCATCGACTATGCGCGGGTGCGGCGGCCGGACCCGCGGATCGCGCGGCGGATCCTCGAGGCGCTTGGGACGCGAAGTCCGTGGTGAATGTGGGCGCGGGCGCGGGGTCGTATGAACCGGCGGACGGCCTCGTGATCGCTGCGGAACCTTCATCGGAGATGCTGGCGCAGCGGGCGGCGGGCGCGGCGCCGGCCGTGCGGGCCGTGGCGGAGCACCTGCCGCTTGCCGGCGGGAGCGTAGACGCGGCGCTCGCGGTGCTGACGATGCACGGCTGGCCCGACTGGCGGCGCGGCGCGGCGGAAATGGTGCGGGTGGCGCGACTTCGCCGGATTGGCGTGTGCGTTCGCCTAGATGGTGCGCGTGGCGCGTCGAACCGTGCAATGCGAAACAGCATGGCGGCGAGTGTCACAGGCCTCACACCGGACACCTGAAACCTGACGCCTAGCGCGTCAGCCAGCCGAACTGTTGCGGCTTCCGGCCCGCCTGCGGGCTGATCATGATGTTCACCACGTTCGGCTTGCCGCTGTTCAGCGCCTTCTCCAGCGTTGGCCGCAACTGGTCCGGCGTCTCGACAAAGTAACCGTCGCCGCCGAACGCCTCGATCACGCGCTCGTAGCGCGCCTGCGGCACGTACGCCACCGGCAGCACCGGCCGGCTCGGGTCGAGCGTGCTCGGCCCGCCGCTGATGCCGTTGTTGTTGAGGATGATGAACGTGATCGGCATGTTGTACCGGCACGCCACCTCCACCTCCATGCCGCTGAAGCCGAACGCGGAGTCGCCCTCCACGGCCACGACGCGCTTGTCCGGGTGCACCGCCTGCGCCGCGATCGCGAACGAAAGTCCCACGCCCATCGTCCCGAACGAGCCGGCGTCGAGGCGGTGCCGCGGAAGGAAGTTCGGCAGCACCGTCCGCCCGATGTCCATCGTGTTCGCGCCCTCGCTCGCGATGATCGCGTCGTTCGGCATGAGGTCGCGGATCTCGCGCAGCACGCGGTAGTAGTTCATCGGCACCGAGTCGTCCTCGAACAGCGGCTGCGTTTGCGCGCGGTTCTCCTCGATCTTCTTCGCAATGCCCGTCCGCCACGTGTTCTCCGCGCCGAACTGCCATGGCTGATCGCGGAGCACGGCATTGATCTGCGCCGTCACCGCCTTCGCGTCGCCGACGAGCGCCACCTCGGCGGGCACGTTCGTGCCGATCTCCTCCGCGGCGATGTCCATCTGCACAACGCGCACGTCGGGGTTGAAGCGCGGCGGCAATCCAAAGTGGAGGATCCAGTTGAGCCGCGCCCCCATCAGGAACACCAGGTCGGCGTTCTGCAGCACGAACGACCGCGCCGCCCCGACCGACAGCGGATGGTCGTCCGGCATGACGCCCTTGCCCATCGGCGTCGCCAGGAAGGGCAGCTGCGTCGACTCGATGAACTCGCGCACTTCGTCCTCGGCGCGCGCGTACGCCGCCCCCTTGCCCACCACGACGAGCGGACGCTCCGCCGTCTTCAACGCCGCCACCGCAGCCTCGACCGCCGACGGATCGGCTTGCATGCGCGGCGGGTCGGGCACCGGAGGGCGCTGCGGCGCGAGCTCCTCGTCCACCTTCCCGCCGATGATGTCGCCCGGCAGGTCCACGTAGACCGGCCCCGGCCGGCCGTAGATCGATGTCCGCACCGCCTGCTCGATGTAGTACGGGATGCGCTCGACGCGGTCGGCTTGCGCCGCATACTTGCACCAGACGCGCGCTGCCTCGACCTGCGGCGCCTCCTGGAACGCCCCCATGCCGTGCTGGGAGATGTCCGACGCGCCGCCGAGCAGGATCATCGGCCAGCGGTTCGACCACGCGTTCGCCAGGCCGGAGATCGCGTTCGTCATGCCCGGCCCCGACACAACGAGACACGCGCCCGGTCTCCCCGTCAGGTAGCCGACCGCTTGCGCCGCGTACGACGCCGACTGCTCGTGTCGCATGCCGTAGTACCTGATCCCTTCGCGCTGCGCCGCGAACGCGATCGGCACCACCGGGATGCCAACGATGCCGAACATGTACTCCACGCCGTGCTGCTTGAGGCTCCGCGCGATCAGCGTTGCGCCGTCTACTTCCGCCATCGTGACCTCCTTCGTCGCGGTGCGCGCATTGTAGGCAGCCGCCCGGCTAGCAGCCACGCTCCGCGGCCACATCCTCGGCGAGGAGTCCGGCGGTAAACCCTAACGACGCGCCCAGATGTCCAGCCGCACGTAATCGGCCACGTAGGGCTCCCCCCAGCGCCGCACTGTTTCGTCGACGACCGCCATGCAGTACGCGTCCGCGAGGTCGTCCGGCAGCCGTGCTATGTGGTCGCGCAGCAGGATCGTGCGGATGTACAGCGCCGCCGATGCATGATCGTCGAACGGCACCGGCGCTTCGAAGAGCGAAGCGCGCACGTCGCGCCACCCTGCCCGCGCCAACGCCGCACGGGCCTGATCGGGTGTGCGGTACTTCTTGCTGTCGCGGAAGTCCCCCAGGTGCCGCGCGAAGCGCTCTTGCTGTCGCACCGCCGCCACAGCCTCCAGCACGCGCGCGTTGTTGCCGAAGCCGCCGCACTGCGCGCGCATCCGCCCGCCTGGCTTCGTCGCGCGGTACAGGCAGGAAAAGAGCGCGTCGTCGTCCGGGATCCAGTGGAAGACCGCGTTCGAGAAGACGACGTCGACCTGCTCCGGCAACGTGAAGTCCGTCAGGCTCGCGTGTACGGGAACGACGTTGGTGATGGCGCGTTCTTCGAGCGTCTTCGTGAGCGATTCGATCATCTCCGCAGACGCGTCGACGGCGTAGATCTTCCCGTCCGGCAGCTTCGCGAGCAGGTCGAGCGTCACCGAGCCCGAACCGCATCCCGCATCCAGCACGGTCTCGTCGCCGCGCAACTCCAGGTCGTCGATGACCTGCTGCGCCCAGCCACGCATCGGCGTCCCGATGCGGTCGTACACCTCGGCGTCCCAGTACGTATTCGTCACGCGCCCGCTGCCTCCCTCGCAGCCGCGCGCACGGCTTCTTCCAGTTGCGCCTTCCGCTGCTCGAACGCCGGAATGCGCCACTCAACCGTGCGCATGATCTTTGCGAGCACGCGCGCATCGCCGCCCGACGGCCGCCACTGCGCGAGCCGTCCGGCCGCCGCCGCGACGATCCAGGACCGCAGCAGCGGCACGATGAGCGAAAGCTCCTGCTCGGTCAACCGCGTGTCTTCGATGTACGCGGCCACGAACGCCTGCATCGCCGCCGGGTCCGCCGCGTTACGCAGGCGACTCGTTCCGTCGCAGCGCATACGCCCGGCCGCCGGCGCCGATGCGCCAGCATACGATGAAGGCGTTGCTGCAGGGTCAGTACGTTTTGCGCCATGCGTTCCGGCCATTCTAGGCTGTACGCGTCAGGAAGGAGCGACGCATGACCGCCCAGACCAGCCTCGCCTGCCCGCGCGACAAGACCCCGCTCACCATGGGAACGGAACACGGCATCGAAGTCGACGGCTGTCCGCAGTGCGGCGGCGCTTGGTTCGAGGATGAGGAGCTGGAGGCGCTCGATTCGACGGTCGCCGCCGACCACTACCGCAGCGGCATGATCGATTACGCCAAGCGCGAGAGCGACCTCAATTGCCCTGTCTGCGGCAAGCGCATGCGCGCCTTCAACTACCGCGCCTACAATCTCGAGCTCGACGCCTGCACCGACGAGCACGGCTTCTGGCTCGACGCCGGCGAGGCGGCGCACGTCCGCGAGATCATGAACGAGCGCGTCCGCGGTCTCGATCGCGCCGGCGCCGCGCAGGACGCCTGGGATCGCGCCAAGCGCGGGCAGCGCAGCGGACTCATGGACCAGCTCCGCAACCTCTTCCGCCGCTAACCTACGCGCGGCACCACCGTACCCACGCCGCGGAGGGCGCGAACACCGCAGCCCGGCCTGCCGAGACGATGGCCGGACGACATTGCGCCCAGATTTGTGACACGCGCCCTCCGCCTTCCGGCGGAGCACATCTCCCCAACCATCGTCACCTGCCCGCTTGCCCTCACGACCGATTCGTCGGCTGCCTGATCGGCCGTACAACTGACATAGATGGTGAGGCTGTCATCGGCCTCATGAGAAAGAGCGCAGACCTAGAGGAGCACTTCACAGATGGTACTCGCACAGAAGCCCACTCGATCAGACGCCGGCGACGTCGTCCGCGCGCTTGCGGCTCGCTTCCAGGGCGACGTCATCACCCCGGACGACCCGCGGTACGAGGAGGCGCGCGCCGTCCAGATCGCCAACTACAACCGCAGGCCCGGCGCCATTGTCCGCGCCACCAGCGCCGAGGACGTCGCCGACGCTGTGCGCATCGCCCGCGAGCTCGCGGTGCCCCTCGCCGTCCGCAGTGGAGGTCACAGCATCCCGGGGCTGAGCATGATTGACGGCGGCGTCACGATCGACCTGTCGGAGATGAGGCGCGTCCAGATCGACCCGGTCACGCGCCGCGCGCGCGTGCAGGCCGGCGCCCGCTCCCGCGACATCATGCTCCCTGCGCAAGAGCACGGTCTCGCACTTACCACGGGTGATACAGCGACCGTCGGCATCGGCGGCCTCGCCACCGGCGGCGGCATCGGCTTCATGGCGCGCAAGCACGGCCTCACGATCGACAACCTGATCTCGGCCACCGTCGTCACCGCCGACGGCGTTGTCCGCACGGCCAGCGCCACCGAGCACGCGGACCTCTTCTGGGCCATTCGCGGTGGCGGCGGCAACTTCGGCATCGTCACCGAGTTCGAGTTCCAGCTCGCCGAAGTCGGCACCATCCTTGGCGGCGCCATCGTGCTGCCGGCAACGCGCGAGGTCTTCCGCGGCTACCTGGACTACATGCCGAACGCCCCCGAGGGCCTCACTACCCTCGTCAACCTCTGGAAGGCGCCGCCCGCGCCCTTCATCCCCGAGGAATTCCACGGCAAGCCCGTGTTCATGATCCTCACAATTTGGACGGGCGACTTCGAGGAAGGCGAGCGCGCCATCGCGCCGCTGCGCGCCCTCGCCGAACCCATCGCCGACACCGTCGCGCCCATCCCCTACCCTGCGATGTACGAGTACACCGCGGAGCTCGAGAACGCGCACGGCGTCGCCCTGCGCTCGATGTTCGCTGACTCCTTCAGCGACGAGGCCATCGACGCCTCGATCGAAGCCGTTCACAACGCCACGGCGCCCGTCGCGCTCCTCCACGTGCGTGGCCAGGGCGGCGCCATCGCCCGCGTGCCGGTCGAGGCTACCGCCTTCGCGCACCGCGCGCAGAAGTACTTCATCTCCGCCATCGCCGTCTGGTTCCCCGACGACGAGCACCCGGAGGTGCACGAGGCCTGGACGAACGACATCTGGACGAAGATCCGTCCCGAGGGTAACGGCGTCTACGTCAACTTCCTGCAGGACGAGGAGCCGGAGCGCATCAACGAGGCCTACCCCGCCGCCACGCTTCAACGCCTCCGCGAGATCAAGGCGACGTACGACCCGGAGAACGTCTTCCGGTTCAACCAGAACATCAAGCCGTAGCTCCGATCACGAGAGCTCCAGCAGCGGCGCGAGCGTCCCCCCCCCCGCTCGCGTCGCCGCGCTTTTCTCGCTCGTTTCACTTTCTTCGCGAAAAGCCCGATCATGAAGTCGTGGAACCGACCGACGAACGACCAGTGGATCAGACCGCGCAGCGCCCCGAGCAGCCCCTCGCCGTAAGCGGCGTCGAGCCCCTTGAGCCGCGCTCAACGCGCACCAGCCCCACGCGCCAGCGCATGCGCCGCCGCACCGGCTCCGGCGACCGCGTCCTCGACGAGAAGATCCGCGAGCTCGTCGAGTCCGTCGACGTCGCCGATCCCGACCTCCTCGAGGCGGCGGTCGAGACGCTGTTCCGCACGTCTCGCACTGCCAACCGCGGCGAGATGAAGCTCGTCGCGCGGTCGTTGCGCGAGCTCGGGCGCGCCTTCCGCATCTTTGCGCCCTACCGCGAGCGCCGGAAGGTGAGCATCTTCGGGTCCTCTCGCACTGCTCCTGACGACCCCGACTACGGCATCGCGCGCGACTTCGCCGACGCCATCGTCCGGGAAGGCTGGATGGTGATCACGGGCGCCGGCCCGGGCATCATGGCTGCCGGCCACGAAGGCGCGGGCGCCAGCAACAGCTTCGGCGTCGGCATCAAGTTGCCATTCGAGCAGTCCGCGAACGGTTTCATCGCCGGTGACCCGAAGCTCATCGACTTCAAGTACTTCTTTACCCGCAAGATCATGTTCATGAAGGAGTCCGACGCGTTCGTCCTCCTTCCGGGCGGTTTCGGCACGCTCGACGAAGCGTTCGAGCTGCTGACGCTGATGCAGACCGGCAAGACGCAGATCCGTCCGATCGTGCTGCTGGCGCCGCCCGAGAGCGCCTACTGGCTCGAGTGGCTCACCTTCATCCGCGACCACCTCGTCGCCCGTAACCTCGCCTCGCCCGAGGATCTCGCGCTCTTCGCGCCCGCCAGCAGCGCCGAGGCGGCGGTCCGCGTCATCGAGCGCTTCTACAGCAACTACGACTCCGCGCGCTACGTCGGCGAGCGCCTCATCCTGCGCATGCGGCGCGCTCCCGACCAGCCGCAGCTCGATGCCATCAACGAAGAGTTCGCCGACCTTGTCGCGCGCGGGCGCATGGAGCGCACGCGCATCACCCCCGCCGAAGCGAAAGACCAGGATGCGGTCGACCTTGAGCGGATCGCCTTCTTCCCTGTCCACAACTTCGGCCGCCTCCGCATGCTCATCGATCGCCTCAACGACTTCGCGCCGCCGTCGGCGCCCTCCCTCCGCTAGACCGAAAGAACCCCCTTATGTACCTTGTACCGGCCTCAGGGGACCCTTGCGCTCGCGCTGCCGGTACCCACCCTGATCTGTGCCACGACACACGACCAGTTCTGCCCGAACGGAGGGACGAAGTTGCATATTGCCGTCTGTGTGAAACAGGTACCCGACTGGGATATCCCGCCCGCCAGCTTCAAGGTCGATGAGGCGTCCAAGAAGGTCGTCCCGCCGCCCGGCGTCGCCCCCGTCGCCTCGCAGTTCGACGAGATCGCCGTCGAGGCCGCCATGCGCATCAAGGACGCGGACGCCAGCGTGAAGGTCACCGCCATCAGCCTCGGCGCCCCTACCGCCCGCGAGGTGATCAAGAAGGCGCTCGCGATGGGCGCCGACGAGGGCGTGCTGATCAACGATGACGCCTTCAACAATCTCGACAGCTACGGCACCGCCACCGTGCTCGCCACGGCGATCAAGAAGCTCGGCGACGTCGACCTCGTCCTCACCGGGCGCCAGGCCGTCGATTGGGACCTCGGCGTCACCGGCACCTTCATCGCCGAGATCCTCGACGCTCCGGTGATCACGTTCGCGAAGGCTGTCTCTGTCGCTGACGGAAAGGTCACGGTCGAGCGCGTGCTGCCCGATGCATTCGAGAAGGTGGAGGCTCCGCTGCCCGCCGTCGTCACCGTCAGCAACGAGCTCGGGGAGCCGCGTTACCCCAAGCTCCAGCAGATCATGGCCGCCGGCAAGAAGCCCGTGCAGACGTGGGCCGCCGGCGATCTCGGCCTCGACGCGTCATCGCTCGCGCCGCGCCTCACCCTCGAGTCACTTTTCGTGCCCGTGGTCGATACAAAGGTCGAGCTGATGGAAGGCGACACCCCGGAGGAGCAGGCGATGAACCTCGCGCGCCGCCTCAAGGAAGCCAAGCTGATCTAGCGCGTCCTGCGCGCGTTGGACGTCCGCGGACGTCTGAGAGGAGACATCGACACATGCCCAACGGAGTGCTCATTCTCGCGGAAGTCGTTGACGGCGAGGTCGTCGCGATCACGAACGAACTGATCGGGGCGGCCCAGCGCCTCAACGCCGGCCCCGTCTCCGCCATGCTGCTCGGCTCTGGCGCCAGCGGCAACGCCGCGAAGATCGCGGGGGTCGAGAAGGTCTACGTCGTCGACAACCCGGCGCTCGCGCAATACACGACCGACGCCTACACCGCCGCGGCCGCTGCCGTCGCAAAGCAGGCCGATCCCGCCGTCATCCTCATGGGCCAGACCGACATCGGCCGCGACCTCGCGCCCGCGCTTGCGTTCGAGCTCGGCACGGCCGTCGCGATGGACACCATCGCGCTGGAGATGAAGGACGGCAAGCTCCACACGACACGACCCGCGTACGGCGGCAACGCGCGCGCCGTGAACAGCTTCGCGACATCGCCCGCCATCGCGACCGTCAGGCCCAAGTCACAGGATGCGGCCGAGGGCGGCAGCGCCGGCGAAGTCGTCACCGTCGACGCCGACCTCTCGAACGTCCGCGCGAAGGTGCTCGAGCGAAGCGTCGCGGCCGCCGAGGGCGTGCGCCTCGAGGACGCCGACGTCGTGGTCGCCGGTGGCCGCGGGCTCGGGGGTCCCGAGAACTTCGCCGGCATCGAAGAGCTTGCGAAGCTGCTCAACGGCGCCGTCGGCTGCAGCCGTGCCGTCGCCGACCTCGGCTGGCGGCCGGTCGCCGAGCAGGTCGGCCTCACCGGCAAGGTCGTCAGCCCGACGCTCTACGTCGCCGTCGCCATCTCGGGCGCGAGCCAGCACATGGCCGGCTGCTCCGGCTCGAAGAACATCGTCGCCATCAACAAGGATCCCGACGCCAACATCTTCAAGGCCGCGCGCTTCGGCATCGTCGGTGACTTCAAGACCGTCCTCCCGGCGCTGATCGATGCGATCAAGAAGGTGAAAGCCGAGGGGTAGTCGCTCACAGCGCAGGCGATATGATGTGAAGGGCGCGCGTTGGTGCGCCCTTCTTGTACGCATCTGAGCGCGACTCACATCAATGGAACTGGCCATCACCGCAACGCTCGACATCACCGAGCGCGACGAATTGCTCAACGGCACGCAGAGCGTCACCTTCGCCGGCGAGAGCGACGACGGGCGCTGGTCGATCAGCGGCTCCGTCGCCTGGAACCTCGGCCTCATCGACTTCCCCGGCGAGGGAGACCTCGTCCTCGGCGCCGAGGGCGACTCGTCGGAGATCTTCGCCACGCTGACACGGGCAGCGGCACGCCCGGATGGCGAGGGAGGCGGCGAAACTACGATCTCGCTCGGGTATGAGGTCGACGGCGGTCACGGCCGCTACGAAGGCGCCGCTGGCCGCGCGCGCGGCGAAGTCTCCATCCTGGGCGACACTCTGCGGGGTAGCTGGGTGCTCACACTCACGGAAGGGTGAGCGCACCTATATATCTCTGCGGGCGCCTCCATCCAGCGCTCGGCATTCCGTGACGACAATTCCGTCGGGGCGGGGAGGCCCACAGCATGGCGATCGACGCGGCCGGCGCGAGTGGCGTTCCCGGGGCGCTTACGGACGACATCGCACAGCTGGGCGAGCGGCGTCTCGGCGTGCTTGCCGCCGTCATCGGGTGTCTCGCGCTCAACGCCGTGCTGTCGGGACTCTGGCTGGCGACCGCGCCGTCCCACCATCCCCCTTTCGAGGTTGTGTTCGCTGCGCTCGGCCTGACCGCGACGCTCGCGGCCGCGCTGGGCATGATCTGGCAACATCACCGGACATCCGTCGCGCTTCGCCGCGCGCATGCGGCCCAGCTCGAAGCTCTCGCCATCCGCGACGAGATCTCGGGCCTGCACAGCTTCCGTTACGTGCGCGAGCGCATGCGCGCTCAGATGGCCGAGGCGAAGTGCCACGACCGTTGCACGCTCGTGCTGATTGACCTCGACAACTTCAAGGAGGTCAACGACCGCTACGGTCATCTCGTCGGTGATGCGGTGCTCGCGGCCGTGGGCGACAGCATCAAGGCGACGCTGCCTCCGGTCGCCATGGCCGCTCGGTACGGAGGCGACGAGTTCGCCATCGTGCTGCCGTCACATAGCCGCGACGATGCCGTGCGGCTCGCCGACGAGCTCCGCGCAAAGATCGCCGCTGCGTCCCGCGCCGTCACCTCCGGCAATGACCATGGAGGCGTAGACGCATGCTTCGGCGTCGCCGTATACCCGGACGACGCCACGGATCTCGATGCGCTCGTCGTCAAGGCGCACCGCGCGCTCGACGACGCGAAGCTTCGCAACAGCGACTCCGCCGGGCGGAAGGACGAGCGTCACGCCCAGGAGGTCTTCTTCGCCATCGGCGACGCGATGGGCAAGTCGCTCGACCCGCAGGATCTCATCATGAACCTCGTCAACGCCGTCGGGACGTCGCTCGACCTCGACAGCTGCACGCTCTGGCTCACCGCCGACAACCTGCTCGCGCCGCGCGCCTGGTTCCTGCGAGACCGTGCCGTCGTCCAGGCGTTCGCCGAGATTTACAACGTCGAGCCATTGACCACCGACGAGGCGCGCCGCTACGCGTTGCTCGGCGACAACGCCGTCTATACCGACGCCGTACTCGAATCGGACGCGCTGCCGCCGCGGTACCGCACCCTGGTCGATCCCCACACGTGGATGATCACCGTGCCGCTGCCCGCGTCCCGGGAAGGCGCGATCACGATGACCGGCGTGCACAGTCGCATTGCGCCGCCGTCGCTGAGCCTCGCGCGCGCGCTCGCCCGTCTTGTCGCATCCGCCCTGCAGAACGCTGACATCTACGCGCGGGCCGTACGCCAGCACGAGCAACTCTCGTCGCTTGCCGGCATCAGCGGCCTCCTGTTCGAGGACGGCTCGTTCGAGGAGCGCCTTGGCGCCGTCGTGCGCCGCATCGCCGAGATCACTGGCACCGACATGCTGACGCTCGACACCCGCGACCCCACGGGCGAGCGCCCGTTCCTGCGCGAGTTCTACCTTCGCGAAGGGAGCGTCCGAGACTTCGACGAGTCGCTGCGTGCCGCATGGCTCGCCGTCCGTCCGCAGATCACGGACGAGTCGGTAGCGGCGTTCATCGCGGAAATCAAGGAGCCGATCGTCCTCGACGATCCGCCGAATCAGGTGCCCGAAATCTACCGCGCCGTCGTCCTGAAGAGCGGCACGCGCTCGGCTGTGGTTGTTCCGGCCGTGTGGCAGGGCGAGCTCAAGGGGCTGATGCACTTTGCCAGCGTGCGCTCCAACGCGTTCGACGCGCAGGACGTCGCCGTCATGAAGAGCATCGCCGCGCAGCTCGCGCCGGCGCTCCAGGTCGCCGCCCTCGGCGCCGAGATCGAACACTCGTACGAGGAGTTGAAGGCAGCGCACACGCAGGCGCTACTCCGCCTGGCGTACGCCGCCGAGGCGCGCGATCCATATACCGAGTGCCACCTCACGCGCATCAAGGCCATCAGCCAGGCGATCGCCTCGCGCATCGGTATCGAGGGCGAGGAGCTGGAGGCCATCGGCTATGGCGCGATCGTCCACGACCTCGGGAAGCTCCGCATCCCTGACTCGATCCTCTGCAACCCGGGCTCGCTCAGTGACGAAGAGTGGGCCACGATGAAGCGCCACCCAGAGTGGGGCGCCGAGATCATCGGCGAGAACTCCTTCTACGACGTCGCCCGCCAGGTCGCCCTCTCGCACCACGAGCGGTGGGATGGCAGCGGCTATCCGCGTGGCCTCGCCGGCGAGGAGATCCCCGTGGCCGCCCGCATCGTCGCGGTCGCCGATGTCTACGACGCGCTCACCAGCACCCGTCCGTACAAGAAGGCGTGGCCCGTCGAGCGCGCGCTCGTCGAGCTGATGCGGATGCGCGGCAAGACGCTCTGCCCGCGCTCGGTCGACGTCTTCATGCAGCTCTGGAACGAAGGCGCCATCGCGGCCATCGACGCAGAGACGCTCGACGAGAGCCTCGAGGCGGAGTTTCGCTCGCTCTTCGCCGCATGACGAACTCGTTCGTTGCCGCCGCGGCGATGCGCCGCCCACAATGAACCGTCATGCCAGAGCGACCCGCGCCCGATCTCGACGCGCTCCTCAAGTACCGCCAGAAGCGCGACTTCGCCCAGACGCCCGAGCCTGAGTCGGGCGCTGCGCCCCCATCCGGCGACCTCACCTTCGTCGTCCAGCAGCACCGCGCGCGCCGCATGCACTGGGACTTCCGCCTCGAGGTCGATGGCGTCCTCTGGTCGTGGGCCGTGCCGAAGGGCCCGTCGCTCAACCCGAAGGACAAGCGCATGGCTGCCCACGTCGAGGATCACCCCTTTGACTACGGCGGCTTCGAGGGCGTCATCCCGGCCGGCAACTACGGCGCGGGCGAGGTCATCGTCTGGGACAACGGCGTCTACACGCCGGACGAGGACGGCGTGACGTCGTGGGGCGACAAAGAGGAAGGCCAGCGCCGCATGCGCGACGGTCTCGCGCGCGGCAAGCTCTCGTTCTTTCTCCGCGGCAAGAAGCTCAAAGGATCGTGGACGCTCGTCCGCACGCGCGACCCGAAGGCTTGGCTGCTCATCAAGCACCGCGACGAGTACGCATCCACGCGCGACATCCTCGAGGAGGATCGCTCGGTCCTCAGCGGCCTCACGATCAAGGACCTGCAGGAAGGCCGCATGCCTTCGATGGGCGCGTCCCGTGACGGTGCGTCGCCGCACCCGCACGCGACGCAGGCGCCCTTCCCGGACGACAAGCGCCTGCGCCCGATGTTGCCGACGCTCGTCGATGACGCCTTCTCGCGGCCCGGCTGGATGTTCGAGGCGAAGATGGACGGCGTCCGCACGCTCGCCTTCCTCAACGAAGGCAAGGTCGAGCTGCGCACGCGCCGCGGCCTCTCGGCGACGACGCAGTATCCCGAGGTCTGCGAGGCCGTGCGCGCGCAGCCCATGCGCCAGGCCGTGTTCGACGGGGAGATCGTCGCGCTGAACAAGGATGGCATCCCCGACTTCCAGGAGATCCAGCCGCGCATCAACCTGTCACGCCCGCGCG
>Ga0073934_10003433_pt1 | contig 29196 bp, 20 predicted proteins | sample LarsenN4metaG_FD_76834 | JGI IMG/M metagenome (GOLD analysis project Ga0073934, IMG submission 76834) | Hot spring sediment bacterial and archeal communities from British Columbia, Canada, to study Microbial Dark Matter (Phase II) - Larsen... ... | reverse complement strand
TTTTACCTTTGTATCCGAAAAATTGAATTCAAGAATTTTCCCATAGTTTGTTTTGTTTTGTAATTTTTGAGCCTCTGCAGCTTGCTGTGGAGGCTTTTTCAATTTAAGGCGCTAAATTTCAATGGCTTAAAAAGCGAGCAACGCTTCTACATTTGCGCCATGAAAATTCACGTGCTCGACCTTGAATTCCTGAATATTCAAAACGCCATCGCCATTTTTGTGGTGGAAGGTCCGCAAGGTTTGGTTTTGGTGGAGACCGGACCAGCGTCCACATTGCTTCATTTGGAGGCGGCACTCCAAAAAAACGGATGGCGAATAGCCGATTTCAAGCAAGTTTTCCTTTCGCACATTCATTTCGACCACGCAGGAGCGGCATGGGCATTTGCCGAAAAGGGCGCTACCATTTACGTTCATCCCAAGGGACTGCCGCACCTGGCCTCGCCTGATAAGCTTTACAATTCGGCGCGGATGATTTACAAAGAACAGATGGACACGCTGTGGGGGCCTATGCGCCCGATCCCTGAAAATCAACTCTATGCACCGGGGCACGGCGAGTCTATCGAGGCTGGCGGATTGGAATTTACAGCGTGGCACACGCCGGGACACGCCGTCCACCACATTGCATGGGCGGTGAGCGACGAGCGGAAAGAGACGGTTCTTTTTACCGGCGATGTAGCGGGTGTAAAAATTGGGAATGGCCCCGTTATGCCGCCCTGTCCGCCGCCGGACGTCCATGTGGAAGACTGGCTGGCTTCGATTCAGCTCATGCGCGAGTTGTCTGTTTCAACCTTGTTTTTAACCCATTTTGGAAAAATCACAGCGAAAAAAGAACATCTGGACGCTTTGGAGCGGCATCTGCTTTCCTGGGCTACCTGGATGAAACCTTTTGCCGAGCAACACACTCCGCCAGAACAAGTTGTCCCGCTTTTTGAAAAATTTGTCGCCGAACAACTCGCGGCGCTTGGCGTGGATGAAGCCGGCCGGCAGCGATACGAAGCAGCCAATCCGGCCTTTATGTCGGTGGCAGGGCTGTTGCGATACTGGCACAAAAAACTTTTTTGAGCAAAATTGTGCGACGTTTTTGCGCGCCACCTACCATTTCGTATGGATATTTTACAAAAAATAGAAAAACAGGAAGTTTTGATCATTGGCGATGTCATGCTCGACCGCTACCTCACCGGATCTGTCAGCCGTATTTCACCGGAAGCGCCGGTGCCAGTTGTGCTGCACCGGGAGACGGAAGATCGCCTGGGGGGGGCAGCCAACGTAGCGCTCAACGTGCGGGCGCTTGGCAGCGTGCCAGTATTGTGCAGCGTAGTGGGGGGTGACGAAGACGGCGAATTATTACGGCAAATCCTTCCAGCCAATGACATTTCGGCAGAAGGAATCGTGACAATCCCTGGCCGCCGAACGACCGTGAAAACCCGTATTTTGGGAAATAATCAACAGATGTTGCGCATTGACCGGGAAGACACGCATGACCTGACTGCCGACGAAGAGGGGTTTTTTTTACAAAAAGTCTTGCTCCTGCTGGAAGAGCGACCTGTTCGCGTAGTTATTTTTCAAGATTATAATAAAGGCGTATTGACGCCGGGAGTTATTCGGGTTATCATCGCCGAATCCCGCAAACGGGGCATTTTGACTGCTGTGGACCCTAAAAAAGCTAACTTTTTCGCTTTCGAGGGCGTGGATTTGTTTAAGCCGAATTTAAAGGAAATCCGTGACAGCGCGCCTTTTGCCGTGCATCCGACGCTGGAGTCCCTGCAACGCGCTTCCGATTTTTTGCGCGAACGGCTTCAAAATCGCCTTACCATGATTACCTTATCTGAAAAAGGCTTATTTTTGGACGGCGGAACGGGCGGCAGAATTTTCCCCACTGTGCCGCGCAATGTGGCGGATGTGAGTGGCGCAGGCGACACGGTAATAAGCATAGCGGCGCTCGGCATGGCAGCAGGTTTGGATTTGGATACGATAGCCGCTTTGTCCAATTTGGCGGGGGGGCAAGTATGCGAATTTCCGGGCGTGGTGCCTGTGCGCCGCGATATTTTGGCAGCAGAACTCAAACATTTTCAGATACAAAATCCACTGCCATGAAAACATGTGTTATTGCGCTCTTTACCCTGATTACAGTCTCAGCCCTGAATGCTCAATCTTTGGCGGCTCCCGATACGCTGATTGCAGAATATTTTGAAACGGATCCGACGCCGCTCATGGCGCTGATTCCTTCCGGCGACGATCAAATCTGGGTCAATTATGACGCCGACGGAGTATCGAGTTTATGCCTCGAAGGGCCTGCTCCTGCGCCATCGGGCTGGCTTTGGGATGCCGATTTGGGAAGTCTTGATCCGCAACAGTCCGACAACAACGCCTTCACCAGTTGCTCTTACCTGACCGACCCTGATGTTCGAAACTCTAATTGGCTGATAACCAAACCTGTTTCGATACCGGATACTTCGTACCATCTTTACTGGCGTTCGCTCTCGTTTTACGGGCCGGGGTTCCTGGACGGCTATAAAGTGTTGGTTTCCAAAACATCCAACGATCCAGCCATGAATGTTTTCACCGACACACTCTTCGTCGCCGCTGAAATGATTCAGAATTCAGTGCCGCCAGGCTCGCTCAATGTTGAAGATTATGTGTTCTCGCCAGGGTATATTCATGCCAACGGTTTTACCGACGCCGATTACTTTTTTGTAGATAATTCGCAGGGGCCGCCGTTTCTGCACGGCAAATTCGAGCCGCACGAGGTAAGCCTTGCCGCCTATGCCGGTCAGACGATTTACATCGCGTTTTTGCACGATTCACAGGATGACTTTATCCTGCAAATTGACGACATTCTGGTTTCCAAATCAGAGATGTCGCCAGCCACGACGCTCGAAAATGTGCTGTATTTCAATGTTTTGCCCAATCCTGTGCGCGACAATGTTTATTTTTCCTGGAAAACGCTCACGGCAGAAAACGGCCAGCTTGTTGTTCAGGACCAGGCGGGAAAAATCGTTGCCCGGCAGTCTTTCAGTAGTCGTCAGGAAGGTTTAATATTTTTTGAGACAAGCCAATGGGCACAGGGCGTTTATATATGCACGCTGGAAACGACCACCGGACGGGCGACGACAAAACTGATCAAATTCTAAATGTTGGTTGTGATTGCTGCGCCTAATGTTCAGCGAACAAATTCTTTCAGAACAAAAAAAGTCGTTTCTTTGCGCCGTTATTTCTGACTAAAGTCCTTTGACATCCCATGTTAAGTCGCCGCAGCGTTCGAATTAAAGTGATGCAACTGTTGTACATGCTCAATCGCGACGAGCAACTCGCTTTTCCCGACCTGGTAAAAGAGTACAACGATGGTATCTGGAAAACATACGAACTCTACATCCTCCACCTGTATTTGTTGCTAAAAGTAGCGCAATACGCCGAAAAAGACGCTGCCAATCGCGCTGCAAAACACCTTCCAACGGATGAAGACAAAGCATTCACGCCGCGTCTTTACAAGAATCCCTGCACGCAGAGTCTCGCCAATCACACCGATTTTCTCAATATTGTCGCCAAGTACAAAATCAACGAAAATATTGACGACGACCACATCCGCTCCATCTATCTGGCTTTTGCAGACACCCCGGAGTACAAGACTTATCTCGCCCTCCCCGAGCCTGCGAACGAAGATCACACCAAGATGCTGCTCGAACTTTATCGCTTCCTGTTGAGCAACGACTTGTTTCTTGAAATATCGGAAGACCATTTCAATAACTGGCCTGACGACGAGTCGCTCGTGGTAGGTGCGATCAAAAAATCGCTGAAAGCGATGCCTGTAAGCGGCGAGTTTTACAAAGAATTTGAGCCATCGGACGAAACGGTGCGGGAATTCGGAGAGCAACTGTTGCGCAAAACCTGCCAGGAAGATCGCGCTTTGTTCGAACAGATAGAGCCGACGCTCAAAAACTGGGACGCCGACCGTGTAGCCGTGCTCGACATGATTATGTTGAAAATGGCGCTTTGCGAATTGCTTCATTTCCCTACGATTCCAACCAAAGTAACATTGAATGAATTCGTGGAAATCTCGAAGGTTTACTCTACTGAAAAAAGTAAGGATTTCATCAACGGTATTCTTGACCGCTTGATGAAAAAACTGGTGAAAGAAGAAAAAATCGTAAAAGAAGGCAGAGGTCTGGTAGAATAAGCGAACTTGAAAATATACGAAAAAAGCCCGTGACACACTTGCGTCACGGGCTTTTTCATTTTTGAAAAAATGCTTGTTCAGTTCATCGTCAAGGGTTTACCTTGATAGAAGTCAAGAATTTTCAGTTTAAACAGGTAATCGTAACGCGCTACCGTAAGGTCGTTTTCGGCGATGTCGAGGTTGTTTCTCGCCGTGGTGAGGTCGAGCGTATTGACCGCGCCGAGTTGGTGGCGTTTTTCGGTATTTTCAAAAGCGATTTTAGTGGCATCGAAAGTCCGTTGAGCAGCTTCGAGTTGTTTGCGGGCAGCGCGGGCGTTGGCGATAGCCGTTTGAATGTCATTTTTCAATTGTTGACGCACCTGATTCTGTTGCAGTTGCGTGTTCAACACATTGAGGCGTGCGCGCTCCACACTAAGACGGACGCGGCCATTTTGGTAAATGGGAATGCTGATATTCAGCCCGACACTTTGACCAAAGTTTTGGTCAATCTGGTCGAGGTATTTCACCGTTCGGATCCCTGTCGGAATGTTCGCAGTATCTCCGACAAATTGCAAGGTGCGGTTTTCGCCATCTATACGGACCGGCAAAGCCGGCTCGATGATTTGTGTGTATCCTGTCGGGAATTTATAGGCAGTAGAGTAATTGGAGTTCAGGTTCACACCAAATGAAACAGTGGGCCAATAAGCCGCTTTGGCAAGGTAAATTCCTTCTTCCGCGCTTTTTATACGATAGTCGGCAGCCCGAATGTTAGGCTGGGTTGTGAGCGCCGTGGTGTATACTGGCGTCAGGGTCAACTCTTCGGGAGCCACCTCAGCGGGAATGATGATCGAGGGGCGTTCGATGCGCAAATCGTAATCTGGTTCCAATTGAAGCAGTTGCTTAAGACTAAGGTAGGCGAGGTCAACACTGTTTTGAGCTTGCACTGCCGCTTGTTCGCCCTGGGCAATTTGGGCGAGAATATTGTAGCGGTCAGCAGCAGGCAAAGTGCCGGCGTCAATCAGTTTCTGGGTAGCGTTGAGTTGTTCAGTACTGGTAGCGACGCGTTCCCGTGCATTTTTCAGTTGTTCCTCGAACAAAAGAATGTTCAGGTAGGCCTGTGCAATTTGCAGCGCGAGCGTATTGGTGGTTTGGTCGGCATCCGCCTGTGCGGCTTGTGCATCCCATCGGGCCTGTTTGATCGAGTGGTGGATGAGACCGCCTTGAAAAAGGTTGACGCCGGCGCTTACGCCAATGCTATTGAAGCCTGTGGCGACTGTGCTAAACTGGTTGGTCGTCGGGTCAATGGTACGACCAAACTGCTCGCCCGCGTTAAAATTGGCACTTACATTGGGCAGCCGGGAAGCCTTTGCTTGTCTTTCGGAGAGCAGGGCTGTCTTGACGTTAGCTTGCGCCTGCTTCACACTCAGGTTGTTTTCCCAAGCATACTGGACACAACGTTCGAGCGACCAAACCTCTTGCGCGGCAGCGTCCCACCAGAAGAAAAAGGTCGCCAGGAGGGTTAAAAAAATGTATTTCATTGTGTAAAAAAAGTAGTTATGCCTGCTTTTCAGCCGTTTTTATCCGGATGCAAGAGTACGAAGCGCCTGCGGGGTGTGGCAGGAAATTTCTATAAATGAATGATTTGGGCGGATAAAGAAGGGGAAAGAGGCTGTTTTGTTCTCACTGAAGTTTTTGTGCATATGAATATATTGCGCTTGGGTAGGCGTTTGTCTGCACGGCATACTGGTATTCCGTAGGGCAGTGCTTTATTTTTGTTGTGTAAAATGCCGGTGCTAAATCTTTAAACCTGCCAGCAATTTCTTCATCTAAACCCTCCGCCAGGATATTGGCCCATTCATCGGTGCATGGGATCGCCTGTGCGAGACACTTCGCGCCGACAGTATGGAGTGGGGTGGAAGAGTTGCACAAGAGAATTTCGGCAAAAAAACAGCAGCGCGCAAAATCCCAGAAATTGCTCTCTGAATCACAGTTGACCTTCTGGTTTTTATTTTAAAGATTTAATTTTTAAACACTTATGAAAATCAAGCACTTCCTTGTGGCCTGCCTGTCGGCGGCTTTTTCAACGTTCGCCCACGCTCAAACGACCGTTGACTGGGCAACCGACGTGGCGCCCATCCTCTATGAAAACTGCGTAAAATGCCATCGCGACGGCGGCATCGGACACTTTTCGCTCATTGGCTACGGCAACACCGCCACCAACAGTTTTGCCATCATGGACGCTACGCAGGCCCGCCGGATGCCGCCCTGGAAACCGGACCCCAGCTACCGCCGTTTCGCGCATGAACGCCGCCTGACCGACGAACAAATCCAGACTATTCAGGACTGGGTACTCGCCGGTGCAGCTCCCGGCGACCTGAGCCAGGCTCCTCCCGACCCTGTTTTTGTCCCCGGCTCCAATGTCGGCGCACCGGATCACATCCTCACTACGCCGCTTTATACAGTGACGGCAACGGAGGACGAGTATCGCTGTTTCGTCATTCCCAATGGCCTGAATCAACCGGCCTTCCTGCGTGGGCTTGAAGCCATTCCCGGAAATCACGAAGTAGTGCACCACATTTTGATTTATGAAGACACGACCGGACAGGCGAAAGTACTCGACAGCCAGACCCCCGAACCGGGTTACGTCAATTTCGGTGGCACTGGCGTGAACGGTTCGCGGCTCATCGGGGCCTGGGTACCGGGCTCGACGACCATCCTGACACCGCCATTTATGGGTATGAAACTGACACCCGGCGCCGACCTCATCGTACAAATGCACTATCCCAAAGGCGTCGCCGGGATGAGCGATATGACGACGCTCAATTTTTTCTTTACGCCGACCAATGAAAATATTCGTGAAATCCGACTTGCACCGCTCATCAACCACACGCCGCTTTCGCTCGAAGGCTGGCCGCTTGTCATTCCTGCCAACCAGGTAAAAACCTATCATGCGAAATTTAAAACGCCAATAGATGGCTCGGTACTGAGCGTAGCGCCGCACATGCATCTCATCGGGCGCAGCATTTATAGCTATGCCGTGACTCCCCAAAACGATACCATCCCGCTCATCCGAATCAACGACTGGGATTTCCATTGGCAAGGTGGATATTATTTCCAAAAGGTGCAAAAAATACCGGCTAACTCGACGGTGCATGCCTTCGCTACTTATGACAATACGCTGAATAACCCGTTTCAGCCAAGCAATCCGCCGCAATTGGTGACGCAGGGCGAGGCTACTACTGACGAGATGATGCTCATTTATTTTGCCTTTCTGGAATATCAGCCCGGCGACGAAGAAATTTTGCTCGACAGTACCTTGCTTAGTTCGGCGGCGCCTTTCCTATCTGATGCTCGGGACATTGGCGCTATGCGGGCATTTCCGAACCCGGCGAACGAACAAATCTCCATTGAATTTGAAATTGCAGAAATGACAGATATTCAGGCAAGTATCACAAATCTGAATGGCGGAGTTCTGAAAATCTTTGCCGAAAAACACGACCTCGCGCCGGGTATTTACCGCGAAAATGCTGACATCCGCGATTTGCCACCGGGCGTTTATTTGGTTAAAATCCAGACCTCGAGTGGCAAAAACAGGGTGACAAAAATCGTAAAACAATAACCGGAAAATACTACCGCGTTTGCAAATTTTGGCAACATTCGGGTACTGTCGGCCTGATTGCCCAATGGGAAAAATGACAAGAGCCCCCTGTATGACAGGAGGCTCTTGCGTTTTTAAACATCTGCCTCGAAAAGCAGATATTCGGAGTATTAGCGATTTACCACGACGCGGCGCATGGCAGTCTCACCATCAATGGTGAGGCGCAGGAAGTACGTGCCGTTGGTAAAACGGGTAAGGTCAATTCGCTGATTAAGTGCGTTCACTTTACCGGCGTCGAGCGTTTGGAGCGTCTGGCCGAGCGTGTTCACCACTTCGATGCGAACGTCGGCAGCATTTTGCAGCGAAAGGTTGAGCGTAGTGAAGTCTGCTGTCGGGTTTGGATTTACCGAAAGTAATTTCACAGACGCCGGGTCTTTCACGGCTGTGGTGAGGTCCACAGTGATGTCGTACGGGTCGGCGCAGCCAGTCAGGTCAGTGATAGTAGCGTTGTAAGTGCCTGCTTCAAGACCGGCGATGTCTTCGTCGGTGGAGGTAAAGCCATTCGGTCCAGTCCATTCAACCGTGTAAGAAAGGGCCGGGTCCTGAATGATGTCGAAGAAACCACCTGTAACGGTCAAATCAATAGCGCCGTCGCTATTGCCAGAAGTCGGGCTTGTCACATCTACCGTTGCATCCAGCGGAGTGAGTTCGGCCAGCAGCGTAATGGGAGCGGACTGACCCACGAAGAAGCAGCCATTCGAGATGTCGAGGTGGTGCAAAGCGGCCGGATCCGCCGGGATGGTATCAATAGCGCCTGCTACTACGACAGGAGTGAAATACCAGGTACCGTTTTGGTTGAGCGGATCACCGTCGTTCACCAGCGTAGGCACAAAGAGGCTCGGGTTTACGAAGAAGCTGCCCCAGTAAGAGGTAGTCAACGTTGGAGGCCAAACGCCACCCGTAACAGGCTGGGTAGTAATCGCCCAAGTCATACCGAAAACCGGGCCTTCCGTCGGCAGGGTGAAAGAAGCGTCATTCAAGGTAAGCACTTCGCTTGGGTTGCCACCGTTACAAACGATACCGTTGTTGGAGAGGTTGAAGGTACCTACGGCACCCTGAGCGCAGGTGATGCTGGGTTTCTGAAGGATTTCGATGCAATATTCGCCTACAGCGGCTACGCCACCAGCGCTCCAGCCATCTATCAAAATGTAGTAGTCAGTGCCAGCTTCGGTCTCAAAGTTCAGGAAACCAGCGCGGAAGTCGGTCAACGGGTCATTGTCAGCGAACAAATCTTCGTTGCACGCAATGGGAAGCAAGCTGCCGCATTCGCCAGTGTAGATGGCCATCTGCGTGTCGTCCACATAGCTGGTTGAGTTGCAAGGCACCGTCTGAATGTCGTAAGTGCCGCCGTCGCCGGTGAACGTGAACCACATCGAGTTGTCAATGGCTGGTATGCCGTTCGGGTTGCTGGTGCTGATATCGTCGAGGAAGCAACCGGGAGGAGCCGGGTCAGATGCGCCGACTGTGGCAGTTGTGTTGTCGTAGAGTCCGCTCGTTTGGGCTACGTTGGGCGCCTGGCCGAAGAGCAGGGAGATATCTTCAGCGCCGTCGCATTCATCCGTGTTATAGACGACAGCGGGCAATTCCACATACTCGACGTCGTCCACGTAGAAAGTGCTGACGTTGTTCGTGCCATAGAAGTTGATACCGCCGAGGTTTCTTTCATAAGCTGCCTTTTTCACGAAATTACCATCTACCCAGAATGTGACGAGATTGTTGTCGAGGTCAAATACATGTTTGCATTCGAGCCATTTGTCATTCGCGTAAGTAAATTTCGCCAACTCGACATTGTCGCCATCGGTAAACTGACCGGCGCCCGCGTTGTTGAAAAAGACATTCAGGTTCCAGTCGCCATTACCACCTACGAGCGGCACTGCTTGCTGCACATTGTAGTAAGCGTTTTTACCGGCAGGAATGTAAATTTTAAATTTGAGCTCGTATTTGCCGGTACTTTTATTCTGAAGAGCAAGCAGCACATCCTGTGGGCCGCCATTAGTCGCCGTGCTAAGAATTTTGAGCGAATTAGGCGCTGTGCTGGCCTGTTCAGTCGAAACAGTGCCATCTTCAGTACCACCTTCTGTGCCGCTCCAGGTAGTCCACCAAGTGGCTTGCGGGCCGAGTTTTTGAGCGGTGTTGTAAGAATCCAGGTTGTCGCAGATGATAGCCGAAGGGTTCAAATCGCATGGCACAGCGACTTCTTCTTCGTAAAGTTCGACATCGTCCACTTTCCAGTAGTACTCGAAAGTGCCCTGGTAGCGGAATTGAATCCAGACTTGCGCCTGGTTATCAGCCTGCGGAATAGCGATGTCAATCGGGCCCTGGTAAATGTTGGTACCTGCTCCCTGAGCTACCAGCGCATCCAGCTGAGCGAGGTTGTAGTAAGTGAAGTTGGTACCGTCAGTGCTGATGCCTACACGGCAAACTTCAGTCCCGGAGAAAGAACGCAGGTAGGTGAAGAATTTGAGGCGTACGTTGGATTTGCCCGTGCAGTTGGCCGGAACGCCTACGCCTGTCAGGCGAACATCATGCGCAAAGTTGCCGTTACTGTCGGAGTCGAAGTACATGTAACCCGTAGATGCAGTCGCCGACGCGAAGGCAGCGGGCAAAAAATCACCGGCTGTGGGATTATTGGTCCATTGCCAGGTTTTCGGGCCGCCATTGGTGCCGCTATGAACCCAGTTTGCAATGGAAGTAGCTTTGTCAGAAAAAGTTTCTGACCAGAAAGATTGTGCAAAAGCGCCCTGAGCGAAGCAGGTTAGGAGTAACGCTGCAAGCACGCTTTTAAAATTTAAAGTTCTTGTCATGGAAAAAATCCTTTTGGTTAACAGTTTTAGCATGAACGTTTGAAGCTGCCAAATTCCAAAAAAGAATCCGTAACGGACGGCTTCGCAAGAGGCTTTTTTGTCAATTGCCCGTTTTTTACAATTTCGGAAAAAATAACAACCTGAATTACAAATCTTTATCTGCGAACGACATGAATAGCCCGCTCGACGGTTTCGGACACTGCGACCGGATATCCGCAAGAGCTTCGGGTTGGAAGGCTAAACTTGTAGCCATTTACCTGCCCAATAGCACAATCCCGAACGGCGTATCGAGCACGACCTTCCCCGTTTTCACCGTCACTTTTTGGCCGGAATAATAATCCGTGAGTTCCGTCCCATCCGGGAAAGCGCCACGCAAGTCCACTTCTTTTTTGCCTGTCGGCCAATCGAGTCCCACAACCACTACGTCCATAAAAGTGTCGGACACATACTTGCGCTGGAACAGGTAAGGTTTTTCCGACAACATTTTGTGGACGCCCGCGCCGACGGCCACATGCGCTCGCCTGAACCTGCCGAGTTTTTGCCAGTGTTCGAGCACGTCTTTCGTGCGGAAACCGTTGCGTTCAGCGTTGGCGGCCAGTTCGTCCCAGTTCATAAACGAACGCAAGGTCGCGTCGCCCTGCGTGCCGGGGATATCGAGCGGACGGTTGGTCTCGTCGCCGTAATATACCTGCGACGCGCCGGGGCAAAGCAGGAGTTTGGTGCCTGCCTCGATGGGTTTTTTGCGCGCCTTGTCGAAAGGGCTGCCGTCGTCGTGCGAAGCGAGGTAGTTGAGCACGCTTTTGTTGCGGAGCTGGCCGTGCAGCAGGTTGGAGTATTTGGAAAAAATAGCTTCGTAAGAGGGGTTTTGCGCCTCTGTTCTCAAATCAAAATTGATAAGCGCATCGAAGCCGTTGTTGAAAAAATCCACTTTGCGGTCGCCAAAATCGTAGAGCCGACCGGCGGGAATGAAGTAATTGTACACTTCGCCCACCATGTAGAATCCGTTGTTGTCCAACACTTTAGCGGGATTGGCTTTTTTCCAGTCGGCAAAAGCGAGGTCGGCTTCGGCGCGCATTTCCGCCCACACAGACTCTTCGATGTGTTTGGCTGTGTCGCAGCGGTAGCCGTCCACGCCGTATTTGCGCACCCAGTCCGTGAGCCATTTGATGATGTAAAAACGCGGCGCGCGCGGGTACCGGGTGCGTTTGAAAAAGGCGTCGAGTTCGGCCACTTCTTTTTCGTAGCGGCCTTCTTTTTTCCATTTTTCCACCAGAAACGGCGGCAAACTGACCGGCTCCCAACTCTCCGTTTTGATGTCGGGCAGGTTTTTCACCAGCGTACACTCGATGGTGGATTTGTAATCTTTGTACTCGCACTGCGGCCCGGTGCGCGCCCAGCCGGACCACAGCGGGTCTTGTTCCGTCACCGGTCCCGTGTGGTTGATGACCACGTCGAGGATGACGCGGATGCCGCGCCGGTGGGCTTTTTCTACCATTTCGGCGAGGTCTTTTTCGGTGCCGAAATTCGGGTCGAGGCGCGTCCAGTCCTTCGTCCAATAGCCGTGAAAGCCGTAGGTCGCGCCCGTGCCTTCGTCCACGAAGCCGTGAATCTGCTCCACGACGGGGGTAAACCAGATGGCCGTGATGCCCAATTTGTCGAAATAACCTTCCTCGATTTTTTTTGTGATGCCCCGGATGTCGCCGCCCATGAAGCCGCGCAGGGTGGCGGTTTTGGCCGTGCGGCCAAAATTCACGTCGTTTTTCCGGTTGCCGTTGTTAAAACGGTCGGTGAGCAGGAAATAAATATTGGCATTTTCCCACAAAAAAGGCATTCTCGGAGCCTGGTCGCCCGTGGCGGGTTGCGGGGTTTTGCAGGCGAAAAAGGAAAAAAGGAGAAGACCCGCCGTCGTCAAGACTTTGGCGGGTAAAAAATTGAAAAATCGCTTCATGTTGCAAGGATGTTTGTGGGTGCAAGGTATCTTTTTTTGTCATCCTGTAAGGATCTGTCCGCTCTACGGGCGCGTACATCGCGAAATCCTTCGTAGAGCGGACAGATGTTTACAACATGACAAAAAAGGGAAGAGAAAGCCCCTCACAGCTCCTCCGCCTCCTTCAGCCGGCGCAGGTAGCCCATCTTGCGGATGCGTGTGAGCGCCTCGGCCTTGTGCTGCTCCGCTGCCTCGTGCTGGCCCTGTGCACGGGCGAGGCGGGCCATTTCTAAGTGATAGTCAGCGAGATAGAGACCCATATGGCCGCTCTCGGCGATGTCGAGGACTTCGGCGAGGTCGGTGTGCGCCTCGGCGTAGCGGCCGCGCTGCCGATGCCAGGCGGCACGGGCGAGGAGGCCTTTGGCTATAAATTCAACTGCGCCAGCCTTTCGCAAACCTTCGACAGCCAGATGGAGATATTGCTCGGCATCTTTTTTATGCTCATTGGCGGGCGAGTTGGCAGCGGCGAAGGCATGGGCGCGGCCAATAGAAAGCTGGTCGAGGGCAACATCTAACAGCACGGGGTACTGTTTCGCCCATTCCGAAGTCGTTTTCGCCCGTTCCAAAGCCTCCTCCCATTTCCCCATACCCAGCAGTAGGTCGCAATACCTATAGCTACCCAGCGAGAACAAAAAATGGAACTCAGGCCGCCTTTCCCGCTGCATAACCTCGGCTTCTTCGAGCCAGCGCAAGGCTTCTTCCGGCTGACCGGACTGATGCAAAGCATCGGCGAGGGTGCATCTGTTCACTTCTTTTTGAAAACCATCACCGCTTTTGTCAGCGTATTCCACCCCCTGCCGCCCGTACTCGACTGCTTCGGGCAGGTGGCCGAGAGTAAGGTAGAGCTCGCTGAAGTTGGAGGCATCTTGCGCTGCGCCTTTCCAGTCGTTTTGTTTCAAAGCCATTTCCATACTCGCCTTCATCGGCTCCGCTGCCTCGAACAACCTGCCCAAGCCACGCAGCAGAAACCCCGCCCAACTCAACACGACGGCTTGCCTTGCCTCGCTCATGTTCCGCGAAGGTTGCGACCACGCCCGCTCGAACAGATGCGCCAACGCGGTCAAATCAGAGCCGAATGCGCCGAGTTTTTTGACAGAATAAGCCTCTTTCCCCCTCCTGATTCTTTCCCAATACACCTCCATCACTGCCTTCTGCTGCTCGCCCGCCCGCGCCCCGTGCGCCATAGCGAGGAAAAGCGGCTCCATCTCTTCGAGGGTGTCGGGCAGGTGTTTTTCGGGCAGCTTTCGGTAGTATTCGAAGAGGCGCAGGTTGGCTTCGCGCCATGCCTTCGGCAAGTCTTTTTCTAACTTTTCCCCAAAATGCTCGCGCACGAGCGGGTGCGCGTCGAGCGCCGCCGTGTGGCGCAAGGCGGTCAAGCGGGGCAGGTTTTTGGGCAGTTCGCCCTCCGGCAGGGGGATTTCGCTGAGCAGGCCGAGGCGGGCGAGGTTGTTCAAAGCGTCGCGCAGGGCTTCCTCGTCGCAGTCGCGCAGGCCCTCTGTGAGGCCGGCGATGTCGGGCGCTGTCAGGCAAGGCTTCGAGCGCTTCGACGGGGGCGGGGCGGTCGAACAGGCCGAGCATCCGAAGCAGGGCGACTTCCGGCGCAATGCCCTTTTTTTTGTGATTTTCGGAAATCCAGCCGACGTAGGCTTCCATCACGTGGCTGGCGTGGAGGCCGGATTTTTTTTCTTTAAAAAGCCGCTCGATTTGGTCGCGTTTGCGGATATCGGGGTCGTGGGGCCAGCGCGCCGCGACGTAATTGCCGAGCAGGCGCAGTGCGAGGGCGTGGCCTTTGTAGGCTTGCACGGCGGCTTTTAGGTCGCGTTCCGGGCCGCGCGCGCCGATTTGTCGGAGCAAATCTTTACCCGCCATATCGTCGAGGTTTTCCACTTCGCGGCTTTGGTGCTGCGGCGCTGCGATGCCCGCGAGTTCGCCGAGCGCCACGCGGGTCGTGCAGATGCAAAGCCCCGGCTGCGCTGCGGCCAGTTCTTTCAAAAAATAGCGCAAGGCGGGGTCTTTCAACTGGCCTTCGAGCGGGCCGGGCGGGTATTGCAGCGGCTCTATGCCGTCGAGCACGAGCAGGCTGCGGCGGGCGCGCAGGGCTTTGACGAGTGCGAGGGCGCGTTCGCGGGGGTCGGTGGGCGGGTTTTCGACGCCGAAAAAGGCGTTGGCGCGGCTGAAAAATGGGTCGGACGAACTCTGGCGCTGGTCGCCCGTGCCCTGACTGTAAAAAGAAAAAGCGAAAATAGCGTCGGGTTGCTCGCCCAGCGCGGGCAGGCGGTTGAGCAGCCACCAGGTGACGAGGGTGGTTTTGCCCGTGCCGCCGGGGGCGACGAATTCGAGGAGATTGGCGGAGGGGTTTTGCCAGCAGGTGTCGAGCAGGTCGAGTTCTTCGGCGCGGCCTACGAAGTGGGGGTGGAGGATGGGGAGGTGGGAAATTTCGATTTGCTGCGGCTGCGCAGGTTTTTTAGCCAAAAAATCAGGGCGTTCGCCAAGTTCGGGCTTGTCAGAATGTCCGAAAATGGCTTTCAGCAAAACTTCAAATTGCGTTTCAAAAGCCTCATCTTTCCGAAAATCCGCGCCTGCCCGGCCTTTCATAAAAAAAGGAACGGCGTCCGAGTGGTTTCCACGCCGATGCAAGGGGATGAATTTTTGGCTCAACCCATCGTCGTAAATCTCGGCGGAGATGACCATGCCTTCGTAGCCCACGCCTTTTTCGCGCCCGTCGGCTTTGGCTTTGTATTTTTCAGTCAAAACAATCAAAACCTTATCCGACGAGGAAACGGCCTGCTCCATGAAATGGAGAAAGTTCGTTCCGGGCGGACAGTCGTATCGGTCTAAAATGACCTGAACACTCCTGCTGATTAGCCTGTCGGCGAGGGTTTTGACCCACTGTTTGTGGTCGTCGTCGTCCCAGGAATAAGAGATGAAAACCTTTGGATTGGGAATCATTTGTGGAATGGGCGTTTTGCTGAAAATGAAATATCAGGGCGCGTTTGCCGCGACAAATCAAGCGAAAATCCATCTCTTTTGGAAGAAATTTTTTACCGCCGCAACACCTTAAATCCGATGCCACGCCCCTGCCCCTGCATGATGGCGAGGTTTATCCAGCACAGGGCGAATTGCTCCAGCAGCGCCGCCTTGTCGTCGCCGCCGAAGTCCCAGCACTCGGCAAAACCCGCGTCGAGCGCGAGTTGGCGGGCGACTTGTTTGCCTTTTTCCGAACTCCCCGCCATGAACATATCGAGCGCGCCGCCGGGGTACATCGGGTCGCGCATATTCTCGAAACCCGTTGTGTTGAAGCATTTTACAATCTGCGCGTCCTTCGTCAAAGCCTTGAGTGCGTCGAAGGTGTTGGCGAAAGGTTCCGGCCCGCTGCGCACGGAATTCATTGCGTCGAGGATGATTTTTCCCTCCGCGTCGCCCATTTGTTCGACGATGGAAAAAATGGCGGGCGGCGTGGCTGCGATGAGCACAACTTCCGAAGCAGCCACCGCATCGGCGATGCTGTGGGCTGAAATGTTGGGCAATTCGAGCAATTCTTTGCCTTTGAAATTGTCCAGATCGCGGACGCCGAGGTGAATGCGGTGGCCCGCTTTGGCCCAGTTTTCGGCGAGCGCGCCGCCGACGTTGCCGGTTCCGATGATAGCGATGTGCATAGTGGTGGTTGGTTGATAATGCGAATCACGGGTTAGGAAAAATGAATTTTTGCAGTTATTTCCCGCAAATTATCGCAGAAAAATGCCGCAGATGTTCGCAGATGCAAGTTTAAATCAGCGCTGATCTGCGTAAGTCATCAGCGAAAATCAGCGGGAAAATATCACAACAGGTTCAAACCATTTTAACCCGTGAGTCGGTCGCATTGATAGTTGCTGGTTGACGGTGGCGATTTTGCTATTAATTCACACAACGACACAAAGAACTGGTTTTCAGCAAAACAACGCGATATCGCTGTGTGAAATAAATTCTTACAGATGCTTGTTTCTCACAGTTCTTCTGTGAAAAATGAGTTTTGGGTTTGATTTTTTAAAATTCAAAACAGGCCCCAAAAATCTCACTATCCTTGATTTTTACAACAGCGGCTTCAACGTTTTCCACACCGTTTCTGCCAAAATTTTGTGTCCCTCCGCTGTCGGGTGAATCCCGTCGGGCAAGTTCAGTTTCGGGTCGCCGCCTACGCCTTCGAGCAGAAAAGGAATCAGCGCGGCGTTGTTCTTTTTAGCGATTTCCGGGAAAATTTTCTGAAAATCCTTCGCATACGACCCCAAATTGGGCGGCGCCATCATACCTGCCACGACGATTTTGCAGTCGGGATATTTGGCTTTCACCTTGTCAATAATAGCTTGCAAATTCTTTTTCGACTCGGCGAGCGGGAGACCGCGCAGCGCATCGTTGCCGCCGAGTTCCAGCACAAAAATATCCACAGGTTGCTGCAAAATCCAGTCAATACGCGCCACGCCGTCGGCAGTCGTCTCGCCGCTGAGGCCGGCGTTGACGCAGGTGTAAGGCAAGCCGAGCGAGTCAATTTTTTCCTGAATCAGCGCGGGAAAACCCTGTTCGGGCGAGAGTTGGTAGGCCGCGGTAAGGCTGTTGCCGAAAAAGACGATGTTTTTACGAACAGCGGGCGCGGGCGTAGTTTCGGCGGGCTTTTGTTCGTTGGCGGCTGTTTGTGAAACTGTGTTTTGCGGTTCGTTTTGGCAGGCTAAAAAACTGATTGTCAGTAGAAAAATCGGGAGCAGGTATTTCATTCTCAACGAGATTGTTTGTTTAAAAACTTTGAAACAACCGCCGACGGAGAATGGTTTGAGGAGTTTGAGCGGTTTGAAAAGTTTGAGTTGTACCGGCAATTCAAACAACAAAAAAGCAGCGCCGACACCCCCGCGCACCGGAAATGCGGGTTTTTGAACAGGCATCGGACGCTGCTTTCGTCATGGTTCTATGTTGAGCCGGAATCAATTTTGTCGCAAGGTTCAGGTCGCCGGTTGGCAAAGTCAAGAGGGGGCGGGCGAGCATTGTCGGGTTTAACGGAGTTTAACCTTTACCGTGAAATTGTTATACGCAATTAACAATCAAGTTTTTGATTTTCAAATGCTTGGAGTTGTGTTAAAATTGAATCTGAAAAAATGTTAGGGGAATTTAATAGCAGAAAACTTTAGGAGAGTTGCCAACTTTCCGAAAGTTGCAATTCCAACTACCTTCGCCCTATGCGCCGCTCTCTCCCGACCGTCGAACAATTCGTGCAAGGCATCCGCGCCGCCGACCGCGTCATGCTCGGCAAGGCCATCACCCTCGTGGAAAGCGCCCGCCCTGACCACGAGGCGCTGGCGCAGGAAATCATCGCCCAACTTCTTCAATCTCAACTTTCAAATTCCGAATCCCTGAGAATAGCCGTCACGGGCGCGCCGGGTGTCGGCAAAAGCACATTCATTGAAGCACTCGGCTCGCTGTTGACCGGGCAGGGAAAAAAGGTGGCTGTTTTGGCGATTGACCCGACGAGTTCGGTCAGCAAAGGCAGTATTCTCGGCGACAAAACCCGCATGGAACGGCTTTCGACGAATGAGTTGGCTTTTGTCCGCCCTTCGCCTTCGGGCGAATCGCTGGGCGGCGTGGCGCGCAAAACGCGGGAGACAATTTTGCTCGTGGAAGCGGCAGGCTACGACACTGTCATCATCGAGACGGTCGGCGTGGGGCAGTCGGAAATCGCGGCGCACAGCATGACCGACATTTTTTTGCTGCTGCTCCTGCCGGGCGCGGGCGACGAATTGCAGGGTATCAAACGCGGCATCGTCGAAATGGCCGACATCTTGGCGGTGAACAAATCCGACGGCGACCGGGTGAAATTGGCAAACCAAGCCCGCGCACACTATCTCAACGCGACGCATTTGCTGCCGCCCAAACCGAGCGGTTGGACACCTAAAGTGCTGGCTTGCAGTGCCGAACAAGGCTCGGGCATCGCGGAAATCTGGCAAGCGATTCAGGAATTTCGAGATTTCACACTCGCCAACGGGTTTTTCCAGGAAAACAGAAAACGACAGGCGGGCTATTGGCTGCAAGAGGCTTTGCAACAAGGTCTGCAAACTGTGTTTTTCAACAATTCCGCCGTTCGGGAAAAATTAGCCGCTTTGGAGCCGGAAGTTTTGTTGGGCAAAATGTCACCTTTTGCGGCGGCGAAACAGGTTTTAAAAGCATTTTCAAACCTCTGACTGTGTGGCGGATTTGCAAATCCGCCACACGTGATTTATCCGGTTACTGAAAAAATTATTCCGAACGAAGGGACTTCACCGGATTGGCCAATGCTGCCCGCACACTTTGTACGCCTACCGTCATCACGGCTACTGTGAATGTTGCCAGAAGTGAAATCAGGAAAATCCCCGCACCGATCGAAATTCGGTAGGCGTAGTCCTCCAGCCAGGCATTCATAGCCCACCAGGCAATAGGCGCAGCCAGCGCGAAAGCGATGATAATCAGTCGGGTGTATTCCTTACCGAACAACCAAAGGATGCCGGGGACGCTTGCGCCGAGCGTTTTGCGGATGCCTACTTCCTTGCGTTTGCGGGTCACCATGAAGGCTGCCAGACCGTACAAGCCGAGGCAACCGATAAAAATCGCTATGCCAGCGAAGCTGCGCACGAGTCGCAGCATCATCGTCTCCGCTTCCAGAAAATCGGCCATGCGTTCGTCCATGAAACGATGTTCGTAAAAGTGGTCGGGATAGTGGCGCTCCCACACTTCGCGGATTTGAGCGAGTACGGGGGCGGGATTACCGGGGTCGAGTTGCACGGCGCAGGTTTCGTAACTTTTGGCGCGAGCGCCAATGAAAATGGGCGATATGGGTTCTTCCAGCGACCAGTTGTGAAAATCGCGGAGAACGCCTACAACCGGCGCCTTTGCACCATCCAACCTGATCATTTTGTTCAAAATGTCGTTGGGCGAGGCGAGGTTGAGTTTTTTGACAAAGGTTTCATTGACGAGAAATTCGCGTACTGTATCGCTGGGTTGAATGTTTCGACCCGCTACCAGTTCCAGCCCGAAGGTTTCAACATACGCCGCATCGGCGGGTTTGTCGTTCACGAGCCAGGGTTCTCCGTCGGGGCGATTGTCATACCTGAATCCTGTTTGGTTGTTGCTGCCAGCGGCTGGCGGTTGGTAGCAGAGCGAAACACTTTTCACACCGGCGATTTGAGAGAGCTGCTGTTGCAGACTTTTCATGTTGTCCTGTTCCGGTATTTCGAGGGTCAGAATCGCGCCGGGCCGAAAACCCCAGTTGGCTTCCTGGGCATATCGCATTTGTGCGGTGATTACTGCGGCTCCGATGATAAGCACCTGAGAAATAATAAATTGAGTAGTCACGAGAATCCTTCGCAGGGAAAACCCGCCAGTGCCGGGCACATCTGCCGAGGCTTTCAGCGAAACGACCGGACTAAAGCCCGACTGCATCAATCCCGGATAGAAACCTGCCAAAAACGTGAGGACGACGCCCAACCCAACGAGGAAAATCGCGATGACAGCGAGCAAGGGCGCATCGAAGCGCAAGTTTACATCGAGCCAGTTGTTGAGGTAAGGCAATGCGAGGCGAGCCAGTACAAATCCCACGAGCAGCGAGACGGTGACAATTAACCCCGTTTCAAACATAAATTGCCAAAACAATTGCCAGCGTGTGCTGCCGAGAGATTTGCGCACTCCTACCTCGCGCATGCGAGTGAAGGCCTGCGCAGTTGCCATGTTGACAAAATTAACACAGGCTGTGATAAGCAAAAACAGGCCGATGCAACCGAGCGCCCAAAGGTATTTTTTATCTACGCCAAAACCATAGTCCGTATCGAAATGCAGCCCCAGTAAAGGTTTGGCCTTGTACTGAAATAAATCTGCCTTGTCAGGATGGGGATATTTTTTAGTCAATTGTGACATAAAAGCCTCCAATTCGCCGATAGCGTGGCCTTCCTTGAGAAGTGCGAAGCAGTAATTATCACCCCGTGCGCCGCCCCAATTGTCGAGGTTGTTGGATTCGCCGGCAAGATTTTTCAACGTCTCCCACGAGCCGAGGATTTCCTGTTTGTAGTCCGTGTTTTCGGGCAAATCGCGCAGGACGGCAACGACACGCAGGTCAGTTCGGTTGTTAAGGCGCAGGGTTTTGCCAAGCGGTTCGGCATTGTCGAAATATTTGCGTGCGAGGTTTTCGGTAATCGCGACGGTGTTAGGTTCCTTCAAACTGCTAACATCGCCCCGAATCAGGGGCAAATCGAGAATTTCCACATATTCCGGCTCCACCCAGGCGAATTTTGTCGTCTCCTTGTATTTGTCTCTGTCGCCCGTTTCATTGACGACGCTTACAAGCACTTCGTCATAGCCTGAGCGCATGGCAGTTTTTTCCAAAAAAGAGCATTCGTTGCGCAGCACCTTGCCCATTGGTGTCGGTATGCCGGAAAAAGGCATCAAAGTCTCGGTCTGAACGTCCATCAGAACGCGGGCTGTGCGGTCTGCATTTTTGTGCCAGTTATCGAAGCTAAGATGGTGGCGCACCAGGGCGAAAATCAGAACACTGCATGCAACGCTCAAAGCCAGACCAAGCACGTTGAGCAAGGCGTAATCGCGCTGTTTGGAGAGCTTTCGGAGGGCAGTGGTGAGGTAGTTTTGAATCATGGCGATTTCATTGTTGTATGCCGGAACGCTGTTCCGGCTGCTCGAAATTCATAGCCAGAATAGCGCTCCGGCGTATAATTTTATTCGCTGCGCAAAGATGTGACTGGATTCGCCAATGCCGCTTTCACACTCTGAAAACCCACCGTCAAAAACGCGACGGCCACTGCTACGGCTCCTGCTGCCGCAAACATCCACCATTCCAGATGGATTCGGAAGGCAAACGAATTCAGCCAATTACGCAAAAAGTACAATGCGACTGGCGCGGCCAAAAGAAATCCGATGCACACCAACACTAAAAATTCACGGCTCAGCAACCCCACTACAGAAGCGGTGGAAGCGCCGAGTACTTTTCTGATGCCGATTTCCTTGCTGCGCCGCCAGGTCATAAAAGTGGCGAGTCCGAAAAGCCCCAGGCACGAAATAAATACTGCAATGCCGGTCGCTACTCGTATGAAACGCGCAAGGCTCAGTTCGGCTTCATAGATTTCAGCCAGTGTCTCATCATAGAATTTTGCCGAAAAAACCTCATTAGGGTAGATTTGGTGCCATGAGGCCTCCATTTTCTGGAGCGCCGGCTGCCAATCCGCCGGGTTTTTGCTGGCCAGGCGCACATTGAGTGTGCTCCACTCTTCGGGGTTGTAGAGCAGCGCCGTCGGGTAAATTTTTTCGGCAAAACCCATTGCGTGATAATCGGCTACCACCCCTACTATTTGCCAGCGGGAAGGCTCCGCGTCCGGCCCGTTGTCTTCGCTCAAATACTGGCCAACAGCAGCTTCAGGGCTTTCAAAGCCGAAGGCTTTTACCGCCGTTTCGTTGATGACGTAGGCTTTGCCGGAGTCTCCGGGCATTATTTCCCGCCCTGCCAACAACGGCAGCCGGTAGAGACGCATTAATACCGCGTCGGCATTTTTACGGTAAACGTTCAGAACTGTTTTCTGTCCTTTCGCATCGGTAAACGTATGATTGTTGCTCGTGTAGCTATTGCTCAGCAACGGGTCGCCGAGCGCAACCTCCTGAATTTCCGGCATTTGTCGGAATGATTCGGCCAACACGGAGAGTTTGCCTTTAAGGGTTGGATCGCGATAAGCATTCATGGGTTGCTCCAGCGTCAGTACCGCCTGTTTGTCGAAACCCAGGTCGGAATGGCGCATAAAATCGATCTGCAACCCCACTACCAGCGCTCCGATGATGAACACCTGTGCGATGAAAAACTGGAAAATAATCAACCACGACGCAAGTTTTTACCGCGAGCCGACCGGCTCAAGGTCTGTCCTGCAAACTGCCCGCGCAATAGCGAAACCGCCTGAAAACGGGAAGCCAGCCAGCCCGGGTACAAACCCGCCAGAAGACTCACCGCCGTCACCATAAACGCGATAAAAAGCAAGGTTTTTCCCCAACTGACAAAATGAAGCACATCTTCAGGTAAGTCTTCTTTAAAATACCCGAACGCCCAATAGGTAAGCATGGCAGCCAGCCCGACAGCCAAAAGACAGGTCGCAACCGTTTCCAGCAGAAAATTGCCGATAATACCCGCACTTCGCCCGCCCAGCGTCTTGCGGATGCCGATTTCGCGGGAGCGCATCGGTATCCGGGCGGTAGAAAGGTTGATGTAGTTGATGCAGGCTAAAATCAACAAAAACAAAGCAACTATACCCAATACGCCCAGCACTTTTGGGTCGGCAGCGCGGATATGACTGGCAAATTTCGGAGCAAAATGCACCTCCGACAAAGATTGCAGAGAGAGTTGGCGTTTCATATTCCAGCGCTTGAGTTCTTCGCCGGTATTACGGTCGGCCAAATCGTTGAGCGCCTTTTCCACCGACGGCGCATCTGTTTCCCGGTTCAGGACGAGCCAGGTTTGTTGGTTGGAGTTTACGCTGCCCCACTGGTCTTTTTTAGGTATCGAAATACTTAAAAATTCTTTGTCCTTAAAAGACGAGGGCGCATCGAGGTCTTCAACGATGCCGACCACTTCCACCGATATCGTGTCTCGGAATGTCTCGTACCGAATCGTTTTCCCTATAATTTCTTCAGGCTTATGGCAGGGAAAATATTTTTCCGCTCTGCTCCAGACCAACACCGCCTGACCGGGCCGGGAAAGTGCGCTGGCTGCCGAACCGGCCATCCAGCGATGCGGTACCAGCCCGAAATATTCATTCGTCGTTTTGGCGATTTCCCTTACCTCCGTGAAACCCCGGCTGGCGCCTTCCGGCAAGGCCGTAAGCGCAAAAGAGTTTTGCACCGGAATCGCCTTCGCTACGCCCGACAGTTGCTCGGCAGCCCGCCACACGGGTTCCGGGCAGCCGGCATTGGAGTGGAAGGTGTTTTCGTCGCCTTCAAAAGTAGAAACCACCCGGAAGATGCGCGCCTGATCGGGTATTTCCTGGTTGTGGCTGAATTCAAAATCCACATACTGCCATACGAGCCAGGCAGCGCTCAGGCCGATGGCCAGACCCACAACGTGCAGTAACGTGAAACCCCCATTGCGCCAAAGGGTGCGAAAAGTGTGTTTTATGTTTCTCATAATGCTTGATTTATTCGCTTCTAAGGCTTTTGACAGGATTGGCCAGCGCCGCCTTCACACTCTGAAAACCCACTGTTAAAAACGCCACAGCGACCGCCACCGCTCCGGCCGCTGCGAACATCCACCATTGAATATCAATACGATAGGCGAAGTTGACCAGCCATTTGTTCATGAAAAAGCAAGCAACAGGTGAAGCGATAACAAGGGCAATCAGTATGAGTTTCAGGAAGTCGCCGCTGAGCAAAGCCACAATGGAACTTAAGGAGGCGCCGAGCACTTTTCGGACGCCGATTTCTTTGGTACGCTGTTCGGCGGTGAACGCCACGAGGCCGAACAAGCCCATACACGAAATCAGAATAGCGATGGCTGATGCCGCGCCGACAAGTTGTCCGGTTTTCCGCTCTTTTTCGTATATTTTAGCAATGCCGTCGTCCAGAAAAGTAAATTCAAACTTTTTACCAGGATAGACGGCTTCCCATTGTTGCCGGATGCCCGCTAAGGTTGCCGTCGCGTCGCTCAGTTGTTTACCTTTTGTCGCCAGTTTGACGGCGATATTTTTCGATAATTGCGGCATATAGGCAATAAAAGTCGGTTGAATGGCTACGTGCAGTGGTTGTTCGTGAAAGTCGGCCACCACACCCGCAACCGGGCATTTTTCGCCGTTAAAATCGAGTACGGCACCTACCGCGTCGGCAGCTTGCCGGAAGCCAAGGGTTGCGGCGAAAGTTTGATTGATGACAATTTCGCGGAGTGTATCGCCGCCGGGTATGAAATTGCGCCCCGCCAGGAAGCGCAATCCGTATAGCGGGATAAAATTTTCATCGCCGATTTTAGCGGACACGTCCAGTTCGAGGTTAGTGGAGCCGCTGCTATATTTCATTTTAGTCAGCATAAAACCGTCGCCCATGGGAGCAAACCATTGCATGGCGACGCGGTCAACGCCGGCCAGTTGCCGAATTTTTTCACCGAGTACTCGGCTCTTATCATCGTGTGGCGTATTGATTAATACCACTGCATCGCTCGAAAAACCCAGGTCTTTATTCCGGATGAAATTCAACTGGTACTCAACGACGATGGCGCCGATGATGAACATCAAGGAGAGCGCGAACTGAAACACAATCAACCCTTTGCGCAAATACCCTTTTTGGTTGCCGCGCAGGGCATTCTGGCCTTTCAACGTCACTGCCGGACGATAAGACGACAAAACCCACGCCGGATAAAAGCCTGAAAGCAAGGCGGTAACGACGGTAACAGCAAGCAAAAATGACAGCGTCCGGGGGCTGGCGAATGAAAATTCAATGCCCTCAGGGATAAATGCCCTGAATACTGACAACGTTAAAGGCACTGCGAAAACCGATACGCCTGCGGCCAAAGCCGTTAGCAGAAAAGTCTCTCCCATGAGTTGCCCCATCAAGGTACTGCGGCTGCTGCCCAACACTTTCCGCATTCCTATCTCCTGCATCCGCTGCGCAGACTGTGCCGTGCTTAAATTGATAAAATTAATGACCGCGATAAGCAGAATAAAGAGCGCGACGCCCATGAGACCGTAGAGCGTGGGCAAATGCGCTTTGCGCGAATAATTGTCCCTGTAATCTTCGTTGAAATGCAGGTCGGATAAAGGCTGCAATTTCGGAATAAACAAAAAATCGCCCGTGCCGCGATCCGGCCCGAAATGATTTTGAGAAAATGCCGCAAGTTGCACTTCCACCTGGGCAGCTGTTGTGCCGGGAGCGAGTTTCACGAAAGCTTGCGACGCCGACCAGACGTCGTTCCATTCGTCGAGGTTGATTTCCTTTTTGAGCGGACTGGCGCTTATGGTACCGTAAGACAGGAAATCCGTAAAGGAAAAGTCAGTATTCCCCTCCCATTCCCGCACGATTCCGGTCACTGTCGCTTGTATAAAGTCCCGGTAAATAAGGGTTTTGCCCAGCATTTCTTGCACAGGAATATCGCCAAAATAAAGCCGCGCTTTGCTTTCTGAAAGCACCACAGCGTTCGGTTCGTTCAACGCCGTTTGCGGATTCCCGGCCAGCCATTCGTACTGGAAAATGTCGAAATACTGAGGTTCTGCCACAATGATTTGCGCTTTGCCGCCAGCCATGTCGCGGCGTTCAAAATGCTTCGGTTCGCCGGATTCGCCGGGGACGAGCACTTGCGTTTCAAGGTTGTGAAAGGCCGCTACCGTCTCCAAGCCGCTCACTTCTTCCCGAATAGCGTTCGGGACGGCGCGAGGGGCAAATCCCAAAGGTTTGAATTCATCCGATTTTCCGAATTTACCCTCCCCGACTAACCGATATATCCGCTTGTTGTCGGGGTGAAAAGTGTCGTAACTCAATTCAAAATTGGTGATGGTGTAAATAGCCAGGCAGGCCGTTATGCCCAAAGTAAGCCCAAGCAGATTGATCAGCGCGCCGGACTTGTGTTTATTCAGGTTTCTCAGCGCGATGTGGAGATAATTTTGAAACATACAGTATGAGTTGATGATTGTAAGAGGCTGCCTCACAATATTTTTTGACAGGGTTTACAAGGTTGACAGTTTTTTTATTGAAAATCAATCGTCTGATTCCGTTCAACCTTGTGAATCCTCTCAAACATTTAGATTATGAGACAAACTCGGTTTTTACGAAAAACAAAACAACGTTTCGGCTTGTCATCACTCGCTGCGCAGCGATTTGACCCCGCCAAGTCGGGATTAAATCACTCGCTGCGCAGTGATTTCACAGGATTCGCCAAGGCCGCCTTCACACTCTGAAAACTTACTGTCAAAAACGCCACAGCGACCGCTATTACCCCTGCTCCCGCGAGCATCCACCACTCCACCGAAATGCGGTAGGGATAGTCGCTCAGCCATTGATTCATGCCATAAAAAACGAGCGGAGACGCCAGCACGAACGCGATGCCCAAGAGTTTCAGATAACCTGAACTGAGCAGCCTGACCACCGACACCACACTTGCGCCCAACACTTTGCGGATGCCGATTTCTTTTGTTTTTTGAAATGCCGTGTAAGTCGTCAGGCCGAACAAGCCAAAACAAGAAATCAAAATGGCGAGCAGGGCAAAATAGCCAATCAAGTCTGACAACCGTTGTTCCGCCTCATAACTGCGGGCAATACCTTCATTCAAAAACTGCGGCTCGAACACTTTTTCCGGGAAAAACTGCTGCCACGTTTTTTCGATATGTGCCATGCCTTCGCTGAAACGCCCGCCTTGCAGACGAACTGAAAATGTGTTGAACTGGTTGGGGCTTACCACCAAAGCCAATGGCAGGATTTCGCCGCGCAGCGAGGCAAAATGAAAATCGCGGAACACGCCCACCACCTGCCCGTCGCGGCCTTCCATGTTGATGCGTTTGCCGACTGCATTTTCCGGCGTGTGCCAGCCAAGCGTTTTCGCCGCCTGTTCGTTGACGAGATAGCCGCTGATGTGGTCGGTGCCGAAGGATTTGTCAAAGTCTCGCCCGGCGAGTATTTGCAAACCATACAACTCTGAAAAATCATAGTCTACCGCCATTGCCGACATGAACAGATTGTCTTCCGGGCGGATGCTGTCGGTCGTGAAATTGCGCCGCACCGAGCCGAAACCCGGCACGCCCTGCGATTGCGTGGTCGCTACAATGGCCGAATTTTTCAATAATTCCTCTTCAAACGCGAGGGTTTTGCTGCGCAAATTCTGGTCAATTTGTCCAAAAACCGCGTTCATGTTGGCGCTGAAAAGTGGCACTTGCAGCACATTGTCTTTTTCAAAACCCAGCGGGAAATTGCGCAAATAATGCAATTGAGAAAAAATCACAATCGTACCAGCAATCAGCGCAATCGCCACAAAAAACTGGGCGGTCGTAAGCATTTTGCGCAGCAAAGCCCCACCCGGCGCATTGGTCGCGCCTTTCAAACCCGCCACCGGCTGGAAGCGGCTGATAAACCAGGCCGGATAACCGCCAGCCAGTAAACCCGCCGCAATAAAAATCAAAGCGAACAAACCCAACACCGGCCAGTCGCGCACAAAGTCCAGCGTGATTTCCGTGCCGGTCACGTCGTTGAGCAAAGGCAAGCCCAGCACCACCAGCACCAACGACAACAAAAACGCCATAAAACCCATCAGCAGCGACTCGCCGAGATATTGCCGAATCAACGCCGCCCGTCCTGCGCCCAACACTTTGCGCAGACTCACTTCGCGCACCCGCTGCATGGCCGAAGCAGTGGTCAGGTTGATAAAATTGATACAGGCAATCAGCAGCGTGAGCAGGCCGATGGTCAGGAAAATGCGCAGATAATTGGTGTTGGCCGCCGCTACCGGCTCATTGTCCGCCTGCGAACGCAGGTGAATATCGCGCACAGGCAGCAGCGAAAACTCCTGTTTGTCGCGCACCTGCGGGCGGCCGAACTGGCGGATGAACGCGCCCATTTTCGAGGCCACCACGTCGGGGTTGGCGTTGTCGGCGAGCAAGAGGTAGGTGTACGAGTGAGACGCCACCCAGTTTTGGTTGAGGTTGTTGCGGATTTGGTCGCGGGAGTAGCCCGGCTCGATGTCGAACATGGCCGCGTAGGGCGCCAAAAAATCGAAACGCAGGTGGGCGTTGGAAGGCCAGTCGCGCACCACGCCCGTCACTTTGAACGGCCCCTGGTTGGCGAGGTAGAGCGACTTGCCGAGCGCGGGCTCGTCGCCGAAGAATTTGCGGGCGTTGGTTTCATTCAGCACGATGGAAAAAGGTTCGTTCAGCGCCGTTGCCGCGTGGCCTTCCAGAAAATCGAAAGTCAGGATTTGCAGGATGCTGCTGTCGGCAAAATGCGCGTCTTCGAGTTCAATCTGCGTATTGCTCACAGGTTCGCGCACACTCACGCTGCGGGGGTACATCCGCGCGGCGACTTTGATTTCAGGAATCTGCGCTGCCAGCAAGGGCGCCATCGGGGCCGGGCTGTTGATGAGCACCATGTCCGGGTCAGCGAATCGCGGCAGGTAGTTGACGCGGTAGGCTGTTTTTTCATTTTTTTGAAAATCGTCGTAACTATACTCGTGCCGGATGAAGAGGATGACGAGAAAACAACAAGCCAGCCCGAGCGCCAGCCCTGCGATATTGAGGAAGGCGTACAGGCGGTTTTTCGACAGGTTGCGGAGGGCGATTTTGAGATAGTTTTGTATCATAGCACCGGAAATACAAGTGATGAGTTTTGAGTGATGAGTTATGAGTCGTGAGTTGTGAGTGATGAGTTATGAATGATGAATTCCAGTAGCCGCAAAATTTGAGCGGGGATATGGATGCCCTTTTCGTAAAAATCAATAGTTTACCCACTCTCACGGCTCATTGCTCACGACTCTTCACTCACAACTCATTACTCACGACTCACGACTCACAACTCACGACTCATAACTCATCACTCAAAACTCATAACTCATCACTCATAACTCATAACTCATAACTCATAACTCATAACTCAT
>Ga0073934_10003432_pt1 | contig 29219 bp, 26 predicted proteins | sample LarsenN4metaG_FD_76834 | JGI IMG/M metagenome (GOLD analysis project Ga0073934, IMG submission 76834) | Hot spring sediment bacterial and archeal communities from British Columbia, Canada, to study Microbial Dark Matter (Phase II) - Larsen... ... | reverse complement strand
CTCGTTGCACGAGGTGGGCGCCCGCGAACTCGTGTGCACGGTGGCCAGCTTCGGCTACCGCATCGACCTCGACGCGCTCGACGCCACCGCGCCGGCCTGAGCGCGGCGCGCGGCCGCATTGCGCTTCGATGACAGGGCCCGCCGCGGGCCCGGCCTGCGCGTGGTGCAGCGCGTTGTTCACCAACCCGCGGCGTCACGAAAGTTTCACAGCCCGTCCCTAGAGTGACGGCACGACGGCGCTGGAACGCCGCACGACAACGGGCCGGTGCGATCCGGCCTTGCAGCACCTGACCAGGAGATCGACATGCAACTTCGTTTCCAACCGGTGGCGCTGGCCGCCGCATTCGCGCTCGTGGCCGCCGCGGGGGCCGTCAAGGCCAACACCGTCAAGATCGACGGCTCGAGCACCGTGTTCCCGGTCACCGAAGCGGTGGCCGAGGAGTTCCAGAAGGCCAACCGCGGCCTCAAGGTGACGGTGGGCATCTCGGGCACCGGTGGCGGCTTCAAGAAGTTCTGCCGCAACGAGACCGACGTGCAGAACGCCTCGCGTCCCATCCTCGCCAAGGAGATGGAAGACTGCAAGAAGGAAGGCGTGCAGTACATCGAGCTGCCGGTGGCCTTCGACGCGCTGACCGTGGTCGTCAACCCGAAGAGCCCGCTGAAGGAAATCGCCATCGACGACCTGAAGAAGATGTGGGAGCCGGCCGCGCAGGGCAAGGTCATGCGCTGGAACCAGGTCAACCCGGCCTTCCCCGACGCGCCGCTGGCGCTGTTCGGCGCCGGCGCCGACTCCGGCACCTTCGACTACTTCACCGAGGCCGTCACCGGCAAGAGCAAGGCGAGCCGCGGCGACTTCACGGCCAGCGAGGACGACAACGTGCTCGTGCAGGGCGTCAGCCGCAACGTCAACGGCCTGGCCTTCTTCGGCTTCGCCTACTACCAGGAGAACAAGGACAAGCTCAAGGGCCTGCCGATCAGCTGGAAGGGCGGCAAGGCGGTCGAGCCGAGCCCCGAGAACGTGCTCAACGGCAGCTACCAGCCGCTGTCGCGCCCGATCTTCATCTACGTGAACGCCAAGTCGCTGGCCAAGCCGGAGGTCAAGCAGTTCGTCGAGTTCTACATGAAGCAGGCGCCCAAGCTGGTCAAGGAAGTGAAGTACGTGCCGCTGCCGGCGCGCGCCTACGAGTACAACCTGTCCGCGGTGCAGAAGATGCGCGTCGGCACCAAGATGGGCGGCGAGAACAAGGTCGGCCTGACGATCGACCAGCTGATGACGCTCGAAGCCCGGGAGTGATCCCGTGGCCGCCGTACCCGGGCTGGCGCCGGCGCGTCAGGTTGTCGACCCGACGCGCCTGAAGCGGCGCGTCACGCGCCACGTCAAGGAGCGCCTCATCGAGCTCATGCTGCTCGGCTGCGGCATGGTCGCCGTCTTCACGACGGCGGCCATCACGCTGATCCTGGTCTACGAGTCGATCGGCTTCTTCGAGTTCGTCTCGTTCTGGGACTTCATCACCGGCACCGTCTGGTCGCCGCTGTTCGCCAACCCGCAGTACGGCATCCTGCCGCTCGTCTCGGGCACGCTGACGATCACCGCCATCGCGCTGGCGGTGGCGGTGCCGATGGGCACGGTGATCGCGATCTACCTCTCGGAGTTCGCGCCGCACAGGCTGCGCGAGGCCATCAAGCCGGCGCTCGAGCTGATCCAGGCCGTGCCGACCATCGTGTTCGGCTACTTCGCGCTGCTCTTCGTCACGCCGCTGCTGCAGGCGACGATCCTGCCCGACCTGCCCGGCTTCAACATGCTGGTGCCGGGCATCGTGATCGGCATCGCCACGGTGCCGACGATCGCCTCGCTGGCCGAGGACGCGATGCGCGCGGTGCCGATGGCCATGCGCGAAGGCGCCTACGCGATGGGCAGCAACAAGCTGCAAGTGGCGCTCACGGTGGTCATGCCGGCCGCGGTGTCGGGCGTCGTCGCGGCCTACGTGCTGGCGGCGGCGCGCGCCATCGGCGAGACCATGGTGGTGGCGATCGCCGCCGGCCAGAACGCCAATTTCACGTTCAACCCGATGGAGGCGGCCGCCACGCTCACCGCCTACATCGCGCAGGTCAGCCTGGGCGACCTCGAGCACGGATCGGTGGGCTACCGCAGCATCTTCGCCGCCGGCCTCGTGCTGCTGGTGATGACGCTGGTGCTCAACATCGCCGGGCACTTCCTGCGGCGGCACTACCGCAAGGCCTACTGATGGACGCCTCCGCCAGCTTCGGCCGCGCGTCGTCGCGCGCGCAGGACCTCGCGGCGCTGCGTGCGCGCATCCAGCGCGGGGCGCGGCGCCAGCAGGTGTTCGCCGCACTCGGCGTGCTGTGCACGGGCTTCGCGGTGCTGGTGCTGATCGCCGCCTTCCTCGACCTGCTGATCGACGGCGCGCCGCGCCTGAGCGCGCAGTTCCTGACCAGCTTCCCGTCGCGCCGCGCCGAGCAGGCGGGCATCCTGTCGGCCTGGGTGGGCAGCGCGCTGGTCATGCTGGTGACCATGCTGGCCGCGGTGCCGGTGGGCATCGGCGCCGCCATCTACCTCGAGGAATACGCGCGCAAGAACTGGGTCACCGACCTCATCGAGATCAACGTCACCAACCTCGCCGGCGTGCCCTCCATCGTCTACGGTCTGCTCGCGCTCGGCCTGTTCGTCTACCAGCTCGGCCTCGGCGAGAGCGTGCTCACCGCCGGGCTGACGCTGGCGCTGCTGATCCTGCCCATCGTCATCGTCTCCTCGCGCGAGGCGCTGCGTGCGGTGCCCATCCACATCCGCGAGGCCGCCTACGGCGTCGGCGCGTCGCGCTGGCAGATGGTGAGCGACCATCTGGTGCCGTACTCGCGCGGCGGCATGCTCACCGGCGTGATCCTCGGCATGGCCGAGGCGATCGGCCAGACCGCACCCATCATCACGATCGGCGCCTTGACCTTCATCGCCTTCCTGCCGCCCTCGCCGGTCGGCGGCGAGTTCCCGTTCGTCAACCTCGAGTGGCTGTGGTCGGAGTTCACCGTGCTGCCGATCCAGATGTACAACTGGGTGTCGCGGCCCGACCAGGCCTTCCAGCTCAACGCCGCGGCGGCCGGCGTGATCCTGCTGTTCATGACGCTCGTGATGAACGGCCTGGCCATCTACATGCGCTACCAGGTGCGCAAGAAAATCAAATGGTGATCGACACGCCCACGCGTCCGGCGTCCGCCGCGGTGCGCTACAAGGCCCAGGCGCGCAACCTGAGCTTCTACTACGGCGACTTCAAGAGCCTCAAGGGCATCTCGATGGCGCTCGAGGAGAACCGCGTCACCGCGCTGATCGGGCCCTCGGGCTGCGGCAAGAGCACCTTCCTGCGCTGCTTCAACCGCATGCACGACCTCTACCCGGGCAACCGCTACGAGGGCGAGATCAACCTGCTGCCCGACGACGTCAACATCCTGGCGCGCGACGTCGATCCGATCGAGGTGCGCATGCGCATCGGCATGGTGTTCCAGAAACCCAACCCGTTCCCGAAGTCGATCTACGACAACGTGGCCTACGGGCTGCGCGTGCGCGGCGTGAGCAACCGCAGCGAGCTCGACGACCGCGTCGAGGCCGCGCTCAAGGCCGGCGCGCTGTGGGACGAGGTGAAGAACCGCCTCGACGAGCTGGCCCTCAACCTGAGCGGCGGCCAGCAGCAGCGCCTGTGCATCGCGCGGGCGCTCGCCACCGACCCCGAGCTGCTGCTGTTCGACGAGCCGACCTCGGCGCTCGACCCGATCGCCACCGGCAGCATCGAGGACCTGATCGGCGAGATCAAGCGCAAGGTCACGGTGCTGATCGTCACCCACAACATGCAGCAGGCGGCGCGCGTCTCGGACTACACCGCCTACATGTACCTCGGCGAGCTGATCGAGTTCGGCGACACCAACCAGGTCTTCACCAAGCCGCAGCGCAAGGAAACCGAGGACTACATCACGGGGCGCTTCGGATGACCACGATCGACGCGGGCGGCGACCGCCACCTGTCGACCCAGTTCGACGCCGACCTGGCCGGCGTGTCGGGCCGCGTGCTCGAGATGGGCGGCCTGGTCGAGCAGCAGCTCGAGCAGGCGGTGCGCGCGCTGACCCACTTCAGCGAGGAAGGCGCGCGCGAGGTGCTGGTGCGCGAGGAGCGCGTCAACGCGCTGGAGGTGCAGATCGACCGCGAGCTGTCGACCATCATCGCGCGCCGCCAGCCGACGGCGCGCGACCTGCGGCTGCTGATCGCCATCTCCAAGACCATCGGCAACCTCGAGCGCGCCGGCGACGAGGCCGCGCGCGTCGCGCGCACCGTGCTGCGCCTGGGGCACGCCGGGCTGGGCGCCGCGGTGCGGCTGCCGCTGTCGGACGCCGAGTTCGCCGCCGGCCTGGCCACCGCGCAGCTGCGCCGCGCGCTCGACGCGCTGGCGCGGCTCGACGCCACCGAGGCGCTGGCCGCGATCCGCAGCGACGACACCATCGACGCCGAGTTCGACGGCCTGATGCGCAAGCTCGTCACCTACATGATCGAGGACCCGCGCACCATCACCGCGGCCATCGACCTGGTGTTCGTGGCCAAGGCCATCGAGCGTGTCGGCGACCACGCCAAGAACATCGCCGAGCAGGTGATCTACATCGTCAAGGGCGCCGACGTGCGCCACGCTCCGGTGGGGCATGTCGAATCGGTGGTGAGCTGAGGCAGCGCATGGCACGCATCCTGGTGGTGGAAGACGAGGCGGCGATCGCCGAGCTGGTGGCGATGAACCTGCGCCATGCCGGCCACGAGGTGGAGCTGGCGGCCGACGCCGCCGCCGCCGAGCGCAGCGTGGCGCGCGTGCTGCCCGACCTGGTGGTGCTCGACTGGATGCTGCCCGGCACCTCGGGCCTGCTGCTGGCGCGGCGCTGGCGCGGCGAGCAGCGCACGCGCGAGATGCCCATCGTGATGCTGACGGCGCGTGCCGCCGAAGCCGACCTGGTGCAAGGCCTGGACGCCGGTGCCGACGACTACCTGCCCAAGCCCTTCTCGCCCAGCGAGCTGGCGGCGCGCATCCGCGCCGTGCTGCGCCGGCGCGCACCGGCCCTCACCGACCACCCGCTCGAGGTGGGGCGGCTTCGCCTGGACCCGGGCGCGATGCGCGTCAGCGTCGACGGCCAGGACGTGCGCCTCGGGCCCACCGAGTTCAAGCTGCTGCGCTTCCTGATGTCGCACCCGGAGCGCGTGCACACGCGTTCGCAGCTGCTCGACCGCGTCTGGGGCGACCATGTCTTCATCGAGGAGCGCACGGTCGACGTGCACATCAAGCGGCTGCGCGACGCGCTCGGCCGCAGCGGCGCGGCCGAGCTGATCGAGACCGTGCGCGGCGCCGGCTACCGGCTGGCGCGGCCGGCGGCCACGCCGGCCTGAACGGTCGCGGCCGCGGCGGCCTCGGCGGCCTCCGCACTCGCTACGCCGCCATGCCGGCGCGCCTTGCGCGATTTCCGCGCTGCCCTTGACGCACCGCAACGCCCGCCGACGCCGCCTGCGCAGACTGCCGGCCTGTCCGGCGCAGGGAGCAAAGGGATGGCAGCCTCGACGTTCTTCGCGGGTCTGGCGCTGGCCGGGCTGCTGCTCGGCGCGGCGTCCGGCCCGGCGGTGGCCCAGGCCGGCAAGGCGTCGGCCAAGGTGCCGGCGCTGCTGAGCAGCAGCAACCCGCCGCCCAGCGCCGCCGCGCTGCGCAGCGCCGCCGCCGAGGCCGCGGCGTGTCTGAAGTGCCACGAACCGATCAAGGCCTTCCACGACGGCGGCAAGCACAAGAGCGTGGGCTGCGCGGCCTGCCATGGCAACCTGCCGGCGCACAACGCGAACGAGAAGACGCGGCCGACCACCAACGTCGACCCCGCCGCCTGCGGCACCTGCCACAAGCCGCAGTACGAGACGCTCTACAAGATGAACTGGGAGAAGACGGCGCGCAAGGAGAAGACGCAGGTCGCCGGCCCGTCGCCGACGCCGGCCTTCGACAAGCTGATGATGCCGCACGGCTTCACGCGCGAGCACAACGAGCCGCGCTCGCACGCCTTCGCGCTGTACGACCAGGTGGTGGTGGACCGCGCCTTCGGCGGCCGCTTCCGCAACAAGCAGGGCTGGGAGTTCCTCGGCCAGGCCGGCGGCAACTTCAAGATCTGGGAGTTCCTCGAGGACCAGTTCCCGGGCCAGGACCACCGCGCCTTCAAGCCCGGCACCGCCGCCGCGGCCAACCCGGTGTGCATGAGCTGCAAGAGCGCCGACCACATCCTCGACTGGGCCTACCTGGGCGACCCGGTGCCCGGCACGAAGTGGAGCCGCACCTCCAAGGTGGTGGACTTCGTCAAGGACGTGAACCACTCGCTGAACTGCTTCTTCTGCCACGACCCGCACAGCGGCGGCCCGCGCGTCGTGCGCGACGCGCTGCTGCAGGCGCTGACGCGGCCCGAGAAGGACACCGTCTGGCACGCCGACCGCAAGGGCGCCAAGGTCGAGATCAAGGACCTGGGCACGCGCGGCTACACGCGCAAGATCGGCCTGCTCTCGCGCAGCGACAGCAAGCTGATGTGCGGCCAGTGCCACGTCGAATACAACTGCAACCCCGGCACCGACACCGACGGCAAGCCGGTGACGATGGCCGACGCGCGCACCAACCACTTCCCGTTCAAGAAGGTGGGTGACCTGGCCAAGCACTACACCGACCTCAAGTTCCGCGACTTCCGCCACGGCATCACCGGCGCCATGCTGTGGAAGGGCCAGCACCCCGACGTCGAGAACTTCTACGGCAGCCGCCACCAGCGCGGCGGCGTCGAGTGCCACGACTGCCACATGCCCAAGGTGAAGGATGCCAAGACCGGCAAGGTCTACACCTCGCACTGGCAGACGAGCCCCAGGCATTACATCAAGGAGACCTGCCTGACCTGCCACGACCAGTGGACCGAGAAGCAGGCGCTCTACGTGATCGACTCGCTCAAGGGCCGCTTCGCCGGCAAGGTGCGCAAGGCCGAGTTCTGGCTCGTGCGCATGATCGACAAGTTCGAGCAGGCGCAGGGCGAGGGCGTCGAGCCGGCGGTGCTCGCCCAGGTGCGCGAGAAGCACTACGAGGCGCACATCAACTGGGAATGGTGGACGGCGAGCAACGGCGCGCACTTCCACAACCCCGACGAAGCCACCGAGTCGCTCAACAAGTCGATGGCCATCGCGCAGGAGGGCATCAAGCTGCTCGACGACGCGATGGCGGCGCGGCGCGCCGGGGCGCGCGCGCCAGCGCCGGCGCCGGCGGCCTCGCGCTGATCGGCGATGAACACCGAGCGCCAGACGGCGCCGCGGCTCGGTGCGCTGATCCTCGTCGCGGCGATCGCGGCGGCGGCCGGCGCCGCGCTGCGCACGCCGATGCCGCGGCTGCAGGCCGTGACGGCCGGGGCGGCGGCCGAGCCACTGCCGAACTACCGCGAGGCGCTGGTGCGCTTCCTCGAACGCCACCCGCGCGATGGCCGCGGCTGGGTGCTGCTGGCGATGAGCGAGCTCGAGTCCGAGCGCTGGGCCGAGGCGGCCGCCGCGTTCGAGAAGGCCGTCGAGGTCTCGCCCAAGGTGGCGGCCGACCCGGCGGTGTGGTGCGAATGGGCCGACGCGCTCGGCATGGCCCAGGGCGGCTCGCTCGCCGGGCGGCCCACCGAGCTGATCGAGCGGGCGCTCGCGCTCAGGCCTCAGCACCCGAAGGCGCTCGAGATGGCCGGCAGCGCCGCCTACGGGCGGCGCGACTTCAAGCTGGCCGCCGAGTACTGGCGGCGCCTGCTGCCGCAGCTGGACGCCGCGAGCCCGGCGCACGGCGAGCTGAGCGCGGCCATCGCGCGCGCCGAGCGGCTCTCGCGCACCGCGTTGCCGCCCGGCTGATCAGCGCCGCCCGGCGGCCGGCGCGCGCCACTGGTTGGCGCGTTCGTTGCGCTGCGCCAGGCGCGCCGTCTCGTCGATGCGCGCGGCGCGCGTCTCGGGCTTCTTCGCGTTGGCGATCCACTCCAGGATGCCGCGCTTGGCCGAGCGCGGAAAGGCCTCGAAGTGCGCCGCCGCGGGCGGCAGGCGGGCCAGCGCCTGCGCCAGGTCGCTCGGCACGGCGAGCGCCTCCACCGCATCGAGCGCGGTCCAGGAACCATCGGCGATGGCGGCGTCGACCTTGGCCTGGCCGCTCGTGTGCATCAGCCCGGCCTGCTGCAAGCGCGCCACGCGCTCCTTGTTCGGACGCGACCAGCCGCTGCCCGGCTTGCGCGGCGCGAACCACAGCATCGTGCGCTGATCGTCCAGCTTGCGCGGCTTGCTGTCGATCCAGCCGAAGGCGAGCGCCTCCTCGACCGCGGCTTCGTAGTCGATGGTCGCCTTGCCGCTCGACTTCTTGAAAGTGACGAGCCAGACGCCGCCGTCGCGCTGATGATGGGCGCGCAGCCAAGCGCGCCAGGCGGCGCGGTCGGCCGGCTGGACGGCGTCGGCGGGCAGCTTCACGCGGGCGCGGCGAGACGCCGGCGGTGCCGCTCGATCTGCACGCGCACCTGCGCCGGCGCCGTGCCGCCGACGAGCGAGCGCGCGTCGAGCGAGCCGCGCAACGTGAGTGCGGCCGGTGCGTCGTCGCCGATCAGCGGGTGCAGCGCCTTCAGCTCGGCGAGCGGCAGCTCGGCGAGATCGACGCCACGCGCGAGCGCGAGCTTGACGGCATGGGCCACCGCCTCGTGCGCGTCGCGGAAGGGCAGGCCCTTCTTGGCCAGGTAGTCGGCGAGGTCGGTGGCGGTGGCGTAGCCGCGGCGCGCCGCACGCTCCATCGCCTCGGGCTTGACGACGATGCCGCTCACCATCTCGGCCATGATGCGCAGCGTGGCGGCCAGCGTGTCCACGGTGTCGAAGAGGGGCTCCTTGTCCTCCTGGTTGTCCTTGTTGTAGGTGAGCGGCTGGCCCTTCATCAGCGTGAGCAGGCCCATCAGGTGGCCGATGACGCGGCCGCTCTTGCCGCGCGCGAGTTCGGCCACGTCGGGGTTGCGCTTCTGCGGCATGATGGAACTGCCGGTGCAGTAGCGGTCCGCGAGGTCGATGAAGCCGAAGTTCTGGCTCATCCACAGCACGATCTCCTCCGCCAGGCGCGACACGTGCACCATGCACAGGCTGGCGAAGGCGGTGAACTCGATCGCGAAGTCGCGGTCGCTCACCGCGTCCAGGCTGTTCTGGCACACGCCGTCGAAGCCGAGCGTGCGCGCCACGCGCTCGCGGTCCAGCGGCCAGCTCGTGCCGGCCAGCGCCGCGGCGCCCAGCGGCAGGCGGTTGACGCGCGCGCGCACCTCGCCCAGGCGCTCGGCGTCGCGCGCGAACATCTCCACGTAGGCCAGCAGGTGGTGCGCAAAGCTCACCGGCTGCGCCACCTGCATGTGCGTGTAGCCGGGCATCACCGTCTCGGTGTGGCGCGCGGCCAGCTCGACGAGCGCGCGCTGCATCTCGGCGAGCAGCGGCGCGAGGCGGTCGATCTCGCCGCGCAGCCACAGGCGCACGTCTGTTGCCACCTGGTCGTTGCGGCTGCGCCCGGTGTGCAGCCGCTTGCCGGCATCGCCCACCAGCGCCGTGAGGCGCGCCTCGATGTTGAGGTGCACGTCCTCGAGCTCGAGCTTCCACTCGAAGCGGCCTGCTTCGATCTCGGCGCGGATCTGCGCCATGCCGCGCCGGATGTCGGCGAGGTCCTGCTGCGACACGATGCCCTGCGCGGCCAGCATCTCGGCGTGCGCGAGGCTGCCTTCGATGTCGGCGAGCGCGAGCCGCCGGTCGAAGCCCACGCTCGCGGTGTAGCGCTGCACCAGCTCGCTCATCGGCTCGCTGAACAGCGCCGACCAGGCCTGGTGCTTGTTCGCGAGCGGGTTGTCCGACATGTGAGCGCCTGTTTCGGGGATGACGTCCTTATTATCCCGAGGCATGGCCAGCGACCCCCGAAGCATGGCGAGCGAATGGTCGGCGCCCACGGCCAGCCGCCCGCAGAGCCTGTGGCCCGAGACGACGCGGCCCGCCGAGCTCTGGAGCAGCAGCTTCGCGGCGACGCGCTTCGACCCGGCGGCCGAGGAGCGCGCGCGGCTGCAGGCGCAGGCCGCGGCGGCCTTCGACGTCTGCCACCCGGCGCTGGCGCTGCGCGCCGTGCTGCTCGTGCAGGCGCTGCTCGCGGTGACGGCGCTGGCGCCCGGCGGGCCGCTCGCGGCCTGGCTGGCGCGCCAGGCGGCCACCAGCTTCGGCGGGCTGGCGGCCACGCTCGCCTGGCTGGTGGTGGTGTGCGCGCTGCGCCGCCCGCTGGCCAGGCTGCCGCCCGCGCCGCGCGCCGCGCTGGTGCTGGGGCTCGGTGCGCTGGCGGCGGCGCTCGCCTGGGTGCCGCTGGCATGGGCCGGGCTGGCGCCCGAACCGGAGCCGTACCGCATCGCCGCGGTGCTGCTCGGCGGCGTGTTGTGCGCCGCGCTGCTGTGGGCCTGGCTGGACCTGCGTTCGCGCATCTGGCATCCGGCGCACGCCAGCGCGCGACTGGCCGAGTTGCAGTCGCGCATCCGGCCGCACTTCCTGTTCAACGCGCTGAACACGGCGCTCGCGCTGGTGCGCGTGGACCCGGCGCGCGCCGAGTCGGTGCTGGAAGACCTGGCGCAGCTGTTCCGCGTGGCGCTCGCCGAGGTCGGCGCCTCGGTCTCGCTGGCCGAGGAGATCGAGCTGGCGCGGCGGTACCTTGCCATCGAGCAGGTGCGCTTCGGCGCGCGCCTGGTCGTTCACTGGCGCATCGACCCCGCGGCCGGCGCCGCGCGCGTGCCGCCGCTGGTGCTGCAGCCGCTGGTCGAGAACGCGGTGCGCCACGGCATCGAACCGCTGGCGCGCGGCGGCTACGTGCGCGTGGAAGCGAGCGTGCAGCGCGGGCAGGTGGTGGTGCTGGTGAGCAACCGCGTCGGCGACGAGCCCGGCGCGCCCGGCCACGGCATGGCGCTGCACAACCTGCGCGAGCGCCTGCGCCTGCTGCACGACGTGGCCGCGCAGTGCGACGTCTGGCGCGAGCGCGACGAGACCGCGGGCGAGGACGTGTTCCACGCGCGCATCGTGCTGCCTGCCCCCTGAGCCCGGCATGCGCATCCTGATCGTCGACGACGAGGAGCTGGCCCGGCTGCGGCTGCGCACGCTGGTCGAGTCGCTGGCCGAGGACGACGTCGAGATCGTCGGCGAGGCGGCCGACGCCGACAGCGCGCTGCGCTGGCTGCGCGAGCATGGCGCCGACACGGTGCTGCTGGACATCCACATGCCCGGCCGCGACGGCCTGCGCCTGGCCTCGGCGATGAAGACGCTGGCGCCGCGGCCGGCGGTGGTCTTCGTCACCGCGCATGCCGAACACGCGGTGCGCGCTTTCGAGCTCGACGCGGTGGACTACCTGACCAAGCCGGTGCGCCGCGAGCGCCTGTCCGAGGCGCTGCAGCGCGTGCGCCAGCGCGGCGGCACGATCCCCGGCGCACTCAGCGCACCGGAGCCGCCGGCCCTCGTCGTCACCGAGCGCGGGCGCGTGCTGCGCCTGCCGCTGGCCGAGGTGCTGTACCTGCGCGCCGGGCAGAAGTACGTGACGCTGCGCACCGCGGCGCGCGCCTTCGTGCTCGACGAGTCGCTGGCCGAGCTCGAGGAGCGGCTGGGCGAAGGCTTCCTGCGCATCCACCGCAACGCGCTGGTCGCCAGGCGCGCGGTGCGCGCGCTCGAGATGCGCGAGCTCCCGGGCGAGGAGGGCGTGGGCTGGGCGGTGCGCGTGGCGCCGGTGGACGAGTGGCTCGCCGTCTCGCGCCGCCAGGTGGTGGCGGTGCGGCTGGCGTTGGCGGAAGGCGCGGCCTGAGCCGCGCGATGCCGCTCAACCGGTGTTGCGCAAACCCGCCGCGATGCCGTTGATCGACAGGTGGATGCCGCGCTGCAGCCGCTCCACCCCCGGCTGACCCTCGCGCCGCTGGCGGTAGCGGCGCAGCAGCTCCACCTGCAGGTGGTTGAGCGGGTCCAGGTAGGGGAAGCGGTGCTCGATCGAGCGCGCGAGCGCGGGGTTGGACTGCAGGCGCTGGCGTTCGCCCGTGATCAGGTGCAGCGCGCGGTCGGCGCGTTCCCACTCGGCCTTGAGCTGCGCGAACAGGCGCCGCGCCAGCGTGCGGTCTTCCACCAGCTCGACGTAGCGCGCCGCGATGCGCAGGTCGGTCTTGGCCAGCACCATGTCGAGGTTGGACAGCAGCGTGCGGAAGAAGGGCCACTGCCGGTGCATGCGCTGCAGCAGCGCGATGCGCTCTTCGCGATCGCCGCCGCCTTCGTCGACGAACGACTCGACGGCGCTGCCGAAGCCGAGCCAGCCCGGCAGCCCCATGCGGCACTGGCCCCACGAGAAGCTCCAGGGAATCGCGCGCAGGTCCTCGATGGCGCGTGTGGCCTTTCGCGAAGCAGGGCGCGAGCCGATGTTCAGCTCGGCAATCTCGCGGATCGGCGTGGCGGCGAAGAAGTAGTCGACGAAGCCCGGCGTCTCGTAGACGATGCGGCGGTAGGCGGCGTAGCTCGCCGCGCTGAGACGCTCGGCCGCGTCGAGGAAGGCCTTGGGCGCGCTCTTGGTCGGGTGCAGCAGCGTCGCCTCGAGCGTGGCCGCCACCAGCGTCTCCAGGTTGCGCCGGCCGATCTCGGGGTTGGCGTACTTCGAGCCGATCACTTCGCCCTGCTCGGTGAGGCGGATCTGCCCGTTCACGGTGCCCGGCGGCTGCGCCAGGATGGCCTGGTAGCTGGGGCCCCCGCCGCGTCCCACGGTGCCGCCGCGCCCGTGGAACAGGCGCAGCGTGATGCCGTGCTCGCGCCCGAGTTCGGCGAACAGCGCGACGAGCGCGGTCTCGGCGCGGTACAGCTCCCAGTTGCTCGTGAAGAAGCCGCCGTCCTTGTTGCTGTCGCTGTAGCCGAGCATCACCTCCTGCTCGGGCGCGCCGCCGGGCGCGGTGCTCGCGACGACGAGCTCGACGATGCCGGGCAGGGCGTAGAACTCGCGCATGATCGGCTCGCTGCGCCGCAGGTCGCCGATCGTCTCGAACAGCGGCACCGTGATGAGCGCGGCGCGCGCCGGCGGCCCGGCTTGGCCGACGTGGCCGGCGTGGCCGGCGTCGCCCAGCACGCCGCTCATCAGCCCGCATTCCTTCTGCAGCAGCAGCACCTCGAGCAGGTCGCTCACCTGCTCGGTGTGGCTGATGATGTAGTGGCGGATCGCGTTGCGGCCGTACAGCTCGAGCACCTCGCGCGCGGCCTCGAACACCGCCAGCTCGCCGAGGGTGCGCTCGCTGTAGGCGGCGCCGCGCACGCGCAGCGGCCGCGCGTCGGCCAGCAGCGCGAGCAGGCGCACGCGGCGCGCCGGCTCGTCGAGCGCCGCGTAGTCGGGCTCCAGGCGCGCCACGCGCAGCAGCTCGGCGATCACGGCCTCGTGCTGGTCTGAGCTCTGGCGCAGGTCCAGCGTGGCGAGGTGGAAGCCGAACACCTGCACCGCACGCATCAGCGGCGCCAGGCGCGGCGCGACGAGCGATCGCGCGTGGTGGCCGGCGAGCGAACGCGCGATCACCGCCAGGTCGGCCGCGAACTCGTCGGCGCTGACGTAGGGATCCTGCGGCGCCACCGCGTGGCGCAGCGCCTCGGTGCCGGTGAGGCGGTGCAGCGTGGCTGCCAGCCGCGCGTAGATGCCGATCAGCGCGCGCCGGTAGGGCTCGTCCTCGCGGTGCGGGCTGGTGTCGGGCGAAGCCGCGGCGAGCACCTTCATCTCCTCGCTCACCGGCGACAGCGTGCCCGAGATCGACAGCTCGGCGCCGAGCTCGTGCACCTCGGTCAGGTAGTGGCGCAGCGCCACCTCGGCCTGGCGGGCCAGCGCGTGGCGCAGCGTGGCTGCGCCGACGTTGGGGTTGCCGTCGCGGTCGCCGCCGATCCAGTGCCCCATGCGCAGGAAGCTCGCCACCGGGTGGCCGTGCAGCGCGCGCTCGATCTCGCGGTACAGGCGCGGGATCTCGCGCAGGAAGGTGGCGCCGTAGTAGCTGAGCGCGTTCTCGATCTCGTCGGGCACCGTCAGGCGCGCCTGGCGCAGCATGCGCGTCTGCCACAGCTGGGTGACGCGGGCGCGCATCAGCGCGTCGACCTCGGCGCGCCGCTCGGCGGTGGCGGCCTCGCCGTGTTCCACCAGCAGCGCGGCGATGGCGCGTTCGGCATCGAGGATGCTTTTCCTCTGCACCTCGGTGGGGTGGGCGGTCAGCACCGGCGAGACGTAGGCGCGCGCCAGCGTCTGGGCGATGTCGTCGGCGCGCTGCCCGGCGCGGTGCAGCCGCTCGAGCGCAAGCACGAGAGAGCCCTCCTGCAGGTGGCCCTCGCGCTCGTGCACCGCGCGGCGGCGCAGGTGGTGGCGGTCTTCGGCGATGTTGGCCAGGTGGCTGAAGTAGCTGTAGGCGCGGATCACCGTCACCGTCTGGTCGGCCGAGAGGTTCTTGAGCAGGCGGTCGAGCACGCGGCCGGCGCTCGCGTCGGCCTTCAGCCGGTAGGCCACCGAGAGCTTGCGGATGCGCTCGATGAGCTCGAAGGCTTCCGCGCCTTCCTGCTCGCGGATGATGTCGCCCAGGATCCGGCCGAGTAACCGGATATCTTCGACCAGCGGGCGGTTCTTCTCGGCGGCGTCATCGCCTCCTGCAGAAGAACCCGCCGCGGTGCGGCGCGCTGAACTTCGGGTGGTCTTGGCGGCTCGGCCCACACTGCCTCCGACGATGTAACCGGGTTACCTATTGTGCACCGGGGTCGGGGCCGCGACCATAATCGGCGCCATGTCCTCGAAGACCCTCATCGCCACGCGCGAGAGCCGGCTCGCGCTGTGGCAGGCCGAGCACGTGGCCGGCGTGCTGCGCAACCGCCTCGGCCTCGACGTTGGCCTGCTCGGCATGACCACGCGCGGCGACCAGATCCTCGACCGCGCGCTGTCCAAGGTGGGCGGCAAGGGCCTGTTCGTCAAGGAGCTCGAAACGGCGCTCGAGGAAGGCCGCGCCCACCTCGCGGTGCATTCGCTGAAGGACGTGCCGATGGAGCTGCCGGCCGGCTTCGCGCTGGCCGCGATCTGGGAGCGCGAGGACCCGCGCGACGCCTTCGTCAGCAACCGCTTCGCGAGCCTCGCCGAGCTGCCGCCGGGCGCCTGCGTGGGCACCTCGAGCCTGCGCCGCGTGGTGCAGCTGCTCGCCCAGCGGCCCGACCTGCGCATCGAGCCGCTGCGTGGCAACCTCGACACGCGGCTGCGCAAGCTCGACGAGGGTGGCTTCGACGCCATCGTGCTCGCCGCGGCGGGCCTCAAGCGGCTGGGCCTGGCGGCGCGCATCCGCGCCTGCTTCGACACCGAGACCATGATCCCGGCCGCTGGCCAGGGCGCGCTCGGCATCGAGGTGCGCGAGGACAGCCGCACGCTGCACGCGCAGCTGGCCGGCACCACGCACGCGCCCACGGCGCTGGCCTGCGAGGCCGAACGCGCCGTCTCGCGCGCGCTCGGCGGCAGCTGCACGGTGCCGCTGGCGGCGCACGCGACGTGGCAGGGCGGCCGCCTGAGTCTGCGCTGCGCGCTCGGCAATGCGGCGGAGCCGACGGCGCCGCTGTTGCGCGCCGATGCAGACGCCGCGGTGGCCGATGCGGCAGCCGCGCGGGCCCTCGGCGAGCAAGCCGCGGCGCGCCTGCGCGAGGGCGGCGCCGAGCGCTACCTCGCCGCCGGCGCTGGCGGCGGCTAGCCGCGGTGCGCGGCGCGCACCCCATGCGCGTCATCGTCACGCGCCCACCCGCCCAGGCCGCGGTCTGGGTGGAGGGGCTGCGCGAGCGCGGCGTCGACGCCGTGGCCTTGCCCTTGATGGCGATCGAGCCTCTGGAGGATACGCGCGCGATCGTTGACGCGGCCGCGGGCTTGGCGCGGCATGCGCTCGTGATGTTCGTGAGCGCCAATGCGGTGGAGCACTTTTTTGCCGCGGCCGCGGTCGCCGCCGCGACACCAGGCGGCTTCACCTGGCCGGCGGACGTGCTGGCCGGTGCCACCGGCCCGGGCACGGTGGCGGCGCTGCGCGCTGCGGGCGTGCCGCCGGCGGCCATCGTGGCGCCCGACGAGGCGGCAGGCCGCTTCGACTCCGAGGCGCTGTGGCAGCGGCTCGCCGGCCGTCCTTGGGCCGGCCGCAGCGCGCTCGTGGTGCGCGGCGAGCAGGGCCGCGACTGGCTCGCCGAGCAGCTGCAGGCCGCGGGCGCGCAGGTCGGCTTCGTCGCCGCTTACCGGCGCGCTGCGCCGCAATGGCGCGCCGAGCAGCGCGCGCTGGCCGAGGCCGCGCTTGCTGCGCCCGCCGCGCACCTGTGGTCGTTCAGCAGCAGCGAGGCGGCACGCCACCTGCCGCATCTGATGCCGCGCGCGGACTGGCGCGGCAGCGCGGCCGCGGCCACGCACGAGCGCATCGCCGAGGCGGTGCGTGAAGTCGGCTTCGGTGCGGTGACGCTGATCGCTCCCGACATGTCTGCGTTGGCGGCGTTGGTGCGCACGCGCACGGGTGACGGGGATGAGGCCTGCGGGGGCCGCAGCGGCCCGCTGAGGGGCCGTCCTTAGAATGCCGCCCTCCGTGAGCGACGCTCCCACCACCGCCCCAGCGACCGACCCCGCGCCCGCCGCTGTGGCGGCGCCCGCGACGGCCTCGGCACCGATGCCTGCACCCCCTGCGCCGGCGCCGACACCGGTGCCGGCCGCCAGCGGCGCACGCTGGATCGCGGTGGGCGCCGCCGCCCTGGCCGCCCTCAGCGCCGTCGCGCTGACCATCGCCTGGGGCACCCAGCAGCGCGTGAAGATGCTCGAGGCCGAACTCGTGCGCCGCCAGCAGGACAGCGGCAACGCCGCCCAGGAGGCACGCTTGCTCGCGCGCCAGGCCGAGACCTCGGGGCGCGAGCTCGCCGCCAAGGTGGCGCTGCTCGAGGCACGGGTGGCCGAGTCGTCGCTGCAGCGCTCGCAGTTCGAGGACCTGATCCAGTCGCTGGCGCGCTCGCGCGACGAGAACGTGCTGGCCGACGTCGAAGCGGCGATCCGCGTCGCCCTGCAGCAGAGCGCCATCACCGGCAGCGCGGAGCCGCTGATCCTGGTGCTGCGCCAAAGCGAGGAGCGCCTGGCGCGCTACAACCAGCCGCGCCTGGAGCGCGTGCGCCGCGCCGTGGCGCAGGACCTGGAGCGCACGCGCGGCGCCGGCATCACCGACATCGCGGTGCTGACGATCCGCCTGGACGAGGCGATCCGCCAGGTCGACGAGCTGCCGCTTCTCGCGGCGCCCGAACGGCGGGGCGCTGCGGCGCGCGTTGCTGCCACCGATGCGTCCGCGCCGTCCGCGCAGTCTGCGCCAACCGTGTCCGCCGCACCGGGCCGCGCCGCGAGCGCGCCGACCGTGCCGGCCAGCGCGCCCGGCGGCTGGGGCGACGACCTGCGCTCGGCCTGGCACTTCGTCGGCACGCGGCTGTGGCAGGAGATCAGCAGCCTCGTGCGCGTGACGCGCATCGACACGCCCGAGGCCATGCTGGTGGCGCCCGAGCAGGCCTACTTCCTGCGCGAGAACCTGAAGCTGCGCCTGCTCAACGCGCGCCTGGCGCTGCTGTCGCGGCAGTTCGACACTGCGCAGTCCGACCTGCGCGACGCGCAGGCCGCGCTCGACCGCTACTTCGAGCGCGGCCACAAGCGCACGGTGGCGGTGGCCGAGGTGCTGCGCCAGGTGGCGATGCAGGCGCGCACGGTGGCCGTGCCGCGGCCCGACGCGACGCTGGCCGCCATCGCGGCCGCAGCGGCCGGGCGCTAGGGCGCCGGCGCGCGAAGGCCCGCTTCACGATGCGCGGCGTCATCTGGCTCGTGCTGCTGTTCGTGGTGGCCGTGGTGGCCGCCACCACGCTGGGCAGCAACGACGGTCTCGTCTCGATCTACTGGGGCGGCTGGCGCACCGACCTCTCGCTCAACCTGTTCCTCGTGGTGCTGCTGGCCGGCTGCGTGTTCGGCGTGGCCGCGGCGCATGCCATCGGGCGCGTGGTCAGCCTGCCGCGGCGCGCCGGCGAGTGGCGCGCGCTGCGCCGCGAGCGCGCCGCGCAGGCCGCGCTGCGCGAGGCGCTCGCCGAGTTCTACAGCGCGCGCTACGGCCGCGCGCGCAAGGCCGCGCAGAAGGCGCTCGTCCTGCAGGACGACGTGGCGCTGCTCGGCGGCGACGCGCAGTTCCGCACCCTGGCGCACCTGCTGGCCGCGGCCAGCCTGCACCGGCTGCAGGACCGTACGGCGCGCGACGAGCAGCTGCGAGCCGCGCTCAAGTCGGCACGCCGGCTCGGCCTGCCCGGGCGCGGCGAGCAGAGCGTGGAGGACGGCGCGCGCCTGCTCGCTGCCGAGTGGGCGATCGACGACCGCGACCCCGAACGTGCGCTCGAGACCCTGTCCGCGCTGTCGGCCGGTGCGGCGCGGCGCACGCAGGCCCTGCGCCTGAGGCTGCAGGCCACGCGGCTGGCGCACCAGCCTTTCGAGGCGCTGCGCACGGCGCGCCTGCTCGCCCACCACCAGGCCTTCTCGCCGCTGGTGGCGCGAAGCCTGTTGCGCAGCCTGGCCGGCGAGGTGCTGGACGAGGCGCGCGACCTGCAGCAGCTGCGCCAGCGCTGGGGACAGTTCGACGCCGCCGACCGCGCCGACCCGCTGATCGCCGTGCGCGCTGCGACGCTCGCCGCGCGCATGGGGGCGCCCGACGAAGCGCGCCAGTGGTTGCGCCCGTTCTGGGACCGCCTGCACACGCTCGAGGCCGACGAACGCGAGGCGCTCGCCCAGGCGCTGGCCGAGGCGCGCGAGGGCATCGGCTCGGACTGGCTGCCCACGCTCGAATCGGCAGCGCAGGTGCACGGGCACGATGCCACCATCGTCGCCGCCGTGGGCCTGGCCTTCGCGCAATGCGGGCTGTGGGGCAAGGCACGCCGCCTGCTCGAGCGCGCCGGCGACGACGCGCGACTCGCGCCGCGCCTGCGCCGCGCGGCGCTGCGCGAGCTGGCGCAGCTCGCGCGTCGCGAGGACGACGAGGCGCGCGCGCAGCACTGCGAACGCGCTGCGGCGGCGATCGACTGAAGCGCAGCCGCAGCCGCAGCCGCAGCCGCAGCCGCGGCCGCGGCCATCGACCGAAGGCCGGAGCGGCCCGTCCGGGCTGCTACAATGATTGGCTGTCGCGCGGCTGTAGCTCAGTTGGATAGAGTACTTGGCTACGAACCAAGGGGTCGTGGGTTCGAATCCTGCCAGCCGCGCCATATTCAAGGACTTGGATCGCAAGATCCAAGTCCTTTTCGTTACTGCGGGACCGCTGCGGGGCCCGTTGTCCACAGGGGTTCGGTCGTCGGCCCCACCGTCCAGCCGTTGGCCACGCGCAGCACCGTGCGCGACTCCTGCCGGTCCAGCACGAGATTCGCCAGCCTGAGCAGGCGGCCCACGTCGGCGCTCGCGTAGTGCCCGGACATCGTGTGCTCGGCGTGGCCGAGCAGCGCCGAACGGTCCTAGGCAGTCACGCCCGCCGCCCGCAGCCGGCAAGCAAACGCGTGGCGCAGGTCGTGCACGCGTGCCTGACTCAGCCCCACGGCGCGACGCGCGTCTTGCCAGCCGGTGTTGTTCATCGTGTCAATGCGATGGCCGTGCAACGGGAACACCCAGATCGGATGCAAACCGCGTTGCGCCTGCACGATCGACCAAGCCGCGTCGTTGAGTAACACCACGTGGTCCCGCTTACTCTTGAACGACTCGGCCGGGATGACAAAGACACTCCGGCCCAGTTCCGGCAACGGGACCTCCCAGGTCCACTGCAGACCACATACGTTGTTGTCGCGCAAACCGGTGTTGACCGCGAACAGCGCCATGCGCTGCAGGTGCGCGGGCAAGCGCGGGAACAGGCGATCCTGCTCAGCCCGGGTGATCGGGTAGGGCGCTCGACGGGACTCGGGCAGCATCGTGATCAGCGGCGAGGTGCCGGTCAGCCACGGGGTCCCGTCGGCATCGCGCGGGCGGCGCAGTCGCGAAAGAGCGGGCGAGCATGCGCGCGGCGCGCCAGCTCCAGGTCGACGCGCGCGACTTCGCGCCTCAGGCGCAGCACAGCCTGTTCGAGGATGGTGGGGCGGAGGCGCACGCAGATGCGCACACCATGATGACACTTGTCGACCGCCCGCACCGGAACCGGTCGTTCGCGGGGAAGCGCCTCGGATGACCGCTGCGCCTCCTTGACCGCTCGCTCGAGCAAGGCTGCTCGCGGGACAGTACGGGAACGACCACTTCTGCCCGGGACGATCGGCTGAACCCGACCCAAGCCGACGTGCAACACCCGAGCTGGACGGTCGCGTGCGTATGTTGCGTCAAGCTTTCCAGTACCGCGCCCGCACGAGTTGCTTGTAGAGCTTTCCGGTGGGCTGCCTTGGCAACGCGGCGTCGAAGTCGACACTGCGAGGGCACTTGAAGGCGGCGAGGTGCTGGCGGCAATAGGCCAGGAGCTCTGCTTCCATCTCCGGCCCGGCATCACGAGGGTCGAGCAGTTGCACCACGGCCTTTACTTCTTCGCCAAGGTCTTCGCTGGGCACGCCGATCACGGCCACGTCGGCGACTTTGGGGTGGCCAATCAGCACACCTTCGGCCTCCTGCGGGTAGATGTTCACGCCGCCGGAGATGATCATGAACGCGCGGCGATCCACGAGGTAGAGATAGCCCTCGTCGTCCAACCTGCCGATGTCGCCCAGGGTCGACCAGCCTTCGGCGTTGCGGCTTTGCGCCGTGCGCACCGGGTCGTTGTGATACTCGAACACGGGCCCGTCGGAGAAGTAGACCAACCCGGCTTCGCCAACCGGCAACTCGCCACCCGATTCGTCGCAGATGTGCAGAACGCCTTGCGCCGCCCGCCCCACCGAGCCTCGGTGCTGCAGCCACTCCTGCGGTGTGATGCTGCAAAAGCCGTTGTTTTCGGTGCCGGCGTAGTACTCGTGCACGATCGGCCCCCACCAATCGAGCATGCGTTGCTTGACATCGACCGGACAAGGGGCCGCCGCGTGCACCGCCACCTTCAGTGACGAGAGATCGTGGCGCGCGCGAACGTCCTCCGGCAGCTTCAGCATGCGCACGAACATCGTGGGTACCCACTGGCTGTGCGTGATGCGATGTTGCGCGATGCATTGCAGAGAACGCTCGGCATCGAACCGCTCCATCACGAACACGGCGCCCCCGAGCTTGATGACCGTCATGCAGTGGCGCAGGGGTGCGGCGTGGTACAGCGGCGCCGGCGAGAGATAGCGCGTATCGCGCCCGTAGCCGAACAGCGGCGCCAGCAGGTTCACCAGTATCGTCCGCCCTCCGGCGGGCATGTCCGGCAGCGGCCACTTCACGCCCTTGGGGCGCCCGGTCGTTCCCGACGAATACAGCATGTCCAGGCCTTGCGAGGGGTCGCTGATCGGCGCCGCCGATGCGGCGTCGACGGCCGCTTCCCAGCTCTCGAAACCCGGCGCGGGGCTGCCGACCATGAAGCACCTCAGGCCGGGGGGCAGGCGTGGTTGCAGCTGCTGAACCAGTTCTTCGAGGTCCGCAGACACGACCAGCACCCGCGCGGCGCAGTCGCGCACGATGTAGGCCACTTCATCGGCCAACAGCCGCGTGCTGATGGTCGTGTAGTACACGCCGGCGCGGTCGGCACCGAAGCAGGCCTCGAGGAAGCGCCGCTCGTTCTTCAACAGCAAGGCCACATGTGCGCCCCGCGCCACGCCGCAGCCCCTCAGCACCCGGGCCACCTGGTTGGCCCGTGCGTCGAGCTGACCGAAGCTGACCGCCTCGCCGCTGTCGCACATCTGGAAGGCCAGGCGATCGGCATCGCCTGGCACCGGGTCGATCGGAAAGAGCATGGTCATGCGCTGCGTTCGCGAAGGCGGCGCCGAGCCTCAGTGCGCCAGGCACACCTTGCCGAACTGCGCACCACTTTGCAGGTAGGCCATGGCTTCCTTCAGTTCCTCGAATGCGAACACGCGATCCACTACGGGCTTCAGCCTGTGCTGTTCGATGGCCCGCAGCATCGCCTCGAAGCCGTCCCGGTGCCCCACGGTCACACCCTGCAGTCGCACTTGGCGGGTGATGACCAGGCCCAGCGAAGCGGTCATCGCGCTGCCCGACAGGATGCCGATCATGGCCACCGTGCCGCCGGGCCGGATGCAGCGCAGCGACTGGGGCAAGGTCTTCTCGCCGCCGAGTTCCAGGATGAGGTCGTAGCCGCGTCCGCCGGTGATGTCGCGCGTGGCCTTGGCCCACTCGGGGGTGCTGCGGTAGTTGATGGCGGCGTCCGCCCCCATCTGCCGCACACGCTCGATGCGCTCGTCCGACGACGAGATGACCGTGACCTGGGCACCTCGACCGCGCCGCTCGTGGCCAGCCCCGCAGGTGCCGCGGCGGTGGACGCGCCGGTGGGTCGCTTCGCGGCCGACGGCGCCGAGTTCCACTTCGACGTCGGCCCCGCGCTGCGCCCCACGCGGCCGTGGATCAACGTGCTGGCCAACGAGGGCTTCGGCAGCCTGGTCTCGGAAGCCGGCGGGGGCTACACCTGGGCGCGCAACAGCCGGCTCAACCAGCTCACCGCCTGGTCCAACGATCCGGTGGCCGACCCGGTCGCCGAGTGGTTGCTGCTGCAGGACCGCGGCACGCGCGAGGTCTGGAGCGTGCTCCCCTCGGCCTGGGGCGGGGCGCCGCGCGGCGACGGCGCGGCCGCGGCGAACCATCACGTCGTGCACGGCCAGGGCTTCAGCAGCGCCGGCCAGCAGCGCGGCGACCTGGAGGTGACGGCGCAGTGGTGCGTCGACGCCGCCGTCGCCGTCAAGCAGCTGCAGCTGCGGCTGCACAACCGCGGCTCGCGCACGCTGCGGCTGCGCGCCGTGGCGCTGCTCGAGTGGATGATGGGCGCGCAACGCAGCGACCGCGCCACCGTGCACACCGCCTTGCACCGCCAGCGCCTGCCGCAGCAGCGCGTGCTGAGCGCGCTGACCTGCACCCAGACCGAACGCCACGGCGGCTTCGGCGGCGGCACCGCCTTCCTGGCGCTGGCCACCGCCGCCGACGCGACCCCCGAGTGGACCTGCGACCGGCGCGAGTTCTTCGACGCCCGCGGCCGCCTCGTGCTGCCCGACCACTTCGGCCGCCACGGCGGCTTTGGCCTCGACCCCTGCGCAGCGCTCGCCACTGAATTCGACCTGGGCGCCGGCGAGGCCTTCGAGTGCGTGTTCATGGTGGGCTACGCCGACGATGCGGCGGCGGCGCGCGAGCTCGCCACGGTGGCGGCCGTGGTGCCGGCGGCCGAGCGGCTCGCGTCCGCCCGCCGCAGCTGGGACGAGCTGCTCGGCGCCACCGTCGTCGCCACGCCCGACCCGCTGTTCGATGCGCTGGTCAACCGCTGGCTGCTGTACCAGACGCTGTCGTGCCGGCTGTGGGCGCGCGCCGGCTTCTACCAGGCCGGCGGCGCCTACGGCTTTCGCGACCAGCTGCAGGACGCCATGGCGCTCGCCTGGGCCGCGCCGCAGTTGCTGCGCGCGCAGATCGTGCTGGCCGCCTCGCGCCAGTTCGTCGAGGGCGACGTGCAGCACTGGTGGCACGCGCCCGGCGGTGCCGGCGTGCGCACGCATTTCTCCGACGACCGGCTGTGGCTGCCGCACGCCTGCCTGCACTACCTGGAGGCCACCGCGGATGCCTCGCTGCTCGACGAGACGGTGCCCTTCATCGAAGGCGCCGAGATCGCCGAGGGCGCCGAGGACGCCTACGGCACGCCGCGCGTCAGCGACAGCGGCGCCAGCGTCTACGAACATGGCGCGCTGGCCATCGACCGCAGCCTGGGCGTCGGCGTGCACGGCCTGCCGCTGATGGGCAGCGGCGACTGGAACGACGGCATGAACCGTGTCGGCCACCAGGGGCGCGGCGAGTCGGTGTGGCTGGCCTGGTTCCTGTGCCGGCTGGTCGCCGGCTACGCGCCCTTGGCGGAGCAGCGCGGCGAGGGCGATCGCGCCCGCCGCTGGCAGGCGGCGGCGGCCGGCTGGCGCGCGGCGCTGTGCGGCCCGGCCTGGGACGGCCGCTGGTTCAAGCGTGCGTTCTTCGACGACGGAAGCGCGCTCGGCTCGCACACCGGCAGCGAGGCGCGCATCGACCTCATCGCGCAGGCCTGGGCGGTGCTGTCCGGGGCGGCGCCGGTCGAACTGCAGCGCCGCGCGCTGCAGTCGATGCACGAGCATCTGGTGGACGACGGCAACGGCCTCATCCGCCTGCTCGACCCGCCGCTGGCCGAGAGCCAGCCGAGTGCCGGCTACATCCAGGCCTACCCGGGCGGCGTGCGCGAGAACGGCGCGCAGTACTCGCATGGCGCGATCTGGGCGCTGATGGCGCAGGCCGCGTTCGCGCGCACGCAGGCCGGCGAGGCCGCGGCCACGCACGCCGCCCTGGCCTGGCGCTACTTCACCTTCCTCAGCCCGGCGCACCGCAGTGCGCAGGCCGGCCGCGGCGCGGCCTACGGCATCGAGCCCTATGTGATGGCCGGCGACGTCTACAGCCAGCCGCCTTGGGTGGGCCGCGGCGGCTGGAGCTGGTACACCGGCGCGGCGGCGTGGCTGCACCGTGCGGCGATCGAGTCGATCTTCGGCCTGCGCCTGCACGCGCGCGAGCTCAGCGTCGCGCCCTGCCTGCCCGCGCACTGGCCGCGCGCCGAGCTGGTGCTGCGGCGCGACGGGCGCACGATGCGCTTCGTGATGCTGCGCGACGCTGGCGCGGCCGACGCGGCGCTGGCGGCCAACGCCGGTGCGGTGCGGCTGTCGGTCGGCGAGGTCGTGCGCTGGACGCAACTGCCGGCGCACAGCTGCTTCGTGCTCGACGCGGCCTGACCGCGGCGCGGCAGTGGCCCATCGCACAGACCGTGCGCAGGGCAGGCTCTACAAGGCGTGTGCGCGACCGTTCTTCGATCGACACACTCCACAGAAAGCTTGCATGAAACACCAACACACGCTGCGCGTCATCGCCCTGGCCGGCCTCGGGCCGCTGCTGGGCGCCAACGCGCTGGCGCAGATCCAGGGGCCGGAGTACTTCTACGGCGGCCTGTCCATCGGCTCCTCGCGCGGCAACTTCAAGGAGGCGGAGATCGCCAACAACGTGGCCGGCCCCGGCACCGGCATCACCGGCGTCGCGCGCGACGACCGCAGCACCGCCTACCGCCTGTTCGGCGGCTACCAGTTCAACCGCTACTTCGGCATGGAGGCCGGGTTCTTCGACCTCGGCAAGTTCGGCTTCCTCGCCAACACCACGCCCGACGGCACGATCAAGGGCGACTACAAGGTCATCGGCGGCAACCTGGACGTGCTGGGCACGCTGCCGTTCACCGACCGCTTCTCGATGTTCGGCCGCGTCGGCGCCAACTGGGCCCGCACGCGCGACCGCTTCAGCACCACCGGCGCGGCCACGCTGTCCAACCCGCAGCCCAGCGCACGCGGCACCAACCCCAAGGTGGGCGTCGGGCTGCAGTACGCGCTGACGCCTTCGCTGCTGCTGCGCGGCGAAGCCGAGCGCTACCGCGTCAAGGACGCCACCGGCCAGCGCGGCGACGTCAACGTGCTCTCGGTGGGCCTGGTGATGCCCTTCGGTCGCGCCCCGGCGCCGCGCGCCGCCGTGACGCCGTACACGCCGCCCCAGGTGGTGGCGCAGGTCGAACGGCCGGCTCCGCCGCCGCCGGCGCCCGAGCCCGTGGTGGTGGCGCCGCCGCCGCCCCCGCCGCCGGCACCGCCGGCACCGCCGGTGCCGCGCCGCGTGAGCTACTCGGCCGAGTCGATCTTCGGCTTCGACCAGTCGACCATCGCGCCGCAGGGCAGGGCGGCCCTCGACACCTTCGCCGGCGAGCTGCGCGGCGCGCAGTTCGAGGTCGTCACCGTGCAGGGGCACACCGACCGGCTCGGCAGCACTGCCTACAACCAGGCGCTGTCGCTGCAGCGCGCCGATGCGGTGAAGTCCTATCTGGTGAACAACGGCGGCATGCCGTCGGCCAAGGTCAACGCCCAGGGGCTGGGCGAGACGATGCCCGTCACCAAGCCCGGCGAGTGCAAGGGTGAGCGCCCCACCGCCGCGCTGATCGGCTGCCTGCAGCCCGACCGCCGCGTCGACATCGAGGTCGTCGGCACCCGATAGGTGGGGCCGCGCATGCTCCGCCATCGCTCGCTGCATACTGCGCGCCGGCGGCGCCGTGGGCCGCACACGGTTGCTGCGCTTGAACGTCACCTCGACTCAGCAGGGCTTCGTCGACGCCGGCGCCGGCGTGCGGTTGTACTACCGGGTCGACGGCAGCGGCCCGTGTTCGGTGATCGTGCTGCACGGGGGTCCCGGCTTCTCGCACGACTACCTGGCCGACGACCTGCTGCCTCTCGCGGAACGCTGGCGCGTCATCCACTACGACCAGCGCGGCAGCGGCCGCTCGACGCTGGTGAGCGGCGCCGACGCGCTCGCTGCGGGCCGCTTCGTGGACGACCTGGAGGCGGTGCGCCTGCACTTCGGCCTGCAGCGGCTGACGCTGCTCGGCCACTCCTGGGGTGCGGCGGTGGCCGCGCTCTACGCGATGCGCCACCCCGAGCGCCTGGAGCGCGTCGTCCTGGTGGCGCCGATGCCCTTGCGGCATGACGAGCTGAACGACACCTTCACGCGCGTGCGCTGCGGCGGCGACGCCGAGTGGCGGCATCGGCTCCAGGCACGCGGCCAGGCGTGGCTCGCCGCACCGGGCGACGAAGAGGCCTGCCGCGCGTTCTACGAGACCTGGTTCACGCCCTTCTTCGGCATCCCCGCGGCGAGGGCGCGCAGCCGCGGCAACTTCTGCGCCGGCACGGGCGAGTCACGCCGCAACAAGGTGCTCGAGGTCGATCGCCACACCGTCGCCTCGCTCGGCCGCTTCGACTGGCGCGGCGCGCTGGGGGCCGTCGTCGCACCCGCGCTGATCGTGCACGGCAGCGCCGACGTCATCTCGGCCGACAGTGCCCGCGAGTGGGCCGCCGCGCTGCCCAACGCGCGCCTGGCCCTGCTCGAAGGCGTGGGGCACTTTCCCTACCTCGAGTCGCCCGAGCGCTTCTACCCGCTGGTCAACGCATTCCTCGCCGAGGATCGACTGGCTTGACGCGGCCTGCGGCCTGAAGCCTCAGGCTCGAACGCCGCGCGCGAACACGAGCTCGCGCAGCAGCCGCTTGATGCGGGGGCGGTCGGCCGGGTCGGTGACGCCGAGTTCCTTGTCGAACATCTCGAGCAGCCGGTTCTGCTGCACCTTCATCGCCTGCCTGAAGGCCAGGCTGCGGTCGTTGGCCAGGTAGGCCCCGACGGCGCCGACGGCGTCGCGCCGCGAAGCCGTGAAGGCGCGGTGCAGGTTCAGCATGTTCTCGTTGGCCAGCTTCAGGTAGTTCTCGGCTTCGGCCCAGGTCCTGCCGAGGTCGTGCGGCAGTTGCGGCGTCGCGTGCAGCTTCGGCGGACCATCGGCCAGGCCACCCTCGATGGCGATCAGCATCAGCTCGAGCATGCACCAGGCGCGCGTGCCGTAGTCGGCCGAGCCCTCTTCGATGACGATGGCGCTGCCCGTGAAGGCGGTGTGGAACGGCGTCATCAGGCGCTCGAAGACCGCCTCCTCGGCTGCCGTGCGCGGCTGCTGGGGCAGCGAGCAGTAGTCGATGAGGAAGGGCTGCATCGGGTGCAGGTGCATGCGGGCGGCGCGCTGCATCAGTTCGCGGTACTGGAGGCCTTTGCGATCGGGATGGTCCGGCTCGAGCCAGCGGTGCGAAACCGCGATCGGCGCGTTGAACCGCGGCGGCGGGCGCGTCACGCCGTCGACGACGAGCCGCGGGTCGGCCACGTGGAAGAGGCGGCGGCCTTCCATGTGCGTCGCCGTCGTCGAAGCATGCTCGGGCACCTCCTTGACGAGCAGGTCGAGGTAGGGCCACTTCACGTCGAGCAGGCGCGAGCTCACGACGACCCAGCCGGGGGTGCCGAGCACCGTGCCGGTGGCGACGGTGGCGTCGCCGATGGCCGACTCGCGCGCCGCGAAGCCGCTGTAGCAGCCGGCCGGTGCTACCGCATGCGCGTCGAAGGCCAGCTCGCCGACGCGGCCGCGGTCTTCGTAGACGATGCGCGCGCCGTCGCGGCGGCGGAAGCGAACGCGCTTCCAGCGCGAGTCGACGAGCACGTCGATGTCGCGGTCGGGCTTCGACCAGCCCGGGAAGAGCGGGTGGTTTTTCAGGGCTTCTTCACCGGGCGGCAGGGCGCGCAGGCGTGCCTTCACGTCCTGCCAGCGCACGAAGGCGCCCAGACGCTGCAGTTCGGCCAGCGAGATCAGGGCCGGCGCGTCGTGGCGCGCGTTTGCGGTCGCGGTCGCGGCCGCGGCGACTGATCGCCGGCCCTGGCGACCGCCGGCCGGCGCAGGCGCCGCCGATGCGGCGATCGTGCCTTCTTCGAGCCGCCACACGGTGACGCCGGTGCAGTCTTCGTTCTGCGTCAGCAGCACGTCCTCGCCGGGCTTGATCGCCAGCAGCGGGGGGCCGCGCAGGCGAAAGTTGAAGGTGTTGGCGCGGAACACCGCGAAGGGCAGCCAGTCGGCGGTGCGCCACAGCAGCACCGTGCCGTCGCTGTCCTTGGAGGCGAACCAGCGCTCGTCGGTCGCGAAGTCCATCGCGTACACCTTCGAGTCCGCACCGCCGCGGTCGTGGTGCTGGTCGCGGACGAAGCGCCGTCGGCCGGATGGGGCGTCGAAGATCTCGAGGTCGCCGCCCGTGGTCGCGACGACGATAGTCGATCCGGAGGGGCTCCAGATCACGCAGTTCGGCATCCCGCTGTCGATCTCGAGGGTGCGCCCCGGGGCGGGCGCGGGCACGGGATCCCACAGTTCGATGGTGCGCTCTTTCGACCACACGGCGATCTCGCCGGCCGGCGAGAAAGCGGCGCCGCGCACGTCGCGCCGGGTCTGCAGCGTGGCCTCGGTGCTGCCGTCGGCGAGGCGCAGCACGACGACCTGGCCGTGCCCGATCAGCCCGCGCGCGTAGTCGCAGGCCACCACCAGCCGCGCAGCGCTGCGATCGACGTCGAGCGAGCCGCGCACCGTGAGCGGCATGCGCCGCACCTCGCTCCAGGTGGCGGTGT
>Ga0073934_10003430_pt1 | contig 29225 bp, 20 predicted proteins | sample LarsenN4metaG_FD_76834 | JGI IMG/M metagenome (GOLD analysis project Ga0073934, IMG submission 76834) | Hot spring sediment bacterial and archeal communities from British Columbia, Canada, to study Microbial Dark Matter (Phase II) - Larsen... ... | reverse complement strand
TGGATTTTTTCGCCCGGGTGGCGAAATTGGTAGACGCAGGGGACTCAAAATCCCCCGCCGCAAGGTGTGCCGGTTCGAGTCCGGCCCCGGGCACCACGAAAAAGTCCAGAGCAGTCCAAGAAAGTCCAAAAACCCGCACAGCACAAGGCTATGCGGGTTTTTTGTTGTCCGGTAGCGTGCAGCAACGTCCAGTAACATCCAGCTTTTTTGTGTACCTTTTTGTGTACCTTTTTTCGGCGCCGGGAAAAAGGTACACACCTGCCTGTCATCAGCACCTTTTCCCATTCATACTCTGGTTACAAAAATGTGTGTATGCCCTGCCATGCCGGGCGGCACATTGCCGGGGTTGGCCGCGTGCCGCTTTGCTTTTTTCCGACCCCCCTAAAAATGCGTAGTGACGGTAGTGACATAGTGACAGCATTGTTTTTAAAGGGTTTTTTGAAGGTTTTCCGTAGTGACATTTTGGGGTGTCACTATGGTGACACGATAAATTGCGCCAATCGGGGGGCACCCAAAGCCCTGCAAGCTGGTCTTGAGTCCGGCAAAGCCGGGCGCGGCTGGTGCCCGTTCGCCAGCCTGACGGGCGAATCGAGGTAAGGAATAAACGATGGCATTAACTGATCTGGCCATTAGGCAAGCCAAGCCGCAAGACAAGCCGTATCAGCTGGCTGATGGCGATGCGCTGTATCTGGAGGTGACACCAGCGGGCGGCAAACGCTGGCTGTACCGTTATCGCTTCAACGGCAAGCCATGCAAGCTGGCCTTGGGCAAATACCCGGCTGTCTCGCTGGCCGAGGCGCGGGAGAAGGCCGCAGAGGCACGCAAGCAGCTGGCGGAAGGGGTGAACCCGGGCGACGCCAAGAAAGCGGCCAAGATCGCCGCCAAAGAGGCCAGCGCCAACGCCTTCGAGTTGCTGGCTTTGGAATGGTACGAAAAGCAGCTGCCGCGCTGGACGCTGGACCATGCTCGCCGCGTGCTGGAGTCTCTGCAGAATGACGCCTTTCCTGACTTGGGCAACATCGCCATCACCGATCTGTCTGCCCCGCAAATCCTCGCCACCGTCCGCAAGGTGGAAAAGCGCGGTGCCATTGAGACGGCAGGGCGCGTGTTGCAGCGTATCAGCGCCGTGCTGCGCTACGGCGTGCAGACGGGGCGCCTGGCCATCAACCCCGCCCTTGCCTTGTCTGGTGCGCTGACCGCCGCCAAAGTGGAGCACCGGCCCGCGATGCCTCGTGGCGAGCTGCCCGATTTTTACCGCAGACTGGCTGTGGCCAACCTTTACGAACCTACCCGCATTGCAATGCACCTGCTGGTGCTGACCTTTGTGCGGCCCGGTGAGTTGCGTGCGGCCCGCTGGGATGAATTCGACATCGAGCGGGCGGAGTGGCGCATCCCGGCCGAGCGCATGAAAATGCGAATGCCGCACCTTGTGCCCCTGTCACAGCAAGTCCTTGCCCTGCTGGCCAGCCTGAAGCCCCTGAGCGGGCGCGGGGTGCTGCTGTTCCCGGCCATGACAGACCACGACAGGCCGATGAGTGAAAACACCCTGAGCTATGCCATGGGGCGTATGGGCTACAAGGGTGTGGCCACCCCGCACGGCTTCCGTGCGCTGGCGTCCACCACGCTTAATGAAGAAGGCTTCGACCCTGACATCATCGAACGCCAGCTGGCCCACGCCGAGCGCAACAAGGTACGGGCGGCGTATCACCGTGCCGAGTACCTGGACGAACGGCGCAAGTTGATGCAGTGGTGGGCGGACTTCTTGGACGCACAGCAGGGGGTGAACGTGCGGCCGGTGAACTTTAAACGGGCATAGACTCCTTGACCTAGCGTCTGTAGAGCTATGTTAAAGGAATGGACGTGCCGACCGTTCGAGACAGCAAGGTGTCATGGCGAGTGTGCAACAAACCAAATGACCGATGGGCGCTTTTCATGTGTCCAATGATCATATTGCCCTTCGCTGTTGTCACATGCTATGTCGCTAATATGGTACACAAAGCGGGCAACTGTTACCTGCAGCTTTCTGATTGTGCTATAAAGGCGAACTTCAAATTTTGCTTGGCCAAACCATGATGGGTGGTAGACAGCTTCAACCGATTCATCTACCTTAACGTTGAGGGCAGGGGCGAAGCAGGTCGCACCACGTAGCAATCACTTCGTTCTTCCTGCGTAGTGAAGTTGTTTGGGTACGTCCACGAGTAGTACTGACACATTTTTTACTGGACTAAATGGAGAATGGCTATGAAGCATCGTTTTACTGATCGTTTGCCAACTGCTGATCGGTTGCCGACGGCCTAAATACTCGCCTAGTGCAGCTCAAAAAATAAAAGCCCATCGTATCGATGGGCTTTTTTACATCCTAATTTATAATCATGAGGTTAAGATATTATCGCTAGATAAGCTTGATTATTCTGACTTCTCATAAATTCAAAATCTTCATCCGATGCTGCGGCAGCTTTGTTTTGATCATTAATTGCTATCGATTTTCTAAGGTAATGCAATGATTGTTGAATGTACTTTTCAGCTTCGTGGTGTTGCGAATTATTCGATGCGATCTTTGCCAATAAGCAACTATAGCAGGCCAAGTTAAAATAAATTCCATCATCATTAACGTTTGGGTGCTTGATTGTAAAATCTTTCAACAGCTCATGTGCGCGATCAATCCGATCTAGTCTTTTGTAAATATTACCTTTGGTGCTTGCAGTTCTAGTCAATATTTTTGCATCAATACCATCTTGGAGATCAACGGCATTTAGGTAGTAAAGGGCACACTCAAGGTAGCTTTTTAAATTCTCGTCACTATTCAAATTGTGTGCTGGATTGCATAGGGAAACTACATTTCTATATGAATCGGCTATGTGTCTAAGGACAATGCCAGTCATTACATTGATTTCGGCGCGATTGTCTTTTGGATAAGTATTCTCTACAAAATCCTTAAATTGACTTAGAGCCTTTTCCGCAGTCTCAAGTGCTTCCTGTGCTCGAAGCAATGTTTCCTCAGCGTTGTTCCTAGCTGTCAGAAATGAATCGACTCCTTTGAATCCAAGGAATGCAATAAGAGCACCAATGGCGGCGATAACTGAGAAAAGTTTGTCGTAAGTGTCTTTTATTGAATCATATTTTTCTTTTGAACTATCAAGGGTCAGCCTAGCGACAGTAAGAATGCTTGAGTCTTGTAACTGAGCGGAGTTTGATGTGGGGTTCTTTGTTGAATGTAGCACATTGTGTGGCCCCTCTGTGCTGACAGGAGTATATTCCGATGGATTTTTCCCATTCATGACATAAAAAACTTCTTTTGGTAGTGCAATTACCAAAAGAGTTATCACAATCAAGTACATTGGTATGCAATGGAGTATAGCTCGTCCCAAAGAGGAGGGTGTTCTTGTTTTTTTCTCTTTGCGGAGTGATGTGTTATTTTCTGCTTTGTTATTGGCTTCTATTGCTGGCTCTGTATTGTTGGTGGTAGTCATATTTTTCCTGTGATGATTTGTTAGTTTATTATGGTTCAAGGTTAAACCGATAAATTAGAGAAAACACCAGCAAAAATCATGATTTTATTTTATGCATTTGGGGTGAAGAAGGTTGTGGATCCTATACAAAAGCATCTACTCTTGACAGAAGACTAGGACTAATGTCTCTCTGTGAATCCCCACTTCTATGTCAGATGTAGATTGGATTTTTGGTTTGGCATAACAAATGCATAGTATAGCAAATACATATGGACCTGAGGAGCTGAACTTGCTTCTTCTCGCATTGTTCTTCAGCTCTGTTCAATTCATGCCTGCCATTAGACGCTCACTCTTGAGTTGCTTTAGCGATTCCGACGCTGGCGTAAAACACCTGAGCAAAATTTGGGAAACATTGACACTGATTCACACCAGTTTCTCTGCATAAGCTTCGACCACGCATTGGGTTGGGACGCTCTAGGAATGAAAGACATCGTTTTGCTTTGCCAATGTGTGCAATAGGGTAATCCCTGTGCAACGGTGCATTACCCTACCAAATACCGTTGCAAAATATGTTGCAAAATAGGATATGGTGTTGCAATATTGACGTCATACCCTATTGCAACGGTTTGATGCCATGACGAAAGCGATTGCCTACCTTCGCGTATCCACCGAAGACCAGCACATTGAAAACCAGCGTGCCGCCATTCAGGCGGCCGGGTTCGAGATTGAACGCGAATTCATCGACCTGGCTACCAGCGGCACGACCAAAGGTGAGAACCGGGACGGCTTTGCGGCCATGCTGGCGTATCTGCGTGACGGTGACACGCTGGTGGTTTTTGCACTGGACCGGCTGGGCCGCGATACCGTGGATGTGCTGGGCACCATCAATACCCTGTCAGACAAGGGCATCCGGTTGGTGATTCTCAAACAGCAATTCGACACCAGCACACCAGCGGGACGGTTGGCGCTGACCATGTTTGCTGAGTTTGAGCATGGTTTGAGAAAAGAGCGCCAGCAAGAAGGCATCCGCCGTGCCCGTGCCGAAGGCAAGTACCAAGGGCGAAAATCCAAACTGACCGATGAACAAAAAACCGAATTGCGAACTCGTTACGCGGCCGGCGAGTGTCGGGCCGCGATGGCGCGGGAATACGGCATTGACCGGGCCACGGTGCACAGAATCGGCAAGTCGGCTTGTTGACATGTCGATAATTCGCCAATACCATCCGTTTAACACCGCGCACAATTGCGCCCAAAGCCAGCTAATCAGCTGGCTTTTTTCATTTGTACCAACGTTTGTCACTAGATATATTGGGCCATTGACGAATGGATAATTCCGCAATACCATGATTTTAGCATCGCCACAAGCATGTCCAAAGCCAGCTAAAAAGCTGGCTTTTTGCATTTTTGGTCCTGAGTTCAAGCCGGAGGCCACCCGTCCCGGCTTTTTTTGCGCCCGCATTTTGCGGGCTTTTTCACGTAAAGGAGACTGTATGTCTGATGTTATCAAACTACCCAAGCTGAAAACCCGCCAAGAGGCGGCAGCGTACCTGGGCGTCAGTGTGTCCATCTTGAATTCGTGGGGTAGTACGGGGCGCGTCAAGCTACCGTTATACAAGGTTGGCCGCCGGGCGATGTAGAAGGAGAGCGATCTGCTGGCTTTTCTGGAAGCCAACAAGCAGCAGAACCAGCCAATAGGGGGTGACGCCGCATGAACGCTAACGGTATCCGCATGTTGCGTCTTGATGAAGTGATGGCCATGACTGGCCTGAGCCGTTCCAGCGTGTACGCCATGATCAAGCGTGCCTAATTCCCCACGCAAGTCCAGATCGGCCCCCGTGCTGTACGCTGGGATAGCCAGGCGGTAGACGGCTGGCTGGCCGAGAAGCTGAGCGAACCCTGCGAGGCGGCCTGATGAAAACCGATTATCCGCAACCCCCACCCAAACCCGCCTTGCGCGGGTTTTTTCATTTCCGGGCCTCGTGCGCTATTTGCGCTGGGGCCGTTGTCGTTTCTGGCGCTCTGCGCCATCAAATGTGAGGTATTGCCAATGACAAATAAATTACTCACCTTGTACCCCTGTCGCAGCAAGCCTTTGCCCCGCTGGCCAGCCTGCGTTCCCTGAGCGGGCGCGGTGCGCTGCTGTTCCCGGCCATGACCGAGCCGACCGGCTCATGAGTGAAAACACCCCGAGCTACGCAATGGGGCGCATGGGGTACAAGGGAGTGGCCACCCCGCACGGCTTCCGCGCATTGGCATCCGCCACGCTAAACGAGGAAAGTTTTGACCCGGACATCATCGAACGCCAACTGGCCCACGCCGAGCGCAACAAGGTGCGGCCGCGTATCTCCGTGCCGCATACCTGGACGAACGGCGCATGCTGATGCCGTGGTGGGCGGAATATAAGAGTTGTTGCTTAATAATTCATGATTGCATGAAAATGTTTTTTAATTTAATCTTGTTTGATTAAATTTTTGTTGTTATTGAAAATTGAAAATCAATATCCAGATCAATGTCAATTTATGTCGTTTGATATTTTTTGTATATCCGTGTTCCCGCTGATGGTGGAAAAGCAAATATAAGAAATCGCCACTTCCTACTTCATCGATAATGTTGCTCGGTTTAAATTCTGCCTTGGTTATTTAAAGCCCAGCGTAATCACTTTGGACCTTTGTAGTCGTAGTGCTCCGGAATAATATAGTCCTCAGGAAATTCTGGCCAAGTAAAGGTTGGAGTGTCGTGCAGGTATATTTTGCCAAGGTCTTCCTTTAGTGCATCAAAAAAACCACTTAAGTTTTGGGCGGCTATGGCTGCACCCAACAGTCCCGATCTTGCCGTCAGCAAATCCCTTTTTTGCATGGCTTGTTTATGTAAATGTATGGACTCTTGAAGAAAAAACATGTCTTTCATGTATTCTTGTTGTAAGTCATTTCGATAGTCCACTTTCCAGTCGAGATCTTCCGTTTCCACATTCCAACTATTCTGCATTTGCTCAAGAGTGATTCCTTGCATTTTGGCAAGTTCAACAATCAACTTTTGGATGGTTGTGAAATCTATCTTGGTGCTCATCGGTTGTTCCTTGGTTATTTGGGAATGGTTCGCCCTTGGGCCTGTGCTGCTATTGTTTTTACTTCGTTGCGAGATCCGTCTAGATTCAACACGGCCTTCACCTTGTTATTGCTGCCAAAGAGTTCAATGTGATTCTTATGTCTTTTGTCTAGGTAGAATTGATCACCGGCTTTGATATAATTGCCTATTGGCACATTAGCTTTGTAAACCGATTCACCTTGTACGATTTTATGCGTTCTCTGGGAGGCGCTGGCCAAGTCTTGTCCAAATCCTGGGGAGTTGAAAAATTCCTTCATGTTACCCACGGCGCCAGCATTGGGTTGATATTTTTCGTTGGAACCGATTTGCTTGGAGTTCAGGGATATTTTCCCTGTACTCCCCACTCCCACCATCAGCTCCGGCGCAATCTGAGCCAAACCATTGGTGAATTGCTCTAGCGTGCTAGCTGACGCCCCCAGCGACTGCATGGCGTCAAGTGTCTGGTTGATGTCGGCCACCTGGCGCTGGTAGACCTGCATCAGCAAGGCCCGTTCTTCTGCCGTTTTGGCCATGCCCAGTGCGGACGAGATCATCGACATCGATTCTTGCAGGCCAGTGAGGGTATTGCCACAACTGATCAGCGAGGCGCCACTTCCCGTGCAGCGGTCAGCAACGATCTTGTCCCATTTCTCCTCTTGCTGCTGGATGGTTTTGGCCAGTTTCTCGACATCACAATCGCCCGCGCAGGCTCTGATTGCCAGCATGAGACTTTTGCCGTCACGAGAGTTAAGGCTGTTGTTCTCCACCTCATTCTTCGCCGTCTGCCCAGCCGTCACCGCGCCCGCACCGTTGCCGGCGGCCAGACCGCCCGCCAGGGTGCCCGCCAGCGTCGTCAGCGCCGAGATCGTCTGCTTCTCGCTCTCGCTCAGCTGTTCGGTCGTCTTGCCCGGGTACAGTTGCGCCAGCAGCAGGCTGGCCGCCAGCGGGGCGGTGGCACCGCCCACCGCCCCGGCGGCGGCGCTGCCGCCTTTCGCTTCGGCCAGCGCGGCGCCCAATACGGCGTGCGCCATCGCGTTGGCGCCGGTGTTGACCTGGCCATTGCTGTCGGTGGTGAGATCCTTGATCATGCCGGCCAGATAGGGAGCGGCCACGCCGCTCAGGGCGGCCTCCAGGTTGCCGCCTGCCAGCCCTTGCAGCGCGGCGGTCGCCGCCTGCGCCGCCTTCTGGAAGTCGCTGCCGATGCCCCACTTGGCCTGGTACTCCTTCTCCAGTACGTTGGCCTGTTCACGCAGGCGTTGTGCGCCGGCGGTGTCGCCGGCGGCCTCGGCGCGGGCCGCCTCCGCTGCCTTCAGCTGCGCGGGCATCGCCATCTGCGTGACCACGACCTGGGTAGCCTGGGCGCCGATCTCGCCCAGCAGCTGGGCTATCTGCAGGCGGTCCAGCTCTTTCTGCTTGTCGAAGATGGGGGAGAGGCCGTTGGCGGCGTGCTCGGCATCACGACTGAGGGTGGCGACATCCTGGCCTTGACGGTCTTTACCGCGAATCTCGATGGCGCCATCGCTGATGGCCGCGAAGGTGGTCGACCGGGCGCTGTCGCTGGCGCCCTGTCCGCCCAGCAGGGTGCTGGCCGCACTGCCGGCGGCGGAGGTCTGGAGGCTTTGCTTGAGGTCGGTTCCCAGGCTGATACCGACTCCCTGGTTCTCTATCTGGAAGCGGGCTTGGTTCTCCAGGTTGCGCCAGCCCAGGGTGTCGGTCGACAAGCGGTTCCGGCCGGCGTCGGAGGTGCTGGCCAACACGGCACCGTCGAGCTGGGTGTGTTCGCCGACGGTGATGTCGAAGCCCCCTTGGCCGGCATAGAAGCCGGCCTGTTCCACCACGCTGTCGAAGTCACTCCGGATCGTCTGCTTGCTGACGCTCAGCGAGGCGCTGGCGGAACCGGCACCAAAGGTGTAACTGCCACCGATGGAGACGTTGCCCTGCTTGCTGTCAAAATGGTCGTGGTCCTGCTGGCTGGCCAGGGTGAGATTGCGGCCCACCTCGGCCCGAATCGTGCTGCCGCTGGCCTGGGCGCCGGTCAACGAGGTGTCGCGACCGGACTGCAGGGTGAGTGTTTGGCCGGCGGAGACGACGGCTTCAGTGTACTGGTCGGCATCGCCGTTCTCCTTGCCCTTGCCCTTGTTGGCGTTGGCGAAGATCGACAAGCCGCCGCCACCTGAGCCCACTCCGACGCTGATGCCGACGTTCCAGCCGCTGCTCGTGTTGCTGCCGTTCAGGTCGGATTCGTTCCGGGCCGCCTGGAGCGTCAGGTCGTGGTTGGCGATGAGGGAGATATCCTTACCCCCTTTGAGGCTGCTGCCGGTGATGGTCAGGTCGCCCTGCTGGTTGCTGCCGGATCCGGTGGCCCGCACGTTGAGGTTGTCGCCGGCGTTCAATTCGCTGGCGAGTGCCTGGGTCTGCACGGACTGGCTGTGCGAGCTGCTCTGCTGGTTGCCCAGCGAGAGGCTGATGCCGTAGAGGTTCTGCTTGCCCTCGGGCTGAGCGGTCTGCAGCTGATATTGCTGCCAGGCCTGAAAGCCGGTCAGGCCCGCCTTGACTCCTTGCAGGGCAGCCAGACGTCCGTTGCTGCTTTGCTGGGCTTGCTGTGCACTCTGAACGGTGGCGTTGACCGCATCCCCCACGGCGCCGGACAAGGCAAGAGTGACGCCGGATTTGCTGCGCTCATGCGTTTCTTCATGCTGAAGACGCTGCGCGGCCGAGGTGACGGTAACATTCTGGCCAGTGATGTCGATGTTCTGCCCGGCAATGATATCCGAGCCCTTGATGGTGGCATCCTGGCCGGCCTGGACGGTGACGCTGCCTTTCACGCTGCCCAGGGTGCTGCCCATGGCCAGGACATTCTGATCTTTTGAGACATCCTGGGAGCGGGATGTGCCGATCGATACGCCAACGCCGCCGGTGCCCGACAAGCCGGAACTTCGTTCAGAGTGGTGATAGTTGTAACTTGTAGCTTCGGTTACCGTGGTGATGTCGATATCTCGGCCGGCCTGCAAATCGACGTTCCCGGTGCTGGCCACATTGGAGGCCGCCAGGGTGATATCCCGGCCGGCCAGCAGCGTGGTGCTGTCGGCGGATAGCGTGCTGCCTTTGACTCTCGTTCCCTGATCATCAATGTCCGTCAACTTCTGGCTGCTGGAGACCAGGCTCTTGCTTGTGACGTTGGTGTGCGAGAAGTCGTGATAGCGGTCTTCGGTCGCACCCAGCATGATGTCGCGCCCGGCTACCAGCTGGGCGGTACCCTGGACCGCGAGCTCGGCCGCCTGGATGATGATGTCGTTCTTGGCCTGAATCGCCAGCTTGCCGCCCACGGCGGCCTGGGTGGTGTGCTGCTGGGTGCCTTCGGTGGTCCAGGTCTGGGTGCCCTTGTGCACGTTGGTGACGCCGGTATAGCGGTAGTCGGTGCCGACGGTGCCCATGCTGACGTTGCCGTCTTGGGCGATCAGGGTGGTGTCGCCGCTGCTTTGCAGCGCGGTGGCGTCGAGGGTGAGGTCGGTGCCGGCTTGCAGGCCGACCTGGCCGCCGCGGATCAGGCCGCCTTTGCTGGTCAGGGTCTTGTCGGTGATGACGGTGAGGCGGTCGCTGCCTTGCAGCAGGCCGTTGGTGTTGGCGAGGGAATCGGCTTGGACCAGCAGGGTCTTGTTGGCCGTCAGTGCCCCTTGGTTGTTGACGATGTCGGCGTTCAGCACCACGTCGGCGCCGGCCACGATGGCGCCGTCGGGGGTGAGCTTGGCCCGCGTGGCGTTGGCGAGATAGATCTGGGGCACCAGCACGGTCTGGCCGTTGACGGTGCGCTCTTCCATCCACACGATATCGCGGTCGAGCCGCGCGGCCTGCTCGGCGCTGAGGCGCTGGCCCGGCGTGAGGGCGAGCTGTTTCTGCAGGGTCAGGGCGTTGTCCATCAGGCCTTGGTAGCTATCGGCGATCTGGCGGCTGCCGGTCAGCCCGAACAGCTGGCGTTCAATCAGCTGATTCTCGAACCAGGCGTCGCCCAGGCGCAGCGGCAGCCGCGAAGGGTCGTAGCCCAGTCGCGACAGCATGTAGTCAGAGCTGATGAAGTTCTTGTAGCTGGCAAAGGCCGGATTGGTTTCTATCAGGTAGCCGTGGCTACCGCCTGGGCTGGCCACGAACAACCCGCTCTGGCCGGCCGGGAGCGCAAGCTGGTCGAGGCTCAGGCTACCCTGACCATCGAGCACGATACCGAATCCGGCGTCCTGAGGAATGCTGCTTTGCTGCAGCAGCCCGCCTTCGTCGACCGTCACGTTGACGTTGCCGGCCAGCTCCGGGCGCACGGCATAGGCCTGGTTTTGCAGCGTTTCACCTCCATTGGCGTTGTCGAGGGTGCCGACGTTGAGCGTCAGTGTGCCGCCGGCCTTGATCGTCGACTTGACCGACAGCGGCGAGTCCACGTTGCTCGCGAAGATGGTGGTGTACTGATTGGCTCCAGGCCAGCTGGCGCAGGTGGGACAGCTGGCTCTTTCATATTCGCGGACGATCTGGATGTAGCGGGTGAGCCCCAGCCCTGTGTTGGTCACGCGATCAGCGGTGAGGGTGAGGTTGCCGCCGGCCTCGATCTGGCTGTAGCGGTTGTTCAGTTGCCCGGTGTCAATGGTCATGTTCCCACCTGCCAGCATCTCGGCAGGCTTGGCGGTGAAGCTGGCGGGGAGGTACTGCTCCCAGCTGTTGACTAGGTAGTAGTCGATGCGGTCGTAGCTGTAGTTGGGCAATTCACTCCAGTATTGCTGCGGAATATAGGGGCGCCAGCGTTCGAGGAAGCCGCTCGCTTGCTGGGCGCTGTTGCCAGCCCACATCGTGCCGCTCCAGCCCTCATAGCTGCCGTTGCCCGGCAGGCCGCGGGTGGCGAGACCAGAGGAGGGGTCGCGGCCGGTGTTGTCGATTTGCTGGGCGCGCAGCGTCAGATCGCCTTGCCAGGCCTCAAGGCGTCCCAAGGTGTTGCTGAGGCTGTCGGCCTGGTCGCCAGCCGCATTACGCTGGATGACAAGGTTCTGACCAGCCCAGATCGTGGCGTCTTCCTGATTGATGAGGTTCCGGGCGTACAGGTTCTGATTTCGCCCGGCGAACAGTACGTGACCGCTGGTATTGGTCAGGGTGTCGTCGACCCGTATAGTCAGGTCGTTGGCCGCCGCCACGATTCCTTGCTGGGTCAAACTGGCGGCGTCGATGTGAATTTCCTGGCCTTGCAGTGTGGCCTGGTTGTCGAAGTGCCCGAGGGTGCTCAATTGCAGTGTCGATTGGCTCCCCAGCAGGGCAGTCTGGCTGACTGTCAGATCTTCCGCTGTGATCGTCAGCGTACCCTTGGCCGTGGTTTGTCCGGTCGCTGACAGTTGTCGGGTTTGTACCGTCAACGCGCCGGCGGAACCGGTCTCGCCGTTCAATGCCAACACGTCGCTGTCAATCCGCAGGTTGTCTTCACTGTGAACCTGTCCTGCCAGCGAAATGGTTTCTCCGGTCAACTGCAGGCTGCTGTCTGATTTGAGGACCGAGCCGCCTTGCAGCGCTAGGCTGCTGGCGTGCAGATCGGCTTGCTGGCCAGTGTGCCAGGTGGTAGTGGCGTCCAGTGTCAAACTGTCGGCGCTGGCGTTGAGCTGGCCGTTGGTGAACAAGGTCGTCTGTGAGGAGGTGAGTGTCTGTGTGGCGGCCAGAGTGGTGCCGGCATGGCCGGTCAGGGTGGTGTTGGACAGGGCAATATGTTGCCCTTCTAGCGTGAGCTGGCCGCCGCTCTCCAGGCTTCCTCCTTGCTGAGTCAGCTTTTCATCGGCATGCAATCGGCTGGCGCCGCGTGCCAGGGTCTGACCGCTCAGGATCAGGTTGCCGCCGTGGAGGATCAACTCGCCGGAGGTGAGCAAGGTGCCGGTATTATGCTGTTGTCCGGTGGTGCTCAGCGTCAACGACGCGCTGCTCAGCCAGGTGCCATCGCTGTCGAGCCCGGCACCGATTACGCCTTGGTTATCCAGATGAGTGGCCGCGACGTTGATACCGCCCCCTGCGCTCAGGCTGCCGAGGTTACTGACCTGGTCGGCCCCGGCGATGATCAGGTCGGCACCTGCGCGAATCTGCCCTGCCGCCTGGTTGTCGAGCGAGCCGTGAAGGGTGAGGCTCTGCTGGCTACTCACGTCACCGGAACGGTTGTCCAGATTGCCATCCAGCGTGAGCGAACCGATGGTGTGAATTACCCCTTGGTCGCGGTTACTCAGTGTCGTTCCCGACCATGACAAGGAAGTACCGCCCTGCACTGTGCCGCCGGTATTAGTGAAGACGGAGGTGTTAAACCGGCCTTCGTTGGCCACCGACAGTGAGCCACGGACATTTGTCAGCTCTGCTGTCGTCAGTGACAGCCAATCGGCGTGTATCTGCCCCGCCGCGTTACTCAGCGACAAGCTTGCCTGTGCATCCAGAGTGTGGGCCTGCAGCGTCCCCTGATCGTTGCCCAGTGTTGCAGTGTTGATGTTCAAGGCGCCGTTAGCGCCGATCAGGCTGTCCACGTTGAGCAAGGTGGTGGTTTTCAGGCTGGCATTGCCTGTCGCCATGATTTGTCCGCGCTCGCGGTTGTCTAGGTACGCGTGGGACACCAGGTTCAGGTTTTTTGCCGCCAGGGTACCTCCCGTGTTGGCCAAGGTATCTGTTTCGACCTCCAGCAGCCCACCTGTCAGCCATTGCCCGGCGTTTTCCAGCGAACTTGTGGCGGCGCGGAGGGTGACGCCGTCCTTCAGCGAGCTGTCTTCGTTCATCCCGGTTGCCACGACTGCCCCTTGGGCGACTTGGATCGCCTGGGCGGTCAGGGCCAGATTTTTCCCGGCTACCAGAGACCCCGAAAGCGCCAGCGCGGTATCAGCAGTCAGGTAGGCATCGCCGCTGGCGCTGGTCTTGCCAGCCAAGCGCAGATCGCCGGTGCTGTTCAGGGTTAGCGCACCGTCGGTGACGGCGATCTGCCCTTGGCTGTTCACCCCGACACCTTTCTCCGTGCCTACCAGCGTGATCGCCCCGGCATACATGCCGCCCAGATGCGAGACATCCAGAGCGAACTCCGGCGCGGTGGTGGCATCGGGGGCCAGCGGCGTGATCGTCAGCGTGGCCTTGTCGACCAGATTGCGCCCCAGCACAATGTCTAGCGCCTTGGCTTGCAGGTCAGAGTTGATCTCCATGGCCCGGGTGATAATGGTAAAACTATCGAGGTTGGAGGCATTCAAGCCTTGGCCGTCGATGCGTACGCTCCCGCTTTCAACCCGATATCCGGTCAAGGTGCCGTTGGTCATCTCCGGAATACCGGTTGTCAGCGTGGCCCGGTCAGCATTGATGAAACCACAGCCTTTGCAGGTGATGCCCCAGGGGTTGGCAATTACAACCTCAGCACGCTGGCCGGCCACTTCCAGATAGCCATTGAGTTGCGATGGGGTGGGGTGGGTAACTTCATTGAGGATGATCCTGGCCGCTCCGTCAGCCAGATTGCGATTGCCGTCGATGAAACCAGCAAGTTGGGTCTGCACAAGTGTGGCGCTGTTGTTGAGGATCGCACCGCCGCTAGGTATGTTGAACTGCTGGTACTGGTTGTACGATACTCCTGCGCCGGAGGGGGCGGCAATTTGAACTACCGCCCGGCCATTGGCGGCTTGATCCACCGTGGGCCGTTGTTCCGCAGCGGCATTCGGTGCCGCGATGATATCGGCGGCAAATGCCGCTGCACCTAACCCCTGCAGAGTCAGGAAAGCGATGAGCTTGATTGCAGCGGAGAGGCCGCAGCGCTCAGCCGGTCGCGCCAGGACGCTGTTCCGCCCGGAGGTCGACTTGCCTTGACCTCTAGCGGTTTCCTGAACTGCCATCCATTGGCCCCGTGCCTGATTGAAGATGATCCTATAGAGTGTGTTATTCATAATGATGTCGTCTCAGAGGCTCTCGGCAGTTGCTAGACTAGTAGCGCAGGGTCAGGCGGAAGTGAGTGATGCTTGGTCGTGTCCAGCTGCTTGGCTGGTGCAAAGCCCGTTCGTGGCTAAGCTCGGCCGACAACCCGCCCGGTAAGGCGCCGCGTAGTCCAATTGCCCAGCCGGATAGGCTGTGGGTATCCGTGTCGGATCCGTTTATCCGCGATACTTGGCCGGCGTCGAGGCCAGCGTAGAGTTCTGCCGCGGTGCCAGGAGGAAAGGGGATTGGCATAGACCAGCTCAGCTCATTGCGCAGGTGGTAGCCGCTTTGCCCGGTCAGGCTCTGTTCGTCGAAGCCTCGCACGGTATAACGTCCACCGATGGTGAACTGTTCGGAACCGAAGAGCAGATCGGGCGAATACTGTCCATACAGTTCACTGCTCCAGCGTAAGGACTGTTTGCCGAGTTGGAAGGGAACAGAGAGACCTAATTGGCCGGAAAATACTTCATGATGGGCGGAGGGGCCTCCCTGTTTGGCCAGGGCGTCGCCCATGGCATCAAACCAGCTGACGCCGCGGGTATAGCCCAGCGCAGCATCTAGCACTACCGACCCCAGATAGTGCCGATGTGTCAGCTCTAAGCCGGCGAGAGAGAGGTCCCGTTTCTGTAGGGCAATTTCGGTGCTTTCAATGTAACTGCGTGATGATTTGCGGGTGAGTTGAAGCGCCAGCTCGGTCTTGCTGATCTGGTTGCGATGCAGCAGGCGTGACAGTGAAAGCAACGTATTGCGGTTGAGCCCTGAGGAGGTGAAGCTCTGATTCGTCCCGTTAACGAGCTGCTCGTAATCAAATTCCCCATGGCTCGCGAAAACCGTCCAATTACCCCATGGTAGTAACCACGAGACGGTGCGTGAGCGGCTGCGTGGGTGTTGGGATTGTTCGACGTCCTGTCCCCAGGACAGGGATAGCACATCGTTAAAACCCGACAGACCATCAATCGATATGGTGGCAGTGCCCTGTTGTTTGCCAGTGGCCTCCTGCCCGGCGTCGTCCCAGGACAAGGCGCTCTGTACGGGTTTGCTGTGTTCTAAGCTGACGACTACGTCCGATTCCCCAGGCAGATCGCCAGGAACAATTTGCATTGTTGCGTGTTGCGAGCGGGCGCGGGATAGTTGCTCCAACCCCTGTTCAATATCCCGGATGTTGAGTATGTCGCCTACCGAGATAGGGAAAGCAGAGAACAGGGAAATGTTATTCCCACCGGACTTCAATCTCAGCTGGCGAATCCTTCCTGGCTTGACGAGCAAGGTCAGACCCCCCGATTTGAGATTCTGTTCCGGCACGAAGACGCGACTGGTGGTGTAGCCGCGATTCACTATTTCATTGGTGAGCTCGGCTATCAGCTGATTGATCTGACCAATGCCCATACACTTTCCCTGAGCAAGGTTCGCTAAGGGCTGTAGCCAGGACTGCCAGTTAGCTGGCACATCGGCAAGTTCGATACGCCTGATTTCAAAACAAACCGTATCGGTTGGAGAGGGCGCGGTCGGTGTGGGTTTGATTTGATCCTGAGGTAAAAAGATATCAGGTCGCTTCAGTAGTTCTTCACGCTGTTGCTCCAGCTGCTGTTGCTGATTGAGCAGAATCTGGTTGGGGAGTTGAGCGGCAAAGAGCGAAGTGCTGAGGAAAACAGGAGCGAATCGCAAGATCACTTTCGCCCAGTGACGAGAATAGTGTTTAGTCATGGCATGCCATATAAATTTGTTTGTTATTTTTGCATGCCAAAGCAATTTACAATAGAGAAATTTCTAATTCCGATTTGGAGATAGACAGAAAAATACAATGCACTAGACGATTAGTAGAGGCTTACACGTGAGCGTGTCCGAATCTTTGCCATGGTCGTATGGGTTACAGCCGTACGGCTTCGTGCATTGGCGTCTACCACGCTGAATGAAGAGGGATTCGACCCGGATAGCCATGACTTAGAAGACCGCTCAGGGTCGGTCGCGGACAGCCTTCCCGGAGTGCCAAGCAAATTCTGTGGGTTGATGGCAATGGTATGTAGTACGGACCGTGCTACGATTCATTGAGTTATCAAGGGTGCCGTGTCTGGATAGCTTGCCGCACCTGCGCGTACAATAAGCCCACAAACCACGCCTAGCCCGACGGGGCGAAAACAGGACACCTTCACCTGTTGGCGTGGTTTTTCCGTATCTGAGGGTATCGCGTGAAGGCGTGATAAATGTCTGATCTAACTGATGAAGCAAATCAGGATGATGAGGGCTGCTTGGCCGATTTACTGGCTTTCATTGAATCAGGGCCAGATACAGGCGGCCTGCCGTCCCCGGTTTGTGAACCGATTCCCCCTGGCCACAAAGGCAAGCTCCCTGCCGACAATGACGAGGCGTCATCCGTATTTGACATACTTGCTGACTGGCAAGATGAACAGCGCGGACTGCCTGCGGGTATTGATCGCATGAAGTGTTGGTGGGAATGTCCGGCACCACTTTTGATTGCTGGCATTCGTGATGCGTTGTTGGAAATGCCCCCCATTCTTCCTGACAATCCGGATTTGAACTCTTATGACGGAGTGAACGAGGTCGCTTTGGTTCATTCAGATGAACTGACAGTGTTACAAGAAGACGCTTTGATTTCGATGCGGGTTCTTTTCATGCTGCAGCTACGTGACCTGCACCCTTCCGAATATGAGCGAACCATGGTGCGTATAAGTGACGTACTGCGGCGTATGAGACGAGAGCTGCCTATTTGGCGCAAGCAAATGGCAGAGCAGCGCATATCGATCAACCGGACCCGTGCGCAATCGCAGGCAGTCGCCGCATCGAAGATTTACTCCGATGCGGCACGTGCTGGCTGGGGCCAGCGATTTGATGTCATGCGGAGTGCCAATCCAAGACTAACGGCAAATAGTGCGGCTACGCGCATTGCGGCAGAGCTTGGCTTGCCTGAGACGGCGATACAAACCATTCGCAAGCATTTAGGCCGGCGGAATCGGGCAAAAAAAATGTAGTTGGTAAGGCCTTAGGGTTTACCAACTTACGGTAACTAGCATACGTCCTGCCGCACCGCTTGGTACGGCATAACCCTTAAATGGACGACGTATGCAAACCAATCACGCCACTCTGACACGTGCCGAACTCGCTTCCGAGCTTGGCGTGTCTGTCTTCACTCTCAATCAATGGGCTGTCTCAGGCAAAGGGCCGCGCGCCATTCGTGTCGGTCGTCAGAGTGTCTATCGCCGCACCGATGTGGATGCCTACAAGGCCGGCTTGCAGGCTGACAAGCCCGCTGCCGAGATGAGTGGCCAGCCGCATGGCGCGTACATGATGCGCTTCCCGGACGTGCAAGCCGCTGTCGGGCTGGGCAAGTCCACGATCTACAGCATGGTCAAGACTGGCGGATTCCCCGCGCCGGTCAAGCTTGGCCCGCGTGCAGTGGGTTGGCCTTCGCATCTGGTGCAACAGTGGCTGGCCGACCGGATCAACCGTGCGGAGGTGGCGGTATGAACACCGATACCCACCAGCAATTTGCCGGCAGCACCCCCGATCCACTGCACCTTGCCCGGGCGCGGCAGGCGCTGGACCGGCTTTGCCAGCGCAGTCCGCAGATCCTGCTGATGGTGCAAAAAAAGCTGTTGGCCGAAGGTAGTGCGTTTGATCTGAACGGCTTGGCCATGCGTGCCCTGGCGGATGAGGAGGCAGGGCGGACGTTGGCCGCAAGCCCGGTGAAGGATCTGGCCACCGATGAGGTGTTGTCGATGTGCAGAAAGGGGCGGCGATGACGGCAGCCGTGTGCTTTGCATTGTTCCCATTTCACGCAGACCCGGTTTTGGCTATGGCAACGCAGCGTGAAGGTTTTCAGTTTCAAACTGGGGAACTCCCCTCCGTGCTTGGGAGGGCGGTTGACGCTGCGGCCAACGTTGGCCACAATGTGCTTGTGCTGTTCAATAGCGGCACCGGGTTTGGAAGCCCGAATACACAGGCGGACACCGCCGCGAGAGCGGCATTTTTACGTCCGTTATACGCCACACGTGCGCCTTTTCCTATGGTGGGCCGTGGTGGGGAGCCTTCGGGCTGCCGGTTCCCTGTGTCCGGTCTTCCAACCTCGCCATGTGCCTGCCACCCCCGTTTGGAAGCGGGAGGCGGGTTAAAACCCACACAGGAGGCCACCATGCCTAAGCTCGCCCGCGCCTTGTCGCGCCTGTTTCCTGCTGCCGTCTCATCGGTCGCGCAATTCCCGAATGCATCTGAAGCCGTCACCTTTGCCCGCCAGTATCTGGCACAAACGGGTCGCGCCGTGTCTGTCGTTCCGGCCAGCCGTGGCTTTGCGGTGCAAACCGTGGGAGGGCTGACAGCATGACGACGCCTGCCAATTACTTCGATGCCCTGGCGGCCAAGGCCGCTGCGCTGCAGGCCGGTGGTGCCGATCTGGCCGACTGCCAGAACCTGCAATCCGATGCTGATGATCTGCGCGCCGATGTGGTCCATAGCTTGCAGGTACTGGGCTCGCTGATGAGCAATCACGGCTACGCCACTGTCGGCGACGAAGCCACGCTCTTCCCCAAGATCGGCAGCATGGTGCGCGTGTTGGGCGATCTGCTGGACTACGCCAACCGGCTGGACATTGCCGCCAGCAACACCGCCATGCCCCATGGCCAGTCTGCGGCTGCTGGCCAAGCGGCTTCGTACCCGACCCACTAAGGACAATCCGATGACAACAACAACCTTCCCTCAAAACGGGCAGGCAGCCACCGGCTTGCCTTTTGATTCTGCGCTGCGTGGTGCGGCACCGGCTTTTCATGATGGCCAAGACCTGGCGCTAGAGCTGCTGACCTATGTGGCCACGGTACAGACGCTGCCGGATTACTCGGAGTTGCAGCGCCAGAACATGGGCCGTGCCGCGCTGTGTGGCTTTCTGTTGCCGTTACTGCCGTTGATGGCCGAGGCACTGGAACTGTTTGCAGAGGATGCCCGGGCGGGCTTGCTGGCGGGGCTGATCGAGGACGTTGCCCACGGTGCCGCACTGGCGCTGGATCGGGCAAAAGGAGGGGGCGGCTTATGACGACGCCGAAGCGATTACCGTTTGCCGAGGTGAACCGCGCCGCGCTGGCCGGATTGTCGCGGGTGCTGGATTGGGCCGGCGTGAACTGGCAGCAGCATGGTCACGAGCTGCAAATGCTGAACCCGCAGCGTAGTAACGACGACGGCTTCGGCTCGTTCAGCATCAATGCCACTAACGGAGTGTGGGCGGACTTTGCCAGCGGCGACAAAGGCGGCGACGTGGTGAGCCTTGTTGCCTACCTGAAGGGCTATGGCCAAGGCGAGGCGTGCAAGGATCTGGCACGGTTGTTCGGGGTGATGGCCGGTGATGCCTCGCCGGCGGTTACCGCCGCGCCGCTGCCTGCTGTAGCACCCAAGGTGGCAGACAGTGTGCCGGTGCTGCCGATCCCTGCCGGGCTGCTGGGGGCAATGCCGAAGGGCAAGCACCGCCACCCCGGCAAGGTGGTGCAGGTGTGGCGCTACAACGATGCCACCGGCCTGCCGCTGGTTTTCGTGGTGCGGCTGGAGCCGGGTGCCAATGGCCGCAGCAAGGACTACTACCCGTTGTCAGTGTGGCAGGACGTGGCCAGCGGCAAGCGCGAATGGCGGTGGAAGAACGTGCCGACGCCGCGCCCGCTGTACGGGCTGGACAGGTTGGCCGCACACCCGGATGCGCCGGTGGTGATCTGCGAAGGTGAGAAAGCAGCCGATGCCGCTGCCAGGCTGCTGCCCGACCATGTGGCGGTGTGCTGGATGAACGGGGCCGAGGCGGTGGCCAAGGCCGACTTTGCTCCGCTGGCTGGCCGGCATTGCCTGATCTGGCCGGATAACGATGCCCCGGGGCAGGTGGCGGCGGATGCGGTGGTGGCGGCGCTGGCCAAGGTGGGGGCCGCGGCGGTTGCCCGGGTGAACGTGGCCAGCTTTGCCGGGTTTTCTGCTGGCACTCAGGACGGTATACCGGCGCTGATCGAGGTGGGCGAATGGCTGGATGGCGACGATGCGGCAGATGCGCTGGCGCGGGGCTGGACGGCGGGACATATCGCGCTGTTGCAGGCGGCCGGGGCGTGGCGGGTGTGTGATGCGGCCAACGTTGAAAAGCCGGAGGCGGGTAGGGCTGGCGATGTCCTGCCCGGGCATGACCATGATGATTATCCCGTGGCCGATGTCGTGCCGCTTGCGGCCAACGTTGCGCCCGATGCCTTGCCGGCTGACAGCAAGGGCAGTGCCGCCGCGCCGGCAGGGCAGGCAGACACCGGCCAGCCCGATACCGGCAAGGCCAAGAAAACGGCACCCAAGCGCCCGCAAGGCGGGGGTGGGGCGGGCAGTCCGTTCCGCGTTACCGACAGCGGGGTGTGGTTCCAGACCGAGGACATGGACGGCCCGCTGTGGATTTGCCGCAAGCTGGACATCATCGCCCGTACCCGTGACAAGGGTGGCGATAATTGGGGGCTGCTGGTGTGCTTTGCCGACCCGGACGGCACGGTGAAGGAATGGAATATCCCGTCCGAGCTGCTGGCGGCGTCGGAAGGTGCCGAGGTGGTGAAGGGGCTGATGTCGCGCGGGCTGTTGATCGGGGCCGGCCCCAAGGCCAAGCAGCGGCTGCTGGAATACCTGTGCCGCTACGATGGCAGCGAGCGGGCCACCATTGTTGGCCGCCTGGGCTGGCATGATGGCGCGTTCCTGTTGCCGGATGGCCAGCTGGGCGACAGCGCGGAATCACTGGTGTTTCAGGCCAGCGGCAAGCAGCGCGAGGTGATGCAGTGCGCCGGCACGCTGCAGGACTGGCAGCAGCAGGTGGCACGTTACTGCGTGGGCAACAGCCGTCTGGCGTTCGCGGTGTCGGTGGCCTTTGCCGGTCCGCTGCTGGATGTGATCGGCGGCGAGTCGGGCGGCTTTCACTTCTATGGCGACAGCTCGCAGGGCAAGACCACGCTGCTGCAGGTGGCGGCCAGCGTGTATGGCACGCCCGGCTTTTTGCAGACCTGGCGTGCGACGGATAACGCCATCGAGGCGATTGCGGCGGCGTACTCCGATTGCCTGCTGCCGCTGGACGAGATCCACCAGTGCGACCCACGCATTGTCGGGGAAACGGTGTACATGCTGGGCAACGGCCGGGGCAAGACCCGCGCCAATGATCGCGGCGGCAGCCGGGGCAGTGTGGCCGAGTGGCGCTTGCTGTTCCTGTCCAGCGGCGAAAAGACGCTGGCCGCGCACATGGCCGAGGCGCGCAAGGAAATGAAAGCCGGCATGGAGATTCGCATGTTGGCGGTGCAGGCCGATGCCGGGCAGTCGTTGGGCCTGTTCGATGATCTGCACGACAAGGGCAGCGGCAAGGCGCTGGCCGATCACCTGAAAGCCGGCATTGCCAAATTCCACGGCACGGCGGCCCGGGCTTATATCGGGCGACTGGTGTTGGAGCGTGGCCAGCTGGGGGCAGTGATCCGTCAGCAGCTGACCCGGTTTTGCGATGAGGTGCTGCCGGGGGACGCGCACGGGCAAGCGCATCGCGCCGCGTCACGCTTTGCGCTGGTGGCGGTGGCCGGCGAGCTGGCCAGCATGTGGGGCGTGACAGCTTGGCCGCAAGGCGTGGCATGGAGTGCGGCCAAGGTGTGCTTTGCCGACTGGCTCAAATCGCGCGGCACCACTGGCAACAAGGAGGACGCGGACATGCTGGCCAAGGTGCGGCTGTTCTTCGAGCAGAACGGCGAGGCGCGCTTTACGCGCTTGTCGGTGGAGACAGTGTTGCATGAGGAGGACGGCCAGGCGACCGACCCAGACGACCATGCCCCCAAGACCATCAACCGCTGTGGCTACCGCGTGAAAGACAAGGTGTCTGGCCTGATCAAGTTCTATGTGCTGGCCGAATCGTTCCGCAATGAGGTGTGCGCCGGGCTGGACGTTGGCCGCGTGTGCAAGCTGCTGCAGGCGGCCGGGGCGCTGGAAGTCACCAAGGGTGCCGGCTATATGCTGCAGGTCCGCACCACGCCGGAAGCGAAGTACAGCAAGAGCGGGCGGGCCAAGGTGTATTGCGTGACCTCTAACCTGTTCGATGCCGGTGGTGATGACCTGACTGGGGAGGCCGCATGAGTGATCTTGCTGATTGGTTTGCCGGTATCGACAGCCTGCCACTCACCGCACCTGACCGCCCCGCCGATGCCGCCGTGGCGGTTTTGCCTGCTACCGGTCCGGATCTGCTGGCGTTAGCGTGGTGTGATGACAGCATGGTGGAGATGCGCGGGGTCGGCGGTGACCCGTCCGGGACGTTGCCCTTGTTGTGCCGGGGCTGCAAGGGGTTGGCACAGGGGCGCTGTACGGTGCTGGCCACGGTTCCGGACTCTGGTAGCGCTGCGCTATGCCGCCGTTTTGCACCGCGAGTCGGGGTAAGGGTTGGGCGCTGCTGGTTGTGGCGGGTGCAACTTGAGGGCGAACGGCTGGTGTGGTGGTGCAGCACGCCGCCCCTTGGCCAGGCTGAAGCCATCCGGCGCGTGCGGCAGCTGTATGGCGAGGCAGTACGGTCGATGTGGCCGGTACCCGGGATGGAGGAGATTCCCGGCGGTTAGTTAGCTAGCGTCATGTCTACTCGCGCCCGTCTGCTGCCCTTGGGTAGCCGGCGGGCGTTTCCCATTGTGGCGTGCCACTTGCCCTGCCAGCTGCCGTGCCTTGGGGGACGTCGGTGTCACCATAGTGACACCGGGAAATGTCACTACGGGCAACCGGCCGGAGAGCCTTATGAATCAAGGGTGGTGCTATGTCACCACTGTCACTACGGATTTTTAGAGGGGTAGGAAAAGCCGCCGTCAGTTTGTCGGAACATGCCCGCAGCGTGCAGGGTTGCGTGTGCCGTTTCGGACGGTGGCGTGTGACCGCATCAGTCTTCTGGATGAAAAGGGGTAGGGGGGTAAAATCCTTCGGCTTCTGTAATTGCCCCACACCGTGTGCCTAAGCCCGTCTATTTTTTTGGTGAAAATTCATAGGGGGGGGGTCTAAACAGGCTGATGGTTGGCAGATCGGCAGGTGGGGTAGAAAAAACAATCAGCGGGTGGTGGATCTCGCCGCCAGCATCCGGGATGGGGCGGCACCTGGCATCATTTGGCCGGCATGTCGTGGGCAGCTGGGAGCCGTGGATGCCGACTGTTTCGCTACTGACCGAAATGGTCAGCGTGGTCTCGGGCAGGCTAGCTTGCTAGCAGTTGCCGGCCTCAGCAAATATAAAGTGTGTACCTTTTTGTGTACCTTTTTGCTTTTCACGATGCAAGAATGCTTGACTGGTAAGGCTTTCAAGGCATAATTCGATAGGTGCCCCGGCACCACGAAAAAATCTGAAGTACCGCATCAAACCCGCACAGCACAAGGCTCTGCGGGTTTTTTGTTGTCCGCTTCCTGCCGCCAGCGGTTCCCGGCCGCTTGCGCTGGGTCGCCACCGCGCAGCTGCGCTTGCCGTTTTCCTTCACATGGCGGCAGCACGAAACAGCGAATGCCACGGGACGAGGCCATCCCGATGCCCCGGCGCCACTGATCGCGGCAGCCGTGCCAGCTTCGGCTATAACACAGCGCAGGGTGGCCACACGCTGAGCGGTCAGCGGGTCCGTGCCGATACGGCCAAGCGGCCTGCCGGGACACGTTATCAGCCGCGGCCTGCTTAATTCATCCGCAACAGGATTGTCCATGTCACTTGTCGATACCCACTTGCATCTGGATGCGCCGGAGTTTGCGGCCAACCGTGCGCAGCTGTGGCAACAGGCGCGCGCCAGTGGTGTCAGCCATGCCATCGTGCCGGCGGTGATGGCGGATACCTTTGACGAGGTGCTGGCGATGCGGGCGCAGTTCGGCGTCGATGTCGCCTTCGGCCTGCACCCACTGTACCTGGCACGGCATCGGGACGAACACCTGGCGCTGCTGGCCGACTATCTGGAGCGGCAGCGTCCGGTCGCGGTTGGTGAGTGCGGGCTGGATTTCTTTGTGCCGGGGCTGGATGCGCAGCAGCAGGAATACTGGCTGCAGGCGCAGCTGAAGCTGGCGCGCCGCTTCGAGCTGCCGGTGATCCTGCACGCGCGCCGCTCGCATGACCGCATCCTCAAATACCTGCGTCAGCAAAAGGTACCCGGCGGCGTGGTGCACGCGTTCAACGGCAGCCTGCAGCAGGCGAATGCCTTTATCGAGCTGGGCTTCTGCCTCGGTTTTGGCGGCGCGATGACTTATCAGGGTTCGCAACGCATCCGCAGGTTGGCCACAACGCTGCCGCTGTCGGCGATCGTGCTGGAGACCGACGGCCCGGACATCCCGCCGGAGTGGGCCCCTAGGGTGCCGAATACACCGGACAACCTGCCCAGGATTGCCGCAGTGCTGGCGGCGCTGCGCGGTGTGCCGCTGGCCGACATCGCCGATGCGACGGCGGCAAACGCGGCGCGGGTGTTCCCGGCCATGCAAGCACCGTAACGCCAGCGCCGGTTGCCCGCGCGGCGGACGTAAAAAAGTGGCCGGATTAACCGGCCACTTGGCGTTGGGCAGTACTACTTTATGGCTTCGGCTTGGCGACGCGACGTTTCACGGCGGCCTTCGGTTTCACCGCACCCATCGGCGCCTGTTCCTGGAAGGTTACCACCACGCGACGGTGGCTAGGATCGGTCGGTGCCAGGTTCGGCAGCAACTTGCTGCTGCCGTAGCCGACGCTGTCCAGACGGTCTGCCGGCACGCCCTTGGTGATCAGGTAGTCGCGTACCGCGGCGGCACGACGCTGCGACAGCGGCAGGTTGTGGCTGGCGCCACCGGTAGTGTCGGTATGGCCTTCCACCACGAAGCGCTTGCTACCCAGTTCCGGCATCAGCAGGGTGCTGGCCAGCTGGTCCAGGGTCGGGTAGCTTTCCGGACGGATGCGCGCCGAATCCAGATCAAACTGTACCTGCACGTTCACCGAGACATTGCGCTCGATGGCCGACGGGGTGGTCTTGGCGACGATGGTGTCGTCGGTGAAGGACTTGGCGGCGATCTTGCTCTTGTCCAGCGGCGAGGCCGGAGCGTAGTCGGTCGGGCAGGCCGGTACGGTCAGGTCGTCGACGCTGGCCAGCGAGCTGTCCTGCGGCTTGATCTGCATGACTTCCAGCAGACGGCCGGATTCACCCAGCACGCGGTAGATCGCCAGTTGCTGGTTCAGCTCGGCGTTGATCAGCTCGCGGCGGGCGTCGAACAGTTCGTTTTCGCTGTCCAGCAGGTCAAGCAGGGTACGCTGGCCGATGTCGAACTGGCGGCGATAGGCGTCGCGCGCCTTTTCGGTGGACAGCTGGTGCTGGCGCAGCGAGTCGAGCTGGCTGGTCAGCTTCGATACGTCGTTGTAGGCGATGCTGACCTGCTGGCGCATGTCGCGGCAGGCCTTGATGCCCAGTGCCTCGGCTTCGCTCTGGCGTTCGGCGGAGGAGGCAAGGCGGGCGCGGTCGGCGCCGCCACGGAACAAGTTCATGTTCAGCACCAGTTCCACCGCCTGCTGCGAATTGCGGCCCTTGATGCCGTCTTCGTTGTTGGTGACGTCCTTGGTGGCTCGCAGGTCCAGCGTCGGCGAGAAGGCGCCGCGACGGACGCGGACATCGGCTTCGGCCGCACGGTAGAAGGAACGGGCGGCCAGCAGCGTCGGGTTTTGCTTGTCTGCCAGCGGCATGACCTGGTCAGCGGCGGGCACCAGGCCCAAGTCCAGCATCGGCAGTTTCAGCTCGGCCGGGGGGGCTTCACCAACGATGCGGGCGTAACGCGCCGAGACATCGTGCAGGTTGGAGATCTCGTTGATCAGGTTGGATTCGGCCAGACCGAGACGGCCGTTGATCTGCTCCAGGTCCACGCGGCGGCCGACACCTTGCGTCACGCGCTGCAGGATCTGTTCGTAGATGCCCTTGTGGATGGCGTAGTTGTCTTCGGCGATCTCGACCAGCTTGCTGTAGCGCACCACGTCGATGAAGGTACGCGACGCTTCCAGACTCTGCTGTTCGGCGGCGGCCAGGTACTCGAAATAGCGGGCGCGGCTGGTATAGTCCAGCTGCTTGACCTGGTTCACGGTCATGAAGCCCTGGAACAGGTTCTGGTTCAGCGTGGCGGTGTAGCCATGACGGTTGAACGAACGGCTGTTGACGGAACCGTCGGTCTGCGGCTCGCGCAGGCGCTCGCGACCGGTGTTGTAGCTGAGGTCGACGGTCGGGAAGAAGCCGGCGCTGGCGACACCCTTCTCTTCCGCGGTGGCACGGAAGTTGTACCACTTCATGCCCACTTCTGCGTTGTTCTGCACCGTTTGCGTGATGGCGTCCTTCAATTCGAGCGCAAAGGATGCGGAAGGGATAACCATGGTCAATAATGCGGCCAGGGTACAACCGTAGAGGTGTTTGCGGCGGAAGTTCATGATAGCCTCGACATGCCAGTAATTATTAATCGGACAGTTGCAAGTAAGTAAACATCGACTTAATACAATGTATTGTCGGAATTGATTTAAGCAGTGTCAAGGGAAAGATAGTTCACCGTTGACAATATAGATAGGCGGATTTCCACACAGGTCACGGCCCGCATGCTTGGCAACAGCTTCATTCACAAGATCGCAGTCTGCGCGGCGACGCTGTCCCGGTGTTGGGGGAGAGCCTTGCTGGCCGTGCCTTTGCTGCTGGCGCTGGCCGGGCTGGTGCTGGCGGAGCTGAGTGCGGAGCGGGTGCAGCAGCTGTACGGCGTGCAGGCGCTGCGCGTTTACCGCGACTGGCAGCAACTGCTGTTGCAACTGCGTCGCGATGGCAATGAAATCAATCGCGTACAGAATGTAAATCAGTTCTTTAATCAGAAATTGAAATACGTTGAAGATCCGGATTTGTGGCGGCAGGCGGACTACTGGGCGACGCCGCTGGAAAGCATGGCCAAGGGCGCCGGCGACTGCGAGGACTTTGCGCTAGCCAAGTACTTCACCCTGCGCGAGCTGGGCGTGGCGCCGCAGAAACTGCGCATGATCTATGTCCGCGCCCGTATCGGCGGCCCGGCCAGCACCATCACCCAGGCACACATGGTGCTGGCATACTATGCCGAGCCGACCGCCGAGCCGCTGGTGCTGGACAACCTGATTTCCAGCATCAAGCCGGCCTCGCAGCGCAGCGACTTGCAGCCGGTGTTCAGCTTCAACGCCGACGGCATCTGGGTCGGCGCTGGCGCGGCCCCCAATTCCAGTGTCGACCGGCTGACCCGCTGGCGACAGTTGATCGACAAAATGAAGGCCGAAGGCTTTATTACCTGAAAGCGGCACCGATGAAACGCGTTTCCCTGATTCAACAGCTCTGGTTCCTGGTCGTGGCGGCGGTGGTGCTGGCGGCGGCGGGCAGCCTGACCGCCAACCTGTTCAACGCCCGCAACTATCTGCAGCAGCAGCTGGCGGCGCAGAGTGCCGATGCGGCCAACTCGCTGGCGCTGTTGATCACCCAGAACCAGGCCGACCCGGCGATGGGCGAGACGCTGATCAACGCCGCCTTCGACCAGGGCCACTTCCGCCGCATCTCCTGGGTTGGCGCCGACGGCAAGCCGCGGGTACAGCGCGTCAACGCCTACCAGTCCGGCAGTGCGCCGGCGTGGTTCCGTGACATCTTTACCCTGGCGCCGACGCCGGCGCGGGCGATGGTCAGCAGCGGCTGGATGCAGGCCGGCACCATCGAGGTGGAGAGCGAGGCCGGCTACGCCTACGCCTCGCTGTGGGAAGGCGCGCTGCAGGTGTCGTTCTGGGTGCTGATCGCCGGGCTGGTGGTGGGCGCCATCGGCTCCTTCGGCGTCAATACCATCCGCAAGCAGCTGCTGGGCGTGGTCAATCAGGCCAAGGCGATTACCCAGCGCCGCTTCATCACCATCCCCGAACCGCCGGGCCCGGAAATGGGGCGGCTGGCACAGGCGATGAATGCGATGGTGACCCGCGTCAAGATGATGTTCGAAGAGGAGGCCGCGCGGCTGGAGGTGCTGCGCCGCCAGGTCAACTTCGACAGCGTCACCGGGCTGGCCAACCGCCAGTTCTTCATGGGCCGTCTCGGCGCCGACCTGCAGGAGCGCGAAGACGAGAGCCGCGTGCTGCTGCTGATGCGCATCGAGGCGCTGGCCGACATCAACAGCAAGCTGGGCCGGCCGCTGACCGATGAAATGCTGGGCCAGTTCGGCGCCGTGCTGCGCGACGCGCAGCGTTTCGGTGTCGACAGCCAGGCGGCGCGCCTCAACGGCGCCGATTTCGCGCTGCTGTTGCCGGCGAGCCAGGCCGAGGCCGCCAGCCTGCAGCAGCTGCACGACGAGCTGCACGCGCTGCTGAGCAGCTTTGCCGCGCAGCCGGTCGCGCTGGCGATGGCGGCAACCGACCTGCGCGACGGCGACACCGTGCGCGACATCATGTCGCGGCTGGACCAGGCGCTGGCGCAGTCCGAGTTTGGCGCCGGCGTGCGTATCGAGCTGGCCGGCAGCAACGTCGACAAGCCGCCGGCGCCGACCGCGGAAGTATGGGGCGGCATTCTCGATCAGGCGCTGCAGGGCGACGGCCTGCGCCTGGTGCGCTTCGCGGTGCGTGACCGCCAGGGCGCGCTGCTGCACGAGGAGGCGCCGCTGCGCCTGCGCCAGGGCGAGGCGTGGCTGCCGGCCGGTCAGTTCATGCCGATGGCGATCCGTACCCGGCGCGTGGCGGGGCTGGATCTGGCGGCGGTGGCGATGGCGCTGCGGCAGCTGGCGGCAGAGCCGGACTGTCCCGGCATCGCCGTCAACCTGGCG
>Ga0073934_10003428_pt1 | contig 29236 bp, 22 predicted proteins | sample LarsenN4metaG_FD_76834 | JGI IMG/M metagenome (GOLD analysis project Ga0073934, IMG submission 76834) | Hot spring sediment bacterial and archeal communities from British Columbia, Canada, to study Microbial Dark Matter (Phase II) - Larsen... ... | reverse complement strand
GCGCGATAGTTGTGAATCTGCGTGCGCGCTTTGATCAACTCATCGTCGGCGGAAGTGATGATGAATTTGGCCTCGCTCACTTCCATGCCCGCGCGTTCGGCACCGCTCACCAGGCTGTCGGCGGTGTGAATTTTCGCTTTCATCTCATTGATGATGGCAAACATTTCCGTGCCATTCTTCCATCCTTCGCTGTCCTGTTCGTGGCAATTCGCGCAAACAAATTCGCTGCTCGTCGGATCGAGGCGCGCGTCGGTCGGCTCGGTAATTTTGTGATTGTCGTGGCAGGCCTGGCAGAGCGGCAAACCGTTTTCTTCAAACGCTTTGGCATGCGGACTTTTCTCGAACAAATCGGCATTGTTCAAATGGCAGCGCCCGCACACATGCGCCAGCGATTTCACATCCGGCGGAATCGCGCCGTGGTTGCCGTGACAATCGTTGCAAGCCGGCGCCGCAATATCGCGCTTGCGCAGCAGCGCATTGGCATGCACGCTGGAATCATATTCGGCGAGTTGATTCGTCGGAATTCCGTAGCCGGACATGTATTCGGCATTGGCGTGGCAACGTCCGCACGTCGCGGGAACATTGACCGGATACACCGACGAGCGCGAATCATTGGCCGCGAGAACGCCGTGATTTCCGTGGCAATCACTGCACACGGCAACTTTCTCGTCACCTTTTTCTAAAAGCCGAAGTCCGTGCTGGCTGGTGCGATACGTCGCGAGTTGATCCGTCGGCAACGCGGGATTGAATTTTTTGATCATCGCCGGATCGCTGTGGCATTTGCCGCAAAGTTGCGGAATATTTTTGCGCGCGGGCTTGCCAATGTAGCCGGCCTTTTTGCTCATGGCGGCCTCGGCATCCTCCGCCACCGCCGGACTCGGATTGCCGCCGTGACAACTCTCGCAACCAATGCCATTGTGCGCATGAATATCATTGGCAAACGCCGTCACCGGCGCCAGTAAATTTTCATCCAAAAGTTTGTGGCACGTGATGCAACTGCTCTCGGGCGGAGTTTGTGCACGCAGAATTGCAAAGGGCAAAAAGCAAAAGGCAAAAAGCAATTTCATGGAAAATGTCCTGCCATTTGCTGTTTGCCGTTTGCTGTTTGCTTTTTGCTCCTCAAAACGTTTGTGGGATAACATACGCAATCAAGCTCATAATAATGATGAACGCAATAGCGGCCCAGCCGAAAGCCGTGAACCAGCGGGAAGTCCGGCGTTCTTCGGGGCGGCGGTCAATGAAAGGAACGAGCAACCAAAAGAGTCCCGCCAGTCCAAATCCCAAAATGGCCAACACTTCGCCATCCATAAATAAAATTTTGGCGGGAATGTATTTCAGCGTTTGAAACATGAACAGAAAATACCACTCCGGCATGATGCCCGGCGGCGCTGGGGCAAACGGATCGGCCTTCTCGCCGAGTTCCCACGGAAAGAGCGCGGCCAATGCGACGAGCACGCCGAGCGCGACCACCCAACCGACGAGATCGCGCATGAGAAAATAAGGAAAGAACGGCATCGGCTTGCGTTTGGCGGCGGCCTCTTGCTGCGCCGGCGGCACGCTCATGCCCTGCACTTGCACCAGCAACAGGTGCAACACCAACAGCGCCGTCGCGATCATCGGCAGCACCGCGACGTGAATCCCGAAGAAACGCGTCAACGTCGCGCCAGTCACTTCTTCGCCGCCGCGCAGGAAGATTAAAATCTCATGGCCGATGAATGGAATCACCGAGGTGATTTCGGTGCCGACTTTGGTGGCGAAATACGCGAGCGTGTTCCACGGCAGGAGATAGCCGCTGAAGCCGAAGCCGAGCGCGAGAAAAAAGAGCAGCACGCCGGAAATCCACGTGACCTCGCGCGGCTTGCGATAGGCCTTCATAAAAAAAACGCTGAACATGTGAATCATCGCCGCAGCCATCATCAGGTTCGCGGACCAACTGTGAATCGAGCGAATCAGCCAGCCGAATTGCACTTTGGTCATGATGAATTGCACGCTTTCAAACGCGGCTTCGGCCGTGGGGCGATAGTAGAGCAAGAGCAAAATGCCGGTGCCGACCTGAATAATGAAAAAGAACAGCGTCATGCCGCCGAGGTAATACCAGATCGAATGCCGGTGCATCGGCACGCTTTTCTTTTTGAAAAAATAGGCGACCGAGTCGAGAGGAAAACGCTCGCGCCAGAAACTACTTTTTTCAGCAGGAGAATTCATGGAAGTTCATCCTTTGAAAAAGGCAAAAAAGCTCACGCCAAGAGGAGTCGAATTTCAATGCTTTTTTGCGATGACAGAAATATCTTTTCATGTGCTTTTCTTTTGGGCTTTCTGTTCATCGCGGTTATGCCTTACGAATCACCACGACATCTTCGCCGCGAATTTCGACGCGATATTCTTCCAGCGGGCGCGGCGGCGGGCCTTCGATGTTGCGGCCGGTCAAATCAAAATGGCCATTGTGGCAGGCGCACCAGATGTGCTTGAAATCGTCGCGATATTGCACGGTGCACTGCAGGTGCGTACACACCGCCGAGAACGCGCGATAATCGCCCTCCGGCGTGCGCACGAGAACGCCCGGCTTGTTGCCGAACCGGAAAACTTTGCCGGCGTTCGGTGCCAGTTCGCCGACTTTGCCGGCGACGACGTCGTTCTGCACCGCCTGCGGAATCGGCGGCGGCATGATGTATTTTAGAATCGGAAAAAAGACGGAACCGAGCAGCGCCACCACACCGCTACCGAGAAAGTAATCCAAAAAAGAACGACGATTCAAGGCAGATGTTTCTTTTTCCATAGCGCTAAAGATGATTGATGGTGAGAAAAGATATAATCAGGCGAATGCTTCCGCGTTCTTAATGCGGCTAAAAAATTATGATACACATGCAACGGCAAAGACGATGCCAGCAAAATCTCAATTGCCGCAGCGCAGTAAAAGGCTGAATAAATAACAGTTGGATAAATATCTGGCAATATACGTTTTAAAAATTTACTGCAAATAAGAAATTTTTCGCTGCATTTTCTTAATTTTGCAAAAAAAAATTGATGAATGCAACGTATTATTTAAATTCAAGGCAGCAACTTCGTCACGATTCGGAATCCAATATCCTGCGTGCTGTGCTCAGGCTGAAAAGCGTCGCGATAAGAAATGTAAAGGAGGGCAATGCTGGCGCTGTACCACGAGCCGCCGCGCGCGACGCGCAAGCCAACGGTGTCGTCGTGGTTGCGGTCATCGTCAACAAACGGACGCTCGCGGTTGTAGGGGCGGTTCGTGGATTGCGTCCACTCCACGGCGTTGCCGGTGAGATGATAAAGCCCGAAACGATTCGGGCGATAGGCGGAGTAGGAATCTTGAATCCCGACGACGGTTATAACGGCGTCGGGATTTTTTTTCCAATTGTACAAGGGCGTCTCGTTGTCGCTGATGAACATGCTCAGCGCGTAATCCAAATTGTCCGGCCCGCGCGCCGCCTTCTCCCATTCCGCTTCGGTGGGCAGCGAGAACAGCCAGCGCCCGCCGCCGATTTTTTTCGTCAGCCAACGGCAATAAGCATTCGCCTCGAACCAGTTCACCCACACCACCGGCTGATCCGGCTGGCCGAAGCGCTGGTAATCGGCGTCCTCCGGCCTCAACAGCGCCGTGGCTTGTGATGGTTTCTTCGCCTTCCAGCGTCTTCCCGCCTTCGTCCAATTCGTCGTATCCGCATAGCCGTTGAGATCGTTGAGAAATTCGCGAAACTCTGCATTGGTCACTTCAAAGGGATTGATAAAATATCCGGTGAGCCAAAGGTAATGCGGCTCGCGCGGATTCAAGCGATCGCCAAAAAGAAAATTGCCGCTGGGGATGTAAACAAATTCCGGCAAGCTCGGGAAAAGGCGTGGCGGATAAATTGTCGGGGGCGGGCGCAGCGTTACGATGAACGCGCCGCCGTCATCAGGGCCGGAGCGATAGCCAAAGATCGGCACGGGGATGAAAAAACTTTTCCCGCCATGCTCGGCGCGCAGAAAATAGTTGCCGCGCCGCAACCAAATGCGCTCGCCGTTGAATTCGACGATGCGCCTCGTATCGGCAAGATTTTTTCCTGCTTTAAAAAGAGAAATTTTTGCGCCGAGGAGATTGGAGACGATCAACTCGGTCTCTTCGCGCTCGTAGTGGAGCTGTTCGGTCCGTTCGCGTTCGTTGAGCCATTTTGCTAATGCCAGACCAACCACGGCGAGGATGATCAGCGCGATTCCACCAACGGCATAAAATTTTTTCTTCACCAAATTGCCTCGAAAAAGTGAAGTCCGACTGGGCGCTACGATTTTTGGAAGCTAACAAAATCTCGCTGCCCAAGTCGGACTTCGCCCTACCCTTTTTCAGATATCCTGCCGATTGAGCAAGCGTTGCGAAACGATGAGCGGAACCGCAACCCAGATCGTCAACCCGACTGCCAACAGCAACACGCTAACCATCTTGCCGCCGAGAAATCGCAACAGCGCCGCGCCGGCCGCGCCGAAAATAGTGACGCCATCGAGCACGATGAGCGAAGCGACGCGCACCATGTCAACCGGATTGCCAAACAACGAAAGGAAGAGAAAAGCATTTGCCGATTTGCCTTTGAGCAAAAGCGTGCCGCCGACTGCCAGCAAATCGTAAAAGAGCACAAAGAAGAACCACAAGAAAAGCGACACGCCAAAGGCTCGCGCCTTGCGTTGATTGGCGGTGGCAACCAGAACGGCGAGACACAAGAAAACCAGGGCCAGGGCAAGAGAGAGCAAAACAAACGTCGCATAGCGCAACAGCTCGCCGAGGCCGTGCGCCGCGATGATCATGGCGCCGGCAACGGTGAAGCCGATCAGCGTCGAGATGACGATGGAGCCAAAAACGCCGAGCAGTTTTCCAAGCTGCACTTCGCTGCGCAACACCGGTTGGGAATAGAGCAGCTCCGTCGCGCCCTTGTCGCCCGTAAAGCTCAGCGTTCCCATGATGAGCGCCACCAGTGGCACGAGATAGAGCACGAGATTCAGAATGCTCGCCGAGGTGCGCGTGAAATTCTGCATGCCGGCAAAGCCCTCCGCCATCATCCCGAAATACGAAATGCTCACCACCAGCGCGCCGAAGACAATGGCAAAGATGAGCGTCCATTTGTTGCGGATGTTGATGGTCAGCTCCTGGCGGGCAATGTCGAAAATCGTTCTCTTGTCCATTTCGAGGTGCTCCACTAATCTTTTTTTGTAACCAACGGATAACTGCGGCCAACGGATAAAAGCAATTTGCAAGAATTTTTTGTGTTCCTGCGTAATCCCTCAAGTGACGGGTGGGTAGCGCAAGCATCTTGCTTGCAGTCAGGATGACTGCGCTACGTTTTCCACCCGTAAGTGAGGCATTACGTTCCTGCAAGAATCGCATCAAGGAATTAGAACGATACCAGAAAATGAGATTTTAAATCGTTGAGCTTTCGCTGCATTTTTAACCTTAAATCCGTTGGCAGCTTTTATCCGTTGGTCATGATCTTTCTTGAAAAAAAGGTTCGATCAATTATTCACAGGAAATTGTTCAAGGATTTCCTTCGCCCGACCCGAATCCGCCAACGCCACCTTGCCCGATCCCATCGGCGTTTTAATGCTCGTCTGCACGATCGTGCTGCGCTCGTACGGCAGCCATTTTTTCGTCTCATAATCCTTCACAAACGTCGCGGCGATTTTGAGTCCGGTGGATTTCTCTTTGAATTTTTCCAGGCAGCCGAGATCGTCGAATTTATAAACTTCATCTGTGTCGGTGAAGATCTCCGAAGCAAACGACTGATCCGAGATCGCCATGCGGCAATGGCTGCACATATCTTCGGGATAAATATCCACCGGCTTGATTTCGGAAGAGTCGCAGGCCAACAGGTAAAAGACAAAAACACACGCAAAGGCGAAAAGGCGCAAAGGTTCCGCAAAGAAAAACCACGACGGGTGCAGCCTTTGCGTATTCTTTGCGTCTCTGCGTCTTTGCGTGCAGTTTTTTTCCCATTGGGATTTGTTCACACATTTAAGCTTGGGCATCATATTGTCATGAGAAAAAAGTTCGTAGTAGCGCCTTCAGGCGTAAAATCTGTGGAAGCAATTCAAAAGTTTGGTGCCGGTCGAATCAATTTTTTGTTTCCAAGGCTTAATGCCTAAAGGCATCACTACAAACGTAATGCAAATACATATCCTCAATCGTGCCATTGGCCAAAAACGTGCGGCGCAGATTTTCAATCGATTCCTGCGCCACCAGCTTGCCGCTCACAAAAATGCCGACGCGATCGGCCAATTGCTCGGCTTCGGTGAGCAGATGCGTCGAGAAGATGATGGTTTTGCCTTTTTCTTTTTGCTCCAAAATAAACTCGCGAAACCGTTTCACGCCGACCGGATCGAGATTGGCTGTCGGTTCGTCGAGCAGCAAGATCGGCGCATCAGGCAGCGTCGCGACGGCCAGCCCCAACCGCTGCACCATGCCGCCGGAAAACTCACTCACGACTTTATCTGAAAATCCGTTGAAGCTGGCATTGGCCAGTGCCTCGTCGGCCAGCGCCTTCGGCAGCTTGCGCACGCGGTCGTAGAAACGCATCACTTCGCGCGCGGTGAGATTCTCCGGAAACACCACGCGCTGCGGCAGGTAGCTCACGAAACGCTTCGCCTCTTTCGGGTGCTTGTGCACGTCGATGCCTTTGATGAAAATTCGCCCCGCCGTCGGCACGTTCAGCCCGACAATGGCCTTCATCGTCGTAGTTTTGCCGCTGCCGTTCGGACCGAGCAGGGCAAAAACTTCGCCGCGTTGCACCGCGAATGAAACGTCATCGACCGCAGTGAATTTGCCGTAGCGCTTGGTGAAATGTTCGACTTGGATCATAAGCTTGCTCTTGTTGGTATTCAAAATTCAGCAAAACAACATGTCATTCCGTAGGAATCTTTTTTGATTTCAACGATTGTGCTGAATTCAAAAAAAGATTCCCTGGCCTGTCTAGAGCCTTTGGCAGGGCAGGCTTCCAGAATGACATTTTTAATATCTTCATTTCAGTGAGAGTTCCTTTCCGTGAGCGAATTTTCGTTTTTCTGTTTCGTCAACCCCGCCAGTTCAACCGGCCTCATTAATGGATGCTCATCCATTTCTCGGTTGAGCTCGATTATCGGAAACGCCTTGGCCGCCGCGGCCAGCGCCTGCGCGGCCGGACTGTAAAGATACAAGCGCAAATTCGGATACTGGCCTTCGAGATAATCAAACACGTTTTGGATTCTCATCGGCACGTCGCCGACGCCGTCGTGATCGAGATCGTAGCCCTCGTACGCGCTCCAAAAGTTGCCTTTGCCGTTGCGGTTCCAATGCGTTGACGTTCTTTTGCCGACCAGCGCGAGCGGGTTCAGGTTGGCGATGAAATTATTCTCTGTGAAAATGTTGCGCTCGGAATTTTGGAACATTTGCAAAGCCACGTCATTTTGCGCGATGACGTTGTGCCGGAAGACATTGCCGGTTGAAGCTTCAAAAAACATTCCGACGACATTGTCGGCAATGACGTTCGAGTCGGCGATGGAATTTTGGCAGTCCTGAAACAGAATGCCGAACGAAGCAAAGCCGCGATTGCGCAGAAAGCTGTTGTGCCGCATCACGATGCCGCGGGAGTACATGATCGCCGCGCCGGCGACGTTGTCGTAAAATTTATTGTGCAGAAAGACGTTGGAATCCGCATACATGTAGTGCACGCCGTAACGCAGGCTGAACACCTCGTTGCGCTCGATGTGCGTATGATTCGCGTTCTGAATATAGAAGCCATCACGCGCGTCCGCGATCACATTGCCAATAAAGCGATTGCGCTGCGAATTCCAAATATGAAAGCCGCTGCCGCGTTCGCCGAGCTCGAGTTCTTTGCGGCCAACGACGTTGTTGTCAACTATCGTGTTGTCATGCGCCCCCAACAAATAAATGCCGAACAGAACGTCCCGCAGCCGATTTTCTGCGATGTGATTGAAATTCGATCTGATGAGAATGCCGGCATCTTCGTGAACCAACATTTTCCCGCTGCGCTCGACCACAAAGCCTTTGAACGTGCAAGAATCCGCCGTAATGAGAACAACGCTGCCGTTGCCCTCGCCGCGAATCACCGGCCAATCACGGCCGATCAGCGCGAGCTTTTTGTCAATGGCGAGGTTGCCGTCATAAATGCCGGCAGGAACGAAAATCGTATCTCCGCGTTGCGCCGCATTGATGAGCGCCTGCAGATTCGTGCGGCTCGAAGCCTGGCTTTCAACCAAACCGGCCGTCGCCGGCGTTGGTGTTTGCGCCTTGCCAGCTTGCGCCAAAATCAGGGAAGCGCCAATGGCGAAGAGCAGCGCAAAGATGAGTGAATGCAGCAATAAAATCAAACCGAGGTTTTTGAAGCGAACCGTGCTCGAGAGCTTGAGTGTGCCGTAAATCGCGTGGATGGTCATCGGTACAAATGCGACTAGCGCAAACAGCGGCGTGAAATTTTGGACGGCAAGGATGCCGACGATGGCCAAAACCACGAGGTGATAAATCAGATTCAATTTTCCCAGGCTGAGTTTTTCGCCGAAAGAAAATTCCGGCTTCTTCAAAGCCGCGGCGCGCAGCTTCGTATGCACGTAAACGATGCCGCTGCCAAAGAAAAGAAAATTCATCAGCCACAGCAGCGCCGCAGTTTGATCGAGCTTTCCCGTGATGGTGTAATACGCGGCCGGCGCGCTCAGCGTCAATCCGAGCACTGAAATCAGATCGCTCAGGACAGTCTTTGAATAGTGACGGGTCAAAACGAAATTGGCGAAAAATGCAATCACGCTCAACGTTCCAATTCCCAGCAGCCACCACAAATTCTGAAGAAAGAGCGGCAGCATGAACAACATGCCGGCGCCGAGATACACCATCGCCCAAAATTTGGCCGCGCGCACTCTCTCCGGCGCCTGCGAAGCATTGAGCCATTCGCGCAGAAGTGTTTGCGCCGGCACGTAGCTCATGAAGACGGCAAGCGTTCCGAGCGCGAGCAAAAGCACGTTCGGCGTGAATTTGCCGGCGATGCTCGCGCCAACGAGCAGCGGCACGAACAGCACCGCCCAGGCGCCGTGTTCCTTGGGGATGAGGGGTGATGGAATTTTCATGACAATAGCTTTGCAAACCATCTAGTCGGCACTGTCATTCGAGGAATTGCCATGACGCGTGGCGGCACCCCTCATGATGAAAATGAACTTTCGTAGTAGTGCCTTCAGGCACTGACCCAAGGGTCTACTACAAAAGTATTTTCGTGACAATCTTTTTTTAATTCAAGATTATTGCGTGTGATGAAAAAAATTCTTCCAGAATGACATTCATTGCGAGAAATACGATAATTTAGAATGCCGCTCGGCTCTTTTGCCAACTCCTCCGCGACAGCCACATGGTCGCGAGCAAAACGAACGGCATGGCGATCATGAAATACGTGGCAACGTCGGGGAAGCTGTATACCTCGAAATTAGCCAGCGTGTTGTGCCCGATCATCGGCGGTGTAAAGGGCTTGATTTTTACTGCAGCCGTCGGGTCAAGCTCGTGGCCATATAAATAGAGCTTGTGATAAAAACTCCACAGCGAGAACAAGCCGAAGTAGCTGAACAAGACAAACACGTCAACCAGCGGCGCCATTTTGCCAAGCACGGCGACGCGCAGCAACAGCAGCATCACGCCGCCGATGACGAAGGGAATCCACTTGAACTCGGTGAAGTCATCTTCCTTCAGCTCGCGCATGCCGATGTAGTGATTCAGCGTGTTGATCTCCTTTAAATCGTCACGATACGCGGTTTTTCCTCCCGCCAGTTTATGGGAGTGAATCTTGAGAATCAACCCTTCGGGGAATTGATTGGAGTACAACGTCATTCGCCACAGCGGTAAGAAGTACGTCGGCAGCAGGAGCAGCGCGGCAATGAGAATCAGCCCGCGGCTGCGCAAGTCAAGCGGGGTTTCAAAAAATGAATTCAATTTCTCGATATACTTTTGCATCACAACCAATCCTTTCCAGCAGCATTTTTTTGAACACGGATGACGCGGATTTTACGGACTGAGGTGGATTTTTATGTTATTAAAAAATTTTCCAACGGATAGATTAAGACCAACGGATGAATGTATCAGTTGGTCTTAATCTATCCGTTGGTGAATTTTTTTCCGTGCACATCCGTCCGATCTGTGTCATCCGTGTTCCACAAATTAATGCTCGTCGTGGCCTTCCTTTTTCTTTTTGCCGTCAATAACATCCTGCTGTTCTTTGCCGATCGCGCCGCCTTTTTCGATGGTCACGCCGGAGGCGGTCATGATATACATGTTTTGCGGCCCTTTGATGTTCTCTGGTTTCACTTCAGGATTGGACTGTTCCTCGGCCCAATGCTTCGCGGTTTTTTCGTCGATCGTTTTCATTTTCACCACGCCCTCGGCTTTGATCTTTTTGCCTTTGGCATTCCACGGCACAAAAAACGAATAGCCCTCGAATTGCACGCGCAATTGCTGCTTGCCGTCGGTCATGATCAGCCAGCAGCCTTTGGTTTGGCAAACCTCGCTAATGACGCCCTCGACGGCAACGGTTTTGCCGTCCTTTGGAACCTCTTTCAACGCTTCGTTGACGGCAACGGTCTTTGTCGCCGTCATTTTCTTGCCGTAGGTTGTCCATTCGTTGGAAGAAGGCGCCTGCGCAAGTGAGAGATTGACACCGAAGACTAAAATTGAAAATGAAAAAATGATTCGCTTCATAATTTGTTTTCCTTAATTGGTTCTTACTCGTACTCCTCCTACTCTTACTTGCTTTTAAGGATTTTGCAAAGTGAGTAAGAGTAGGAGAATGAGTACGAGCAACCAGCATCAAGCAACCAGCCTCAACCCTTCACCAGCAAGTACCCTTGCATTTCCTGATGCAGCGCCGAGCAGAAGTTGGTGCAATAGAATGGATACACGCCGGCCTTGTTGGCAACGAATTCAATGGTTTTTGTCTCACCAGGATCAACCACGACGTTGATGTTGTATTCATTCAAGCCAAAGCCATGCAGCTCGTCCGTGGTTTGCTCGATGTTGCTGAGATAAATCGTGACCTTGTCGCCTTTGTTCACTTCGATCTGCCACGGCGTGAAGCTGGAGCGCACCGCGATCATGTACACTTCGACGTTCTTGCCGTTGCGCACCACCTTCGCATCCTTGATGTCCCAAATCGCTTGCGGGTGCTTGTTCTCTTCTTTCGGATACACTTCGATGGGCGTCAGTTTGTCGGCCTTGATGATCTGCGCGTAGTGCGGCTCCGGCTCGGTGAACGAATCGTAGAGCAGCGCCATCTTCTCGCCGCCGATATCGATGAGTTGCGAGGATTCCGGCTGCGAGGGACCAACGCTGACGTGCCGGCCATGCGCCAGCTTGTTCATCGCGACCAAATATTTTCCATCCGGATTTTTGGTGTCGCCTTCCGCGGCGCATAAGTGGCCGATATTGTAGGAGACCGGAATCTTGTCCACCACTTCCCAGGTGCCGAGCTTCCACTTCGCCACCGCGCTCTCGACAAAGAGCGAGGTGTAAGCATTGCCCTTGTCATCGAACTGCGTGTGCAGCGGGCCGAGGCCGACGTTCACTTCCGCATCTTTCACATTGTCATAATTCAGCACCGGAATGCCGTCTTCGTTGCCGGTGAAATCTTTGTTCTGAATCGCGGTGAGCATCTTCTCGAGATTGAATACCGTGGTGATGCTCTGCAGCTTGCCGCTGGCGATAATGTACTTGCCGTCCGGACTCACGTCAACGCCGTGCGGCGATTTCGCGGCGGGCAGGAGATATGCGACGCCTTCTGCATCTTTCGGATCGATCACTTTCACGCCGCCAAGCATTTTGAATTTGCCGTCGGCAATCGCTTTCTCCGCGTTTTTCCAATTCACTGCCACCACGTAATCGCGATCTTTTTGCGTCGAAGTGACTTCGAATTTGTCATTGAGACCGGTGGCGCGCTCGCTGTTGTAGCACGTCCAGAAGCCCCACTCCGCGCTCGGGCCTTTGCCCGCATCGCCCAAATCATAATTGAACGGCGGCATCAAAACCTCCCAGCCCAGCGTCATCTCGCCGGTGGTTTTGTCGACGGCGATGCCCGCAACCACGCCCTTGAATTTCGTGGCATAATCCTCGGCTTTCTCGTAAGTGCCTTTGGGCAGCGGAATCGAGAAGCGCGAGCCGGCGAGCACGTACTCGGTATTCTCCGTCACAAACGAGGAACAGTGATTTCCGGAAACGTTTGCCAGTGGCCCGAGAATTTGCTTGGTTTTGAAATCGCGCAGATCGATGCGCGCCATGCGGTTGTTGGCATTGTCCGAAATAAACATCCAGCGGCCATCGTAATCGCCATTGGTCTCGCTGATGGCGGGGTGATGCGCATCGCCCCACGTAAACTCGCCGAGCATTTCCTTCGACTCTTTGTCAAAGCCATAGCCGGTGGCGGGATACGGCGTGAACACCGGAATCGTGGAAATGTGCCGCATCGAGGGCACAGCGTAAACATACACCTGGCCGGAATGACCGCCCGACAGAAAGAGATAATACTCATCCATGTCGCCAGGCGCAACGTAGGTTTTGAGCGCCGCCTCTTGCACATCCGAGCGTGCGCCGGTGCGCCCTTCCTTTTTTTCGCCGCAGCCAATGCCGATGACGACGCCGATCAGAAGGGCCAAGCCGATCAGCACGAAAATTTTTGTGCGCATAGCATCTTACTCCTCATTAAAGTTCATGGCTCCCCGAGCATAAAAAATTATTTGCCTCGGGATTGAATTGATTGTTTTAAGTTAAGAACGTTACACGTTTCACGTTACACGGGTAAAGTGAAACGACCTAAAATCGTCACGTCTTGCGTCCTACTTTTTACTTTCCCTCTCCTGCTTCTTCAGCTCATACGCATGCCGCAGCTTTTCAATTGCTTCTTTGCGTTCTTCCTCGGTCAACGTGATCATGGTCGAAAGGACGACTTCCATCGTGCCGGTGGGCCGCATGAGAAAATCATCCAACGTCCTGCCGAAGCGCGACTGCACGTCTTCCACGGCGAAAGCCAGATCCGGCCCGATTTGCGCGGCGGCGTCGATCTCGAGCGTCGACACCGAATGACACACGAAACAATTCTTCTTCACGAAAAATGCGCCGGGACCTTCGCTCATCTGTTTCTCTTTCTCGATCTCTGCCGGCGTCGGAATGTCGCGCACATTGTGATTGGGGATGTACTCGATGGGAAGATTCGTCTTCTTCCAGCTCATCACCAGCATCGAGAGCGACTGCGCGTCCATGCTCGAGAAGTTGAAATTCGGCATCACGGTTTCGGCCACCGACTCTTTCGGATTTTTGAAATGCGCCGTGTGCCAGGTGAATTCGGAATGAAATCCCTTGATACGTTCGTAATTGAATTGCTCGGCGGATTTGTCGCCTTCCCACGTCAAATCCGGCCCGACCGTGCCGCCGCGGCCGTTGATGACGTGGCAGGCGCGGCAACCTTTGTCGTGTACCAATTGCTTGGCGCGATTGATATAGCCGGCGCCTTTCGTCTCTTTGTCGTAGCGATGGCAGGTATTGCAATTCATTTGCATGAGCGCTTTCTTGTCGCTCAACACATAGAAATCACCCAGCTCTTTGCCGAGCATCGGCTCTTCCCAATGTTCCACCAAGCCGTGCGCCGGCTGCATGTCCGTCGCATAACCTTGCCCGCCGTGGCAGCTCGTGCAGCCGAATTGAGCAATCGGGTGCTTCTCCAAGATTTCTTTCGGATGCGTGCGAAACGGCTCCGGCGCGTTTTCCAAGCCTTTCCATTCAACGCCCTGATGGCAGGTGATGCAACGGTCGGCTTTATTAAGCTCTTTGACGTAAACTTGTTGCAAGCCAGAGGGCGCCACTGCCGCGCGCTCCGGGCCGAGTTTCTCTTCGACGAGATCGCGGAACTCGGATTGATACTGTTTCCATTCCGGCGTGTAGTAATCGTAGAAGATGAAACCCGTCAGCAACAACACCGCGACGCCCAGCAGGCTCACGATGAGCTTGTCTGTTTTCACGAAAGTCAGCTTGTCTTTGATGGTTTTGTGATCCATAACCTTTCCAAAACTTTTGTAGTAACGCCTTCAGGCGTGGAAGTTTGGGCTTGGCACAAAAATTCTTTGCGTGGCTTAAGCACTCTTTAATTTTAAACTTTTGGCGCCTAAAGGCGCTACTACGAAAACCATTAGAACTTCACCGGCATCTCCGGCCATGCTTCCCACGGCCAGTAGAAATTCCAATACGGCCCGCGCAGGAAGGTGCCGATGATCATGAAAATGATGATCAACGCACAGATCGAAATAAAAACCCAATTTTGTATTTTTCGCTCTTTCGCAAACCACACCCCCACGCTGTTGAGGCTCGACTTGTCGCGATACGGCCACCAAATCGCCAGCGCCAGCAAAATGCCGGGCAATAAAATGCCGCCGATGAGCGCGCCGTTGATGGTAAACGAGCCGATCTTGACTGTGGTGATCGTGACGATTTCCTGCAGCCAGAGAAAATACCACGGCGCTTTCGCCGGGTTTGGCGTCACCGCCGGATTCGCCGGCGCCTCCAGCGGCGCGCGGAAAATAATGGTCAGGACGAAGGTGGCGACGAAGGTCAGCAGCGTCACCAGCCACAAGCGCCGCAGCAAATGCGGGGAGGAAGGCACCGTGTTTTTCTCCTCATCCACCATGGTGTTTTGCACATGCACCGTCGTGCCATTGGTGATGCCGAGCAGCGAGTAGGTTTTGGATTTGACCGGGGCGATTTTCTCCGGCCGTTGATCCAACGCCTCGCGATCGGTCACCGCCAGGCCGCCGTCTTTGCGCACGCGCCACATGTGATAAGAAAATAACAACAACACAATCATCGGGAGAAAGAAAACGTGCAGCACGTAAAAGCGAATGAGCGTGTTCTGATCGATGGTGTTGCCGCCGAGCAGAAAAAAGCGCATGGCTTCGCCAACGAACGGCGCCGAGCGCGCGATGTTCGTGCCGACGGTGATGGCCCAATACGCCAGCTGATCCCATGGCAGTAAATAGCCGGTGAAGGAAAGCAGCAGGGTCAGCAGCAGGAGCACGAGGCCGATAATCCAGTTCAATGGGCGGTTAGCGCCGACCGCGCCGCCGTTTTTGTAGGCGCCGGTGAGAAAGACACGCACCATGTGGAAGAACACCACCGCCACCATCAAGTGCGCCGCGATGCGGTGCATCCCGCGCAGCAGCCACCCGAACGAGACGACGAACTCAATGTCCTTCACCGAGCCGTAGGCGCGCTCCACCGACGGCACGTAGAGAAACATCAAAATCACGCCGGTGAAAACGAGAATCATGAACAGCACGAAGGAGATCGTGCCGAGCCAGAACGAGTAATTCCACGACAGGCTGGCCTTGCTGATTTTATTGGGAAACCAATGCAGCAGCAGATTTTTGACCATGGCGTCGCCGGCCTCTTTCTCGCTGCTGGGTTTCCATGTCCAGGTAAGTTTGTTGTAGAGATTTTTTGTTGATTCGATGACAAACATTCCTCGACTCCATTTTGTCGTAGCGCCTTCAGGCGCAGAGCGTATGTTGAGTCAACTGTTTCTAAATTTCAAAGTGAGGTGCCTGAAGGCACTACTACGAAAGCTTGGACCATTTTGTAGTCGCGCCTTCAGGCGCAGAGTGCATGTTGAGTCAATTGTTTCAAAATTTCCCAAAGCGGTGCCTGAAGGCACTACTACGAAAGATCACACCGTCAACCGAAAATTCTGCTCCACTGCGCTGCCCAGATCGACCACCAACTGGCCGTCGTCCGGCGAAATTTCGAGCTTGTGCCACTGCAGCGGCCGCGGCGCCGGGCCGGCATAGTTCGTGCCGTCCGCATAAAACTTCGAGCCGTGGCAGGGGCAGTGAAACTCAAACGGAACGTTTTTCTTCTCGCTGCCGATTTCGACTTGCTTGGGCTGATTGAGCTTGGTGTATTTCACCGTGCAGCCGAGATGCGTACACGCCGCGGAGATGGCGTAAAATGATTTTCCCTCTTTGAAAACGTAAAGCCGTTTGTCCTCGAGAAAGGTCACACCTTCGGCGAGATTGGCCGGCAAGCCGATTTTGAATCGCTGCGGCGGCTCGTACAACACGTTCGGGATGAGCGAGCGAAACGACTGCCAGCCCAATCCGGCAAAGCCCGCCAGCACGCCGCCGAGGCCGAGCTTTTGGAGAAATGAACGGCGCGTCTCAAGTTGTGAATTGTTGGTTGAGATCAATTTGGAATCTGTTTTTGTGAAAAGTTTCATAGCCATTGACCTCTGGTTCGGTCTTAAGCACGTTACACGTATCACGTTACACGTATCACGTTACACGTATCACGTTACACGTGTAACGATCTAAAATCACACGACCTCTCTCTCCTCATAATAAAACACCTCCATCGTCATCGCATCCGTCGGGCAACGAACCGCGCACAAGCCGCAGCGAATGCAGGTGTCGTCGTCTTTGAGCATCGCCGCAGCCGGCTGGAATGGATCGAGGTTGTATTGCTGCACCAACTTGGCTTTCGTTGTTTCGTCGATTTCCAACTGCTCCAGCGGCACGAGTTTCAAACAATACTCCGGACAAATATCGACGCAGCGGTTGCACATCACGCATTTTTCCGCGTCGTAAATCGTCTGAATGTGACATGCCAAACAGCGCTCGGCCTGCCGCCGGGCTTGCTCTTCGTTGTAGCCGGTTTCGACTTCGGAGATGCCGGTGCGGCGTTGCAGATCGATCGTGGGCGGGGCTTCGCGCTCGTATTGCTCAAAATTCTCGGGACGGGTGAAGCGCCGCGTCGGAATTTTTTCGACGGAGAGATTGTAAACAGTCTTGAGTTTGACCTCGCGGAGATATTCATCAATCGACAGCGCCGCGCGCTTGCCGTTGGCAATGGCGTCGATAATGTTGCGCGGGCCAAAAGCGACGTCGCCGCCGGCGTAGATGCCAGGCGCCGTCGTCGCCAAAGTCGCGGGATCGATTTTAATGAGTTTGCCCGGCGTCAGCTCGATCCCATCCACAGGTTTAATGAACGACAGTTCTGTCTGCTGGCCGATGGCGAGAACCACCGAATCGGTCTCGAACATTTCCGAGTAACTCGGATCGTATAGCGGATTGAAGCGCCCGTTTTCATCATAAGTGCGTTTGACGCCGATGAACTCGACGGCTTTGACTTTGCCGTTGTCGCCGATGAAACGTTTCGGGCCGCGCTGCGGATGGAAGATGATGCCTTCATGTTGGGCTTCTTCGAATTCTTCATGGCCTTGCGCGGTGCGCAACACCGGCATTTCGGCGAAAGATTCCAAACTGGCGATGTGCACTTCCGCAGCGCCACCGCGCATGGCGACCCGTGCCGCATCGACGGCTTCGTGAATACTCGGTGTTTCCGGTTCGGGGCCGCCGCGGAGCGCCATTCTCGCGGCATCGAACGCCACAAAGCCGCCGCCGATGACCAAAACTTTTTTGCCGAGGTTGACGCGATAGCCGTTGTTGATGTTGATCAAATAGTCAATGGCTTTGATCACCCCGTCGAGCTGCACGCCTTCGATATTGAGATCGCGGCCCTTCTGCGTGCCCACCGAAACGAAGACGGCCTCGTAGCCTTGCTGCTTCAGCTCGGCGATGCCGAACTTCTCGCCAAGCGGCGAGTTGTAGCGAATCTCGGCGCCGAGGCTTTTTATTTTCTCAATTTCCTTGTCAATCAAACTGCGCGAAAGACGATATTCCGGAATGCCGTGCCGCAACATACCGCCGGCCACGTTCGTCGCCTCAAAAACTGTCACTTGGTATCCCATCAACGCCAGATCGTGCGCGCAGGAAAGTCCGGCAGGACCTGAACCAATGACGGCGACCTTTTTATTTTTGGCGACGTTCTTGCGCGATTGAATCTGCACGGGCAAGTGCCAACGCCATTTGTTGCCGGCTTCGTTTTTACCTTCAAACAAACCATCTTGCGCATCCGGAGCGAGCGACTCGACGCCGTACTTTTCGGTGACGAATCTTTTGAGCGCGCGAATGCTCACCGGCGCATCGATCTTGCCGCGGCGGCAGCGATCTTCACACGGCGCCGCGCACACGCGACCGCAAACGCTCGCAAACGGATTGGGTGAACGGGAGGTGAGATAGGCTTCTTTGTATTTTTGCTCGGCGATGAGCTGAACGTAGCGGCCCGCGTCGGTATGGATCGGGCAGCCGATTTGGCACGGGACCAAGCCTTTCCAAAACTCAATATCAGGAATCCGGATTTTGTATTTTTCAGACATAAGGCTCCGATTTTAATGCAGACACGAAATGATTATACAACTCTCGTGCCGGTTATTCAGAGTAATTTGTCCTATTTTTCCGCACAAAATTTAATATTTTGCAGGCAAGTGATTGCAGGTTTTCTCACGGTTGCAAAAATTTGGGTGTCAATTTCTCAGTTTTGAGAATCACATTGCCGCGGCGGATCGTGCTTCGACGCGAAGTTGTCCGTGATGCGCCTTGCGCCAACATTTGATGTTGCAACGCATTCGTGATCGAGTCGCGAATCGCTTTCCAGCGGGCATGAAAAGGGCAGGGCGCGTCATTGCTGCACGTGGGCAGACCGAGAGCGCAGTTGTAAGCCAGAGCCGGTCCGTCGATCAGCTCGACAATTTTTATCAAAGAGATCTTTTGCGGCGCCCGTGCAAAAGCAAATCCGCCGCGCCGCCCTTTCGTGGAAATCAAGATTTCGCCTTTCACCAACGACTGGAAGGTTTTGGCCAGAAACGGCGCCGGGGTGTCGGTTCGACTCGCCAACTCTTGAATCGTCCAAGACTCCTGCTCAGGATGGCGCGCCATTTCAAACAACGCGCGCAACGCATATTCGCACGCGCGGCTGAAAAGCACAGGCATTTTAGCAATCTCCTGGATTCGGATAAAATTTTCAGATTTAAAAGTCAGATTTTAGAGCCAAAACATGCTTTACAATTCCCATGCCGAAAAAACAGAGTGTTTTATCCTATTTTGTGCATAAAATTCCAGGCTTGAATCCAGCGGCACTCTGCATTTTTGCAAGTTTGCAAAAATAGAGAAACTATTTCTTAAAATTGAAAACTGAGCCACTGAAAAGGTGCAACGATGGTAGGTACAAAATTGGAGGAATACTCGCTACCTACTTGTATCCAAACAGCACGGAATAGGCAATCAAGCCAATAAGAATAATACCGACACCGAGAAAGAGAAATCCAAAAACATGAATGGCTTTTTCCCATTTCGGAGAAATCGTCTTGGTTACCAACACTTTACGCAACGAACCGCTAGCTTTGAGCTCTTCATATTCGCGTGGCCGCAAAGCCTTATATTCTTCCAGTGGCGTGACGCCTGTAAAAATCGCTTTATCCATCGGAAAGGCTTCCGGACGGAGATGGGTATTGAAGAAGTGAACCGTAAAGATAAACCCCACCGCCAACAGCGCTTCATCGCTGTGGATAATCGTGGCAACGTTGATCAGCCAGCCCGGCAGAAACTTGGTGAAAAATTCCGGAAACCACAGCATCAAACCGGAGGCGCCGATGATGGCAACGCCCCAGAAAACCGCCAGGTAATCAAATTTCTCCCAATACGTCCAACGGCCATAAGCCGGACGCTCGCCTTTGCCGAAGAACCACTTGAGGGTGGCGGCAAAATCTTTCACATCCTGCTTGTTGAACCAGAGCGAATTGAGGCCAAAGATCAGCTCGTGCCAGGTTTTATGCTGCCGGCGCTTGCCCTTGATCAATGAATAAAGATGGTAAAAGAAATAGCCAAACGTCACCACCGCCGCCAGGCGATGGATTTTACCCGCCACCATCACGCCGCCGAGCAAATCCGCGATGAAACCTGCCCACGGCATGCTGGAAAATTTCAACATCATTCCCGTGAGCGCCAACGACATGAAGCTGATGATGACGAACAAATGGGTGATGCGCTGCGCCAGGGTGAAGCGCTGGATATAATATCTGCCCTCGTGTTGCGTCGTCGCTTTTCTCTTTTCTTTCAGCAGCGTGAAAGAGCGCGGCAGCCACAAGAGCGTATGAATGCCGAAGAAGCCAAACACGCCAATGAGCAAACCGGTCATTCCCCAATAAGTGTAGAACAGAATGGGATACTTCACTTTATCGTGGTGCGTGGCGTGGGTCAAATATCCGGTGAAGCGGCGGTTCGCATCTGCGTGGCACTTCTGGCAAGTCGTCACCACGTTGGCGAGGCCGACGGCAGAATTGGGATTGTTCACACTCAGAATTGCATGCGCGCCGTGACAGTCCGAACATCTCGCCGATTTCAGATAACCCAGGCGATAAGCCTTGCCGTGCATGGTGTCGAAATAAGTTTTAGACAAATCATCATGGCACGAGCCGCACTGTTGGGTCACTTCCGTCATGAAAGCATCTTGTTCAACGCGGGCGATGCCGTGGGCGGAATGGCAGTCCATGCAGGTCGGCAGCTTTTTCTCTTCCTTGCCATTGGTTGAATAATGCACGCTCTTGATAAAATCCTTGTAGATGCCGCGATGGCAGTGCGCGCAAGTCGCCGGAATGTTCTTCGGGTGAATCGCCGAGCGCTCGTCCGTGTGCTTCAAAACGTAGTGAGAGTTGTGGCAATCGGTGCAGATGGCGACCGGCAGCAACCCTTTCTCGACCAAACCTTTGCCATGTACGCTGGAAGAATAGTCGTAAAGCACGTTGACCTTGGCCAAACCCGGAACCAATTCGGCTTTCCCGCCCTTTTTGTGGCAGTCGCCGCACAGGGCGGGGATGGAGGCGCGATAAGTGGGCGCGGTTTCATCCAAACGCGACTTCGTCGTGTGGCCCTTGCCGTGACAGGTGGTGCAATACGGCGCGTCGTACTTTTTCTCGAAATAGGCCTGGCCGTGTCCGCTCTGGAAATATTCTTCGGCCATCTTGGCGTGGCAATTCGAGCAGTTGACGCGCTCAACGGTTTCGCAGGGGCGCGACAACTTGGGATCGACATCCGAATGGCATTTGACGCACGGAATATTTTTGTGGACGGAATTTTCAATCTCCCGTTTGCTGACGAACATGGACTCGGATTTGCCATTGGCCATCTTGAACACATCATCCTTCTCGTGGCATTTCATGCAATCACGATCAGCAACATTGAGCACCAGCGATCCCCGGCGCAGCCGGTGCGGCTGATGGCAATCCGTACAAGAGGGAATGGCGCCCGGCCGCTTTTCCCACAGTTCGCCACGGATGACTTTTTGATGCACCTGCTCGATGCGGCTGTGGCATTTCATGCAGGTTTTAGCGACGTTGTGCAGCGAGATGGTGGATTTGGGCAGAGTGTGGGGCAAAATGTTATGGCTGCCGTGGCAGTCCGTGCAGGCCGCGGTAACGAGCAACCCTTTCTTGAATAAACCTTCGCCGTGAATGCTTTCGCTGTAGTTTTCGATAATGTTGTGCTCGGAGATGTTGTACACATTGGCAACCGGCGCGCCTTCGCGATGGCATTTGCCGCAAAGATACGGGATGTTCATTTTAAATGCCGGCGATTCCGGCAGGTTGGAGGCCAGAATCTCATGCGTGCCATGGCATTCCGAGCAGGTCGGCGCGTAGGGCGCTTTTCGCTTCAGCGCCATGCCGTGAATACTGGCGTCGAAATCCACTTGGACGTTGTCATGACAAATCGCGCAATTGACCGGCGCGAGCCTTTCCGGATGAGGGAACTCCTCGACCGCCGCGTCGACGTGGCAGCTCACGCATTCAACTTCTTTGTGGATGGATTTCGATAAAATCCTCATATCCACAAAAAGTGAGACTTGCTTGCCACCGCGCTCGGTGGTGAATGCAGGATCAGAGTGACATTCGAGGCAGGCTTCTTTGGTTTGGGCGTGCAAAAGCTGAGCGCCGAAAACAAAAAAAAGAGCCACGATGAACCGGCTTAATTTCATTTCTCCAACTCGTTTCCTTACTTGCTTTTTTGCGCGAAATTTCTTAAAATTTATCAACCAATTCATTTGGCAGTGCACACTCGTCACCGGGGAGAACTCAGTGGCAACTGACAAGCTCATTCACAAGCTGGCTACCAGTCATGCGGCGGCAATTTTGAAGCTTCTCAAAATTCCGGACTATAATGACTATCAAGCCAGCAGTTTCACTTTCAAAGAAGTCGAAAACCGCCGCGACATCATCTTTGAAAAGTCGACTGGCGATGAAGCGGTTTTGCTTGAAGCTCAAGGTTACGATGACGAATATTTTTTGCATCGTACCGTCATGGGCCGGATGATGTACCACCTTCAGAAAAAGTTCACGGGCAAGCTTCGAACTATCGTAATGTTTATTGTCCTATTTGGGCGGTTTTATCATGCATCGACTAAAAGAATCGAATCTGGAAAATATCAATCAACTACTTGGAGGTTTCAAAATGGAAGACACACAAGCCGGTAAAGACCTCATTGCCATCGGCGTTCGCCAAGGCCAGGAACTGGGCAGCATACGAACGCTGCGCGAGATCATCATCGACTTGCTCACGGTCAAGTTAGGCCGGACAGATGAAGCATGGCGCAAAGAATTGAAGGCAATCAAGGACATCATAGTGCTCAAGACGCTCTACCGTGCTATCCTCAATGCCAAAACCCGCAAGCAAGCCAAAGATGCATACGAAGCTGTTCTTGGCAACGGCAAGAAAGCAAAGTAATGGCGTTGTCTCCTTCAATAGGATCTCCACAAAAACCTCGGGGTGACTATACTCACGGAACGCCAGCACAATGGCTTCAATCTGTGCCAAAGGGGAAATTGTGCAGTCTCTTTTATCTTTTCTCCTTTAAACGCTGTCTCGTCCTACTCGTATCACCGGTTCCTCTTTCATAGTGACTTGCGCCATTTCCTCCGCCTTCTCCCGCAACCTCGCCAACTCCCTCCCATGCTCTCTTTCCATCTCGTGCTCGGACATCTTGCCGTCGATCATGCTTTGGTTGAGCGGATAGATTTCCGGATTGAAGATCACGTAGTAAAAATGCCAGACGAAAATCGCCAGCGTCGCCAGCCAGGCTTCGTAAAGGTGAATGACGGTAAACACGTCCATCATCCACAGCGGGAAAATTTTTAGGGCGAGATTTTCAAACCACAGCAGAAAGCCGGTCACGGCCATGACCACGGTGCCCCAGACCAGCGCCCAGTATTCGGCTTTTTCCATGTAGGAGAAATGATCGAACGCCGGCGGCGCCGAGCGCTTGCCGAGCAGGAAGCGAAAATTATCTTTGAGATCGGCCCAATCCTGCCGGCTGGGCGCGAAGGCTTTGAGCAAAAATCGTCCGCGCGGGGTGAAAATCATATAGCCGATATGATAACATGACAGCACCACCATCACGACCGCGGCGATGCGATGAATCCACCCGCGCAGCGCGAATTGCCCTTCTAAAAGCAGCAGCGGCTGCACCCACGCGGCTTCGGGATATTTCAGCGCAAAGCCGGTGATGACGAGAATGATGAACGAGACGGCGAGTATCCAATGCTGATACCGCTCAACGCGCGTCCAGCGCTCGTAGTACTCATGATTGTTATTGTTGTTAGACATGTTTAGTCACTTGTTAGTGATCAATCCCTATCCATTAAGTTAGCGATTCCTCAAAATTCCAAAACGCCGTAGGCGTGATATGTTTATAGTCCAGTCTCTATTAACTCGTAGAAACTCCGTAGGAGTGGCATGTATTCTGTGGTGGCTTGGACAAATAGATTTTTGTCATAGCGTCACATTTCACTCCTCCGGAGTTCATACGACACAAGAAATCCAATTCTGAATACAGAACACTGATCACTGGATTATTCACGTCGCAAAACATGCTTGCTCTTCCGCACAAAATCCAAAGTATTGTGAATGAACATGCCGCCGATGACCACGACGATGAGCGTTATATAAATGAAACGAATGATCGCGACGGTTTTACCTGCTTGTTCTTCTCCGGTGAGATGCACGGAACCGCGCGCAAAATTCTCGCCGGCATTGGGATGGCACGCGCCGCAGGTGGTCGACAAATTAGAGGGATGAATCATCGAGCGTGGATTGCTGGACGGCAAAATATTATGCACGCCGTGACAACTGCCGCAGTTGGCGACGGACAAGCGGCCGGAACGCAGCGCCAGGCCGTGGTAACTATCTTTGAAAGTCGAAAGCCGTTGCGCGCGCATGCCGTATTTCTCGACGATGCGGGTCGAGGCGTGGCAGCGGCCGCAAGTTTCTACTGCGACATTCTGCGGTGCGGTCGGCGCGGTGGCAATTTTCGGCGACTCGATGCCGTGCTCGGTGTGGCAGTCGGTACAAACCGGTGAATCCGTCGAGCCGCGGGCTACAGCCACGCCATGAACGCTATCATTATATTCTTGCGTGATGGCCTGATGGCACTGGCCGCACATTTGTGGAATGTTGAAATGATAAACTTTTGAAGCCGGATTGTTGGACGCAAATATTTTGTGATTGCCGTGGCAACTGCTGCAGGTGGCGGCGTTGCCCACTCCCGCTATGGTCAAACGGCCATGCACACTGTGGCTGTAGGCTTTGAACGGATCTTTGATGGGAATGTGATATTTTTGCACAAGGGCAGGATCGGCGTGGCAGCGCGCGCAAGTGAAAGCGAGCTGGCGCTGATTCACCGATGAAAGTGAATCTGCTGTGGCGCGGATTTCGTGGCTGCCGTGGCAATCACCGCAGGTCGGCGCATCCGACAAAGCCCCGCCCTCCTTCGGGGCCTTGCCATGAACGCTTTCAGCCACTTCCGTCACCGCATCTTCGTGGCAGGTTCCGCAGGCGGCTCGCGCCAATCTTGAGCCATCGGGATGAGATTCCGGCGCGACTTCCACGTGACAGGTGACGCATTCAAATCCGGCATGAACCGAATTGTCCATTTGGGCCGCATCGACAAAGAGCGAACGCTCGGCACCGGTGCTATCGGTCACCACCAGGTCTTTGTCGCCATGGCAGGCAAGACAATCGCTGTTGCTGCTTTGCGCCCAACTTGACGAAGGCAACGAGAAAAGAACAAACAGAATTGCCCAGACAATATGCTGCTGCCTGCCGCGTCGCACTTTCACAATTTCCCTCCTTTGCGTTATACAAAGTTGTTCACTGCTTTGGCGTCGGATGCGCGATCTTCTTGCTCGCTTCGGCAAAATTGAATGGCTTCGATACCGGATTTTCGGCGTTATGGCACTTGAGACAGGTCTTTTCATCCGCTTTCATCAGACCGACGGTTTCGCCCTTGATCTTACCGGTATCGATGTCTTTCATCACTTGCATCGTCTTGTATTCCGACCCCGCACCGTGACAAATTTCACAGCCCACGCCTTCGCCCGGTTTAAATGTCGGCGCCAGTTGAGACGCCGCAATCCCGAACGCTGTGTCATGACACTTCACACACCTCTCGTCTTTCTGTGGATCGGCGATGCCTTTCTTTTGAGCGATTTCTTTGGCGGCCGGCGTTGCCAACGTCGCAAAAGCCTGGGCATGCTTGCTGGCCTGCCAAATTTTGTAAGCCGCGCCGCTTTTCGGCGTCATGTGGCAGGGCATGCAAGCTTTCGAGCCGATGTATTTAAATTTGCTCTGCGCGCCAAGCACGTTGGGTATCACCAGCAAAGCGGCAACCGCGCTGAAAAGAAATGCACGAATTTTCATCATCTCATCCTCACTTTTGTTAAACGATGATCGGATTAAGAAACAGCTTTTCACAATGTGAAAATATAAAATTTATGCTTACCAAAGCAAGATAATAGTTCAACATCAATCTCTCAACACCATTTCGCTGCGATGTTGAGCTTTTCGCAATTTTTTCGGCAGCCGTTTTGCCGGGGCGCTCGTCAGCGGTTTATTCGTCATCGTTTTCATCTCACGCGATAAAGGCGCCAGAGCCAACAAGGTTCCAATCGCCATGACCCAGCCGCCAATCCACAACCAGATCACCAGTGGATTCACATAAGCCGAAAAGGTGGCTTCTTGCTTTTCCTCGTCGTATCCGGCGAGCACCAGATAGAGATCATCCCGCCAGGTTGACAGCAGCGCGACTTCGGTCGTCGGCTGCTCGTGCGTCACGTACAAGCGTTTTTCGGGCTGCAATTTTTTGATGAACTTTCCTTCACGCACAACACTCACATCGGTTGTCATCCACTGCTTTGCCGCGTCGTGGCCAAAAACGATACGATCAAATTTGACCTGGTAATGACTGATGGAGAATGCCTCGCCGGCGCGGGCCGTCGCTTCGAGATGCGAGGTGAACGCCGTACCGGCAATGCCGACAAAGATGAGCACGATGCCAAAATGAACGACATATCCGCCATAGCGTCGTTGATTGCGGGCAACGAGACGCCATAACGCCATCACCCAATTTTCCGCATGGCTTTGCCGCCGCGCGCGCGCGCCGCGGTAAAATTCCTGCACGATCGTTGCCGTGACGAGAATCGACAACGCAAACGTCACGAGAGCATACAAATGCCGGATGCCGAGCATCCACAGCAAAATTGTTCCGGCAAGAGTTGCGGTCAGCGGTCCGAAAAATTGTTTGCGCAAATTTTCCGGCGAGCTTCGCCGCCAGGCGAGCACCGGGCCGATGCCGGTCAACGCCAGCAGCGCCATCGCAATCGGCAGATTCACTTGGTTGAAAAAGGGCGCGCCGACGGTGATTTTCACGCCGCGCACCGCCTCGGAAATCAGCGGAAAAATCGTTCCCCAAAAGACCGCGAACGTCGCGCCGAGCAAAACCAGATTGTTCATCAGAAAAGTCGATTCGCGCGAGACCATCGACTCGAGCCGGTTTTTCGCGCGCAAATCCGGAATGCGCCGCAGCAACGCCCACACGCAAAACGCCGCGCTGGTCGCGAGAAACAGGCCGAACATCGGGCCGATGCCGGTTTGCGCAAAAGCATGAACCGACGAAACGATGCCGCTGCGCGTGATGAACGTTCCGAAGATGCACAGCTCGAACGTCACGATGATCAGCACCATGTTCCAAATTTTCAACATGCCTTTCTTCTCTTGAATCATGATGCTGTGCAGAAAGGCGGTGGCGGTGAGCCAGGGCATGAGCGAGGCGTTTTCGACCGGGTCCCACGCCCAGTAGCCGCCCCAGCCCAGTTCGACATACGCCCAGCGCGCGCCGAGCATGATGCCCATCGTCAAAAAAAACCACGGAATCAACGTCCAGCGCCGAACGTTTTTTACCCAGGCGACGCCCGTCGGGGAATCATCGAGATGGCCGGAGAGCAACGCACCGAGCGCGAAGGCGAGCGGCACGGCCATGCCGACGTAACCGAGATACAGCAGCGGCGGGTGTATCGCCATCGCGGGATGCTGCAAGAGCGGATTCAAGCCGTTGCCATTGACCGGCACACGATGCAGCAACTCAAACGGCGGTGTCACAAAAAGCAAAAGTGCATCGAAGAAAAGCAGGATCGCCATGAGAATCGCGATCACATACGGCAGCGTTGGCAGATTTTTTCGCCGGTAAATGAGCAGCACCGCCATCGTGAAAAGCGCGAGCAGCCATGCCCACAACAGCAACGAGCCTTGTTGCCCGCCCCAAAAGGCGCTGAGTTTGTAAAAGAGAGGCAGCTCGCGGCTCGTGTAACTGGCCACATACTCGACGCGAAAATTCGAGATCGCCAGATTATAAAAGAGCAATCCAGCCGCGAGTGTCAATAATGCGCCTGAGGCGAGCGCGGCGTTGTGTCCGCTGGCGATTAACGCCGCGCCGTCGCGGCCGCGCCGTATGCCGGCTATTAAAATGAAGAGGCTGTAGGCGGTTGTCAAACCACTGAGCCAAAGCAACCAATTTCCAAGTTCGGGCATGATGTTCCTCCTTTGGCGTCGAAACGTAACTTTCGGGCGCTATCAAAAGCATTAAAAATTTTAAATTGAAAATTTTCAATTTAAAATTTTTAATACGACAATTACTTTATTTCTGCATTATCGTCGAATCATGTTCCGGCATGGCTTCATACTTTGAAGCGCATTTGGTGAAAATGTGACGGACCGCAAAAACGCCGCCGCGATATTCTCCTTCCACGATTACGTCGTGATTCTCGCGAAAGGTGTCCGGTAAAATGCCGCCGTACCGCACCGGCAAAATTTCGTCCTCTGCCGCAATCGAAAATTCGAACGAAGTGGCGCTGTGTTTAACCAGGCTTCCGATCACGACTTTTCCTTCGAGGCGCACGCCGCGTCCCTCGAACTTGGCAGGATTTGCCAACAGTTCCTTGACGGCGACGGAGTAAACCATGGTTTCCTGCATGCCGCTGCTCACGAGAAATCCGACGGCGAAGAGAGCGATGGCCACGACCCAAAAGAATTTAAACCGGCGTTTCATATTTTCACCTCATTGAATCATTTGCAAAAATCATTTTGTCATTAATAAATGCTTTGAAAACTGTGCAGCGCTTTGATATAATTGGCGCGCTCGAACGCGGCCGGCTCGGCAACCGACTTCTGGCTCATGCTGCCCTGCATCTGCTGCACCGATTCGTACTCGTGTTCTTCCATCCAGATTTCCATTTCGCGGATGACCTTGCTGATGTGGCCGATGCCGTTGTGCAACAGCGCCGAGGCCATCATCGTGACGTTGGCGCCGGCCATCAACATTTTCAAAACATCCGCCGCGGTATGAATGCCGCTGGTCGCCGCCAAATCCGCTTTGATTTTTCCGTAGAGAATCGCAATCCACCGCAGCGGCAGGCGCATGGATTGCGGCGTGCTCAAAATCACATTCGGCACGACTTCGAGATTCTCCAAATCGATGTCCGGTTGATAAAACCGGTTGAACAACACCAGGGCATTGGCGCCGGCGGCGTCGAATTGTTTCGCCATATTTGCCATGGCGCTGAAAAACGGGCTGAGCTTGAGCGCCAGCGGAATATTCACGCTGGCCTTCACCGCTTTGAGCGTGTTCAAATACATTCTCTCGACGTCATCGCTGGAGAGCGAGGGATCGGTCGGAATGTAGTAAAGATTCAATTCGATGGCATCGGCGCCGGCGGATTCGATTTTCCGCGCGTAGTTGATCCAGCCGCCGGTCGATACGCCGTTCAAGCTGGCGACGATGGGAATGTTGGCGGCGGCTTTGGCCCGGCGAATATGCTCGAGATATTCATCGGGACCGAGATAAAACTCGTGCGGCGCCGGAAAATAGCTCAACGCCTCGGCGTAGCTCTCCGTGCCGTAGGTGAGATAATGATCAAGCTCGCGGCTTTCGTGGAGAATCTCTTCTTCAAAAAGTGAAAAGAGCACGACGGCCGCGGCGCCG
>Ga0073934_10003427_pt1 | contig 29240 bp, 14 predicted proteins | sample LarsenN4metaG_FD_76834 | JGI IMG/M metagenome (GOLD analysis project Ga0073934, IMG submission 76834) | Hot spring sediment bacterial and archeal communities from British Columbia, Canada, to study Microbial Dark Matter (Phase II) - Larsen... ... | reverse complement strand
GGGCGCGTCCACATCAGCCCGGCCCAGGCCCCGCCGAGGTGCGCCCACTGCCGCGGACCGGGCCGCAGGTGCGCCCACCACGCATAGGCCAGGAACAGCAGCATGAACGCCGTCTCCATGCCGTTGATGGTGAAATCGAGCGTCTTGGCGTCGGTGACAACCATGGCGATCGCGAACATCGCGGCCATCCTCTTCAGCCCGAGGCGCGCGGCCAGGCCGGCCAGCAGGGTCGCCGCGCCGCCCAGCGCCGCTGCGCTCATGATGCGGAAAATCCACAGCGCGCCGGTGTCCGAGCTGTTGCCCGTCAGGGCGAAGGCGGCCGCGGGCAGCAGCACGCCGAGCGGCGAGGTGAAGGTGTGGAGCCGGTCGCCATGGTTGAAGACCAGCCCGTGGCCCGAGGCCAGGTTCTTGCTCGAACGATACGTGATGTAGTAATCCTCCCAGACGTGGTTCGTGTAGCCCGCGAACGCCAGCGCCAGCAGCATGACGCCGATGAACAGGCCGACTTTGAAGGCCAGACCTCGCTTGTCGGAAGATACCATTTGGGGCGGACTTTAGAGAAAAACCTGTGCTTTGGGCAAGTTTGGGCCGGCAAGGACGACGGCGGACAAGCGGATGACAATCCAACCTGCCCGATCCGCCATCGGGATTGCGAAAAAGTCGTTTTTTCCCGTCCGGCCGCACGACGATATTGACGGGTTCGCCCCGGGAAATTCTCTAAAGTCGCCATGCACGCGGAAGAAAAAATCGAGTCCGTGGACAAGGTGACCTTGGTGGATCACGAGGGACGTTCCTATCGCGAATTCAGGGCCGGCTTGACGCCCCGTTACGGTGTCGTTTGGCGCGACATCGTCGCGGGCTACCTCATGGTCGGAACCGGGCTGGCGGCGGCGATCCTGGCGCACCGGACGTCGACGGTGGCCGGTCTGGCCGTCATGCCGTTCGCGGCGGTCTGGCTCGGCTATTGGTTCGCCTACCTCAACTTGTTCACCCATGAAGCCGCCCATCACAACCTCGCCCCGGACCGCCGGCTCAACGACCTGCTCGCCGACGGCCTGCTCTGCATCCTCTTCGGCATGAGCATCGCGGAGTATCGGCGGGTGCACTGGGACCATCACCGGCTGCACGGCACCACGGCGGACACGGAGAATTCCTACTTCAATGCCCTGACCCCGACCTATCTCCTGCGGATTCTGCTGGGCGTCGAAGCCGTGAAAGTGATGCGGTATCGCCGGCAGCGCCTGCACCGTGACCATCAGTCCAGCCGGGGCGCCATGAACGGCGTGCTGGGAGGAACCATGCTCGTGCACGGCTTGATCACGGGAGGACTGGCTTGGTCGGGCGGCTGGCCGGCGGCCCTGGCCTGGGCGGCCGGGCTCACGATGTTCTATCCGTTTTTCAATGCCGTCCGCCAGCTGCTCGAGCATCGCGACGAGAATGCCGATCCGCGCACGGATTACCGCGCCGTGACCCATGGCCGCATCAACCGTTTGTTCGGCGACAGCCTCCTTGCCCAGACGCTGGGCGGGGCGGGTTTCAACCGCCACCTCCTGCACCACTGGGAACCGAGCGTCTCCTACACCCGGCTCGCGGAACTGGAGGACTTTCTGCTCCGCACCCCGATCGGTCCCATGCTGGAAGAGCGCCGCACGACCTATCTGGACACAGCCCGCCGGCTCTGCGCCGCCGGACGGATCGGATCCCGGCCGGCCCGCGCATGAGCCGATCGGAACCCAGCACGCAGATCTGCCCGGTGTGCGGCGGCGACCGGCACCGGGTGCATGCGCATGCGACCGACATCGAATACTTCACGACCCCCGAGACTTTCACCTACCATCACTGCGCGGGCTGCGGGGTGCTCTTCATCGATCCCTTGCCCCTGGCCCGGCTGACGGAGATCTATCCTCCGAGCTATTATTCCTACCATGAAGGCTCGCGCGGTCTCGTGTGGCGCATCAAGGCGGCGTTGGATGCACGGTTCTACCGCCGGGTCCTGGCCGGCATCGCTGCCGCGCAGGTGGACGTGTTGGATGTGGGCGGCGGCACCGGGGTGCAGATCGATGCGGTCCGCTCCGTCGAGCCGCGCTTCCGCTCCGGCCACGTCGTGGACCTGGATCCGCGCGGGGGCGAGGTGGCGCGGGCCAAAGGCTATCGCTTTTCCCTCTGCCGGTTCGAGGATCTGCCCGCGGGTCCGGCCGCGCATCTCATCCTGATGCTGAACCTCATCGAGCATGTGGCCGACCCCGGATCGGTGCTGGCGGCCGGAGCCGCCCGCCTGGCGCCCGGCGGCCGCATCGTCGTGCAGACACCCAACCACGACAGCTGGGACGCGCGGCTTTTCCGGCACGCAAGCTGGGGCGGCTACCATTGTCCGCGCCATTGGGTCCTGTTCGATGAGCCGGCTTTCCGGAGGTTGGCCGGGGAATGCGGGCTGACGATCGAGCGGCTTGATTTCATCCAAGGCGCGCCCTTCTGGGCCGTGAGCATCGTCAATGCCTTTCGCCGGCGTGGCTGGGTGACCGTGGACCGGCAACGACCGGTTTTCTACCACCCACTCTACCGGGTATGCCTTCCGCTGTTCGCGGCCGTTGACATCCTGCGTGCCCCCTTCGCGCGCACTTCGCAGATGCTGGCGGTGCTGCGGCGGACCGGTTGAGCCTACTCCCGCGCCAGGAAGGCCTCGCGGGCCAGCGCGACATGGAAGGGCAGGACGCGGGCGTAATCGTGCTCGCGGAGCACGCGGGAATAGGCGGCCTCGGTCAGGGTCTTGCCGCTGCGCTCCTTGGCCAGGCAGGCCCACATCATGCGGGACAGTGCGACCGGGTCGCCGGGCGGCACGAGGTAGGCGTCCTGCCGCTGTCCGACGAGCATGGGGATGCCGTGCACGTCGGTGGAAACGATCGGGGTCCGGAAGGCCATGGCCTCCATCACCACGCGCGGCAGCGACTCTTCGTAGCTCGTGCAGACGAACATGTCGGCCGCCACGAAATGCGGGTAGACCTCGCGCGTCTCCGGCACAAGGGTGACGTTGGGCAGGGCCAGGCGGGCGAGGTCGCGTTTGAGGAGGTCCAGATAAATGCCGGGCCGCGCGCCCACCATGACGAACCGCGCCTTCACCTGCGGGTGGTGGTGGTTGAAGTGGTCGATGGCGCGCAGGAAGATGTGCTGGCCCTTGCGCTCGCAGACGGTGCCGATGTTGGCGATCACCACCTCGTCGTCGGCATATCCCAGCCGGCGGCGGGTCTCCACGCGGGGATGGGCGGCCCGGAACGCCTCGATGTCCTCCAGCCGCACCCAGCTCGGCACGATGCGGAAGTTGCCGTTGCGTCCGTAAGCCTCGTAATAGGCCTGTGTGGCCGGGCAGAGGAAGAGCGCGCGCGTCGCTCCCTCCAGCGCCTCCTCGACGAGGTGGTGCAGGCGGTGGTCGAGGGAGTCCCAGAAGAACCGGCGGATGCTCGTGCTCTCGTGGATGTAGAGCAGCGAGGGCTTGCCCGCGCGCGCGGCGAGGTGCACGCCCCAGAAGTTCATCAGGGTGTTGGCGACGACGACGTCGATCCGGTCCCAGTCGAGCTGGTGCTTGATGTCGGCCAGCCGCGCATGGAAGACCTCCTCGTCCGGGGCGCCGAACAAGTCGCGCACGTCCACGACGGTGATGTGCGCGCCGAGCGCCTCGAATTCCGCGCGCAGCGGGCCGTCCTGCGCCGCGAGCACCTCGAGTCCGAAGCCGGCCTCGCGCGCCATCCAGCGGGCGTATTCGAGCAGGAACCACGGCGCGCCCTCGTAGTTGAGGTTGTGCGTGAGCAGCAGCAGGCGCAGCCGCCCGGCGCGGCCGCTGCGCGCGAAGCGGCCCCCGCGCACGGCGATGCGGCCCGCCTCCAGGTCGAGGTGCGGGTTGAGGAACGGATCGCGCGCGGCGCCGTGCCGCCGCACGAAGGCGATGTGCTCGGCCGCGTCAAACGTCACGCCGCGCGTCGCGCTGCCCCAGTGCATGAGCTTGGCCTGCGGGGTGTAGAGCACGCGTTGGCCGGCGGCGCGCACGCGCAGGCAGTAGTCGACGTCGTTGTAAGCCACCCCGAATTCCCTCTCGTCGAAGCCGCCGAGGCGGCGGTAGAGATCGGTGCGCGTCATCAGGCAGGCGCCGGTCACGGCGCTGACCTCGCGCGCCATGGCATGCCAGCGCAGGTCGGCGGCGGACTCGGCCTCCTTGGCGAAGGGCGTGTCGGCGAGGCCGCCGTGCGGGCCCACGACGATGCCCGTGTGGTTGAGCGTGCGGTCGGGATAGATGAGTTTGGCGCCGACGACACCCACGTCGGGCTGCACGAACCAGCCGGCCATCTCCTCGAGCCAGCCGGGCCCGAGGGCGTTGACGTCGTTGTTGAGGTGCAGGAGGAGCGGGGTGTCGGCGTGCGGCAGCGCGAGGTTGACGAGGTGCGAATAGTTGAAGGGCGCCGCGCGGTCCGCCGGCCGCACCACCGCGCAGCGCAGGTCGGCGCGGCGCTGGATGGCCTCGAGGTAGCGCACGGCGTCGGCGTCCCGCGAATGGTCATCCACGATGACCAGCTTGGCGAAGCGCCAATCCACCGTCTCGTCGAGCAGCTCGACGCATTCCTGCAGCAGATGCAGGCGGTCGCGCGTGGGGATGACGATGGTGACGGCGGGCCGGGCGTCCGGGTCCGGCACCCAGCGCAGTTGCATGAAGCACCTCCGTTGTTGGTGGCCGAGTTCCGGCAAAAACGGCTCGGCGTGCCAGTGCCGCCGCTTTGCCGCCTCGGCCACGGCCTTGCGGGTGTGCTCGTAGAGCGGGTCGGCGGGGTCGCGCTCCGCCGGGCGGTCGGCGCGGGCATGGTGCAGGACGAGCGGGATGTGGGTGATCCGGTCTTCGCCCAACTCGTCCGTGGCGCGCAGCAGGAGGTCGGTCCAGGTTGCCTCGCCGAAGCCGTCGCGCAGGGAGCCGGCCTGGAGAAATCGTTCCTTGCGCAATGCGGTCAGGTGGCCCGGGAAGGTGCCCGACAAGGCCAGCGCCGGGCTCCAGTCAGGTTTGAAGTCGGGCGCGCTGCGCCGGCCCGCGTCGTCCATGCGGTCCTCGTCGGTGTAGATGAGCTCGAGCGAAGGCTGGGACGCAGCGCGCTCGGCGATTTCCAGCAGGGCGTCCGGCGCCAGGCGGGAACCGGCCGGAAGAAAGGCCAGCCATGCTCCGGCGGATTGGTGCGCGGCGGCGTTGAGGGCACGGATGCGATCCTTCGCCTCGGTGCACTTCTCGTGCCGGCAGCGCTCGTCGCCCGGCGCGGGCGCACCAGGCCCGACGAACCATGCCTCCCACTTCGGATAGGCCTGGGCGACGAGGGAGCGGAGCAGGTCGGCCGCGTGCCCGGGCGGAGCGTCGGTGGCGTCGACGACCAGCGAGATCACCGGCCCCTTTTCCTTCAGGGCGGTGACGGCCTTCTCCCAGGCCTGCCGCAGTGCCGCGGTCGGCCGGTTGGCGGCGATCCAGTCTGCGTAGGCATTGCCCGCGTCCGGTGGCGGCCGCCACTTCGGAGCCTCGCGCTGGAAGTCGCGGTAGGCGGCGAGCAGCGCGCGCCCCACCTCGCCCGGCCGGCGCAGGCGGATCTCGTGGCGCCGGCACGCGGCGAGGAATATGCGGGCACAGGCGAAGAAATCCGCGCGGCTGAAGACGGGCAGCGGTTGCTCCCACTCGATGCAGGGCCGGGCGTGGAAGCGCCGCGCCATCACGAACTGCCGCGAACCGTCCTCGAATTCGGCGAAGAGCTTGACGATGGCCGGGCCGGGCGCGGTCTCGTCGATGTCGAGCATCCCGAAGAACTGCGAGCGGGCGGCGTGCGGATGGCCGGGGAAAAGCTCCGCGGCGGCGGGCCGCTCGCGGTCGCCGTAGTCGAGCTCGTTCTCGACGAAGGGACTCGTGCTGGCGAGGAGGCGGGCGATTTTTTTCGTCTCATGGATCAGCCAGCCTTCGCAGCGCACCTTGCCGAACTGGGTCGCACCGATCAGTTCGGGGCGCTCGAGCGCCCCGTGGAAGGGCGGCTTGGGCAGCGTATCGAGCGGGACGGCGGCGGATTCGAGCGCCAGCCGGCCGGCCAGTGGTCCGACCGAGGCGGGATCGGCGCGGCGGGCCTGGAGGAGCCGGCGCAACTGTTTGGGCAGGACGCGGGGGTCGAGCCGGCCGATGGTGTTGTCGCCGCGGCGCACCTTGATCCGCGTGCGCCAGATTTCGACCCAGTTGTGGCCGGCGTCCAGCAGCTCGATCCGCAGCTCACGCGCCCGGCGCGGTGGCCTGAGATGGAGCAGGAATCCCGCATGCGGCAGGCCGGCGTGGCCCCGGTAACGTTGCTCGATCTCGGGCCGCGGCATGCCGAGGATGCCCAGGTGGGGCACGCCTTCGATCACCGCCCGGATGTCGGAAAAAACCGCGCCGGTCTTCGAGATGAACCAGCCGGCCACCCAGACATGGTCGCCGTCGAAGACCCAGTTCTTGGGTTCCTCGATGTCGAAGATGTAGGCGGCGTTCTCGTTCACGGCGAGGGGCGAACCAAAGCGGAGGCCCGCGGCGAGCGCAAGCTTGGCGGACGCGGTCAGCCGCCGCGCCGGATCGCCGCGGACAGCGCGCCGAGCCAGCGGGGCAGCACCTGCTCGAAACGATAGCGGTCTCCGGCCATCCTCCGGGCGGCGGCCGCGCGACGGTGCGCGGCGGCGCGGTTGGCGTGCACGTCGACAAGGGCATGGGCCAGGGCCAGGGGGTTGCCGGAAGGCACGAGGGAAACCTCGTTCGGGCCGAAGTCGGCCAACACGGGCACCGGCACCGTCACCACCGGCAGGCCCGACTGGATGGCGGCCAGCATCTGGCGCAAAGGCGGCCGAGCCGCGCCGGGGCAGCACAGCGCGCCGGCTGTTTTCGGTGCGTCGGAGACGGAGAGGTTTTTCAGCCGGTTCAATGCTACGTCGTCACGGAAGCGGGCCTCCTCCGTGGTGCGGCCGGCTGCGCCGAGGATGATGTCAACGCCGGCTTGCAGGCGGCGCAAGTGACTGGCCGCATGCAGCAGGGAGCCCGCGCCGTGGGCCGCCAGCGCACGGATCGGGGCCACCACCAGGCCGGACTCGCTCGGCGTCGCGATGGCAGCGGGGGCGGCCCAGGGGAGGGCGGCCGCGGGGTCGGTGAACACCGGGATGCCGCGCTCCCGCGCAAGCGGCTCGATCCAGGCGCTCTCCTCGTCAAAACACACGACGGCGTCGAGGTGCTTCCACCAGATTGTCCGGGCGAGCTTGTCCAGAAGCTCCGTGCGCCGGGGCGTCGGACCGGCCGCGAAGATCTCCCGCAGGTCCACCGTCTGGACGCCGCAGTCGGCCCGGGCGAATTCGCCGCGCAACACGCCGTCCTCCGCGGTCAGCAACCTGGCGGTCCATCGGCCGCGGCCGGCGATGCCGTGCACGACGTCGAGCGCGCGCAGGGTGCCCTCCTCGGGTTCGAGCGTGCCCGTCACGAACAGCAGGCGCCGCGGCCGGCCGGAGGGAAACGCCGGCAGCTCGGCTTCGGGAAGGCTGACCGGGTGCGCCGCGGCGGCCTCGGCCACGCTCTCCTCCGCCAGGGCCACGCGGCGGGCGAAGCACAGGTGCGTCGAGCCGTCGGCGAGCTCGGCGTAGACGCACAGGCAGGCTGGCACCGGAGCCGTGACCGGCAGATCGACGACGCCCTTGAAGCGCGCATGCCGCACCCCGCGCAGGCCGGGCACCTTCAGCTCGAGCGCGGGATCCTCGAGCCCGTGCGCGAGGTGCCGCCAGACCAACCCGTCCACGGTGGCAAAGACCCGGCGCACCGCCTGTGCCTCGTGCAGCACCCAGCCGAAGAGTTTCACGAAACCGCCCCGCGCCACGGGTTCGTCCACATGGCCGTGGAAGGGCAGGTGCGTGCCGCGTTCCGTGCTGGTTCCGGCGGGGAGGTTAAAGAGTTCCCCTTCGGTGCGCGGGGCCCTGGCTCCGTCCGGTGCGACCGTGAGTGTCAATCGCTGCAATTCGTGCCAGTTGCCGGTGGCGTCGCCGGCCTCGAGCGTGACCTCGACGCTGCCGTCGGCTGCGGGCACACCGACAACAAACTCGGCCGGCAGCCAGGCCCGGCCCGGATCGAAATGCGCCGCTAGGTCGGTGCGGGGGAGGCCGAACACGCCGAGGTTCAGGCCGGCCGCCGTGCGCGCGCGGATGCCGGTGAGGCTTGTGCCGGGCTTGCCCACGGCCCAGCCGCGCAGCCAGACGACAGGGCCGGCCACGGCGCCGCCCGCCGGCGGCCATTCAAGGTTGTGGAATGTGCAGGGGCCTTCGCGCATGGCTCAGATGCGGACCGCGCAGCGGGCGAGCGCAGCATGCAGGGGCAGGGCTGCGGTCGCGGCATAGCGGCGTTCGATGGCGGCGCGCGCGCGGTCGGGTTTGGTGCGGTCGCCGGCGAAATGCGCGGCAAGCGCGGCCTTGAGGGCGGTGGCGAGCTGGAAGCGGTCGCCCGGCGGCACCAGCCAGGCCTCGTCGGCCGTCAGCATCTCGGCGATGCCGTTCACATTGGTCGTGACGATGGGCAGGCGGTAGCCGGCCGACTCCATGATGACGCGGGGGAATGATTCCTCGAAGCTCGTGCAAACGAAGATGTCGGCGAGCCGGTAGAAATCGTGGATGTCGGGCGTCTCGGGGACAAAGACCACGTGGTCGAGTTGCTCCAGCGCGGCCTCCTGACGGAGTGCGTCGAGGTAGAGGCCCGGTCGTGCGCCGACGATGACGAACCGGACCTGCCGGGCGGGGTAAAGTTGCCGCAGTTCGCCGCGGAGCAGGGCGGCGGCCTGGAGGAAGGTGTGCTGGCCCTTCCGTTCGCAGACGGTGCCGATGTTGACCAGCAGCACGTCATCGGGGTCGAAGCCGTGCTTGCGGCGCAGGGCGCCGGGATCATGCGCCGCGGCAAAGGCGTCGAGCTGCGCGAGGTCGGTCCAGCTGGGGAGGAGCGCGAACTGCCCGTGGTCGAGGTGGGCGAAGACCGCGTGCGACGAGGCGGCGGTGAACACGACGCGCGCGGCGTGGCGGAAGGCGTCCTCGACGACGGGAAAAAGGGCGGGCGCGAGCAGCGGCGCGAAGAAGCGCCGCACCGGCGAGCTTTCGTGCACGTAGAGCAGGGCGGGTTTGCCGTGGCGCGCCGCGGCGGGCACGGCCCAGAAGGCGACCATGGTGTTGGCCACGACGAGGTCGGTGTCGGCCCAGGGCAGCGCGGCCGTGGCGGCGTGGAGCTTTTCGCTGAAAGTCTCCGGCGTTTCCGCGCCGAGGGCGGCGGAGACGTCGACCACGTCCACGGGCATGCCTGCGGCCTCGAACACGCGGCGCATCGGGCCGTCCTGCGGGGCGACCACGCGCACGGTCGCACCGTGGGCCTCGCGGTAGTGCTTCGCGAGGTCGAAGATGAACCACGGCGCGCCCTCGAGGTTGAGGTTGTGGCTGACGATGAGCACGCGTCCGAGCGGCCGGTGATGCGCGGCGTCCTCGACGCGCATTGAACGCGTCCGGAGGACGCGTTCCACCTTGGCCGGGGCCTCGGCTTCCCACGCCGTCCACGCGGAGCGGGTGGCGGCGAGCAGCGCGCCGCCGCCCAGGGGCAGGCCATGACGGTCGGCCGCACCGCGCAGTGCCCACAGCGCGCGGGCCAGGAGGCGGCGCGACAACGGCGGCAGCGGGGCTTCGGCGCCCGCGATGATCCGCGGCGTGAAGCGCTGGGCGAAGGCGAGGTGGCGTTCGCCGTTGTCCAGCTCGGCGAAGACCTTGAGCAGGACGGGTGCGGGCAGGCCGGAGGGCAGGTCGACGTAGCCCGCGAACTGCGCGGTCTCGCGGCCGGGCAGGTCGGCGAAGACGCCGCCGACGTCAGTGCGCGGGAGGCCGTGGAGCAGGGGCGATTCCTGCAGGGCGTCGGCGATGACGGTCAGGCGCGTGATTTTCGCCGTGCGGTGCGCCAGCCAGCCCGTGACGGCGAGACGGCCGTAGCGGATGCGGCCGGTGGACGTCGGTTCCTCCAGCGCGCCGTGGAAGGGCGGATTCGGCAGCGAATCAAGCGGCTCGCCCAGCGAGGCCGACACCACCTGGTCGGCGATGGCCGGCAGCGGGTGTTCCGGGCGTTGCCCGTGTTGGCGCAGAAAAGCCAGCAGCAGTTCGGGCAGACGGTCGCTCAGGTGTGGCACGGGAGGGCAGGGCGGCGCGTCCGGCGCGACGTGGATGGTGGCGCGTAAAAATTCGTGCCAGTCGCCGGCCTGGTCCCGGGCCTCGAGGCGCAGCATGGTCGCCCCGGCATGCGGGTTCACCTGCAGGACGAAGCCGGAATACGGCGGCCCGGGCCGGCCGAGGAATTTCTCATCGAGGCCCGGCTTCGGCAGGCCCCACAATCCGAGGAACGGACGCCCGTCGATCCACGCCCGCAGGTCCGTGACCACCCGGCCGGCCGGTGGCCAGATCCAGCCCGCGATCCAGGAGGGTCCGGCGGGAAACCTCCAACCCGGGGGCCGCACCTCGACGTCGAATTGCCAGGCGCCGGAGCTGGTCATGATCGGACTATGTTTGCCGCCACCCCGGCGGCGAGGGTGGCATGACGGGGCAGGAGCAGGGCGGAGTCGAACTCGGCCGCGACGCGCGCGCGGGCCCGGGCCGCGAGGTCGCGGCCGATGGCGGGGGAGAGGAGCAGGCGTGCCATGCCTTCGCCGAGCGCGACGGTGTCGCCGGGTGGGACGAGGATGGCTTCCAGGCCGTCGCGCACCTGCTCCAATACACCGTGCACGCCGGAGCTGAGCAGCGGGACTTCACAGACCATGGCCTCGAGGATGACGCGCGGCGAGGACTCCTCGTAGGTGGAGCACACGAAAAGGTCGGCGGCGGCGTAGTAGGGCAGGTAGTCCGCCGTGGCCGGATGGACCTCGAGGTTGGGTCGGCCGAGTTGGGCGAGGAGATCGGCCAGCACGGCGTCGAAGGGCGTGTCGCCGCCGCCCAGCATCACGAAGCGCGTGCGCGCCGCGACTTCCGGGTAACGCCGCCAGAGCAGGTCGACGGCGCGGGCGAAGATGTGCTGGCCCTTGCGGTCGCAGACCGTGCCGACGTTGGTGACGAGCAGTTCGCCGGGCCGGAGCTTGAACCGTGCGCGCAGGGCGTCGCGGGGATTTTGGGCGCGCCAGGCATCGAGCCGCGCAATGTCGATCCAACCGGGGGTGAGCCGATGGTTGCCCGGGCGGCCATGGTCGCAATGATACCCGCGGGTGGATGCGGTCGTGAACGAAACACAGTCGGCGAGGCCGAACGCCTCCTCGGCCAGCGCGATCACGGCCGGGGCGACACGGCCGGCATAGAAACTGGCCGGCGTGGTGCTTTCATGGACATAGAGCAGGACCGGGCGGCCCGCCGCCTTGGCGGCATGGACGGCCCAGAAGGTGGTGAAGGTGTTGCAGACGACAAGATCGTGGGCGGCGAAGTCGGGCGCGCGTGCGACGGCTGCGAGGGCGTGCCGGGCGGCCTCCGCATCCGGCGCCGCAAAGACGGCTTGCGCGTCAACGATCCGCACGGCGCGGGCGAATTCGGCGAAGCGGGTGCGCAGGGGGCCATCCTCGGGGCTGAGCACGGTGACGGCCACGCCCTGCGCCGCCAGATGGCGCGCGTAATCGAGGAAGAAGAGCGGCGCGCCCTCATGGTTGAGGTTGTGCGTGACCAGCAGCGCGGAGCGGGGTAGCGGTGCGGCGGTGCGGAGGGGTGCGGGCGCGAGCGGCGGGACGGCCGCTACCTTGGCCGGCGCGCGGCGGGCGAAATCGGCCTCGATCCGGGCGAGCTCAACCTCGAATTCCGCGTCGCGGATCAGTTCGCGGCCGGCGGTGGCCAGCGCCTGCTGCAAGGCCGCATCGGCCGCGGCGACGGTGTCATCGGCCTTGGCCGGATACGGACTTTTTTCATCCTCGTTCGTGTAGAGGCGGCTGCGCTGGACCGAGCAGAGGTGCAGGCTCCCGTCGGGCAGTTCGGCGTAAAGCCGCAGGCAGAGCGGCGAGGGGAGTTGTGCGGGGGCATCGATCACGCCGTAGAGGCCGCACTTGGCCGCATGGGGGAACTGCGGGTAATATCCCGCCGGGCCGGGCGAAGGCAGCCCGTGCCCGATGGTCTGCCAGGCCTGCAGGTCGAAGGTGGCGAGCACGCGCTGGAGGGGCAGCGTCTCGTGGAAAAGATATCCCAGCACGGGCACGCGGCCGAAACCGCTGCGCGTGACGGCGGCGGGTTCGTCGAGGTGGCCCTTGAAGGGCGGATGGGGATGGCGCAGGTCGCGCGGCCAGGGAATGGTGGCGACGAGTTCGCGCGCGAGCTCGTCGAGCGGACGTCCCGCCGCGCGGCGCCGGGCCCAGAGCAACAATTGCAGCGCCCGTCCGTATTCATGCCAGCGCATCGGGGGGCCGGAGGGCATGGCGACATCGGCGGGGGGCAGGCTGCCGTCGGCCTCCAACCGGAGGGCCTGAAAGGCGGACCAGCGGCCTTCGATTTCCAGGACCTCGAGGATCAGGTCGGATGCACCCGGGGACAGTTCGACGACGATCTTGAACTCCGCGAGCGCCACGGGGCGGCCGGTGCGGAAATGCGCGGCGAGATCGGCGCGCGGCCAGCCGAGGATGCCGGGGAAGATGCGGCCGCCGAGCCGCGCCCGGACATCGACAAAGTGTCCGCCGGCCCTGGGCATGACCCAGCCGCCGAGGATATGCTTGCCCGGAGGCAGACCGGCGCGGGCGGGCGGGTGCTCGAGGTTGGAGAAACTGAAGTCGGTCTCGTGCATCGGACGCTTCAACCGAGGACGGCCTCGCGGATGACCCTGAGGTGCTCGGGCAGGGCGCGGGCGTGGTGGTAGTTGCGGGCGGCGCGGGCGTAGGCCATCGAGGGCATCTTGTCGCGGCCGGCGAAGTGGTCGTCGAGCGCCTTGAGGAGGCCGACCGAGAGCTTGAAGGGATCACCCGGCCGCACGAGGTGGGCCTCGTCGGTGTCGGTGACCATCTCCGGGATGCCGTTGACGTCGGTGCTGACGATGCGCGGGCCGAAGACCATGGCCTCGAGGAGCACGCGCGGGAATGATTCCTCGAAGCTGGTGCAGACGAGGATGTCGGCGAGACGGTAGAAGTCGTAGATGTCGCCTGTCTCGGGGAAGATTTTCAGGTCGTCGAGGCCCATCATCCGGATGTCGCCGAGGAGGGATTCCATGTAGAGGCCGTCGCGGGCGCCGACGATGACCCACTGGATTTTCCGCCCGGGATATTTGGCGGCCAGCTCCTCCTTCATGAGGTCGATGGCGCGGATGTAGATGTGCTGGCCCTTGCGCTCGCAGACCGAGCCGATGTTGACGACCAGGACGGCGTCGGGGTCGAGCCCGTGCTTCCGGCGGAGCGCGCGGGGGTCGTGTGCGGCCTTGAAGGCCTCGATGCGGTCGAAGTCCACCCAGCTGCGGAGGGTGCGGTAGTTGTCCTCGATGTTGAACTCCTCGTGGATGTCGCGCGTGGCGCGGGCGGTGAAGACGACGCGGGTGGCGAGGCGGAAGGCCTCCTCGACGGTGCCGTGCAGCAGGGGGGGCAGCAGCGGGGCGAAGAAGCGCTTCACGGTGTTGCTCTCATGGATGTAGAGCGCGGCGGGTTGGCCGACCTTGGCCGCGAGGTGGACGCCCCAGAAGGTCATCATCGTGTTGCAGACGAACACGTCGACATCGTCCCAGTTGCGCCGGCCGGCGAGGGCGGCGAGACCGGAGGTGAATTCCGCCGGCGATTTGGCGGCGAGGCAGGCGGAGGCGTCCCAGATCTCGACCTTCAGGCCGAGCTGCTCGTAACGGGCCCGGAGCGGGCCATCCTGCGGCGAGGCGACGGTGACGGCGACGCCGGGTTGCGCGGCGAGGTAACGGGCCAGCTCGAAGATGAAGATGGGCGCACCCTCGTAGTTGAGGTTGTGGGTGAGCACGAGGGCCCGGAAGGGGCGGGGCGTTTCGGCGTGGCGCTGGTGCCAGGGGTTGAGCGGCAGGTTGCGCGGGGGGAAGTCGAGGGCCTCGCTGTGGAAGGGATCGCGGCGCCGGCCGTGGCGGGCGAGATACGCCACGTGCTCGCGCTCGGCGTAGGCCTGGCCGCGCGAGGCGCTGCCGACATGCCGCAGGACGGCCTGCGGGGTGAAGACGGTGCGCTGGCCGGCGTCGGCCGCGCGCAGGCAGTAGTCCACGTCGTTGTAGGCCACGCGGAGGTTTTCCTCCTCGAAGCCGCCGAGGCGGCGGTAGAGGTCGGTGCGCGTGAGCAGACAGGCGCCGGTGACGGCGGCGACGTTGCGCGCCGCGTGCGGCAGGAATAGATAACCGAGGTCCTCGGCGGGCTCCTTCTCGAAGAGCACGTGGGGCAGGCCGTCCTCGCGGCTGAGACTGATGCCCGCGTGGTTGAGCGTGCCGTCCGGATAAAGCAGCTTGGCCCCGACGACTCCGACGCCGGGCACGCTCATCCATCCGGCCATGTCCTCCAGCCAGCCGGGTGCGAGGGCCTCGATGTCGTTGTTCAGGTGGAGCACGAGCGGTGTGGCCGCGCGGGCCGTGCCGAGGTTGACGAGGCGGGAATAGTTGAACCCGTCGGCGGAGGCGGGGGCGCGCACGACCTCGACGGCGAGGTCGGTGCGCGAGGGCTGGGCAGCCAGCAGCTCGAGGGTGGCAGGCTCGTCGGAGCCGTCGTCCACGACGACGACCTTCACGCAGTCCCGCGGGGTCGTGCGCGCGAGGGAGTCAAGGCAACGGGCGAGCAGGTCGGCGCGGTTCTTGGTCGGGATGACGATGGTGACGGGATTTTCGCGCAGGATGGCGGGGTCCCATTTCAGCTGGTGGAGGCAGAGCGCGTAGTTTTTCGCGAACTCGGGCAGCACCGGCTCGGCGCGGAGCCGGCGGCGGGCGACGGCTTCCGCGATGCCGCGGCGCGCGGCGTCGAAGAGGTAGCCCTTCTGGTCGCCGCGGGTCGCGGTGCTCTCGGCGTGCGCGCGCCAGTGGTAGCAGACGAAGGGCACGTGCACGACGTCGCGGTCCGGGATCAGCTCCCAGCACCGCAGGAAGAGGTCGATGTCCTGCGCGCCGTTGAAGTCGGGGCGCAGGCGGCCGGCCTTTTCCACGATGTCGCGGCGGATGACCGTGAGATGATGCGTGTAATTGTGCGTGATGGCCATCTCCGGGCTCCAACCGCCCTTGAACTGCGGATCGAAGCGGCGGCCGGTGTCGTCGACCTTGTCCTCGTCGGTGTAGAGATAGCCGGAGGTGGGGTGGCGGGCGATGGCCTGGGCGACATGGAGCAGGGCGTCGGGGGGCAGCAGGTCGTCGTGGTCGAGCAGGGCGACAAAGTCACCGGTGGCGGCATCGACCGCGGAGTTGGTGGCGCGGGAGATGTGGCCGTTCTCGGGGCGGAAGACGGGCTTGATGCGCGGGTCGGTCTTCGCGGCTTCCTCGAGGATCCGGCGGACGTGGGGCTGGGGCGAGGCATCGTCGGCGATGCAGAGTTCCCAACGGGGATAGAGCTGGCCGCGCAGGCATTCGAGCAGATCGCGGAGGTATTTCTCGGGGGTGTTGTAGGCGGGGACGACGACGCTGAGGAGCGGGCCGCCCGCGCGCACGAGGACCTCGGCGTCCTGTTGCAGGAAGGCGCGGAGCCGGGGCGTGAGCCGGTTGTGCCAGCACCAGCGGGTGTAGGGATCCTGGTCGCGCCGGCGCACGACGGCGGCAGGGAGTTTCTTCACCTCGCCGCGGTCGAGGGTGGATGCGAGGTCCGCCCGCAGGCGGGAGAGGGCGGCGCGCGCCTCGGACCAGCTGTCGAAGGCGTAGCGGCGGAAGAGGGCGCCGCGCAGGAACGCCGCGACGACGCGCGCGAACAGCCAAGGACGGTAAATGGGAATGGCGTCGGGCTGGCCGTGGCGCCGGTTGAGGAACATGCGCCGGGCGAAGGCGACCTGCCGGGTGCCGTCGGCGGTCTTGGCGAAGATCTTGAGGTTGGCGGGGCTGGGCGTGTCGGCGCGCAGGTCGACGAGGCCGTAGAAGCCGGACTTGAGGGCGTTGGGATGGTCGGAGCGGTGGGCGGCGACGTCGGGCCGGTCCTTCGGGTAGACGAGGCGGTTTTCGGTGAGCACGCCGGTGGTGGCGGCGAGCTCCGGAATGTCGCGGCCGACCCCGAAGATCCAGCCCGTGACCCGGAACTTGTCGTAGCCGGCATAGATCCACCAGCCGGGGTTTTCGATGAAACCGAGGTAGTGGTCGGCGACAAGCACGTCGCTGTTGGCGGTGGTGACCTCGTCGACGACGCGGTCGGTCTCGTCGCACAGCTCGCCCCACGGGCGCTGCTGGAAGTGACGGAAGAGGTATTCGACCGTCTGGTAGACGGTCACGGCGCGGAGGACGCGCGTGGGCCGGGTGGCCGCCGCCGGAAGGGCGAAGGAGTCGAGCGGGGTGCGGAAGAATTCGCGCCATTCGCGGCCGTCATGCCAGTCGAGGGCGAGTTCGCGGGCACCGCGCCAGGCCTGCGCGCGCTGGATGAAACCGGTGCGCAACGCCGCCAGACCGCCGCCGAAGGCGGCCTGGGTGTCGGGGCGCTCCAGGCCGTAGATGCCGAGGGTGACCACGCCGTCGATGCGGGCGCGGAGATCGATGCATTGGGCGGCCGGACCGGCGTAGAGCCAACCCCGGATCTCGATTCCCGGCGCCGCGGGCCGCCATTGGGTCGGACTGTCGATGTGGAAACTGGGCGCGGCGGGTGCGGTCATGAAAACGGGCCCGGGATTAAGCGGGCGCGGCGCGGGGGGAGTAAAGCCTGTTCCGGGCTGCGGTCGGGGCGCCGAATGGGATTGGCAGGGATGCCGGGATGACCTTGCTTCGGCCGATGCCCAGGGCCGATCCGGTTGCCAGCCCTCCGCCCGAGCCCACCCGCGCCGAGGCGCACTGGGCGCGGGCCTTGTTCATGCTCGCGCTGGGGTTCCATCTCTGGGCAATGACGGTGGGCTGGGAAAGCAAGAACCTGCCCGGGGTGGAATACCGCCAGGCGCAGACGGCGATCTCGGCGTTCTTCATCAAGCAGGAGGGCAATTATTCCCTCGAATATCCGACGCCCGTGCTGGGCAAGCCGTGGTCGATTCCGATGGAGTTTCCGCTCTACCAGTGGTGTGTGGCGGCCTTGAGTTCCGCGACCGGGCTGGGCATCACGATGGCAGGCCGGCTGGTCGGCATCGCGTGCTTCTACCTGTGCCTGCCGGCGATCTTCCTACTGCTTGCGCGCTGGCAGGTGGCGCCGACCCGCCGCTGGCTCGTGCTCGCGGTGGTGGTCACGTGTCCGCTATATGTCTTCTACGCCCGGGCCGTGCTGATCGAGACGATGGCCCTGATGTTCGCCCTGTGGTTTTGGGTGGGCTTCGAGCGGGCCGTCCGGGACCGCGACAAACGCTGGCTGGCCGTGGCGGTCGTGGCCGGCGCGGGCGCCGGGTTGGTCAAGGTGACCACCTTCCTGCTCTTCCTGCTGCCGGTGGGGGCTTGGGCGCTGGTCCGGCTGTGGCGCAGTCGGCGCGATGGCGTGTGGCGGACGGAACTCGCGTGGATGGCCGCGGCCGCGGCGGTGCCGTTTTTTGCGGCCGTGTGGTGGGTGAGCTACGCCGATGCGGTCAAGGCGCGCAACCCGATGGCATGGTTCCTGGACTCGGCCAATCTGCGGGACTTCAACCTCGGCACTTTCCGGACACGGTTCTCGCCGGAGTTGTGGGCGCTGAAGTGGCGGATAATTGTCCACGAACTCAGCGGGCCATATGTGCTGGTTGCGTTCGCGGTGCTGGCCCTGGTCGGCGGACGGGCACGATGGCGGGAGATCGGCCTGAACACGGCCGTGTTTGCCGCGGCCTTGGCGATCTTCCCGGTGCTCTACGCCTATCATGACTACTACTTCGTCGCCAACACGGTGCTGCTGCTCCTGGCCATGGGTTTGGTGCTGGTGGCCCTGGCCGAATCTCGCCTGCCCCGCTGGGCCGTAGCCTGCGCCGTGCTCACTGTCACAGGTGGGCAGGTGCTGCGCTATTTCGAGCACTATTATCCCGGGCAACGCGGCCTGAGCCTCGGGGGCGACGGCCTGACCCACGCGCTCAAGGCCCTGACACGTCCCGACGAATACCTCGTCATCACCGGCCAGGACTGGAATTCGATGACGGCCTACTACGCCCAGCGCCGGGCGCTGATGTTGCGCGCCGACATGGAACAGGATCGCGCCAACATCGCGAAAGCCTGGGCCAATCTGGCCGGCGAGAAATTGGGCGCACTCCTGATCGAGGGACCCATCGGGGAGCGGCAATGGCTGGTGGATCTGGCGGTCGCGCGCGGTCTGGAGCCCACGCCCTTGTTGCAATGGCGGAACGTGTCCATCTTTCTGCCCGTGGCCCGCCGGGAGGAAAACCTCTCCTACCTGGAGCAGGAAAACTGGCATGAGGTCTGGCCGGCGCCCGGTGTGGTCATGCCGCCCAAGGCCACGGCGGGGGTCTGGCTCGATCTGCGGCAGGCGCGTCCGGGACTGAAGCGGATGTTCCGCGAGATCAGGCCGATGCCGGTCTCCCTGTTCAGCACCTTTGGCCCGGCGGTGGACGAAAGCTCCGGGCGCTACCGCTTCGGGGCCCATCCCGTCACCCGGCTCGTGTGGTCGCTGCCGGCGGGGCGGCACGTGCTGCGAACCTCGGTGTTCTTCCCGCTGGCGACCTACCAGTTGGAACTGTCCGACCGCGATGCCACCGACGGCGTCGAGGTGACCCTTCGTCGCGGATCCCGGGACGATGCCGGACCGCTCCTCTTCTCCCGGCTCGTGAATCCGCGCGAAAATCTGGCCGACCGCGGGGAACGTCCGCTGGAAATCGCCTTCACCCTGGAGACGGCCGGCGAAGTTGAACTTTGCTTCGGTCCGGGCCCGGCGGGCCGCGATACACGCGATTGGATTTCGCTCGGACCGCTGACGATCGAGAGGCCGTCTGGGCGTTGATCAGGTCCGGCTGTCCTGCGCCGCCCGGCGAATGCCCTCGTCCAAGGTGATCAGAGGTTGCCAGCCCGTGGCCTGGCTGAACTTGCGGCGGTCGAGCAGGCTGTCGTGCACATCCCAGGCCGGCGCGGGCGCCGGCGCGAGGGCGATGCGCCGGCCGCAATGCTTCTCGACCAGATCCAGCACCTCGCGCACCCGGTGCGATTGTCCGGAGGCGACGTTGTAGGTTCCGGTCGGGCGTTGCATGAACACCGCCTCGAGTGCGGCCAGCAGGTCGTCGCAATGCAGGAAGTCCTTCCGGGCGGACCCGTCGCCCCACAGCGCCAACGGCTGGCCGGACATCGCGCACCGGATGGCGTGCGGGATCAGGCCCTGCTGCCGCTCCGCGGGCACCGGATAGCCGTAGGGATTGGAAACCCGGAGGATGACCGCCGGGAAACAGTGGAGCGCGGCCTGCTCGGTGATGATCCGCTCCGCCTCCAGCTTGGCCCGCCCATACCGTCCGATGGGGTGGCATGCGTCGTCCTCGCGGCTGGGCCGGCCGGGGGCGTTGCCGTAGACCGCGCCGCCGGACGAGAAGAACACGAACAGGGGCTTCCGGCCGGCCGGACAGGCGGCCACCCGTGAAAGCAGCTGACGGAGGAGCGGCAGGTCCTCGCGCTCCGCCAGGGCGGGTGAGATTTCCGCCACGGCCGGCAATGTGCTCCAGGCCAGGTGCACGAGGAAGTCCGCGCCCGCCAACGCGCCGTCCGCCCCCAGCTCGGCCAGCGGGCGCAGCCCCGGGCCGGTCGTGCGGGAAAATCTTTCCACGGCGAAGGCCCCGCCCCGGAAATGGCCGGCGAGCAGGCCGGCGAGCCGGCCCCGGCCGCCGGTCACAAGGATACGTTGGGGTTTCGCGCCCATCAGGGGCGCGACGCTGCCAGCGACCCGTAGAAACTGGCAAGCTCGCTCGCGCTGCGCCGCCACGAAAAGCGCTCCTGTGCGAACGCGGCCGCGCCGCGGCCCAGCCGCTCGCGGAGCGCCGGATCCCGCCGCAGCTCCGTCACGGCGGCGGTGATGCCGGCGGCATCCGCGCGCTCCAACACATAGGCGTCGATGCCGTGGCGCACGTGTTCGCCGAGGTTGGCGCGGGGCAGCACCACGGGACGGCCGAGGGCGAAGAACTCCGGCAGCTTCGAGGGGAAGCGGTAGTGGTTGAATTCGTCGGGCAGGCCGGGCTGGACGAAGATGTCGGCCAGGGCCATGAGTGCGGGCAGGTGGCGATGCCGCAGGATCTGGCCGAGGGCGATGACGTGCGGTTCCGCCCGGGCGGCGAAGGGCCCGAGGAAATCCACCTGGTCGAGGCCCGTGCGCAGCAGCGTGGTGGGCTGGCCCGATTCGTTGAGGCGCGCGACGGCGGCGTAGAGTTCGCGCATCTCCGCCGCGTTGGCGGCATGGACATTGCCGTGGTAGAAAAGCACGGTCCCGCCGGCCACCCGGTCGAGCAGGCCCCGGAATTCGGCCGGCAGCGGCAGCGGTCCGAAGCAGCGCGCGTCCGCGGCGGGCCACAGGGTGCGGCAGGGTTTTCCCTTGGGCACGAATTCGCGCAGCCGGTCGACGATCACCGTGACCCCGTCGGCGGCGGCGAGAAAATCCGCGGCGCGGCGCGGATGGGACAGGTCGGCTGAAACCGCGTCGTCCAATACCTTCTCCGTCATGTCCGCCAGCCTTGCCGTGGAGCAGCCCAGCGCCTGGGCCAGCAGGTGGTTTTCGTTGTCCTCCAGGTGGACGACGAGCCGGGCTTCCCCATGGCGGGCGCGCAGGGCCAGGGCCAGTTGCCGCACATTCTCCCGCGGCGTCCAGGCATGGATGATATCCGGGGCCTGTCCGTCCGCAAAGGCGCCGTCTGCCCGGACCGCGGCATGGGTGAGGCCGCGGAACCGCGGCCGGTCGTGGTGGGAGATGGTCCCGGGATCGTGCGGCACCGCGACCGCGCAGTCATGGCCGGCGGCGCACAGCTCGTTCGCCAGCGCGGCGACATGCAGCGCGTTGTTGGCGGCAAAACTGCCGGGCAGCACGAAAAGCACGCGTTGGGGACGGTCGGCGCGGTCGGGGGGCGGCAAGTCCGGCGGGCGCAGCCGCGGCAGCCGCAGCGGCGCCCCGCTGAAGCGGAAGCCGGCCCGATGGTTCTCGTCCGACAGGATCGCGACCTGCAGCGGGGTGCGGGCGACGACCGCGCGGCCGTCGGCGAGGCGCGCGCGGACGCGCAGGAGCCCGGCCCCGGCGCCGAGGATGGTGCGGCTTTGGAAGCCGCTGCGGGCGGCATCGGGCGCCGCGGGGAACCGACGCGGCACGTCCTCACGGGCGCGCCCGGCGTCGCAGGGGATTTCGCAGTGTCCGTAGCGGATGCTCAGGCCGGTGATGGCCGCCGCCGGATGCAGGGCCCAGCCGGAGACATGCTGCCGGGTTGTGGCGGGGCGGTGCGGATCCGGGGATTCGATTTCGACGGCCAGGCCGGACGCACCGGCCCTGATCGTGTGGCTGCGGAAGGCGTGCCAGCTGCCGTCGGACGCCTGGGCCTCGAATCGCGCGGCATGCACCCCCGGCGGCAGGTGCCCCCGGATGGAGAAACCGCAGTTGCGGGCCCCGGCCGGGGCGCCCGGTGGGAGCGCGAGATCCGGGCGCGGCTGGCCGATGGTTCCGTCGATCGTCCCCGCCGCGGTCACCATCCGGATGGCCCGGGGCGCGATGCCATCGCACAGACACCAGCCGGACAGGTTGACCTCTCCGTTCGCGGCCTGCAGCGGGCGCGGCGATTCGATTTCACCGGTGGCGGGCGGGCGGGTCATGTCCGTGGACCGCGCAACCCGCGCTCGATGGACCGCAGCCACGCGGTCCAGCGCCAGCTGCGGGAGGCCTTCATGGCGCGCTGCTCGGCGTCGAGCTGCGCGATGCGCTCGCCTCGCGCGGCGGCCTCCGCTTGGGCGGCGCGCAGGGCGGCAGCGGAGCGGAGCAATTCATCCTGGGCGTGGCCGAGCTGGATCAGGAGTCCTTCCTGCACCTTTTCGTGCCCGGCGTTCCGGGCCTCGGCGGACTGCAGGGCGCGCTCGGTCCGGGCCAGTTGGTCGCGGGTGGCGTTGAGCGCCTCGTTGGTCACATGCTGCATGTGGCGCATGTGCTCGAACTGCGCCTGCAGGTCGGCGCGGACCCTTTCGAGGTGCGCGGCCTCGTCGATTTTCCGGTCCGCCAGCTCCTGCGCCGCGCCGAGCAATTTTTCCAGCTCCGCCGCGCGCGGCGCCAGCTCGTCGCGCTCGTCCTCCAGCTCCATGATGCGCACCTGCGCGAGGATCATCTGCTGGCGCAGCTTCTGCACCAGGTCGGCCGGCTCCGCGGGGTCGGGCGTCATGTTGTCCTCCGGTAAATCCGGGCGGGGAGACAATGTGAAGTCATTTCCGGGATGAACCCCGCCGGTCAAGTGGCCGCGGCATTGGTCCGGCGGTTCTGCTGCAGGAATTCCCGCACCCGCGCGGCGATGCGGGACCAGTCAAAATGCTCGCGGGCGAAGCGCACCGCGTTCGCGGCCAGCATCTCCCGTCGTGCGGCGTCGCCCTGGAGCGCGGCGATCTGCGACGCCACTTCGAAGGCATCGCCCCGCCGCAGCACGACGGCGTCCCGGCCGTCGTGCACGAAGCGCCCGAGATTGGTGGCGGGCAGCAGGACCGGGCGGCCGGTGATGAAGAACTCGGGCAATTTGGAAGGGAAGCGATAGTCGTTGAAGTCGCCCGCCCGGCCGGGCTGGACGAGGAAGTCCGCCGCGGCCAGCGCATCGGCCACCTCCGCCTGGCCCGAAAGCTTGCCGAGGGAGAGGAAATGGCGGCCCGCCTCGTGCATCGTGTGATCGAGGACCGGCACATAGTCCTCGCCGGTGCGCAGCAACAGCGCCTTGCTGCCTCGCCGGTTCAGCAGGCAGACGGCGAGATAAAGGCTGCGCACCTCCTCCACGTTCATGGCATGGACGTTGCCCGGATAGGTCAGGACGGTGACGTCATTGCCGATCCCCAGCGCGCGACGCCGGGGAAGATCGGGTTCCCGCGGCCTGAAGAATGCCGGGTTGTATCCGGGCCAGAAAACGAGGCGGGGCAAGGTGGGTGGCGCCAGTTCCGCCAACCGGTCGATCAGGACGGTGATGCCGGAGGCCGCGGCGATGAAACCGGGGAAGTGGAGCGGGTGGGTCAGGCGTTCGTCCACCGCCAGGCGCCGGCCGATCTCATCCGGCGGCAGTGCGGCGAGGGTGGCCACATCCAGGCCCAGGTGGGTGGCGGCGAGGAGGAGTTCGTTGTCCTCCAGATGCACGAAATAGTCCACGGCCAGGCGGGCGCGCAGCCGGGCCGTGAATTTTCGCACGACTTCGCGCGGGGTCCAGGCCAGCAGCACCGTTTCCCGGGCCGCGGGTTTTTCCTCTTCCAGCCAGGACTCCAATGCGGGGAAGGCCCGGGGCTTGAACAGCACCGGGCCGTGCAGCCGGGCGGTTTCCGGGTGGGAGGGGACGAAGACGGTGACGTCAACTCCCCGGCTGGCCAGAGCGTTGGCCAGGCAGGCCGCCTGCCCGCCGCTGTTGCTGTCAAAATGATGGTAGCAGGCGATGACTACGTGCATGGCGTGCGCACCGCGTAATCGGGACGGTTGCGGGTGAAGTTGCGGTTGTAGTAGGGATCGCCGCGGCGGACCAGCCCTCCCCAGCGGTCGAGAAAGAGCGCGCGGTCCACGAAGTCGTAGCCGGAGCCGCGCGAGACGCTCTCGTGGTGCGCCAACCGGGCGCCGGGGACGAAGACACTGCGCAGGCCCGCCTCGCCGAGACGCAGGCAGAAGTCGGCATCCTGATAGATGCGGGCGTAGCCGGTCTCCAGTCCGCCCAGTTGTTGGAAATGCCGGCGGCGCACCATCAGGCAGGCGGCGGTCAGCGCCGACACCTCCCGGGCGCAGGCGAGCGACCCGGCGTAGCCGTCGGTGTCGGGATCGGCGCCGCGCAGGACATGGTCGCAGGTCCCGCGCAAGCCCAGCGCGACGCCGGCGTGCTGCACGGTGCCGTCGGGATACACCAGCAGCGGCCCGACCGCGCCGACGTCGGGAAGATCGAGGTGGGTGAGCAGGATCTCGATCCAGCCGGGGGTCAGAACCTCGGTGTCGTTGTTGAGCAGCACCAGCACCTCGCCGCGCGCCCGCCCGGCCCCCAGGTTGATCGCGGCGGAGAAATTGAAAGGACCCGGGTTGGGGACCAGCTGCACCGGATGGCGCGCCAGCGTCTCCCGCGCCGCCGGGTCGGTCGTGCCGTTGTCCACCACGATGACCTCCAGGTTCCGGTGCGTGGTGCGGGCAAAAAGGCTGTCCAGGCATCGGGCGATGTGCTCGGGCGCATCCTTGGTCGGGATGATGACGGACACGAGCCGCGCATCGGCGGCTGCGGCCGGCAGCAGGCATACCCGGTGCGGCCACACCGGATGGCTGCTCGCGCGCGCGGCGATCCCCCGCCGCGCGAGGTGGCCCTGGACGGCGGCGCATTGGAGTTCATCGACCGGACCTTTCGCGTGGGAGGAAAGTGCGATGCTGCCCGGCAGGGTCCGCCAGTGGTAGAGGATCTCCGGCACATGCACGATGCGGCTGGTGGCCTCGCTCAACCGGAGCATGAGCTCGAAATCCTGCACCCGGTCGAAGGCCGGGTCGCATCCCCCGGTCTTGCGCAGCAGTTCGGTGCGGACGACAAGCAGGTGCCCCACATACATGACCCCGAGGAAATAGATCGGCGACCAGGCGGGCTTGTGAAAGGGTTGGAAGCGGCGGTTCGACTCGTCGATCTTGTCCTGGTCGCTGTAGACCACGTCGACCGTCGGATCCGTCAGGAGGACGAGGGCGACCTCCGCCAGGGCGTCCGGCGTGAGGGCGTCGTCGTGGTCGAGCAGGGCGGCATGCGAGCCTCTCGCCGCTTGGATGCCGGCGTTGGTCGCACGGCTGATGCCCTGGTTCCCGGGCAGGGACACCAACCTGATCCGCTCGTCCGACGCGGTGAGCCGCGCCAGCCGGGCCGGCAGGTCCGCGGCGGTGGACCCGTCGTCCACGAGCAACAGTTCCCAACGGGGGTAGCTTTGAGTGACGACGGAAGCCACGCAGTGCTCCAGATACGGCTCCGGGGTGTTGTGAACCGGTATGATCACCGAGATGAGCGGCCAGGCCTCGGTGGGATGACGCTGCAGCCGGCTGGAGGCGGCTGGTGTGCGCATGGCCGGTGGATCCCAGTCGACCGCAGGCGGGACGGTGGGCTGCACCCGCTGCCGCCCATTCGGCAGCAACTCCCCGGTGCGGCTGAACGTCACGGTGACCGTGGCCTCCTGTTCTCCGAGGAACGGGCGCGGATTGAGATAGAAGGCCTTCCGCCCGTCCCCCAGACCTGCGGCGCGCAGGTCGCTTCGGAACGCCGCCGCATCCACCGTCGCGACCTTCCTGCCCTCGATGCAGATATCCACCCGGACCGTGTCCTGGGGCCGTTGCGGGTCGTGCGCCCAGCCGATGATCGCGTCAGCGGTGACCTGCTCGACATTGCCTTGGAGTGCGGGGGAGGGCGAACCCGGCCAGGGTTCGCTCGGCGGCGATTCTGCGGGATACACCTCCAAGGCGGCCACGACTTCCAGCGCAACCGTCCGCACCGGGCGCATGGGCGGAAGAAGCAGTTGGGGATCGTTGCCCCCCGCCGACAGGGCCAGGGCAGTCCGGCCCGGCGTGGCGGGCAGGATCTTTGCATCGCCCCCGGGCAGCAGGGCGGCCAAAGTTTCCGGATCCTCGGCTCGGAAGACGATGACGCCCGCCGGGATTTCCCGCACTTGGATGCGGTGGACGAGGGCCCGTCCCGGGATGTCCAGCGGATCGAGCCGCAGTTGCGAGACCGGCGCCGGAGGGATCAGGAAAGTCAGTTCATGAAATCCCGGTGCCACCGTCTGGACCTGCGAGGAGGCTTCGCTCCACCCCGCGGGCGTCTCCCAGAAAAGCTGCACGCCGACGCGCCCGGCGTCGCGGGCAAAGGACGGCCAGTCACCGGGCAGGGCCGGACGCCCGCCGGTCTGGGAGAGGGCCGATTTGATCACGGCGCACCAGCGCAGGGCGTCGAGATGCAGGCGCCGCTGGCTGTGGATGCGGCTTTCGAGCACCAGCTGGCGCAGGGCCAGGAAGACGGTCCATGCCGGCCGGTTGGCAATGCGCGTGTTGACGAACGCCGCCACGACCGGCGGCAACTCCTCCCAATGGCTGAAACGCACCCAGTCTTCCCCGTGGAAATGGGTGAGACAGGCGTGTTCGTAATCGATGATCCGCACTTCTCCCTCCGGCGTGCACAGGATGTTGCGGGAGATGAAGTCGGCGTTGGAAATCCTGCACGAGGGCGGGGCGCGGAGCAGTTCCTGTTGCAGGAACGGCCCCAGGATCTCCTGCAGCACCGTGAGGTCCGAGGGCTCCCAGAGCGGGAGGCCGGCGAGGTCGCGCAGGAAGGCGTCGAGTTCGGCCCGGGCCGCGTCAGGTGTGGACGGCAGGAGGCCCGCCGCCAACCGGGCATCAAGCTTGGCCAGGGTGTCGGCCGCGCGCGCCGCATCGTGGGCAAACACCTCGAGCAGGGGCCGGCCGGGGAAATATTCCTGCAATAGGAGATCGTGGTCCTGCACGCGGGCGAACCCCAAAGTGCGGACGGCCAGATCGGGATAGGCCTCGGCGAAGCTCCGGGCCCCGGTTTCGAGGGCGGCAAGGTTGGAGCCGAGCGTGAGGAAACCGCGGGGGTGCGGGCCGTGCACGACGAAGGATTGGCGGGCGCGGGGATTGCGCCGCTGGTTGGGGACCGGTTCCAGCCGCTGGAACCCGGCCGGGACCAGCCCGGAGGTCCGGAAAATGGCCTCGACCTCGGCCGGCGGCAAGGGTGGCGGTTCGCGGGCTGTCATCGCGCGACAACGAAAAAACTGGGCACGAAGGGATGGGCTGCGCCGGCCGCGCCCAACGCCCGGTAGCGGAGCGCAAGGCTGCGCAGCAGCCCCGGGTCCAGCGCGCTGCCATCATGACCGTTGTGGTCGGCGGGCGGGGCTTCCTGCGCCAGCCAGGCGTCGAGTCCCGCGCCCCCGTCGTGCAGCGGCACGATCTTCTCCGGCAGCTTGTAGTCGGGGAAGGCGGCGAAAAAACCGACGTCGTCGAATCCGCTCTCCTCCAGCATCAGGGCCAGTTCGGCCTGGGAATAGGTGAAGCAGGCCAGGTCGCCCTGCGTGCGTTCTTTCCAGCGGGCCCGGGCCCGGGGTGCCGGCAGCACCGAGATGTGCGGCACGCCGGTGTGGTCATCCGGGGCGCCCAGCAGGTATTTCAGGCCGAGCCGGTTCTCGATGCCCAGCACGAGGCAACCGCCGGGCGCGAGTTCGGCGCGCACCTTGCGGAGGAAGGCGCGCTGCCGCTCCTGCGGATCGGCGAGGGTCTGGAAGGCACCGACCCATTCGAGCACACCGATGGCGCAGATCGTGTTGAAGCGCGTCTCGAAACGGACCTCGAAATAATCCGCGCCGATGCAGGCGAGGCGGCCGGCGACGCCGTCCTGCCGGGCCGCGGCGCGGATGAAGGCCAGGCGTTCGGCCACGGGCTCGAGCGCGACGACGGTGCGCCGGGCGGCCAGCTCCCGGCAGACCTGCCCCCAGCCGGCGCCGATGTCGAGGGTCAGTCCGGGGTCGGCCGGCAGCACCTGGTCGAAGAAGGCGGTGCGGGCCGGCTCGGTGATGATGCGATGCAGCCAGGGCCGGGCGGTGGCGTAGCGGGCGCGCACGGCCTCGCGCCAGGGCCGGCCGGCCTCGATCTCGCCGATCAAGCCCAGCAGATCGGCGGTGGCGGTGTCGCGGAACCCCTGCTCACGGGGCAGGCTGAACACCTCGCCGGGTGCCAGGTTCAGGCAGCGGTCGAGATGGGTGAATCGGATCATGTCGGCTGTCCGGCGATCGCGGGGGCGCCCACCGTGATGGTGGTCGGACAATGGGCGAGGCCGAAGGAGCGGTCGCAGGGCAGCACGTCGAAGCGCACGACGTCGTAACGGCGGTGGATGACCTCGACCTCCCCCTTGTTGTGCAGCCGCACCCAGCCGAGCGAGATGAAATAGACCCCGGGTTGCACGTTGAGCCGCACCTCGAAGCGGACCTCGGTGCGGCCGCCGGCCGGAACCGCCGGACAGGCCTGGTTCTGGAAGTAGGTGTTGGTGCCGAAGATCTCCTGCCCGCGGACATCCTTGATGGTGAGGGCGTAGATGGGATCCTCCACCGGCCGGGTTGCCTCGCAGGTCAGGTGCACGCAGAGCAGGCTGCCCGTGAGGAAGGCGAGCCGGGGTTGCCGCTCGGCATCCATGACCGTCACCGTCTGGATCCGGCCGGTTTCCCCGCCGTAGGCATATTCCTTGTCCGAGATCTGCTGGTGTGCGCGTTCCTCGCTGAGCAGGCGCTCCGCGACCGGGGCGAGGGAGGAAGGCACAAGGGAGGAGGGTGAGGGGAGGGGGGGCTTTTCTTTGGCTCCGTCCTCCTTGCTCCCTGCTCCTTTCTCTTGTCTCCCTTCTCCCGACCCCCCTCCACCCTTCTCCTGCCGCTCCTTCAGCGCGGCGAGGTCGCCGCGGATGGCCTCCAGTCCGTGCGGGCTCGTGATCAACTTGGTATAGAGGTTGGTCACGTCGTTGGGCGCGCCCTGCAGGATCATCTCGCCGCGCTCCAGCAGCACGGCCGTGCGGCACATGCGTTTGACGGCGTTGGTGTCGTGCGAGACGAAGAGCACGGTCCGGCCCTCGGCGATCAGCTGGTCCAGCGTGGCGTGGCACTTGAACTGGAAGCGCGCGTCGCCCACGGCCAGGGCCTCGTCGATGATGAGGATGTCGGCGTCCACGTGCACGCAGACGGCGAATGCGAGGCGCACGGTCATGCCGCTGGAATAGGTGCGCACCGGCCGGTCGATGAACTCCTCGATTCCCGAGTAGGCCACGATGGCGTCGAACTTGGCCGCGATCTCCTGCCGGCCCAGGCCGAGGATGGCGGCGTTCAGGTGGATGTTTTCACGTCCCGTGAAGTCGGGGTTGAATCCGCTCCCCAGCTCCAGCAGGGCGGCGACGCGGCCGTTCACCCGGATCTCCCCGCTGCTCGGCTGCAGGGTGCCGGCGATCATCTGCAGCAGCGTGCTCTTGCCGGCCCCGTTGCG
>Ga0073934_10003426_pt1 | contig 29248 bp, 30 predicted proteins | sample LarsenN4metaG_FD_76834 | JGI IMG/M metagenome (GOLD analysis project Ga0073934, IMG submission 76834) | Hot spring sediment bacterial and archeal communities from British Columbia, Canada, to study Microbial Dark Matter (Phase II) - Larsen... ... | reverse complement strand
TGGTCGCGTGCGGCATCACCGGCGCGAACCCCGCGGCCACGCGCTCGCGGTTGATCAGATGCAGCGTCGTGAGCTCGAGGTCCCAGCTGATGACCGCCGCCGGCACGCGGTACGGAAGGCGCAGGACCGCAGTCGCCGGCGCGCCCGCGACGATGGGGTCGGGTGTGGACGGCGCACCATCCTGCGATGCCGCAAGGATCGCGATGAGGAGGAGTCCCCCCAGTGACAACCGCCGCACGGCCCTGCCTCCCAGACCTCCAGGTCTGCGTCCGGTTCGGCCGTGGCCGCCGCGGACGCTCCACTGGCGGCCATACCCGATTGGAGGAACGGCGTAGACCTGCACGGAGGACGGCAGGACGGGAGTTGGCCGAAGGGGGAGGTTTGGCCCGCGGCTGGAAATCCCCCGGGCAGATCAGGTATCCTGCTGAGAGACTGAGATGACCGCCTCGCATCCGCTCGCCCTGACCCTGCTTGTGGCCCTCACCGTGCCCGCGCTGGTTGTCGGCGGGGCTCCCGCGCCGGCGTTGCAGGAGTTTCCTATCCCGTCAGGGTCGGGCCCGCACGACGTGGCGCCGGCGCGGGACGGCGGCGTATGGTACACTGCCCAGCGCTCGGGCGAGCTCGGGCACTTCGATCCGCGCACGGGGCGGACGCGGCACATCACGCTCGGCGAAGGATCGGCCCCCCACGGCGTCATCATCGCCCCCGACGGTGCGGCGTGGATCACGGACGGGGGGCTGAACGCGGTCCTGCGCGTGGACCCGGCGACGTCCGGCGTGCGGACTTTTCCGCTTCCCGCGAACCGTCCCCGCGCGAACCTGAACACCGCCGTCTTCGACCGGCGCGGCATCCTCTGGTTCACGGGGCAGAACGGGATCTACGGGCGGCTGGATCCATCCTTCGGTCGGATGGAGGTCTTCGACGCCCCGCGGGGTCGCGGTCCGTACGGCATCACCGCAACCCCGACTGGCGACGTCTATTACGCGTCGCTGGCCGGGAACCACATCGCGCGGGTCGACCCCACCACCGGCGCGGCGACGGTCATCGAGCCGCCCACCGCGGGGCAGGGGGCGCGGCGTGTCTGGTCGGACACCAGGGGCCGCATCTGGGTCAGCGAGTGGAGTGCCGGCCAGCTCGGGCTCTACGATCCCGAGAGCCGCCGCTGGCGCGAATGGAAGCTCCCTGGATCTAATCCCTCCGCGTACGCCGTCTTCGTCGACGACCGGGACATTGTGTGGCTGAGCAACTTCGGCGGAAACGCCATGGTCCGATTTGACCCCGCCACGGAGCGGTTCGAAGTGTTCAACATTCCCAGCCGGCCCGGGAACGTCCGTCAGATCCATGGCCGGCCCGGCGAGGTGTGGGGCGGGCTCTCCGCCGTGGATCGACTGCTGCTCATCCGCACGCGCTGATCCCCTCGCGGCCCACAGAGTTTCTGCCGTGCGAAGCAGGGCTTGACCTCCCGGCCCGCTGAATCTCTCTAGACAGTGGCTACCTCCGACGCGGCCCCCGCTCCCCCGGCGGTCGAGCAACTCCTCCGCGACATCGAGCCAGAGTACAACTACCGCAAGCTCACCGGGATCTTCGCGGCGGCCGTGTCGATCATCGCCGGAGGGATGTCGATCTTCCACCTCTACACCGCCCGGTTCGGGACGTTCGAAGCCCTCCGGCAACGGTCCGCCCACGTCGCCTTCGTGGTGGCGCTTATCTTCCTGTTGTACCCGGCGCGCCGGCGCAGCGCCGGTCAGACGCGGTTCGGGTTCGTCGACGTCATCATTGCCTCCGGCGCCACCGCCGTGATGCTGTACCTGTTCGTGAACTCGCAGGCGCTGGCCATGCGGTCCGGGCGGCTGACAACGCCGGACCTCGTCGTCGGCGTCCTGGGGATGATCATCATTCTCGAAGCCGGCCGGCGCGTGATCGCGGGGATCCCGTACATTGCGGCGGTCATGCTCATCTATCCCTTCATCGCGCCCTACCTGCCCGGGTCGCTCGGCGCTCCGCCGGTCACGATCCAGCGCGTCGTGGATCACATGTTCTTCACGACGGAGGGGATCTTCGGCATCCCCATCGGCGTGTCGGCGACCTTCGTCTTTCTCTTCGTGCTGCTGGGCGCGTTCCTCGAGCGGACGGGGCTGGGGCAGCTCTTTGTGGACATCGCCATGGCCCTGGCGGGCTGGATGACCGGCGGGCCGGCGAAGGTGTCGGTGCTGAGCAGCGCGTTCATCGGCACCGTCTCCGGCTCCTCGGTCGCCAACGTCGTCACCGACGGCGTGTTTAATATCCCCCTGATGAAGAAGATCGGCTACAGCGCGAAGTTTGCGGCCGGCGTCGAGGCCGCGACCTCGGTCGGCGGGCAGCTCATGCCCCCGGTCATGGGTGCCGCGGCGTTCGTCATGGCCGAGTTCCTCGGGGTGCCGTACCTGACGGTGGTGAAGGCCGCGGCGGTTCCGGCCATCCTGTATTTCCTTGCCGTCGGCGTCATGATCCACTTCGAGGCGAAGCGCCTCGGGCTGCGTGGGCTCACCCGGGCGGAGCTGCCGTCCGCCCGCGGCATCTTGTTCGCCCGCTGGTATCTGGTCGCGCCGTTGGTCTTCGTCGTGGGGTTCCTCCTCGAAGGCTATACGCCCATGACCGCGGCCTTCTGGGGAATCGTGACCTCAGCGGGCGTGCACGTCATCACCGTGATCCTTGAAGGGTTTCGCGGCCGCCAGCCACTGCACCGCATGGCCGCGCGGTGGATCCTCGACATGTGGGGGACGCTCGTCTACGGCGCGCGCAACGCCATCGCCGTCGCCACCGCCTGCGCCGTCGTCGGCATCATCATCGGCGTCGTCACGCTGACCGGGATCGGGCTGAAGTTCGTCAGCCTCACCGTCGCGCTGGGCCAGCACAGCATCTTCCTCACGCTCATCCTCGTCGCGCTGGCCTGCATCGTCATCGGCTCCGGGATCCCCACGACGGCGACGTACATCATCCTGGCGGCGATTGCCGCCCCCGCGCTGGCCCAGCTCGGGGTGCCGCTGATCGCCGGGCATCTGTTCATCCTCTACTTTGGGATGATCGCCGATCTGACGCCGCCGGAAGCGCTGGCCGCCTACGCCGCCGCCGGCATTGCCCGGACGGATCCGTTTCCGGCTGCGCTCGTGGCGACGCGGCTGGCGCTGGGCGGGATCCTCGTGCCCTTTGCCTTCGTGTACTCGCCGGCGCTCCTCCTGGTGGACGTCACCGTCACTGAGGCGCTTATGGCGTCCACCACCGCCGTGATCGGTATCTTCGCCCTGGGCGGCGGCGCGTCCGGGTACTTCCTCGGGGTGGCCACGCCCATCGAGCGCGTGATGCTCCTGGGGGCGGCGGTCGCGCTCATCTTCCACAGTCTTCTTTGGGACGTGGTGGGGTTCGGGCTCATCGGCATCACGCTCGTGCTGCAGCGGTACCGCATGGTACGACTCGGCAGTCAGGTCGCAGAGGGGGTGCGTACGAGATGATCCACCGGAAGGTCCTGAGGACGGTGACGCTCCTTGCGGTCGTCGCCGGACTCTTCCTGCCCGTCCAGGCGCAGGCGCAGCAGCTCATGGCGCTGGTGACCGGCGGGACGGCAGGCGTGTACTTCCCACTGGGCGGGGCGATGGCGGAGATCTGGAACAGCAAGGTCCCCGGGGTCCGCGTCTCCTCGCAGTCCAGCGGCGCGTCGGTCGCCAACGTCCAGTTCCTGGCGCGCGGCGAGGCGCATCTGGCCCTGATCCAGAATGACATCGCCTTCTACGCCTTCAACGGGAAGGAGATGTTCTACAATATCGCGCAGAGCCGGGGCGAGCCCGTGGCCACCATCCGGGGCGTGGCCATGCTCTACCCCGAGACCATCCAGATCGTCACCCTGCGGTCCAAGGGCATCAACCGCGTGGAAGACCTGCGCGGGAAGCGCGTCGTCGTCGGCGCGCCGGGCAGCGGGACTGAGGCGAACGCGCGACAGATCCTGCTGGTGCACGGCATCTTCTACAGCCAGATCCGGCCGGACTATCTGTCCTTCGCCGCCGGCATCGACCAGCTGCGCGACGGTCACGTCGATGCGGTGTTCATCACCGCCGGGTACCCCACAGCGGCCGTGACCGACATCGCCGCCTCGCGCGACGTCATGCTCGTCCCGATCTCCTCGGAGAAGATCACGGAGCTACGGGAGCGCTACCCATTCTATACTCGGCAGGTGGTCCCCGCGGGTGCGTACCGCGGGATCACGGCGCCGGTGCAGACCGCGACCGTCATGGCCATGCTGGTGGCCAGGGCCGACATCAATGCCGATCTTATGTACAACATGACCAAGGCGTTGTGGGAGAACCTGGACCGGATGCGCGCCGCCCATGCCCGGGGGCGCGACTTCGATTTGATGAAGGCCAGGGATGGGATGCCCATCCCGCTGCATCCCGGGGCCGAGCGGTACTATCGCGAGAAGGGCGTGCGCTAGGGGGCCGCTCGCTGAGGCCAGCCGCCCGGCGCGCCGTCGTGGGAGCGATCGCGACCGTCCTGCTCGTGGGGACGGTCGCGGTCGTCCGGCCTGTCCCGGCATTGCTGGTGAGTTCCGGCACCGGAGGCCCGCAAGGCGTGCTTTGGGCACGGCCGCTTCGCGGCCCGGTGGAGGTGCGGCTCCAGTACGTGCATTCCGTGGAACGCACCCCCATCCTGGAGGTGTACGTCGCGGAGCCGGGTTCCCTCCGGTTCACCCGCATGGAGTTCGTCTCGCAGGGCGCGGGCCTGCCGAGCTCAGGGTACGTGCGTGAAGGGGGGCGCTTCGTCTTGCGCGACGAGCGGGTCCTCTCCACCCTACCCGTCCGGGTGAGCCGCCTGACGATGCCCCGAGTGGTCATCGGCGGCCGGGAGGAACTCGATCTGGTCGCCCTGGTGGGGGACGGGGGCACGGTCACGGTGAGCAGCGGCCATCGGTCCCGGGCGGCGTTGTGGCTCCGGCGGCTGCCGGCCGGCAGATGAGTGCTCGGCCTGCCGCTCTTGGAGACGCGCTCGGTCCGGACCGAGCCTGACCGGCCCGGCGTGGTCATTGACAGGCGCCGGGGCTGGTGCGGTGCTCATCTCCCGCGGGCGCCCACGACAACGAGGATGATTCCGCCCGCGAGCAGCGCGCCGCCGGCGACCGGAGGGATCGGGAACACCCTTCGCTCCTCCCTGGTGACCTCGAGAGGCCCCACGTCCACAACTTCCTCCCGTGTCGTGTAGGAGAACCCTCCGTACGCCAGCGCGACGGCACCGACGACGATGAGGAAGACACCGATGATCAGGGTTGTCCGCATGGTCTCCGTCCTCCCGGCCCGAGCGGGTTTTTCCCATGATGCGCCCGCCTGATCAGATCATCGGCAGGTCGCGGGGACGGGGGCCAAGGGGGAAGGCGTCCTCGAGACGCCGCAGATCCTCCGGCTCGAGCCGCACGGCGCCGGCCGCGGCGTTCTCTTTGACGTGAGCGATCTGCGATGCCTTGGGGATCGCAAAGACCGACGCGCGGCGGGTGAGGAACGCCAGGGCGACCTGTCTGGGCGTGGCATCTCGCGCGGCAGCGATCTCCGCCAGCACGCGACCCCCCTCGCTGCGCGGGGAGGGGAAGTCTCCGGACCCGAACGGGCTGTAGGCGACGACCGCCACGTCGTGCGTCTCGCACCAGGGGAGCACCGCATGCTCAATGGCGCGTTCCTTCAAGTGGTAGACGACCTGGTTGCAGGCGATACGGTCCGGGCCGGCGATCCGGAGGGCTTCCTCGAGGTCCTCCACATCGAAGTTGCTCACGCCCCAGAAGCGGGTCTTGCCGGTCCGCACGAGCTGCTCGAAGGCGCGGATCGTGTCCTCGAGCCGATGGCGGCCGGGCCAGTGCAACAGGTACACGTCGACATGGTCCGTCCCGAGCCTGCGCAGGCTGGCGTCGCACGCCGTCAGGACGCCCTGGGAGCTCGCGTTGTGCGGGAGGACCTTCGTGACGAGGACGACCTCGTCGCGCCGGCCCGCGATCGCCTCCCCGACCAGCTCTTCCACGCGCCCCGCCCCATACATCTCCGCGGTGTCGATGTGCGTCATCCCGGCGTCGATTCCGGCCCGCAGCGCGGCGACCGCCCGCGTCCGCCCGTCCCGCTCCATGTACCAGGTTCCCTGGCCGATGACGGGCACGCTGAGCCCCGTCCACCCGAATGCGCGAGCGATCATACTGCCTACCTTCGAAGCGTCCGGCATGGATCCCGTCCCGACGACGCCGTTCGGGCTCGCAATGCGGCGCGTTGGGATGAACCGGAGGCGCGCCGGCGAACGTAGAGGTAGGGAACCGGATGACGCTTCACTGGAGGGATGAGGATGCGCGCTCGGATGGTGGTGGCGGCGGTGGTCGCGGCGGCGGTGCTGGGAGCTTCGGGCATTGTGTGGGCCCAGGACGTCGGCTCCATCGTGAAGACGCTCGGTGTGGGCGTTGCGGTGAAGATGTTCGCGCCGCAGTTGAACACGTTCATCAACAACCTGCTGCAGGCCAGAGATGTCCAGACCAACCAGACCACGAAGGTCGTCCCCATCCTGAGCCTGTCCATCGGGATCGGGGCCCCCGGCCGCGCCACTATCGGCGCCGCGCAGGTGGCCGGCTCGCGGGCGGCCGTGGCGAAGGTCCAGGCCGTGGCCTCTCTGGACGGCAACTTCAGCAACGTCTTCCAGGTGAAGGCGCTGGTGCCCGTCGACAGCCTCGAACCGTGGAAGCGCCTGCGCCGCGTGCCGGGCGTGGGGGTGTCGGCGATCATCGATCTCCGGATCTGAGGAGTCTCTTCACGGCCGGCCGGGGATCTGGCCCCGTCCGGCCCCGTCTGCTATTATCGAATTAAGGACAGTCTGTCCGCAAGGCGGACATCGCCTCACCCTGCCCCGCAGGGAGGCTGCGGTCCCGGAGCAGCCTATGGATTCGGCAATCCCGCACCCCCGAGCGCGCCCCCGGGCCCGGCCTGCCGCCGGGGCGGACGGCGTGCAGTCGGTCGAGCGCGCCATCGCGCTGCTCAACATCCTCGGCCGCGCCGGCCGTCCGCTCACCGCCGGCGAGCTCAGCGTGGCGTCCTCCCTGCCGCGGCCGACCGTGTACCGCCTGCTGCAGACGCTCGACGGGCACGGCATGGTGACCGCCGCCGACCATCGGTTCGTCATCGGCCCCCGGGTGCTCTGGCTCGCGGGCCAGCGGCTCGAACAGATCGAGCTGCGCACCGCCGGGCGCCCGATCCTCCTCGACCTCCGCGACTGCACGGGCGAGACCGCGCACCTCGGGGTCCTGGAACAAGGGCAGGTCGTCTACATCGACAAGACCGAGGCGCCCGGGCCGATGCGGATGGCATCGGCCATCGGGAAGATCATGCCGGCGCACTCCACCGCGCTGGGAAAGGCGATGCTGGCCTATCTGCCGGCCCGCGAGGCGGGCGCGGTGCTCGACCTCTGGGGGATGCCGCGGCGCACGCCGCGCACCATCACGGACCGCCGGCGGTTCGTCTCGGAGCTGGCCACGATCCGCGCACGCGGCTATGCGGTCGACAACATCGAGAACGAGGAGGGCGTGCGATGTGTGGCTGCGCCCATCTTCGACCATCGGGGACGGGTGGCGGGAGCGGTAAGCCTGTCCGGCTCGTCGCGTACGGTCACCCTCGCCCGGGTGCGCCGCTCGCTGGGCCCGCTGGTCCGCCAGGCGGCCGGGCGGATCTCGCGGGCCGTGGGATGGCCGGGGACACTCCCGGCCAGGGAGGAGGAACACTAATGACGGGAGTCCCGCGGGAGCTCATCGAGGGATTCAGGCGTGTGGCCACGGCGTCGGTGGCCGACGCCGTGGACCGGGTGGTGAAGCAGCCGGGGTTCATGAGCCATGAGATCAAGCCGGTGCATCCGGTGAAGATCGCCGGGCCGGCGGTGACCGTGCTGGAACGCGTCGCACTGGACAGCCAGCCGCCTCATCATGCCCTCCAGGCCATCGACGAAGCGGCGCCCGGGGCCGTCATCGTCATCGGAATGGAAGATCCGGAGCATACCCGCGACGTCGCCCTGTGGGGCGGCCTGATGACCGCCGGGGCGGTCGCGCGCCGCCTGGGAGGCGCGGTCCTCGACGCGGGCGCCCGCGACGCCGCGGAGATCCGGCAGGCCAACTTCCCGGTGTTCTCGCGCTCGATCATCCCCAGCAGCACGGTGGGCCGCTACGTCACGGTAGGGCTGAATCTCCCGGTGAGCTGCGGCGGCGTGCGCGTTGCTCCGGACGACATCATCGTCGGCGACGCCGACGGCGTCGTCGTGGTCCCGCGCGCGGCGGCGGCGGACGTGCTGGCGGCGGCGCAGCAGATCGAGGAGACGGAACGCCGGATGACCGAGGCCATCGGCCGCCTCGGGTCCATCCGGAAGGCGGTGGAGGAGTTTGCGCGGATCTGATCGTCCGGAGATCATCGCGCTGGGCGAGCCCATGGCCGAGTTCGCCGCGGAGACGCCCGGCCGCCTCGGCACCGCGCTGTTATTCCGGCGCGGGTTCGGCGGCGACACGGCCAACTTCATCGTGGCCGCCGCGCGGATGGGCGGACGCTGCGGCTACGTGACCCGGGTGGGGGACGACGAGTTCGGCCGGGCCTTCCTGGCGTTGTGGGATCGGGAGGGTGTGGACCGCAGCCGGGTCGTCGTCGAGCGCGAGGGGAGGACGGCGGTCTACTTCATCGCCCGCCGCGAAGAAGGCGGGCACGACTTCACGTACTACCGGGCCCACTCGCCCGCGTCGCGGCTGCAGCCGGGGGATCTGGACCGTGGGTATCTCGCCGGCGCGCGCGTCCTGCACACCAGCGGGATCACGCAGGCGATCTCCGTATCGGCGCTGGCCGCCGTGGAGGCCGCGCTCGACATTGCGGCCGCGGCCGGCGTGGCCGTGAGCTATGACGTGAACGCCCGGCCGCGCCTGTGGTCCATCGACGCCGCCCGCGCGGCCGCGGAGCGCGCCTGTGGCCGCGCCCAGCTCGTCTTCCTCAGCGCGGAGGACGCGGCGCATCTGTACCCCGGGGCCGGGGGCGAGGAGGTGGCGCGCCGGATCCTGGACCGCGGTCCTCGCGCCGTCGTCCTGAAGCAGGGAGCCGCCGGGTGCACGCTCTTCCCCGCCGGCAGACCGCCGGTCCGGCTGCCCGGCTGGGCCGTGGACGCGGTCGACACCACCGGGGCCGGCGACGCCTTCGCCGGAGCGTTCGTCGCGGCGTGGCTCGCCGGATCCGGCTTCGAGGAGGCGGCGGCGCTGGCCAATGCCGCCGGCGCGTTGACCACGACCGGGCTGGGAGCCGTGACGCCGATCCCCGACCGGCAGGCCGTCGCCGCATTCATCCAGACACGTCAGACCGCTGTACACACCAGGAAGGAGTGAGGATCATGGGACGCAAGGTTGTCGGCATCGCCCTGGCGCTGCTGCTGCTGGCCGGCGGATCATCGTCGCTGGCGGCTCCGGCGCCCGTCAAGATACGGGTAGGGATCGTCGCCGCCATCGACCAGCTCGGCACGCCCGTGGCGCTGGACCGGGGGTTCTTCGAGAAGTGGGGGCTGGACGTGACCATCGCCAATCCCTTCCCGACCGGCGTCGATCTGCTCAACGCGCTGCAGGCCGGCGAGATCCAGATGGGTCAGGTCGGGGTGCCGCTGATCGGCGCGGTGCTGCGGGGGATGGATCTGGTCATCCTCGGCAACTACAGCGGGAGCAGCAGCAAGCTCGGCGGCGATGACACCATGGCCATCGTCAGCCGCCCGGGGACGAACATCAGGGCCATCGGCGATCTCCGCGGCAAGCGGATCGCGGTGTCGTTCGGCACCATCAGCCACCTCTACATCCTGGGCGTCCTCCAGCGCGCCCGGCTTGCCGTGAACGACGTCACCCTGGTCAACACGCCTCCCGGAGAGATGCCGGTGGCGCTGCGGGGCGGGGCCGTCGACGCCTTCGCCACCTGGGATCCGTGGCCGGTGATCGCGCTGCGGGAGATCGAGGGCACCTACGAGGTCGTCCGGGGCGGCGGGTTCATCGGCTTCATGGGCTTCATCGTCGCCACGCGGCAGTGGGCCCAGCAGAACCAGGAGACTGTGGAGAGGTTCCTGGCCGCGCGGGCCGAAGCCGACCAGTTCATGCGCGCGAACCCGGTGAAGACCGCCGAGATCGGCGTGCGCTGGCTGACCGGGATGCGGCCGGAAGTGGCCCTGCGGGGCGTGCGCAACAACCTGCCCACGCTGGACATCCGCATCTCCCACTTCAACTACCTGGCGCTGCACAACGGGATGACGACCTTGAACCGCCTGGGCTTTCTGCCCGGCGTGTTCGACGTGAACAAGGTCTTCTCGCCGGGGCCGATCCTCAACGTCATGCGGCGGTCGCCGAACCTGTTCAGCGACCTGCCGGCGATCCCGCGGTCCGCGATGGTCGGGCCGGGATACGTGTTCAAGGCACCGTAACGGGCAATGGCCACTGCCGGGGCCGCGGCGCGCGAGCGGGCGCCGCGGCCCGCCCGCGCGCTGGAGACGGCCGCCCAGGCGGCCGCGTGGTTCGTCGCCCCGTTCGCCGCCCTGGTCCTCGCGTGGATGGTCGTCCTCCAGGTCTTCGACGTCCCCCTGCGCGTGTTTCCGGGCCCCGGCCACGTGCTGGAGGCCTTCCGCCAGCAATCCGCCAGCGGCGCGCTGTGGACCCATGTCTGGCAGAGCCTGCGCCGGGTGCTGGTGGGCAGCACGCTGGCCATCCTGACCAGCGTGCCGCTGGGCGTGGCGATCAGCACGAACCGCGCGGTGGCGACCTTCTTCGCGCCCATCCTCCGGTTCTTCTCGGTGCTGGCCGGCATCGCGTGGATCCCCCTGGCCACGCTGTGGTTCGGCTACGGCTTCGGCGCCATCACGTTCATCATCTTCAACGCCGTCTTCTTCATCGTGGTCTACAACACCATGCTGGGGGTCAGCCGCATCCCCCTGGCGCTGCGCTACGCGGCGCGCTCGCTGGGCGCGGGCCCCGGGCAGATCCTCACGGAGGTGCTGCTCCCCGGCGCGCTGCCCAACATCGTCACGGGCATCCGGACCGGGATGGGCTTCGCCTGGCGGGGACTCATCGCCGCCGAGATCATCGCCACCAACGCCGGATTGGGGTACATGCTGTTCTTGGCCCGCGATTTCTACCGGACCGAGGTGATCGTCCTCGGCATGATCCTCATCGGCGCGATCTGGGTCGCGCTTGACCGGCTCATCCTCGCCCCCCTGGAGCGGCGCACGGTCGAGCGGTGGGGGCTGACGAGGCGCGTGGCGTGAGCACGGCCGCCGGCGTCCCCGTCGCGGAGATCCCGCTGTGGGGCCGCCTGGCCCGGCGCGTCGTCACCAGCTCCGCGTGGCGGACGCTGGGCCCGTTCATCCCCATCGTGGCGCTGTGGGCCGCAGTCGTCCGGTTGGAGATCTTCCCCAGGGCGTTCTTCCCCGGTCCCGTGGACGTGCTCCGGGCGTTCGGCGACCTGACGTACAAAGGGATCCTGCCCCAGTACCTGCAGGACAGCGTCGTGCGCCTGGCCGCCGGCGCCGCCGCAGGGGTGCTGGTGGGCGTGCCGTTCGGGCTGCTCATCGGCCTGCATGCCAAGAGCTACCGCTTCTTCTGGCCGCTGGTCATCTTCTTTCAGGCCATCGGCGACATCGCGTGGCTGCCCATCCTGCTCATCTGGTTCGGTTTCACGCTGCGCACCATGACCTTCGTCATCGTCTACACGGTCGTCTTCCCGGTGGTCTTCAACACGGCGCTGGGGGTGAGGACCATCCCGGTAGAGATGGTGCGGGCGGCGCAGAGCCTGGGCGCGCCGCGCTGGCGGATCCTGGGCGACGTCTTCGTCCCCGGTGCGCTGCCCAACATCGTGACGGGACTGCGCAACGGGCTGGGCTACGGGTGGCGGGCGCTCATCGCGGCCGAGATCATCGTCGGGACGAGCGGGATCGGGTTCATGATGTTCGACGCCCGGCGCAGCGGCAGCGTCGTGGAGATGCTGCTCGGGATGATCGTGCTGGGGATCCTCTGGTATGTGGTGGACGGGGGGCTGCTCGCGCCGCTGGAGCGCGCCACGATCCAGCGCTGGGGGATGGTCACCGATGGCTGACCTGGTCGTGCGAAGCCTGACCAAGACTTACTTCGACGTGTACACGGGCCAGCACGTCCAGGCGCTGCGGGACGTCTCGCTGGAGCTGCGCGAGGGCGAGTTCGTCAGCATCGTGGGGCCCAGTGGATGCGGGAAGACCACGCTGCTGAACATCGTGGCGGGGTTCATCCCGCCCACGCGCGGCGAGGTGCTCCTGGACGGCCGCCGGGTGACCGGCCCGGGGCCGGACCGCGGGGTGGTGTTCCAGAGCTTCGCCCTGTTCCCGTGGAAGACGGTGCTGGACAACGTCGCCTTCGGCCTGAAGATGCGGGGCGTGCCGCGCGCCGAGCGCGACCGCATCGCCCGCGAGCACATCGCGCTCGTCGGCCTGGCCGGCTCCGAGCATCAGTACCCGCACGAGCTCTCCGGCGGCATGCAGCAGCGCGTGGGCGTGGCCCGCGTGCTGGCCAACCACCCTGAGGTCATGCTCATGGACGAGCCCTTTGCCAGCGTGGACGCGCAGACGCGCATGACATTGCAGGAGGAGCTCACGCGGATCTGGGAGGCCAAACACCCCAGCGTGCTCTTCGTGACGCACGACGTGGACGAGGCCGTCTTCCTGGCGAACCGCGTCGTCGTGCTGAGCGCCCGCCCCGCCGCCGTCCGGGAGGTGGTGGACGTCCCGCTGCCCCGGCCGCGGTCCTGGACCGCGCTGGTGGAGGACCCGGCCTACAAGCGCCTGGTGGCGCGCGTCCTCGCGCTGGTGCGGACGCCCGCGGGATGAGATCCTCTACCGTCCGGATCCTCGTGGCGGTCGCGCTGCTTGTCGCGGCCTGGCAGGGCTGGTTGTGGTGGCAGGCGGGCGTCAAGATCCCCCTGGATCTCCGGGCCCATGCCGCCTCCCGCGCCACCGTGGACCTGGTGGTCACGCTGCGCTTCCCCCCCGAGCGGTTCCACATCCTCATGTTCCAGCGCTTCGGGCGTGTGGTAGGGACCGAAGGACGCACCGTCGAGCTGCGCGGCGTGCCCGCGTCGCGCATCCGCGAGATCGCCCGGTTCTACTGGGTGGAACGCATCGCGCCCGCCGCCGGCGACGGGGGATAGCCTCCCGTTCCGTCGAACCGTCCTCCGGAGCATATCCCCGGAGGGCAGCCGATGAAAGCGGTGCGCATCCACGAGACGGGGTCGCCCGAGGTGCTGCGGTACGAGGATGTCCCCGCGCCGGTTCCCGGACAGGGACAGGCGCTCGTCCGCCTGCGCGCGGCCGGCGTGAACTTCCTGGACATCTACCACCGCACCGGCCTCACCCCCGTGCAGCTTCCGTTCACGCTGGGGAGCGAAGGGGCAGGCGTCGTGGAGGCCGTGGGCCCGGGGGTGGCCGAGGTCCAGCCCGGAGACCGCGTGGCGTACACGAACGTCCTCGGCAGTTACGCCCAGTCCGTCGTCGCGCCGGCCTGGCGGCTGGTCCCCATCCCGCCGCAGCTGGACTTCGTGCAGGCGGCGGCCGCCATGCTGCAGGGGATGACGGCGCACTACCTGGTCCACACGACCTATCCGCTGCAGCCCGGCGAGTGGGCGCTCGTCCATGCCGCGGGGGGTGGGGTCGGGGCGCTGCTCGTACAGATGGCCAAGCGGGCGGGCGCCCAGGTCATCGCCACCGTCTCCACCGACGCCAAGGCGGAGATCGCCCGGGCGTCCGGCGCGGATCACGTGGTGAACTACGCGGAGGCCGATTTCGACACGGAGGCCAAACGCCTGACGGAGGGCGAGGGGGTCCACGTCGTCTACGATTCGGTGGGCAAGGACACCTTCGCGCAGAGCCTGAACGCCCTGCGCCTGCGCGGGATGATGGTGCTCTACGGCAGCTCGAGCGGGCCGGTCCCCGCCCTCAGCCCCATGACGCTGAACCAACGGGGATCGCTCTTCCTCACCCGCCCGTCGCTCCATCACTACACCCATACGCGCGACGAGCTCCTCCAGCGCGCCTGGGACGTGCTGGGATGGGTCTCTTCCGGCGAGCTCAGGCTGCGCATCGACCGCACGTATCCTCTGGCGCAAGCCGCCGCAGCCCACCGGCGCCTGGAAGGGCGCGAGGCCTTGGGGAAGCTGGTTCTGCTCATCGACCAGTAGCGTGTGACCGTCACACGACCTGGGTAAACCCGCGCGCCTCGCCGGCTTTCGATGGCTCGCGGCTCCGAACACCCCGTGCTCGCCCACCAGGCCGGTCTCCGGCTGACCTATGGGATCATCCCCGTGATCATGGTGCTGTCGCTGGTCACGCCGCTGCTGGGGATGGCCGCGCCGATGTGGCTCATCGCGGCGCTGGGGGCGGTGCTGCTGGCGGCGACGTGGCGCCAGGAACGTCTGCTGGCGCGGGTGAAACGGCGGGGCGGAAACGGCATCGGGCGGGCTCCGCATCCGGCGGTCGCCCGTTGGGCCGTCCCCCGCGGGGAAAAACTCCCTCCGCATGCACCGGCTCCGCCTCCTCCCTCTGGCCGCGCTCCTCGTGGCCCTCGTCCTCGGCGGCCTGACCGTCGGCGTGGTGGGCGCGCTCGCCGCCTACCTGCCGAACCGGGACCGCCTCCTTGCGCCTCCGCACCAGGCCACAAGGATCTTCGCCCGGGACGGCCAGCTTGTGGCCAGCTTCTACCGGGAGAACCGGGAGTATGCGCCGATCGAGCGCGTCCCCGAGATGACGCGCCGGGCCGTGCTGGCCATCGAGGACGAGCGCTTCTACCAGCATCCCGGCATCGATCCGCGCGCCATCGCGCGCGCCGCCTGGCGCAACCTGCGGGCCCGCGAGTTCGTCGAGGGCGGGAGCACCATCACCCAGCAGCTTGCCCGCAGTCTGTTCCTCACGCCTACCCGCAGCCTGTCGCGCAAGGCCGCCGAGATCGTGCTGGCCCTGGAGCTCGAGCGGCGGCTCACCAAGGACGAGATCCTGGAAGGCTATCTCAACCAGGTGTACTTCGGGCGCGGGGCGTACGGCGTGGAGATGGCGGCGAGGGTGTACTTCGGAAAGCCGGCCTCGGCGCTCGATCTGAGCGAGAGCGCCCTGCTGGCCGGGCTCATCCGGGCTCCCTCGCACTACGCGCCGCATCGCCGCCCGGCGCTGGCCCTGGAGCGCCGCGCGGTGGTGCTCCGCCGGATGGTGGTGCTGGGCCACGTGACGAACGCGGAGGCCGCATCCGCGCAGCGCGCTCCGCTGCGCCTGGCCCGCGAGCAGCCGGTGGCCTTCGTGGGCATGCGGGCGCCCTATTTCGTCTCCGCCGTGCTCCGCTACCTCGTCGACCGCTATGGCGAGGACGCCGTCTACGGCGAGGGCCTCCGCGTCTATACCACTCTGGACGTCCGCATGCAGGCGGCGGCCACCCGCGCCGTGCGGTCCGGCATCGCCTCCGCCCGCGGTCTCAGCGTCAGCCAGGGGGCGCTCGTGGCCCTCGACCCGGCGACGGGGGCGATCCGGGCGATGGTCGGGGGGATGGACTTCCGCGAGAGCAAGTTCAACCGCGCCTGGCAGGCCTATCGCCAGGCGGGATCCGCCTTCAAACCCTTCATCTATACTGCCGCCGTGGCCGCCGGGTGGCGTCCATGGAAGCCTCTGCTCGACGCGCCGGTGAGCTATCCGGCCGGCGACGGCACGCGCTGGCGGCCGAAGAACTACGACCGGCGCTACCGCGGGTGGGTGACGATGCGGCAGGCCCTGGAACGCTCCATCAACATCCCCGCGGTGCGCACGCTGGAGGCGCTCGGCGCCGACACGGTGATCAGCTACGCGCGGCGGATGGGGGTCGGCAGCCCGCTGCGGCGGAACCTCTCGCTGGCGCTGGGCGCAAGCGAGGTCACCCCGCTGGAGATGGCCTCGGCCTACGGCACGCTGGCCACGCTGGGCATCCACGCCCGTCCGTACACCGTCGCGATGGTCACCGATCGGTCCGGCCGCGTGCTCGATCGGAGCCAGCCGCGCCGCGCGCAGGTCCTCCCGGAGACCGTGGCCTACGCCATGGTGGACATGCTCAAGGGCGTGATCACCCGGGGCACCGGACGGGCGGCCGCCATCGGGCGGCCGGTGGCGGGGAAGACCGGGACGAGCGACGATTACCGCAACGCCTGGTTCATCGGGTTCACGCCGTATCTCTCGACCGCGGTGTGGCTGGGCAACGACGACAACACCCCGATGGATCGCGTTGTCGGGGGCACGGTACCGGCCAGGGTCTGGGCGGCGTTCATGAAGGAAGCCGCGACGGCCTCTCCCCCGGATGACTGGACGGCCCCGCCCGGCATGGTCTCTCTCCGCTCGCCGGCCCGCACCGCGGCGGTCTCCCGGCCCCCGCGGCCCTGGTGGTGGCGGATCTTCACCGTCACCATCCAGGAAGACGATCGCGCGAACCGTCCCAGACGCGAACGCTGAGAACCTCTCGTTGACGTCGCCGGGACGCCGCGGCTACGCTTGGCCGGGCGCTATGACCCGCCGATCGCCTGATGCTTCACGTGTCATCCCGGTCGCCGCAGGGCTCGCCCTGGCGCTCACAGCTACGGGATCTGCACGGACGGTTCGAGCAGGGCCTCCGCGCCTGCCGGCGGAAGGAATTCGTCACCACGCACGCCGCGTTTGGCTATCTGGCGGCGTGCTGCGGGCTGACGCAGATGGCGGTCGCGGGACCCGGCCCCGAGAGCGGGCCGTCGCCGACGCGGTTCCGGCTGATCATCGAGTTCATCGGCACAGCGGGGCCGAGGTGATCTACCGCGAGCCGCTGATCAGCCCCGGGACGGCGGAGGCGCTGGCCAGGGAGACCGGCGTCCGGGTGGCCGCGCTCAATCCGCTGGAGGGATCGACGCCCGAGGAGCAGGGGCGGAGACTCGACTACTTTGCGGTGATGGATGCGAACCTCGACGCGCTGGTGGACGGACTCGACTGCGGACGCTGACGTCGTCGCGGAGCTCGCGCACGTCTGCGTGGACCTGGGGGCGGAGCGGGTGCTCGACGAGATTGCCCTCCAGGTCCGCGCCGGCGATTTCCTCGGGGTGCTCGGGCCCAACGGGAGCGGCAAGACGACGCTGCTGCGCGTGCTCCTCGGCCTTGTCCGGCCGTCGTGCGGGCATGTGCGGCTCTTCGGCACCGACGTCCGCGAGTTCCGCGACTGGCGGCGCGTGGGCTACGTGCCGCAGAAGGCCGTCTTCGAGTCGCGGTTTCCGGCCAGCGCCTTTGAGGTGGTTGCCAGCGGGCGGTCCGGCCTCACGGGCCTGGGGCGCCGGCTCGGTGCGGCCGACCGGCGGGCCGTGCGGGACGCCCTGGCCACCGTCGGGCTGTCCGACGTGCGCGACCGGCTCATCGGCCGGCTCTCGCAGGGGCAGCAGCAGCGGGTGCTCATCGCCCGCGCGCTGGTGCACGCCCCGGAGCTGGTCCTGCTGGACGAGCCCACGGTCGGCGTCGATCCCGACGCCCAGGAGCAGTTCTACGCGCTCCTGCGCCATTTGAACCGCGAGCTGCACACGACCCTCGTGCTCGTCTCCCACGACGTCGGCGTCATCGCCCGCGAGGTGACCAAGCTGGCCTGCCTGAACCGCACGCTGGTGTTTCACGGCGATCCCCAGGAGGCCGTGCGCACCGGCGCCCTGGAGCGGCTCTACCGCCCGGACAGCCTCGTCGTCGCGCACCACCACTAGCGATGCCCGAGATCCTGCAGTACGGGTTCATGCAGCGGGCGTTGCTGGCCGGCGTGATGATCGGGGTGATCGCGCCGGTGATCGGGACGTTCCTGGTGCTGCGGCGGCTCAGCCTCATCGCCGACACGCTGGCGCACGTGGCGCTGGCCGGGGTGGCGCTCGGCCTGCTGACGGATCTGCACCCCGCCGCCGGCGCGCTCCTCGTCGGCGTCGTCGGTGCGGTAGGGATCGAGCGGCTGCGGGTCTCAGGGCGCCTCTTCGCCGAAGCCGCGCTGGCCATCTTCCTGTCGGGGGGCCTGGCCCTGGCCGTCGTGCTGATCGGCCTCGCCGGCGGCTTCAACGTCGACCTGTTCACTTATCTCTTCGGATCGGTGACGGCGGTGCGGGGTCAGGACCTGTGGGTGATCCTGGTGCTGGGGGTGGGGGTCGTCGGCGCCGTGGTCTTCTTCTACAAGGAGTTGTTCGCGCTGACGTTTGACGAGGAGGCCGCGCGCGTGCAGGGCGTGCCGGTGGACGCGCTCAACCTCCTCGTCACGCTGCTGGCCGCGATCACGGTGGTGGTCGCCATGCGCGTGGTCGGCGTGCTGCTCACCTCCGCGCTCGTCGTGATCCCCGCGGTCACCGCGCTGCGGCTGGCGCACAGCTTCCGCGGGGCGCTGTGGGTGGCCATCGCGGTCTCGGTGACCGCGGTGCTGGCCGGGATGACGGCGGCCTTCTACTTCGATCTGGCCGCCGGCGGGGCCATCGTGCTCACGGCGATCCTGCTGTTCGCGCTCACCGGCCCGCTTGCCCGCCGGCGGGCCTGATCCACGTCAGGCCCCCGTTAGCCCTTGAGGTAGCGCTCGAACCAGGCCGTGGTCCGCTCCCACGCCGCGCGGGCGGCCGCGGCCACATACCGGGCGCCGGTGTCGTTGAAGAAGGCGTGGTCGGCGTTGGGGACGATGACGATGTCGTGGACGACCCCGGCCTTCTGCAGGGCCTCCCGGATCGCGGGGATGCCGGCGTTGATGCGCTGGTCCTCTCCGGCGTAGATGGCAAGCACGGCGGCCTTGATCTTCGGCACGTCGGATAGGGGCGGATGCGATCCATAATAGGGAACGGCCGCGCGCAGGTCCGGGGCGGCGGTGGCCAGCCGCCAGGTCATGCCGCCGCCGAAGCAATACCCGGTCGCCCCGATGCGGTCGCGGCGGACATACGGCTGGCCTTGAAGATGGCGCACGCCCGCGGTGAGGAACTCGGCCATCCGCTCAGGCGGCGTCCGTCCGAGGATGGCCGTGACCTGGGCCAGGTCGGTGGCATGCCTCTCGGTCCCCCCCTCGCCCGAGGCGAGGTCAACCGCCAGCGCGACGTACCCGAGCTTGGCCAGCCGGCGGGTGACGTCCTTGAAGTGCTCGAGGAGCCCGCGATTCTCGTGGATGACCACGACCGCGGGGAAGGGACCGGCGCCTTTGGGCCGCGAGAGGTAGGCCTGGACGGCCACGCCCCCCGCGGCGTAGGAGATCATGCCGGCGGATTCGAGCGCCGGATCAGTGGGCGGCACCGTGACCCCGGCAGCCTGGGCCACCTGCGGCGCCGGCGCACCGGAGGCCGCCGAGACCTCGTCCACCGATGTGGTCACCCCGAGGCTCTGCAGGACCGGGACGGCCAGCGCCGTGCCTCCTGCCATCAGCACCGTGCGGCGCAGGAACTCCCGCCGGCTCAGCCGCCCGTCTCGGTAGTCCTCGGCCCACTCCTCGAGGATGTAGCGCTGCAGATCGCTCATCGGTTCCCTCCTGGTGTCGGAAGTTGGCGGCGCGCCGTGCCGTGGTGCGGGGTGTCGTGCTGCGGGGGGACACTCGAACCGTAGGAAGCTTCTGTCACAGGCGTGTCACTACCGAGCGGAGGCGCCGCCCCCCGGCGGCGAGCGCGGCCCTGCCGCGCCGGGTGACCGGAGCGCCTACCCGCGGGCGCCGGCGAGCAAGGACGCCCAGCGCGCGGCCCAGTCCGGGCGGAACGCGGTGTACACGCCCACCCGGTCGGCCAGACCCTCGTAGCGCGCGGCGAGCTGGTCTCCGACCTCACGGGGCGAGCCGCCGACGGTGATTGTCTCCAGCATCTCGTCGCTGACGGCCTCCGCCATCTTCGCCCACTCGCCGCGGGCGGCCAGGGCACTGAGCCGCGCACCGGCCTCTTCCCATCCGTGATGCGCCAGCAGCGGGCGGTACGAGGGCGTGCTGGCATAGAAGGCGATGGTGCGGCGGGCCTCCGCGCGCGCCTCCCGCACCTCCCGCTCCGACTCGCCCAGCAGCGCGAACACGCTGGCGTTCACCGTGACGGCGCGGTCCCGGCCGGCGCGGCGCTCCCCGCGCCGGATGGCGGGAATGACGACGTCCCGCAGGTACGCGGGCGTGTGCAGGGGATGCACCTGAAAAGCGTCGCCGACTTCCCCCGCGGTGCGGCACATGATCGCGTTGACGCCGGCGGTGGCGACGGGGATGGCGTACTCGTGCCGCGGGGGCGTGAAGAACGGCGTCATCAGGGTCAGCGAGTAGAACCGGCCGCGATAGCGCAACGGCTCTCCCGACCGCCAGCTCGTCCAGACCGCGCGGATGGCCCGGACGGTATCGCGGAGTTTCGGGGCCGGAGGATCCCAGGTCATCCCGAAGCGCCGGACCACATGCCCCTTCACCTGCGTGCCGAGGCCCAGGATGAAGCGGCCGGCGGAGAGGGCGGCCAGGTCCCACGCAAGATGTGCCAGTACCGTCGGGCTGCGCGCGGGCGCGATGGCGACGCCGGTGCCGACGCTTACCGTCTGTGTGTGCTCGCAGGCGAGCGCGGCGCCCAGGAACGGCTCGTGCGCGGTCTCCTCCAGCCAGAGCCCGTCGAACCCGGCGCGCTCTGCCGCCTGCGCCAGGCCGGGGACCTCGCGGAGCGAGCCATAGACCAGCCGCGTGTCGATCTTCATACGTCGAGCAATTCCCGTCCGCTCCGCATGGCCCTGCGCAGGAAAAGGCCCGCCGGGGCGTGAAAGTCATGGGTCCGGGAGAGGGCGCACGATACGTCGGTGAGTGGCAGGTGGTGGGCGCAAGGCCGAGGGAACGGATGAAGCTGGTCGCAACCTGGCTGCTGGCGGCGCTGCTGGCCTGGGCGCTGCCGTCGGGTGCCTCCGGGCAAACGGGAGTCAGGATCATCGTCAACGGCGTCCAGATCCCCCTCGCCGCGCCTGCCGTCGTCAGTAACGGCCAGGTGATGGCGCCGATCCAGGGGCTTTTTGAGCCAATGGGGGCCCTGGCCGCCTTCTACGAGGTCGACCGCAGCATCGTCATCACCAACCGCGTGCGGGCCACCGTGCGTCTGAAGGTGGGCGAGGCGACCCTGCGGGTCAACGGGGACGCCCGTCCGCTGCCCGCCGCGCCGGCGCTCGTTTCCGGATATGTCGTTGTTCCCGTCCAGCCGATCTTCCAGGCGCTGGGCGCCTGGACCAAGTGGGAAGAGGCGGAGCGCACGCTCTACGTCTCCTCGCAGGTCCGCGCCCTCACGGTGCAGACCGCTGGCGGCGCCCTGCAGGTGAAGATCGACGCCACCGGGCCCGTGCAGGCCGAGACGCGCATGCTGACCCAGCCCGACCGCCTCGTGGTGGACCTCCTGCATGCCGCGCTGCGGGTGACGGAACGTACCATCCCCGTCAACGACGCCGGAGTCCTGCGCATCCGCGCCGCCCAGTTCCAGATCAAGCCGTACATCTCGCGGATGGTCTTCGACCTGCAGGAGCCCGTCGAGGTGCGGGTGCTCACCTCGCCGACGACCTATCTGGTGACAGTCGAGGTCCGCCCGCGCGCGGCATCCCCCGCCGTGCCGGCTCCGGCGACGGGGAGCGGTCCCCGGGACGGATCGGGCGCGGCCGCGGATCCGGGCGCGGGGGGAGCGGTCAAGGTCCTGGGCGTGACGTTCCAGGGCGGCGGCGACGCCGGACGGCTGACGGTCGAGACCAGCGGGACCGTCGAGTACAAGATCCGGGAGTTCGTCTATCCCGATCGCCTGGCCATCGATCTGGACAACGCCGTCTTCGTGCCCGTGAAGCAGGACCTGCAGGTGCGGCATCCCTCGATCGCGCTGGTACGGGCGGCCCAGTTCACGGCCGAGCCGCCGGTCACGCGCGTCGTGCTCACGCTGAAGCGCAAGATGAACTACGTGGTGAATCAGTCCGGCGGTGCGCTGGTCATCGACATCAACACCTCCGTGGTCGGCCGCGGACACGTGGTAGCCATCGATCCCGGGCACGGCGGCCGGGACCCCGGGGCCATCGGCCCGTCCGGCCTGCGGGAAGCCGACGTCGTGCTCGATATCTCGCTGCGGGTCCGGGAGTTGCTGAGCCGCGACGGGGTGCGGAATGTCATCCTGCGGGAGAGCGACGTCACCGTGGAGCTTCCGGACCGCCCGCGGCTGGCCCGCGAGGCGGGCGCCACGATGTTCGTGAGCATCCACGCCAACGCCAACGGCCGGGCTACCGTGAACGGCTCGGAGACCTACTTCCTGACCCCGCAGAGCCTGGCCCTGGCGCAGATGATTCAGGACGAGCTGGGCATCGTGCTGGGCATTCCCAGCCGCGGCATCAAGACCGCCAACTTCCTGGTCCTCCGGGACAGCGGCGTGCCCTCGGTGCTGGTGGAGGCCGCCTTCATCTCCAACGCCGAAGACGAGACCCGGCTGCGCGATGCGGCCTTCCGGCAGCGCATCGCCTCAGCCATCCACAAAGGCATCATGCGGTTCCTGGCGATCTACCCGGCCCCCGTGGCCCCATGAAGCTGACCGTTCTGGGGAAATGGTCCCCTTTCGCGCCGCCCGGCGGGGCGTGCCCCGGCTATCTCATCGAGGCCGACGGTGCGCGCCTGCTGCTGGACTGCGGGAGCGGCGTCGTGGCCGCGCTCCACCGGCACACCGACAGCCACGCGCTGGCCGGCGCCGTGCTCAGCCACCTGCACCCGGATCACTTCAGCGACGTCTACCAGCTGTTCAACGCCCTGCGGTTCGACCGCTACCCCGCGCCGGCCGCGCCGCCGCTGCCCATCTACGCGCCGGCGCTCGCCCCCGACGTGCTCCCCGCCGCGCTGCCGCGCCCCGAGTCGCGCGCCGAGTTCCTGGAGCGCTTCGTGTTCCACTCGCTGGAGGGCGGGCAGGGACGGATCGGGCCGTTTGCCTTCCGCTTCGTCCCCACGCTCCACCCCGAACCCTGCCACGCCGTGGAGATCCAGACCGGCGGCCGGCGGCTTGTCTACACGGCCGACACCGGCCCCTCCGAAGGCGTGGAGGTGCTGGCCGCCGGGGCCGATCTGCTCCTCAGCGAGTGTACGCTGCTGGAGGGCACGGAGGATTTGGCCGTGCCGCTCGGGCATCTGACGGGCCGGATGGCCGGGGCGCTCGCGGCCCGCGCGGGGGTGCGCCGCCTGCTGCTGACCCACTTCTTCACCCCGCGCCACGCCGTCAAGGAGTCGCTTGCGGCGGCAGCGAAGGAGTTCGCCCAGGTTTCCGCCGTCGACGAAGGTTCCACCTACGAGGTCTAGCCGACGATGCCCAGGATCGATGGGCGCAAGGCCGATGAGCTGCGCCCGCTCGTCATCACGCGTCACTTCCTCAAGCACGCCGAGGGGTCGGTGCTGATCGAGTTGGGCGATACAAAGGTCGTCTGCGCGGCGACCATCGACGAGCGCGTCCCCCAGTGGATGCGGGGCGGCGGCCGAGGATGGGTGACCGCGGAGTACGGCATGCTCCCCCGGTCTACCCATGAGCGCAGCCCCCGCGAGAGCGGGCGCCCCAGCGGCCGCGTGCAGGAGATCCAGCGGCTGGTGGGCCGCTCGCTGCGGGCGGCGGTGGATCTGGACAAGCTCGGGGAGCGCACCATCTGGCTGGACTGCGACGTCATCCAGGCCGACGGCGGTACGCGCACGGCCTCGATCACCGGCGCGTTCGTCGCCCTCGTGGACGCCCTGCAGGTGCTGCGCAAGACCGGGGCGCTCGCCTGGTGGCCGCTGCGGGAATTCGTCGCCGCCACCTCCGTGGGCATTGTGAACGGGGAGGCCGTCCTCGACCTGAAATATGAGGAAGACTCCCGGGCCCGCGTGGACATGAACGTGGTGATGACGGAGACCGGACGCCTCGTGGAAGTGCAGGGCACGGCCGAGGGGCTGCCGTTCACGCGCCAGGAGATGCAGGGACTGCTCGATCTGGCCGAGCGCGGCGTCCGGGCGCTCATCGCCTCCCAGCGGGCGGCGCTCGCCGACGTGCTCTCCGGGGTTCCCCGCTGATGGCCGCCGTCTCGCGCCGGGCGGGGGCGCGCGCCCCCGCCCGCACCGCCCGCGTGTCCGCGCCCGTCGCGCCCGGCTTCCTGGAGATCGTCCTGGCCACGCGCAACCCCGGCAAGGTCCGGGAGTTCCTCGAGTTGATGCGCGATCTGCCCATCCAGGTGTACTCGCTGGAGGCGTTCCCCCAGATCGGCCACCTCAGGGAAGACGGCACGACCTACACCGAGAACGCGATCAGCAAGGCGGCCGCGGTGGCCCGCCTCACGCGCCGCGTCACGGTCGCCGACGACTCCGGGATCGAGATCGATGCCCTCGACGGCAAGCCCGGCGCCCAGTCCGCGCGCTTCCTGGGCGAGGGCGCCACGGATTCGGCCCGCAACGCGCGGATCCTCCGGCTGCTGCAGAGCGTGTCCGCGGAGCGGCGCACCGCGCGCTACCGGGCGGTGGTCGCCGTCGCGCTGCCCGACGGGCAGACCCGCACCTTCGAAGGAACGTGTGAGGGCCGCATCGCCACCGCGCCCCGCGGATCAGGCGGATTCGGCTACGATCCGGTCTTCCTGGTGCCGGCGTACGGGAAGACGATGGCCCAGCTGCCGCTGGCCGTGAAGAACCGCATCAGCCACCGGGCGCGGGCGTTCCTGGCCGCCCATCCCTTCCTCAAGGCGCTGGCGGTGGGACGCCACGCACCTGACCCCGACGCCTGACCCCCGGGCCCGGTCGGCCGCCACGTTCTGAGAGGGGAGCGCCGCTGGGGCTACAGGTGTGCCTCCAGATGCTGCGGTGAGGCGAGGATGTCCGCCCAGGGATCCTTCCGGCGTCTCAAGTAGTCGGGGACCGAGCGCAGCGTGAACGCCAGCGGGTCGAGAGCCTCGTCGAGATCCTTCCAGGCCAGCGGCAGGGACACCGTGGCCTCGGGCGTCGGCCGCACGCTGTACGCGCCGGCCAGCGTCGCGCCCAGCCGGTTCTGGTTGTAGTCCAGGAACACCTTGCCCACGCGCTTCCCCGCCGCCCACGCCGTGGTGAGCCGCCTGGGGTGGCGGCCTTCCAGGTACCGGGTGACCGTCTTGGCGAACTCGTGCGTCTGCTCGAAGGTGTACCGGCGCACGAGCGGGACGAAGACGTGCAGCCCGGTCTTCCCCGAAGTCTTCAGGAAGCTCTTCAGCTTCAACTGGGTCAGCACGCCGCGCACGAGCAGGGCGGCCTCCCGCGCGGCGTCGAATCCGCGGCGCGAGTAATCCGGGTCCTTCTCACCCTGCCGCTGCGGAAGCTTGTCGCCGGGGAAGAGGTACGGATCGATGTCGAAGACCACGAAGTCCGGCCGGTTCAGCACGCTCGCGCGCAGGTCCTCCTCGGACCCGGCAAAGGCGGTGCCCGCCGTCCCGGCCCGCTCGCCTCGCGCCAGCGGCGTGATGCGGCTGAACCAGGGGTGCATCTCGATGTCGGCGATCTGCGCCAGCCACAGCAGCGTCTCCAGATTGTTGGACACCGGCGCCGCCATGGTGTCGCCGCCGCTTCCGCTGAAGATCTCCACCGTCCGCACGAAGGCCGGCGCGTCCCGCACGTCCTTCTGGTAGAAGCTCTCGCCGGTCACGCCGTTGGGGAAGCGCCGCAGCGTCACCGGGCGGTCGCGCAGGTGGGGGAGGATGAACGGCGCCAGCCGCAGGTAGTACTCGATGAGGTCGGCCTTGGTGTAGCCGGGCCCGGGCCAGAAGATCTTGTCGAGGTTGGTGAGCTCGACGGCCAGCCCCTCCTCTTCGAGGATCACCTCCAGCGGGTGCTTCTTCCGCGCCCGGGTCGGCCTCGCCGCGACCGCGCCGGCGGCAGGACGGCGGACGGGCGTCTCACGGGCGGGGTGCGGGCCGCCACCGTCCGGTGCCGCGGCGCCGGCGTCCGCTCCCACGACGGCGGCCAGCGGAGCAGCTCGCTCCAGCTTCACCTCGCGCGCCGGCTTGTCGTCCCGCAGCCCCTTGTAGACCGGAAACCGCAGCAGGCCGTCCGCGGTCCACCCACCGTACTCGACCGCGACGACCAGATCGGGTCGGACCCAGGTGGCCGCCTCGTTCGTGGGCGGGAGGGCGGGGAAGGGGCAGGTGGGCTGCACACGCTGGCGGAGCAGGGCGTGCACCCGCCGCAGCTCCTTGTCGGGGAATCCTCCGCCGCAGTGCCCGATGTACCGCAGCCGGTCCTGCTCGTCGTAGGCGCCCAGCAACAGCGCGCCGAAGGTCTTCGAGCGTCCGCCCAGCCCCTCCGTGAAGCCGGCGATAACGGCTTCCAGGCGCTGCTTCACCTTGAGCTTCAACCAGTCCGCGGTCCGCCGCCCCGGCTGGTAGGGACTGTCGGCGCGCTTGGCCATGATACCCTCGACGCCGATGTTCTGCGCGGCGGCGTAGAAGGTCGTGCCCTCCTCCGCAATCGCCTCGGAGAGGCGGATCAGGGGATGCTCCGGCACGACGGCCTCCAGCGCGCGGCGGCGCTCCGTGAGCGGGCGGCCGGTCAGGCGGTGCCCGTTGAGGAAGAGCAGGTCGAAGACGTAGTAGGCCAGCGGAAGCTTGCCGGCCCCGCGCAGCGTCGCGCGCTGCTGGAGGAGCGGGAAGGATGACCGGCCCGCGGCATCCAGCGCGACGATCTCGCCGTCCAGGACCGCGTCGGGTATCCCCAGCGCGTACAGCGCGTCGACGATCTCAGGGAACTGGTCGTTGATGACGTGCCCGCCCCGGCTGCGGATGATCACCTGCTGCTCGGGGCCCGCCCGGCGCAGGTAGGAGATCGCCCGGATCCCATCCCACTTGATCTCGAACACCCAGTTGGGCCTGTCGAAAGGCTCCTCCACGAGGGTGGCCAGCGTCGGCTTGATCGCCGTCGGGAAGGGGTCGCGGCCCGTCCCCTCCAGGCCCAAGGCCTTGAGCGTGCGCCGGGCCGCGGGCGGCAGCGTCCCGGCGCCCGGGCCGCCCGTCTTCTCTCGGGGTGTCTTCTCCCGTTGCGCGGCCTCCCGGTGACGCTCCGGGGCGCGTCCGCCGCCGCGCGGCTCCCGGGCGTCCCCGGGATCCGTGGCGTGCCACCGGGCGGTCTCCTCGCCGGCGATCTCCTCGATCGTGCGGCCGGTCTTGACGGAGACGGACGGCTCCGGGAGCGTCCACCCCTCGACGGCGTCCGCGTCGCGCTTCTTGAACATCAGCCACTGAATCTGCCCGCCCATCTTTGTGCGTACGAGGTGGAACTCGCCGCGCAGCTTGGTCCCGGCGAGGCGCACGACCAGCTTGCCCTCGTTGTATCCCTGCTGCGGATCGCCCTCGACGCTCTCGTAGGTCCCCCGGTCCCATACCATCACCGTGCCGGCCCCGTAGTTCCCCTTGGGGATCACCCCTTCGAAGTCCATGTAGTCCAGCGGATGATCTTCCACCGGGACGGCCAGGCGTTTCTCGGTGGGATCGAAGGTGGGGCCCTTGGGGACCGCCCAGGACTTCAGCGTCCCGCCCATCTCGAGCCGGAAGTCCCAGTGCAGCCGCGTCGCGTGGTGCTCCTGGACGACGAAGCGCAACATCGCCGCGCGCTTGGCCACGCGGCCCGCGGGCTCGGGGGTCTTGGCGAACGAGCGCTTCCGGCGGTACTCCTCCAGGCTCATCGCTCGCCCACCGGGCCGACGCGCCGCCGCAGCGCCTGCGCGTACTCCGTCGCGGGCGCGCCGTCCTCGTGCGTGAAGTACGCGTAGACATCGCGCCCTTCCCCCAGGCGGTGCACGATCCAGGCCGCGCGCTCGTCGAGCTCCTCCTCCGTGTATGATGACTTGTGCAGGCGCAGGTAGGCGAGGGGGCCGACCACTTCCCCGGGCTGCGCCTCCTCGTCCGTCTCGGCGATGACCAGCGAGACCCGGTGCGCGTCGAGCAGCTGATAGACGCCGTCCCGGCGCCACGACGCGTGGCGGAACTCGAGTGCGGCGAGCGCCCCGGGCCGCAGCTGCGTGAGGAAGGTCTCCAGGCGCCCGAGGTCCTCCCGCAGCGTCGGCGGGAGCTGGAACAGGATCACGCCGAGGCGGCTGCCCAGGACGCGGATGCGCTCGAAGAGGAAGGCGAGGTCGCCGTCCACGTCGGTGAGCCGCTTGATGTGCGTGATGCGACGGTGCGCCTTGACCGTGAAGCGGAACTCCGTGGGGACCGCCGCGGCCCACTGCGTGAGCGTCTCGGCGGTGGGATAGCGGTAGAAAGTATTGTTGATCTCACAGCTGGCAAAGACGCGGCCGTAGAAGGCAAGGTACTCCCGGGGCGGGAGGTCCTTGGGGTAGAACCCTCCCTTCCATTCCGGATAGCTGAACCCTGATGTCCCGATGTAGCACCGGGCCACGTCTCAGCCCAACCCCGGCCCCCGCGCGGGGACGCGGCCGGCACTCCCCGGGCCGGAGGGGCGAGATCCGCGGCGCACGCCGTCTAGCGGGGGCGCTCCCGCAGGGCCGTGGCCCGCGGGCGGGCCCGGCGGGTGCGGCGGGCCGGCTCCTCCTTGCGCGTGGCCTGGAGGCTGCGCCGGAGCGCTTCCATGAGGTCGACGACCTTCTCTTCCTTCGGTTCGGCCGCGGGCACCGGCTCTCCCTCGACCTTCGCCGTGATAACCTTCTGGAGAGCCTCGCGGTACTCGTCCTTGAACTCGCCGGGATCGAACCCGCTGGCCATGCCCTCTACGAGCTGGAGGGCCATCTTCTTCTCGTTGGCATGCACCTTGGCCTGGACGGGGAATTCCGGGATGTCCTCGGTGTTCCGGACCTCATCCGCATAGTACAGGGTGGCCATGACCATGGCGCCGTTGTGGGGCCGCACGGACACGAGATGCTCCTTCTCCCGGATGACCACCTTGCCCACGGCGATCTTGGACGACTCGCTCAGCGTGTCATGGAGCAGCCGGAACGCCTTCTGCCCGCCTTCGTCCGGGGCGAGGTAGTACGACCGCTCGTAGTAGATCGGATCGATCTCCCCGAGTTCGACGAAGGCGCTGACGGACACCGTCCCCGCCGTATCCAGCGGCACGTTCTCCAGCTCCTCGTCGGTCATCGGGACGAACTTGCCCTTCGCGTACTCATAGCCGCGGACGACGTCGTTCCACTCCACGATCTCCTCGTGGTAGGGGCAGTACCGCTTGTTCTGGATCGGCGTCATGCAGCTCTTGTGCAGGAGGCGGAAGCGGATGTCTTTGGCGTCGGTGGCCGTATAGAGCTTG
>Ga0073934_10003425_pt1 | contig 29263 bp, 18 predicted proteins | sample LarsenN4metaG_FD_76834 | JGI IMG/M metagenome (GOLD analysis project Ga0073934, IMG submission 76834) | Hot spring sediment bacterial and archeal communities from British Columbia, Canada, to study Microbial Dark Matter (Phase II) - Larsen... ... | reverse complement strand
TCCTTCAGGCTGGTCCCCACCACCGCCCCGTCGCACGCGCCCAGCAGCCGGGCGGCGTTGCCCGCGTCAAGCCCGCTGCCGATCAGGATGGGCAGGGCGCCCGCGCCGCGCTTGGCCAGCGCCACGCTCCCCGCGTCCGGCGGATGGCCGGTCGCGTCCCCGCTCACGATGGCCGCGTCGGCCCGGTGCTCCCCCGCCAGCCGCGCGGATTCGTCCAGCCCGCGCGCGACCGTCATCCTCGCGTACTTCACCTGGATGTCGGCCAGCACCAGCACGCCCTGCGCCCCGATGCGCTCGCGATAGGCCATCAGCCCCACCGGGTCGATCCGCATGGCGCCGCCGTGCTCGGGCCGCTCCATGGGGTCCACGAAATAGTCCGTGCGGATGAACCGCGCCCCCGCCGCCAGCGCCACGGCCAGCGAGGCCTCGGGGTCGTTCAGCAGGATCTCGATCCCCACCACGCAGCGCCGGGCCCGCTCGGCCACCGCCCGCGTGATCCGCGTCATGCAGGCGATCGTCTCGCGCTTGGCCGCGACCGTGTGCGGCCGGTCGTGCTCGTTCTCCACCAGCACGCCGTCGGCGCCCCCTTCCTCCAGCGCCTTCAGGTCGGCCAGCGCCTTGTCCACCGCGAAGTCGATCCCGCGCGAGGCCGGATAGCCGGGCAGGGCGGGCAGGTGGATCACGCCGATGATCGCCTTGGCGGCGGGAAACAGAGTCCTGTAGGGGGTCACGGCCGGCCTCCGCTTGTCGGGGCGGCGAGACTACACGCGCGCGGCGATCCCACCTAGGGTGTGCCGTCCCCGGGGCCTGCCACGAAGGATGACGGCATGGCGACGCTCGTCTTCGGCATGAACCAGTCGCTCGACGGCTACGTCGACCACGATGCGTTCGCGCCCGACCCGCCGCTCTTCCGCCACTTCGTCGAGCAGGTGCGCGGCCTTGCGGGCAGCGTCTACGGCCGCCGCCTGTACGAGGTCATGCGCTACTGGGACGACGACCGCCCCGAGTGGGACGCGGCGGAGCGCGACTTCGCGGCCGCCTGGCGCGGCCATCCCAAGTGGGTCGTGTCGCGCACGCTCGCCTCCGTCGGCCCCAACGCCACCCTCGTCGGCGCCGACGTCGCGGCGGTCGTGAAGCGGCTCAAGGACCGGCTCCCCGGCGAGCTCTACGTCGGCGGGCCCGAGCTCGCGCGCAGCCTGGGCGACCTCGGCCTGATCGACGCCTACCGGCTCTACCTCCACCCCGGCGTGCTGGGCCGCGGCAAGCCCTTCTTCGCCGGCCCGCGCCCGCCGCTCCGCCTCGTGGCCAGCGAGCGGATCGGCCGGCACGTGATCTGTCTGACCTACGTTCCCGCCTGATCCGCGCCGGCTGGCCCGCCGGCACCCTGGCCGCGCGCGCGCGCCGTCCCTACGATGCGCCGCCCCTCCACGGCCCCTCACGGAAGGATCTCATGGCCAAGCCCCGCGTCTCCGGTTCGTTCGACCGCGCCCATGCCGAGCCCGTCGAGCTCGCCTTCCCGCGCGAGGAGTACCTGCCGCGCTGGGCCAAGGCCAAGAAGCTCATGGAGCGCGATGGCATCGACGTGCTCTACGCCACCTCGCCCGCCCACATGTGCTGGTTGCACGGCTATTTCGCCGCCTGGTACCGCACCCACGCGCTCTCCAACTGGGGCGCGTGCCTGGGCACCGCGCTCTGCCTGAACTGGGACGAGCCGATCCACTTCGACGCCATCGGCGAGGATGCGCTGCTCTACAAGACCTCCGTCGCCCGTGACCTGCGCTTCTTCGACGACCGCTCGCCCGAGGGCCAGCCCAGGTTCATCGTCCGCGAGCTTGCGAAGAGCGGCCTGCTGAAGCCCGGCACGCGCGTCGGCCTCGAAAAGCGCAGCTTCCAGCCCAACCGCCTCGTCAGCGAGCAGATCGAGGCCGCCTTCCGCGAGGCCGGCTGCGAGGTGGTGGACGCGAGCCTGATCCTGCGCCACGCCCGCCGCGTGAAGTCGAAGGCGGAGCTCGCCCACGTCGAGCAGGCCATGCGCGTCTGCGAGAAGGGCATCCTGGCCGCCCAGGCCACGATCCGCCCCGGCGTCACCGAGCTCGACGTCCAGGCCGAAATGACCGCCGCCATGTACCACGCGGGCGGCGAGCTCTCGGCCATCCCCATCATGATCCAGTCGGGCAACACCATCGGCGGCCACCAGATGCCGCGCCGCCGCGCCATCAAGGCGGACGAGCATGTGAAGATCGACGTATGCGGCGTGTGGTGGCGCTACCACGGCAACCTCCTGCGCGGCTACTGGGTGGACGAGCCCCCCGCCGACGTGCGCGACCGCTACCGCCGCTCCGCAGGCTCGTGGGACGTCTTCCGCAACGAGGCCCGCGCCGGCCGCCCCGTGCGCGAGGTCAACGCCGAGCTCCGCCGCTACTACAAGGACGTCGGCCTGTCGGATCGCCCGGGCTGGTGCATCGGCTACGAGCTCGGCATCGCCATGCCGCCCGACTGGGTCGACGAGTTCAACTTCTCCTACGACGAGGATCCGCCCGAGGACGTGGTCTGGGAGGAAGGCTTCGTCGGCAACTTCGAGACCCTGTTCGACACCGGCCTCATCGACACCTTCGTCATCGAGAAGGAAGGCGCGCGCAACCTCGGCCGCATCCCGCTTGACATCCTCGTCTGCAAGGGCTGAACGGCGGGCAGGGCAGGGGCAGGGCGCGTTCTCCGGGGAAGGACTCGTTCCCCTCGTTGTCGTTCCCGGGCGCCGCGCCAGCGGCGAACCGGGAATCCAGGATGCCTGCCCAGCGCCCAGGCATGGATGCCCGGTTCCGTGCTGCGCACGGCCCGGGCATGACAACCTGTGCAAGGCGTCATCGTCCGGCTCGACCGGGGGATCGGGCCGGAGCATGACCTCGAAACGCAAGGGGCGGCGATCCGAAGACCGCCGCCCCTGCGAAACCTCCGGCCGTGCAGGCTAGGCGCGACGCCGCCGCACGAGCCCAAGGCCGGCCAGGCCCAGGCCGACGAGGGCCACCGTGGCCGGCTCGGGCGCGTCGCTCGTGGCGGGCACTTCGCGGATCGCGATGTCCATGCTGCAGTCGCCCAGGGGATCAGAGGATTCGAAATCGAAGGCTGCGATCGAGAGGAAGTACGCCCCGGCCGCAAGGGCCTGGCTGATGACGGTGCATCCGGTGCCGCCTTGGCCGAACCGGCAGTCAGATCTGGTCTGGATGGCGTTGCCGGCGTCGTCAAGCAGGAACAGGTCGACCCTGTCGATATCGGCAACGTATTCGGCAGGTCGGGTGAATCCAGGATCTGCGGCACGGTCGTCGTAGAGCGTGACGACACGTCGGAGCGCCCGCGGGCACAGCGGCCTGCCTTGCGGGGGAAGGGCCGCCCCCGAGGGAGCGGCCCCGTCGCGTGCTAGCTCCCCGCCTTCACCTCGTCGAACAGGTCGACGTAGATCTTGTCGAAGGGCGGCTCCTCGCCCTGCAGGAAGATCGAGCGCGACAGCATCGAGCCCGGGTCCGAGATGCCCAGCTCCTCCAGCACCTTGGGATCCACCTGCTCGAACGTCTTCATGTTGGAGTGGCCGTAGCCGTACATCGTGATGAGGTTCACGCCCGAGGATGGGTCCAGCCGCGAGTTGATGAAGTCGTAGGCCTGCCCCTCGTCGCCCTCGCCCAAGTTGGTCAGCACCATGCCGCACACCCAGGTGCGGATGCCTTCCTTCGGGTTGGCGTAGGCCACCGGCACGCCTTCCTTCTTCAGGTTCACCACGGCCGAGTTCCAGGCATAGGCCGCCACCAGCTCGCCCGAGGCCAGCGCCTGCTCGATCTCGGTCTGGTCGCCCCAGTAGAAGCGGTTCAGCTCGCGCTGCTTCAGCAGCAGCTTGCGCACCTCGGCCAGCTGCGCGTCGTCCATGCTGAAGATGTTCTCGTAGCCCAGCACCTGGCCCGCCACCTCCACCGCCGCGGCGGCCTCGTCGTACATCGAGATGCGGCCCTTGTAGCGCTCGTCGAACAGGATGCCCCACGACTCGTCCTCGAGGTACGCGGGGTCCACCAGGTCGGTGCGGTAGATGACCGACGAGTTGCCCCACTCGAAGGGCACGAAGAAGACGTTGCCGCTCTCGTCCGTGGTGCCCATCAGGCCCTTCAGGTCGGGCCAGATGTCGTTCCACGCCGTGACGCGCGCGGTGTCGATGGGCTTCAGCAGGTTGGCCAGGCGCCAGCGGATGACCGTCTCGGTGCAGGGATGCACCACGTCGGCCTTGAAGCCTGCGCGCACCTTCTCCAGCGCCTCGTCCTGGTCGGCGAAGAAGGTGGCCGTGGGCTGGCCGCCGTGCTTGGCGATGAACTGGCCGTCGAACTCGGGCAGGTCATAGCCGCCCCACGTCAGGTAGGTCAGGTTCGGCGCCGCCTGCGCGGGGCGGCCCGCGAACGACGACAGGGTGACGAAGGCGGCGCCGCCCGCCGCCGCCGCTGCGCCCGCTCCCAGGCCCGCCCCGAAGGCGCGGCGCGTCATGGTCGGTTTCATGATGCTGCTCCCTTGCATGGCTCTCCTCCCGTGCGCGGGGTCGGCCCGGTCGGGCCTTCCCCCGTTGGCGGGGCGGGCGCGCCGCCCGTGCGGCCGCCGCGCTCCCGGCCCCCTGCGGTCATGGAACCGGGGGGCAGGAAAATTTGGACAGATGTTCAATCTTCGCGCAAGCGCCGCATCCGGTGGCGGCGCGGGCGGCGTGCGCACAGCCCCTTCTGGCGCACAAGGGGGCACAAGGGGGCACAAGGGGGCACAGGGGCGCACAAGGGGGGCACGGCCGCGCACGCGGGGGGCACGGCGCGCGCGGCCGTCAGGGCGGCCCGAACCCGGCCTCCGAGGCCGCGTTCGGGCCGGATGTTTCACGTGAAACAAAGCACGAACGTCTTCGCCGGCCCGGGACGGGGCCGGTGCGGGGGAGTTGGCGATTGTAGTGCGAACGATTCGCAAGTAGCATCGCGCCGGTTTGCCCGGCGGGAGACTGGCGTTCGGGATCGGCGGAACGATGGTGCGCAATCCGAGCACGCTGACGACCTACATGGCCCATCGCGCGGCGCTGGTCAGCTATGCCCGGACCATCGTCGGCGACGCCACGCACGCCGAGGACGTCGTGCAGGAGGCGTGGCTGCGCTTCGACGAGCTGCTCCGGCAGAAGCCGCCCGAGAAGCCCGCCGCCTATCTCTACCGGATCGTCCGCAACCTCGCGATCGACCGGCGCCGCCGGAGCCGGACCGAGGCGCGCCACATCGAGCCCGGCCAGCAGGCCGCCGCCCTGCAGGTCGCCCATGACGCGGCATCCCCGGAATCCGCCGCGATCGCCCGCGAGGAGCTGGGCCGCTTCGCCGAGGCCTGGGCCCGGCTTCCCGAGCGCACGCGGATCGTGCTGGAGATGCGCCGGTTCGGCGGCTGCGGCCTGCAGGAGATCGCCGACCACCTCGGCATCTCGGTCACCTCGGTTCACCGCATCATCGCCACGGGCATCGCCCAGTGCCGCCGCCACATGCGCTCGCGGGCGCGAAGCGCGCCATGACGGGCGGGGGGAAAAGGCAGGCGTCTCAATCGTGTTGTCCCGGAAGGGTGCCCCGCGGATCGCGTGGCGCCGGCAGCCAGGCAAGACCCATGACGCAGGCCCGCGAGAAGGAGGACCTGGCGACCGAGGAGGCCGCCTCGTGGCTGCTGGCCCTGGAGGAACGTCCGGACGATCCGTCGCTGCGCGCCCGTTTCCAGCGCTGGCTCGACGCGGATCCCGCCCATGCGGCGGCATGGACGGATGCCTCGAGGATCTACGCCATGATCAACCTGCTGCCGCCTGCGCATGGCGAGCATTGGGCCCCCTACGCGGCGCCGGCCGGCGGGCCGAAACGCGCCGCCTCCGTGGCCGCAAGGACCGGCCGCCGTGCCGCGGGACGAGGCCGGACGGATCGGCGCCGGCTGTTCCTGGGCGCCGCAGGGGCCGCTCTCGCGGCCTCCCTCGTCCTCGTGCTGGCGCCGGACCTCCTGCTTCAGGTTCGGGCCGACCATCGCACCTCGACCGGCGAGATCCGCTCGTTCCGGCTCGAGGATGGCAGCCGGGTCGGGTTGGCGCCCGAGAGCGCCATCGCCGTCGACCTGGACGATCGCGGCCGGCGCGTCCGGCTTCTGCGCGGCGAGGCCTTCTTCGATGTGGCGTCCGATCCGCAGCGTCCCTTCCACGTCGCGGCGGACGGGCTGACGGCCACCGTCGTCGGCACGGCGTTCAATGTCCGGCTGGGGGAAGGGTTGACGGACGTCGTGGTGCGCGAGGGCCAGGTTGCCGTCAGGTTCGATCCGGACGGCCCGAAGGCGCCCTTCGTCCTGACGGCGGGCGACTGGATCCGCATCGACCCTGCTGAGAGGGTGCAGCACGGGCGCGTCCCGCCCGAGGACGTCGCATCGTGGATGGAAGGACGGACCATCGCCCGCGATCGGGCCATGTCCGACGTCCTCGACGACCTGCGCCGCAGCTATCCGGGACTCATCCTCCTGACCGACGAAGCCCTCGGCGCCCGTCGGGTCACGGGGGTCTATGACCTCGCGGACCCGGTCGCCTCGGTGCATCTGCTCGCCGCGCCGCTTGGCGCCGCCGTGCGGCAGATCACGCCCTTGCTGCTCGTCATCTCCCCGGGCTGATCCCCGGGGGCGCGGCCCTCCGACAAGCCGGCCGCCCTTCATGCCCGGCGGCCGGATCCTCAAGAAAAGCCGAAAAAAAAGCAGGGGTCCCCTCGTGTCGTGGCACAAGACTGCAAACGCATCGCACTTGCATACATAGGGCGATGCCGCGGGGATGAACATTCGCGGGGGACGCCGGATGCGTGCCGAGGGGACAACGGGTCGAACCCGTGGCGCCAGGATCCTGGCGGGAATGCTGATCGCGGCGATGGCGGCGCCGCTGTTCGCGTCCGGGACATCCGCCCAGGAGGAATCCCCGTCCGCCTCAGTCGCGCAGGCCGCCGAGGTCACCTTCGCGATTCCGGCACAGGCGCTGACCGATGCCCTGATCCTGTTCAGCCGGCAGTCCGGCGTCCAGGTTTCCGCCGAGGCCAGCGTCACGCAGGGCGTCGGCTCGCCGGGCGCAAGCGGGTCGATGACGCCGGAGGAAGGATTGCGGCAGCTGCTGGCGGGCTCGGGCCTGCACTACCGCTTCGCAAGCGACACCTCGGTGATCATCTCGGCCCAGCCGGAAGCTGGCGCGGCTGGCGAAGGCGCGCTGACGCTTGGCACGGTCGAGGTCGAAAGCCGACTCGAGAACCTGCGCAGCGTGACGTCCTACGCGCCGACCGAGGACTACGTCTCGTACTACTCGGTGGCCGCCACCAAGACCGACACGCCGCTGATCGAGACGCCCTACTCCGTCTCCACCATCGGGCGCGAGGAGATGGACGACCACAACGTCCGCACGGTCGCCGAGGCGCTGCGCTACACCCCGGGCGTCTCGGTCGATACCTATGGCGTGGATCCGCGCGGCTACGATTCGATCTCCATCCGGGGCTTCTATTCCGCGACCACCGGCTCGTTCCGCGACGGGTTGCGCATGGACGGCCCCTCCTTCGCGGTCTACACGACGGAGCCCTATGGCATCGAGCGCATCGACCTGATGCGCGGGCCCAGCGGCGCCCTTTATGGCCAAGCCGAGGCGGGCGGCGTCATCGACCGGACGACCAAGCGCCCGCGCGCCGACATGGTGCAGGAAGTGCGCGCCGAGGCTGGCGACTGGAACCGCTTCCAGGGGGCCTTCGACGTCGGCGGCGCGGCCAACAAGGACGGAACCATGCTGTTCCGCCTGACCGGTCTCGCCCGGCAGGGGGAGACGGAGTTCGACTACAACGACGGCACCCCGCAGCAGGACGACAGGCTCTTCTTCGCGCCGGCCCTGACGCTGAACGTCGGCGACCGGACGAGCCTGACCGTTCTGGCCGACTACCTGAAGGACAAGCGCTCCACGGTCTTCGGAACGTTCGCCTCGGAGCAGGCGGGGCGCACCCATGTGGTGCCCGGCGAGCCGGGCTTCGACAAGTTCAACCAGCAGCAGTACGCGATCGGCTACGACTTCGGCCACGCCTTCGACGACATCTGGTCCTTCCGGCAGAAGGCGCGCTACCTGAACATCGACGTCGACTATCAGAGCGTCGATGCCGCCGGCCTCGATCCCGACGGCGTCACGCTCAACCGCGCCGTCTGGGCCGCCCCAGACGAGCTCGGCCAAGTCGCGATCGACAACCAGCTGCAGGCGGATTTCGCGTGGGGCTCGACGCTGCACACCCTGCTGGCCGGCGTCGACTACAGCTACAGCGTCGACGATTTCAGCTACCACTTCGCCGTTGCCCCGCCGCTGGACATCAGGAACGTGGTCTACACCGGCGCGGCGGTGCCGCCACCCTACCAGGTGACGAACCAGACCCTTGCCCAGACCGGCATCTATCTGCAGGACCAGGTCATGCTGCTGGATCGGCTGATCGTGACCGCGGGCGGGCGCTACAGCTGGGTCGAGCTCGAGACCGAGGATCGCTTAGCCTTCACCACCGAGACGAAGAAGGACTCCGCGTTCACCGGCCGCGTTGGCCTGACCTATCTCTTCGACAATGGCATCGCGCCCTATGCCAGCTACACGGAGGGCTTCCTGCCGACGGAGGGCACCGACCTCTCTGGCGAAACCTTTGATCCCCAGGAGTCCGTCCAGTACGAGCTCGGCGTGAAGTACGAGCCGCCGACGGTCAATGCGCTGCTGACGGGTTCCGTTTTCCAGCTGACGAAGACCAACGTCCTGACCCGCGACCCCTCGAACATCGCCGCCTCGATCCAGACGGGCGAGATCCGGGTGCGAGGCGTGGAGCTGGAGACGAAGGCGAGCTTCTTCACGGGGCTGGACCTCACGCTCGCCTACACCTATCTCGACGCCGTGGTGACCGAAAGCAACGACGTGGACCTCGGCAAGGTCCCGGTCACCGTACCCGACCAGACGGCCGCGGCGTGGCTCAGCTACGTCGTCCAGCAGGGCACGTTCGAGAGGCTCGGCCTCGGTGCCGGCATCCGCTATGTTGGCGAGGCCTACAACGATCTGGCGAACACCAGCAGGACGGACGACTACGCCGTGGTCGACGCAAGGCTGAGCTATGCCTTGGACGACCAGCTTCTGCTGGAGCTGAACGCGAACAACCTGTTCGACAAGGAGTACGTCACCACCTGCGCCTTCGGATCCTGCTATTTCGGCCCCGGCCGCCGGATCACAGCCGGGTTGACCTACCGTTGGTAGCAGCCGGTATCGAAGGTCCAGGGTCGTCCGATCGCGGTTACTGGTGCCCGACGCAGGGCGGCCGAGCGGGTGCTCACGACGGCTGCTCCGGGCGGACGGGCGGCGCGCTGGCGGTCGCCTTCTCGTGCCGGACGAAGCGCCCGCGGCTGCCGACGCCCAGGGCTCGGGCGCGCGCGCCCAAAACGTCTGACAAGCCTTCGCAGTCTTGGCGAAGCGTAAGTCATCACTTATGCTAATGCCTCGCATTTGCCTGACCAGGGCCTCGGTAGCGCCGACCGGGCCACGGGAGTGCGAACGCGCGTTCAGGGGAGTCTGTCCATCGAAGCGTGGCCAGGATCCAAACGCCGTGACGCGATTCGCCACGTGAGCTTGCCAAGGCGCGGAACTGGACGTGGAGCGCATGCCGACCCGACAAGCGGATCAATGGACGGCGAACCCGGAGAGTCTCAGGGGGAGAATCGCAGCGTACGGCGATCGGCATGGGCGGCCGCTGTACGCGGCCTTTCGCGGTTGGGTCGCCACGCGCCCGCGGCTCGCCCGGTGGCTGCTGGCCGGGCCGGTCGCCATCGTTGCGGGACTGCTCTTCACCGCCGCGATGCCTGTATGGCTGCCGGCTGGGAGCGCCGGCGTTGACGGCCTGGTGTGGTCGCTGGTGCTGGGGCCGCTCGTTTGGGCACTGGCCCTGTTGTACGGCGTTCTGGAGGCCAACCTGATGCGGGGCTTCGCCCTCTTCGGCGCGGTTGCGGTGTTGAGCGCGCTCCTCATCGCGGGCGCAATGCTTTGACGGGAGGACCGGGAATGCAGGGCAACGAGGAAGGACCCGTCGCCGAGCCGAGGAATGGCGGTGCCGCCGCCCTTTCGCAGGCGCAGATGAAGCGGCTGACGGCGGTGCATGGCTGGTCGGGAACGCTGCTTGGCCTGCTGCTCTACATTGTCGTCGCGACCGGCACGATCGCGGTGTTCGCCCAGGAGATCCGCGAGTGGTCGGTCGGCGCCAGTGCGCCGCCCGGGATCGACGTTCCCGTCGACGCCGCCGTGCGCAAGCTCGCCGCTTTCATGCCGCGGGGGGTGCTTGGCGAGGTCGGCATCTGGCGCAACTCCAGGGGCGAGGTCGTGGTCGCCTTTCATACGCACGCCACCAACCCGGCGAGCCGCGAGGAGGAGGATTTCGGCACCGTCTTCCATCTGGACCCTGCCACGGGGGAGGTGGTCTCGCGCCTGAACGACTTCTATAGCGACGCGCTGTGGGACCGCGACGGAGACGCCTTGTCGTCCTTCCTGATCGACATGCATGTGGCGCTCTACCTGCCGTACCCTTGGGGATACATCCTGGTGGGCGTTCTCGGCCTGCTGATGATGTTCGCGGCGCTTTCAGGGCTGCTCATGCACCGGCACCTGATCCGCGATCTCTTCGTTGCAGCCCGCTCGCGCAGCCGCTTGGTGGGGCACCGCGACAGGCACGCGCTCGCATCGAGCTGGAGCCTGCCATTCGCCATCATCTTGGCCTTCACAGGATCCTTCTACGCTCTGGCCTTCACGATCACGTCGCCGATCCTCACCGAGATCGCGTTCGGCGGCGACGAGGAGGCCATGGAGGAGACCCTCTGGGCCCCGCCCGTGGCGGAGGACACGCGACGGGCCGAGCCGGCCGACCTGGATGCGGTGATCGGCCGATCGAGTGCCGAGGTGGGCGGGCCGGCGGAGTATGTGGGCATCAGCAATTACGGCCGGGCTGATTCCCGGATCAGCGTCTGGCACCATCCCCCCGAGGGGCGGCTGACCTGGGTCCAGACCCTGTTCGACGGCGTAAGCGGAGCGTACCTTGGCCCGCGCCCCGAGATCGGCAATGCGTTCTCCGTCGGCAGCTCGCTCTTCGCGCTGATGTGGCCGCTGCATGTCGGCGACTTCGCGGGTGTCGCGTCGAAGCTGGTCTGGGTCGGGCTGGGTGCGACGACGGGTTTCGTCGTCCTGACCGGCCTTTCCCTATGGGTGCGCCGGCGCGAGGCCGAACCGGCATGGCGGCGGTTCGGCCTGGCCATCGTAGCGACCGGGTACGGCGTCCCGCTCGGGGCCGTCGCTGCCGCCCACGGCGCATTCCTCTCGGGCGTATCGGGCGATCCCTTCCTCTGGACGCCGATCTCCTTCTTCGCCACGGCGCTTGGCTGCTATGCGGCGGCCTGGCGGCTCGGCGATCCCCTGCGGCTGCGCCACCTCTACCTGACGCTGCTCGCCTACGGATGCCTTGCGCTGCCCATCGTCCGCCTGTTCTGCGGGGGAACGAGTTGGGCCGAGGCGCTGCGGCTGGGGCACGGCGAGGTGATCGTCATCGACCTGCTGCTGTTCGCGGGCGGAGGCCTGATGCTGGCATGGCGTGGAAGCTGGCTGCGGCGCGTGGTGGGCATCGAGGCGCGCCAGCCGCTGCGACAGCCGGCCGAATGAGCGGCATCTGGACCCTTCTCGCCGTTGGCGCGTCGCTCGCCGCGGTGGCCCGCCTGGCGGCCAGCGATCCGAAGCGGCGGCGCGTGTTCGGTCTGCCCCCGACAGGTCGGCCGCGCAGGGCGCGCCTCCTCTTGGGCATGGCACTCGCGCCGTGCGCTGCCCTGGCATGGCTGGGAACGACCGCCGACGTCGTCATCTGGTGCGGGGCGGTCACGACCCTGGGCTGGTTCCTGGTGGCCATTCCACCCGCAACGCAGCTCTCGATGGCGCAGGCCGCATCCGGTGCCCTCGCGGGAATGACGGTCGGTCGAGTCGGGCTGCGGACTCCTTCGCTCCGCGGGCTCGCCCCCCTTGCCCGCCGCTTCAAGGAGGGCCTCGGCGGGTTGCCGCCGCTTCGCCGCGTCGGCGCCGGTGCCGACAGGATCGCCCTGCTCGAGGCGCTCATCGCCGCCCTGGAAGCGTCGCTGGCGGATCGCGGAGCCGGGGGGCGTGGCGGAGGCTCCCCTCTCCCCGGGGAACCCGAGCGCAGCGTATCCAGGAACGGCTGGCGGCGTGAGGCGGAGACTGCGGGGGTGCGCGACGACTCCAGAGGCGAACCCGAGAGGGTCGCCTCCAACCCGTGATTCGCTGCCGTCGGCGTCCTCTGGAGCGCGGATCAGCGGCTTGAACCGCCGCCGGTCAACCTGGCGATCGGCGTCGTTCCGTCGGTTCGATGGGCTGGCGGGGGACGCAGTCTGCAGCGAACTCGTCTCCGGTTGCCATTCCCTGATACGCGGGAAAATACAGGGAAGATCTCTCGGATTGCCCGATTTCGTGAGCACGATAAGGCGGAATCCCTCGCTGTCTGAGCCGTTTAGCGGTCGATTCCCTACGCTTCGGAACAGGGAATTCTCACGGTCATATCAGGGACCAGAATACAGTTATCAGGGAATCTAGACACCGCTACAGGGATTGACCCTACGTACCAGTCCTCGCGTTTGCTCGATCGGTTAGCGCCCATCAGTGGACGGGGTCAGCGCTTGCGGCGTCCATGGGCCACCGGCGCGGCTTGCCCCTCCCAATCGAGCCGTAGGTCTCTGCGGGTCTGGTAGCATTCGCGAGCAAGATCCATGAGGAGGTTTCCCGTGGGATTCACCGATCTGGGCGAAGCGACAGATCTCGACGTGATCGTCCGCATGATCGCACCCTCCGGGCTCGCGTTGATCGACATCGGTTGCGGTGGCGGCGAACTCGCGCGCGGCCTGGTGGGGCTGGGCTGCACGGTCTTGGGGGTGGAGCCCGATCCAACCCAGGCAGCGGCCAACCGGTCCGCGGAGCCCCAGGCGGGTCTGAGCTTCGCAGAAGCTGCGGCCGGGGCTCTACCCGCAGGCGATGGCGCCTACGATGGGGCGATCTTCAGCAAGTCCCTGCATCACGTCCCGATCGCGGCGATGCCGGCAGCGATCGACGAAGCGGCGCGGGTGATCAACCCCGTTCACGGGTTCCTCCTGGTTCTCGAGCCATCGATCACCGGAGCCTTCAGCCAGGTGATGCGGCCTTATCACGACGAGACGGAGGTTCGGCTTGCGGCTCAGGCTGCCTTGGATCGCCATGCCGTAGTGCGATTTGAGGAGCGGACCACGGTGGTGTACCGGACGACCTATCGCTACGCCGACTTCCCGAGCTTTGTTGAGGAGACCGCCGGTGCAACCTTCAACCCCTACCGGCGGGATCAGGTCGACACCCCCGAGGTCAGGGCGGTGTTCGAGCAGCATCGTACGGTGGAGGGCTATGCCATCGAACAGGGCATGCGCGCGGACCTGTTCCGTCGCCCTAAACCTCACGCGTAGGGGTTGCCTCCAGAATTCTCAATCGATCGAATCGCCACCATCGATCACCAGGACGGCCCCTGACATGTAGCTCGCGTGATCGGACGCAAGGAACAGAACCGGGCGCGCGATCTCGTGGACCTGCCCCAGGCGCTTCAGACCGGGCATCAGATCGGTCCAACGCTGCAGGGCGCTATCGACATCGCCGCCAAATAGGTTGAGCGCGGCATTGCGCACCATGTCCGTCACAATTGGGCCGGGGCAGACCGCATTGACGCGGACAGTCGGCCCGAGTTCGAGAGCATGTGACTTGGTGAGCTGAATGACCGCGGCCTTGGATGCGCCATAGACCGGGAAGGCCAAGTCGCCGTTGATACCCGAGATCGAGGCAACGTTGATGATGTTGCCCTTCGAGGCTCGCAGGGCGGAGACCGCGAACCTGGTCGTGAAGAACACGCCCTTTAGGTTGGTGTCGATGATCGAGTCCCAGATCGCCTCGGAGCAGCGGTCGAGGGCCTGGTCGGTCGTCACGATGCCCGCGTTGTTGACCAGGACATCGAGCCCGCCCAGTCCCTCGAGCGCGGCCTCGACTATCGCCCGACAACCATCCGCGGTCGCTACCGACCCGGGAGCAGCGATGACCCGCGCGCCCGCCTTCATTTCAGCGATGGCTTTAGCCGTCGTTGCCGTCGTCGTGCCGTTCACTGCGACGCGGGCACCAGCGCCCAGGAACGCCTCCACGACGCTGCGCCCGATCCCGCGCGTCCCGCCCGTGACCAGCACCCGTTTGTCCGTGAAGTCCATCGCCTGCATCCCCCTCCCGACCGGTTGGAAAGCCGATCGCCTAATGCAGTTGCTCCAGCAGCGCCTTGGCCTCGGTCATGTCGCGGGTGTCGAAGCCCTCGGTGAACCAGCCGTAGATCGGGGCGAGTACATCGTGGGCCCTCGCGCGTTCGCCGCGAGCAGCCCACAACCGCGCTAGACTCATCGCCGCCCGCAGCTCGAACGTTTTTCCCTTCTGCTTCTGAGCAGTTCTTAGGGCCTCGTCATAGCAGGCTTCGATCTCATTGCCCGCGCGGAGCATGTCTGGGCGAAGCAGTTCGCCCCGCATTCTGTGGAGGTCAGCAGTGAACCAAGCCTCGCCCGTATCGCTCGCCCAAGTGAAGCCCTGGGAAACTGCGTCCAGTCCTACGTCATATCGCTCGGCCACGCGGCAGGCGTCAGCGAGATACACGTAAAGCTGAGGCAGCTCGAACCTGCTGCCCGTAGCGTGCCACTGCTCGAGCCCCTTGAGCATAAGGGCAACGCCGTCCTCACCTTGACCTAGATGGGACTGCGCAGCTCCCTTCATGATCAGGCCCGAAGCCGCCCAAACCGGTACGGCCTGCTCGACTGCGTGTTGGTGAAATGCTTCGGACGTTTCCAGGCAGGCTCGGAACTCTCCCATCTCGTACTGCAAGGACGCGAGATAGAACCCAGCATTGCCGATCGAATTCGGATGCCGCGTAGCGAGAACGTGTTCCAGTCCATGCCGTGCAAAGGCCATGGCCTGATCCAGGAAGCCGCCGAAGAACCTGGAGTACGCTCGATAGGTCGGGATCAGTGCGCCGACGTGTTCAGATAGCCCAAACGAAAAGTCACCATCCCGCTCTTCGACGTAGTGCCGACCGGCGGCCTCAAACAACGCATCAGCCTCGGCGAACTGGCCGCTCGCCATGTGGTGAAAGCCCTGCATGAAGATGCTGACAAACTTAAACTCTTCGTTCTTGGGGCTCTCAACAAAGCTGGCCGCCTCCAAAGTTAGCCTGCTGAAATCGTCATACCGGCCGGAGCCAAATGCATTGGCCCAAAGTCCGTAGAGGATCGGGACGACGCGCCGGGCGTCATTGACCGTCCGGCATACGTCCCTGGCTCGCGACAGAGCCGCCCGAGCTTCATGTGAAGCGTAGCCGCGTGCAGCGACTTGGGCAGTTGCCAGAGCGGACAAAACATCAAGCTCAACATCACGGAAGACCTCGCGCTCCGGCTGAGCATCGATTTGGTCGAGTGCCTTCTGAAGGCTCGCGACGGCCTCCACGTTGCTGGAACGCTCGTACGCTTGCAGTCCTGCCCGCGCCCACCAGCGGATGGCAGGCTCGGCCAAACTAGCCTCGGTGTAGTGGTGGGCGAGAACCTCGGGGGAGGCCTGGGCCACGTCGGCGAACTGCCTCTCCAGCACGCTCCCTATGCGGGCATGGAGGCGCTGGCGCTGGCTCTTCAGCATGCTCTCGTAAGCTGCGCCTTGGACCAGCGCATGCTTAAACGTGTAGGTCGCGACAGGTGGGGCTCCTTGCCGGAACACCAACCCGGCTTCGACGAGCTGACCCAATGCCTGATTGAGCTTGGTTGCCTCGAGCGACGACACGGCGGCGAGTAGGTCGTGGCTGAACGTGCGGCCGATGGCGGCGGCGGCCTGGGCGGTCTCCTTCGCCGGGGCCAGGCGGTCGAGCCGGGCCATCAGGCTGTCGTGCAGCGTTGCTGGGATGGCAAGGGGCGGCAGCGGGCCGTCCAGCACGTAACGTCCGGCTTCCTCGCGCAGAAGCCCGGATTCCACGATCATGCGGGTCAGCTCCTCGACGAAGAGCGGCACGCCATCGGTTCGCGCAACAACTTGCTCCATCACTTCGGGTGGCAGGGCGCGGCCGCCCGTGACGCCTGCGACCATCTCGGCGCCCTGACGCTTGCTCAAGCGGTTGAGCGCCAGCAAGGCGACATGCGGCCGGCCGACCCATTTCGCGAGAAACTCTGGCCGGAAGGTGATGACCAAGAGCATGCGGAGGGATTCCGCACGGCCAACCATGAGGTCGAGCAGCTCCAGGGTTGTCGGATCGAGCCAGTGCGCATCCTCGACGATGGCCAGCACGGGCTTCGCTGCCGAGAGCCCTGCGAGCTGGTCGGTCAGCGCCGCGAGCGTGCGTTCCTTCTGCCGTTCGGCGCTCATCCCAAGTGGCGGGTAGCGGGCACCCGTCGGGATCGAGAGGAGCGTAGCCAGAAGTGGCGCGGCCTCCTTCGTCGTAGTTGAAGCCAAGCCGATCAAAGCCTCGAGCTTGTCGAGCCTGGCCTCGGCGGTGTCCTCTGAGGCAAATCCTGCCGCCCGTTCAAGGTGCTCGATGACGGGATGCAGCGCGCTGTTGGTGTGGTAGGGCGAGCATTGCAGGCGGATGCGGACATGCTGGTCGGCCAGCACGCGCTCGTGCAGCACTTCGGTGATGCGCGACTTGCCGATCCCCGCCTCGCCGGAGACCAGGACGACCTGGCCCTCGCCCTCCTTGGCCTGTCGCCATTTTTCCAGCAGCAGCGCAAGCTCGTGTTCACGACCGACAAGCGGGGTCAGCCAACGGCCGTGAAGGGCCTCGAACCGGCTCTCGGCCCCGCTCGGCCCCAGCACGCGCCAGAGCCGCAAGGGCTGGCGGAAGCCCTTGAGTGTCCGTTCCTCGGGCTCCTCGAAGGCAAAGGCATCGCCGGCGAGCTGACGGGTCTGGTCGGCCACCACGACGCGGCCAGACCCCGCCGCCTCCTGCATGCGATAGGCGAGGTTCGGCGTCTCGCCGGTGACCGCGCTTGCTTCGGAGCCCTCGGCGCCTACCAGGTCACCGATCACGACGACGCCAGTCGCGATCCCGACCCGCGCACGCAGCCGGCCCCCATGCGCTTCCAGCATCCGCTTGCCGAGGCGCTTGACTTCGCGCGTGGCCGCCAGGCCGGCATAGATGGCACGGACCGCGTCGTCCTCGTGGGCCTGGGGATAGCCGAAGAACACCAGCACGCCGTCGCCCATGTACTTCGCCACATGGCCGCCAAAGCGCGCCACCTCGCGGCCCACGGCGTCCTGATAGGCGCGGGAGACTTCCCGCAGCTCCTCGGGATCAAGCTTCACCGACAGCTCCGTCGACCCCACCAGATCGACAAACATGACGGTCAGTTGGCGGCGCTCGGCCGCCGCGGGCGCGGGAAAAGCGAGCGATGTTTGGGAGGATGAGCCTAGTTCCGAGGCTTGAGCGTTCAGTGCAGCCGCAGCCGCCAGGAACTTGCGCCGCGGACCTATCGGAAAGCCGAGCTCCTTCAGATCGTCTTCGGTGAGCCGCCCAACAGTATCGAACCCGATCTCATGCTCAAGGAAGGCTGGCGCGTACTTTTCCAGCCCCAATCCACTCAGCCAGAGCTTGATGTCGGACATGCCCTCACCCCCGCAGGCCTGAACCACTATAGGGCCACAAGGCTGGCATCGGGTGATGACTCCTAGAAGTCGAAAAGTTGGCGCCGCTTAGCTGGATCATCTTTTAGAATGCGTCGAACATTCAGAACTTATGTATTTTTCATGGGCGACACAGGTGACAGTGATGACACCTGACACTTCTAGAAAATCGGTCACGGACAATGCGGCTAGTCTCATGAAGGCGGGTTCGATGCTGTAGAGTCGTTGTTCGCACTGGTCTGGGGAGCCTGGCGATGCCGACCACAACGATGCGTGTAGGGGTCATCGGCCTTGGGCACATGGGAAGCGCCCTCGCAGACGCCCTCATGGCCCGTGGGTTCGGGTTGATTGTCTGGAACCGAAGCGAGGGCAGAACCAAGCGCTTTGCGGACGCTGGGATCAAGGTGGCTGCCTCGGTTGCACAGGCAGCGGCGGAGGCCGACATCTTGGTCGTGTGCCTGTTCAACCAGGATGCGGTGCGCGAGGTACTGCTGACCTCCGAGGTGGCTGCAGCGATGCGCGGCAAGCCGTTGGTGCAACTCACCACGCTAGGAGAGCGTGGCCTCGACGAGCTCGAAGCGTGGACTGCGGCGCAGCAGGTGCCCTTCCTGAAGGGCGACATTCTGGACTACCCCGACGGCATACGCAGGGGCGAGGCCATCGTCCTCTATGGCGGCGAGAAGCAGACGTTCGCGACTGTCCGCCCAGTCCTCGACGCCCTGGGTGGTCATGCCGTCCACGCCGCCAAGCGCATCCGCGACGCCCAGCGGACGATGGGAGCGTACTACTGCTTCCTGTACCCCGCCCTGATCGCCTTCCTGCATGGTGCGGCGCTCTGTCACCGCGTAGGCGTTTCGCCGGCTGCTTTCGCGCAAGACATGATCTTGCCGCTGCTCAAGGGGCCCACCCTGGCGCGCATGATCGAGGGCCTCGCGCAGGCCAGCACTGCCCGGTCCTATGGTGGGGAGATACAAGCAACGCTGGATGCGTGGAATGACGGCCTGAGCCAGCTCGTCGACAGTACCAAGGCCAGGGCCCGCCATGCGGGGCTGCTGCCCGTGGTCAAGGAGCTGCTCGACCAAACCGCCGCGCGCGGCTACGGCCAACAGGATCTCGCCGCAGTGTTCGAGATGCTGATTGATGACGGGCAAGAGGCTCGTGAATAGAAGCCGAGCATGAGTCTAGCCATCGCGTGTGCTCGAAACGTAGGAATGACAGGTGCCGCTAGATCGGAGTGCAGCACTGAGCCGTGCGAGAGCGCCGGTTTCGTCCGCCGCCATCAGCCGCGAGTAGCCCACCACGTCGGCGGCAAGGATTGCGGCGAGACGTCGTGTGATCGGAGCCGCGTTCACGGGTTGAGTCCCGCCTTACGGAAGCCTTCGCGCCAATGCTCCTTGTCCTCGGGAAGGCGGCACATGTCGCAGCTGTACTGGATGAACCCCGCAACGTCATAACCGTCGGGGCGACGGGCTCTGAAATCCTCGACAGCTCTCTGCGCCTCCTCGTCCCGGCCTGCCTGCGCGTAGCATGCGGCCAACGTGAGAAACATGTACGGATAAGGGTCGTCGAACCGCTGAAAGTCGGCGATCGCGCTATCGTAGTCGCGCATCATGTAGTGGATATCGAAGGGCACACCCAGCGTTGATGGGGCAAGCCTCGGCTCGAGCCAGAAGGCTCGCTCAACCATTTCGAGACCTTCGGTGTGCCGGCCCATCATGGCAAGCGTGTAGCCCAGGTTGATTGTCGAGGTCGGAAAGTAAGGGTTGAGCGACCGAGCGATCTGAAGGTGATGCTCGGCCTTTTCGAGGTCGCCCAAGTCCACGAACACCGTACCCAGCATGTGATGCGTCATGGGATCGCCGTCGTTCACGGCGAGTGCTCGTTCGGCATAGTGCCTGGCGAGCGAAGTCTCCTCCTTGATCGGCACACCGAACGTTTGCATGGCGTGGTCCTCGGCGTAGAGGAACGCCAAACCGGCGAGGCTCGGCGCATGCCGAGGGTCCGCCGCGATGGCCTTCAGGTAGTGGTCTCTCGTCTCGATCGGATCGCCTCGGTACCAAGCCGCACGACCGCGCAGGAAGTGGTCGTATGCCGTGAGGCTCGACTCCGAGATGTCGCGCTTTTGGGCGGCGGCCGCATTGACGAGGCGATGCCCGAGTTGCGCGGAGATGGCCACCACGATCTCGTCTTGCACCGCAAAGATGTCCGCCAGTTCGCGGTCGAATCGCTCAGCCCATAGGTGGACGCCGGTCCCGGCGTCGATAAGCTGGGCCGTGACGCGCACGCGCGCTCCCGCCTTGCGTACGCTGCCTTCGATGACGTAGCGCGCTCCGAGTTCGCGGCCCGCGTCCTGCACCTTTACCGAGCGTCCTTTGAACATGAACGTTGAGTTGCGCGCGACAACTGCCAAATGCCGCGACTTGGCGAGCGCCGTGATCAGATCCTCGGTGATGCCATCGGCGAAGTACTCCTGCTCGGGATCGCCCGATATGTTCGTGAACGGAAGAACGGCGACCGTCGTCCCTTGATCGCGGTTGGGGCTTGTTGTCAAAGCGTCGGAATGACGCGCCGACCCGAGTGCAAGGCGGAACGCGCGCACCGGTCCGGCGATGTTGTGGAGCGGCTTCTCGCCCTCGTCCTCAAATGCAAGGGGCACTTTGCCCTTGACCTGGTCGTGAACCGCGCGGGCGATCAGCACGCCGCCAGGTTCTGAGAGCTTCTCAAGGCGCGCCGCAACGTTCACGCCGTCGCCGTGCACAGTCGCTCCGTCGGCGATCACTTCGCCGAGGTTGATTCCCATGCGGAAACGCATGCGGCGGTCCTCGGGAAGCTCGGCATTGAGCGTTGCCAGCTTCGCCTGAACCTCGGCGGCGCAGGTGACGGCCGCGGAGGCGCTCGCGAACTCGACAAGCAGGCTGTCGCCGGCTTCACCCACGAGCCTGCCTCCGTGCGCGCGGATCGCCGGTTCGACGTGATCCGACCTCAAGAGCTTGAACCGCGCCAGCGTGCCTGCCTCGTCCACCGCCATCAGACGCGAGTAGCCCACCACATCGGCGGCCAGGATCGCGGCGAGGCGGCGGGTCGTCGTCACTCCAGCCCAGCCTTGAGCAAGCCGGCTCGCCAGTGCTCCTTGTCCTCGCGCTCTCTTACGGCAATCACGCCAACAAACTTCTCAACCGAGAATTCGGGCCTCAAAGCGAGCATCTGTCGCCATGCGGTCGTGGCCTCGTCGTTTCGACCGAGTTGCCCAAGACACGCGGCGAGATAGCCGTGATTTGCCCACCATGCGAACGGCATGCAACGCTGGAACGCTTCGAGCGAGGCTTCATAGTCCTTCGAAACGTAGTACGCATAACCCAGTAGATCGTTGACCCACCCGCGATCGAGAGGGTCCAGACGGCGTAGCGACAACCCGATCTCGATCGCACCCTTCGCATCGCCACGCCAGTAACGAGAATAAGCTCTGAATGCGAGCGACATGGCGCTCAGTGGGTTTCTGGCCATGGCGCGATCGAAATGCATGTCCGCCAACTTGAAGTCACCGCGCCACGCAGCTACGTAGCCGATTAGTGCGTCGGTCCAGTCTTCGGCGTCGGTGAGCGCAAGCGCATGCTGAGCGGTCTCGATTGCGCGATCGAAATCCTGGCTGTCCCTGTAGTCGAAGCCGAGAGCCATGTGTGCGGCGGCGATATGGCTCAGCGGTCGCCCCCAGTTGGGATCGAGTTTGGACGCGCGACGCCAAATCCGACCCGCCTCCCGAATGTTCTCCGGGGTTGCCCGTTCGAAGACGCTGATGCCCCGCAACATGAGGTCGTAGGCGTCCATGCTCTCGGTGCGCCGCGACTTCACGCGCTCGAGCTCTACCCTCGCCACGTGGCCAGCGACGCGCCACACCAGGGTCTCGACGATCTCGTCCTGGACAGTGAATACGTCCTCGAGATCGCGGTCATATCTCTCTGCCCACACATGCGCGCCGGTCTCTGCGTCGATCAGCTGCGCGGTGACACGGATGCGCTTGCCCGACTTGCGCACACTGCCCTCGACCACGTAGCGCACGCCAAGCTGCCTACCGACCTCGGGGATCGACGCCGCCCTGCCCTTGAACACGAAGGATGAGTTGCGCGCGATCACAAACAATGCGTGGTGGCGCGCAAGCGCGGTGATCAAGTCCTCGGTGATGCCGTCTGAGAAGTACTCCTGCTCGGGATCGCCGCTCATGTTGGTAAACGGCAGGACCGCGATCGACTGACGCCGACGCGCGTCTTCGCTTCGGCTCGTTGGGTCAGGGCTCGCCGGCTCTGTCGTCAAAACTCGATAGGCCCGCACGGGTTGGGCGATGTTGTGCAGTACTTGTTCGCCCATGTCCTCGAAGCGGAAGAGCAGCTTCCCCCTGATCTGCTCGTGGACCGAGCGCGAGATCACGATGCCGCCGGGGTTGGCCAGCTTCTCAAGCCGCGCGGCGACGTTGACGCCATCGCCGTGGATCGTGGCGTCCTCCGAGACGACGTCACCGAGGTTCACGCCCATCCGGAATGTCATCCGGTGATCGGACGGCTGCGACGCCGTCGCGTCGCAGAGGGCAGATTGGATTTCGATCGCGCACTGCACTGCGTCAATTGCGCTGCCGAACTCGACCAGCAGACTGTCCCCAGCCGAGCCTACGACGCGACCGTGACGGATCGTGACGCGCGGCTCGATGACTTCACACCTGAGTCGCCGGAACGTCGCTATCGTCCCGCCCTCATCCGACGCCATCAGCCGCGAGTAGCCCGCCACGTCGGCGGCCAGAATCGCGGCAAGGCGGCGCGAGGTCATACGTCGATCCCCGCCTTGCGGTAGCCGTCCAGCCAGAGCTCCTTCTCCTCCGGCCGCTTGCACATACGGGGGTGGTATCGCGCGAACGTTTCCGGAGTCCAATTCTCCGGCGCGCCTTCACGGCTCGCGTGAACGAGTGCTGATGCCTCCTCAATCCGGCCCAAACGCGCGAGGGCGGCTGCACACTCCACCATCATGTGCCGCTCGGGTGATCGCAAGCGTCTGTACGCAGCCACCGCATCGGCGAATGCGCCAGCCATGTACTGGGCATCAAAGAGCGATTCTATCCGGCCGTCATCGGGACTGAACGGTTGGAGGCGTTCGGACAATAGGCAAAGCGCCATGCCTTCGGCAGCGCTTCCTAGGTAAGCGAGAACATTGCCACGCATGCTCAGGATGAACACGTCGTTGGGGTTGAGCGCCAGGGCACGGGCTGAATGAAGTCCTGCGCGATCATGCTCTCCACACAAGATATAGGCGTGTCCGGCATTGGCGTGTGTCATCGCATCGAAGTTGTCGAGCGCAAGAGCCAACTCGACGTGATGACGGCACTTCGCCGTCGCTTCCTCCCAGGTCAACCCCAGAGTGTAGATGCCGTAGGCATACATCTGGGCCAATCCGACATGCGCGGGTCCATACGCGGGATCAATGGCAACCGCCTTTTCAAAGAGCGTTATGGCCTCGTACTTGTCACTGGATGCGTTCCACATCCCGAAGCGTCCCCTGAGTGCGAGGTCGTAGGCCGTAAGACTTTCAGTTCGTTTGCTTCTTGCGATCTCAAGGGCGTGCCGGTCCAATTGACCCGGCAACGCGCCCGCGATCGCCCGAACCACTTCGTCCTGGACAGCAAAGATATCCGCGAGTTCGCGGTCGTAGCGCTCAGCCCAAAGGTGGCCAGCACTCTCGACGTCGATGAGCTGGGCGGTTATGCGGACGCGGTTGCCGGCCCTACGCACGCTGCCTTCGACGACGAAACGGACGCCGAGCTTGCTCCCCACCTCCTTTACGTCGACCGCCTGCCCCTTGAACGCAAAGGCCGAATTGCGCGCAATGACCAGGAGGTTCTTGAAGCGCGCAAGCTCGGTGATGATGTCCTCGGTGATACCGTCGCTGAAGTATTCCTGCTCCGGATCCCCCGACATGTTGTTGAAGGGCAGGACGGCCACCGTCGGGCGTTCAGCCGCGGCAGGAAGCGGCGCGGTGGCGACGGCGGGAGTGGCGATGCCCGCGCCTACCCGGTACGCCCTGACCGGCTCGGCGATGTTGTGCAGGGCCTGCTCGCCCAGGTCCTCGAAGGAGCAGGCGACGCGGCCCTTGGCCTGCTCGCGCACGGCGTGGGCGACCACGATGGCGCCGGGCTCGGCCAGCTTTTCCAGGCGCGCCGCCACGTTCACCCCGTCGCCGTGGATCGTGGCGCCGTCCACGATGACCTCGCCTAGGTTCACGCCCATGCGGAACTGCATGCGGCGCTCCCCGGGAAGATCGGCGTTGAGGACCGCGAGCTTCTTCTGGACCTCGACGGCGCAGGTGACAGCATCCGACGCTGTGGGGAACTCCATTAGCAGGCTGTCGCCCGCCTCCCCCACCACCCGACCGTTGTGCCGGCGCACCGCGGGCTCGACATGGTCGGCGCGCAGCAGCTTGAAGCGCGCCAGCGTCCCCGCCTCGTCCGCCGCCATCAGGCGCGAGTAGCCCGCCACGTCGGCGGCCAGGATCGCGGCGAGGCGGCGGGTGGTCATATGTCGATGCCCGCCTTGCGATAGCCTTCGCGCCAAAGATCAGCTTCCTCCGGGCGCTTGCACATACCTATGTGCCTCAGGGCAAAGACGGCTGGATTCCAACCGTGTGGCATCAATCCAAGACCGGCTGCGACAGATGCTCTTGCCTCTTCAATTCGACCGAGTTGGGCCAGCGCTGCTCCGTAAGTGACTCGCATATGTGGGACCGGCGCTCGCATCTTTTGAAAGGCATCGGCTGCCTTGATGAAGTCCCTCATCATGTAGCAAGCGTCGAAGAGAGCCTCCCAACGGAAGTCATCCGGGGTGAAAGGCTGTAGCTGTCCTGATCGCTGAATCATTTGAACGGCAGAGTCTGGATCGCCGCAATAACCAAGAACTACGCCACGCGTACAAACGACGTAGACGTCGTTCGGGTTCATAGCGAGCGCTTGCTCTGAGTGGATCGTTGCCAATTCGTGCTCGCCGCACAGGATGTATGAAAAGGCGGCAGTTGCATGGGTCGATGCGTCGCCGTCATCAATTGCAAGTGCCCGCTCGGTGTGGTGTCTACACTTCGCAAGCGCCTCAGCGCGAGACACGCCAGACAGATAAATCCCGTAGCCATAAGTCTGCGCCAAGCCCACGTGTGCCGCGGCGCAATCAGGGTCTATCAACAGTGCTGCATTGTAGAGTTTGACGACTTCGTCGAAGTCAATCGACGTCCGCCACATGAGCCAACGCGCGCGCAAGAGCAGGTCATGGACGGACCGATTCTCGGGCCGTTTGCCGCGTATGGTCTCAAGGCCTCGCCGCTCTAGCTGACCCGGAACGGCAGCTACGATTGCACGCACAACTTCATCCTGAACGGCGAAGATGTCCTCGAGGCCACGGTCATAGCGCTCGGCCCAGATGTGGTTCCCGGAGTCGACCTCGATGAGCTGGGCGGTGATGAACGCGGTTGGCGGCCTTCCGGACGCTTCCCTCGACAACGAAACGAGCGCCGAGCTTGCGGCCAATCTCCTTTACGTCGACCGCATGCCCTCGGAACGCAAAGGTCGAGTTGCGCGCGATCACCAGGAGGTTCTTGAATCGCGCGAGTTCCGTGATGATGTCTTCGGTGATGCCGTCGCTGAAGTACTCCTGCTCCGGGTCGCCGGACATATTGGTGAAGGGCAGCACGGCGATGGAGGGCCGCTCGGTCACGGGTGCCTGTGCCGATGACGACGCAGACGCGGTGGAAGGCTTGACAGCCGCGGTCACGCGGTACGCCCGCACGGGTTCTGAGATGTTGTGCAAGTTTCTCTCGCCGAGGTCGTTGAAGACACACGGCAAGCGACCCCTCACTTGGTCGTGCACCGCGCGGCTAATCACAATGCCGCCGGGCTCGGCGAGCTTCTCCAGCCGCGCGGCGATGTTGACGCCATCGCCATGAATGGTGGCGCCGTCGACGATGACCTCCCCCAAGTTGACGCCTATCCGAAACTCCATACGACGGTCCGCGGGCAGGTCCGCATTGAGTTGGGATAGTTTTTCCTGGATCTCGACCGCGCAGGCGACGGCCTCCGATGCCGTTCCCAGCTCGACCAGCAAGCTGTCGCCGGCTTCGCCGACCACCCGCCCGCCAAATCGTTGGATGGCCGGCTCGATATGGTCGGACCGCACAGATTTGAATCGTGCAAGGGTTGCGCTCTCGTCAGCCGCCATCAGCCGCGAGTAACCTGCGACATCAGCCGCCAGAATTGCCGCCAGCTTCCGCTGTTCCCGTCCCAAGAGTGTCCCCTCTTGCGGCCCGCCTATTTTAACCGGTGGACGGGGGGGAGCGAGTCGGAGTTGCCTGTTGCAGTTTCAAGACTTGCTGGGCGCACGGGTCCAACACTGCAAGTCTGGCGTCGATATCGATGGTAAAGTGCCTCCGTTGGGGGGCGGCCGACCATGCCGGACATTTCCTCGTGGCTTCGTGGTCTTGGTCTCGAGCGCTATGCGCAGGCGTTCGCCTCAAACGACATTGACCTCGACGTTCTCCCGGATCTGAGCGAAGCGGACCTCGAGCGGTTGGGCGTCACGCTTGGTCATCGCAAGAAGCTTTTAAAGGCGATCGAGACACTGCGGTCGGTCGACAGATCGACGGACGCGGCGTTGACGCCACATCCTCAAGGCGGCGCAACCGGAGGCTATCGCACCGTTTCTGCACCAGCTGAGCGCCGTCAGCTGACCGTGATGTTTGTGGACCTGGTGGGCTCCACGGAGCTTGCGCTGAAGCTCGACCCGGAGGAACTGCGCGGGCTCCTGGGCGCGTACCAGGACGCGCTGGGTGTCGAGGTCGCGCGCTACGGCGGACACGTGGCGAAGACCATGGGCGACGGCGTGCTCGTCTACTTCGGCTATCCGCAGGCGCACGAGGATGACGCAGTCAGGGCGATCTACGCGGGGCTTGCGGTCGTGCGCGCCGTAAAGCGGCTCGGCAAGCGGGCACTTGAGGCGCAAGGCGGGAGGCTTCGCGCGCGCGTCGGGATCGCGACCGGGCTGGTCGTGATTGGCGACCTCGTGGGGATGGAGGGCTCGGAAGTGGGTGCCGTGACCGGGGAGACCCCGAACCTTGCCTTCCGGCTTCAGGAGGCGGCGAGTTCGGGACGGGTCGCGGTGGCCGAGCGCACTCGAGCACTCGCGGGTGATGCCTTCACTTACGAGGATGCGGAGGAACGCCGGCTCAAGGGCTTCCCGGGGCCTATCAAGCTCTGGCGGGTGCTGGGACCATCGGGTGTCGAGAGCCGTTTCGAAGCACTGCACGGGCGCTGGCTCACCCCGCTCGTGGGACGGGCGCATGAGTTGGCTCTCCTCATGGACCGTTGGGGCCAGGCGAAGGAGGGCGAGGGCCAAGTGGTGCTCATCTCCGGCGAGCCCGGGATCGGCAAGTCTCGCATCACAGAGGTGTTACGCGAACGGGTGATGGCGGACGATCACGTGTGCATCCGGCTGCAGTGCTCGCCCTATCACGCGAATAGCGCGCTTCACCCTGTGATCGAGCACCTAGAGCGTGCCGCCGGCTTCGAGCGAGAGGACGACGCGGGTGTGCGTCTCGACAAGCTGGAAGCCATGATCGCCCAGTCGGGAGTGAAGTCCGCCGAGGCCGCGCCGCTCCTGGCCGCGCTCCTCTCGATCCCAGCCGGCGACCGCTATGCACCGCTCGCCATGAGCCCTGAGCGTCAGAAGGAACGCACGCTCGCGACGCTGGCCGACCAAGTGGCGGGGCTCGCGGCCGCGAAGCCGCTCCTCCTGATCCTGGAGGATGCGCACTGGATCGACCCTACGACGCTCGAGTCCATCGAACTGATGATCGCGCGCGCGGAAGCCTTGAACATCTTGGTGGTGGTCACCTACCGGCCTGAGTTCCAGGCCAAGTGGGTGGGACGGCCAAACGTAACGCTGATCGCGATGAACCGGCTCAGCAAGCGCCAGGGCGCGACGATGGTGGAGGGCGTGGCCGGGGACCGGGCCTTGCCGCCCGAGATCCTGGAGCAGGTGGTGGCGAAAACGGACGGCGTGCCGCTGTTTGTCGAGGAGTTGACGCGCATGGTGCTCGAGTCCGGCCTTCTCAGGGAAGAGAACGGGCGCTACGTGCTCGATGGGCCGCTGCCACCGCTCGCGATCCCGGCTACGCTTCAAGACAGCCTGATGGCACGTCTTGATCGACTAGCCCCCGCCAAGGAGGTGGCGCAGACGGCGGCTGCGATCGGGCGCACGTTTTCCTACGAGCTTCTCGCTGCCGTCGTCCCCATGGAGGCGCCGAAGCTCACTGCCGCCCTCGATCAACTCGTGGACGCTGGCCTCGTATTTCGCCGGGGCCAAAGTACGGAAGCGAGCTACACGTTCAAGCACGCCCTCGTCCAGGATGCCGCCTACGCAAGCCTGCTGAAAAGTCAGCGCCAAATACTCCACGCCAAGATCGCGAGCGTGCTGGAGGAGCAGTTTCCCGTCCAGGCCGACGCCGCACCGGAGGTCGTCGCCCAGCACTACGACCAGGCCGGGCACAATGAGCAGGCCATCACATGGTGGACACAAGCTGGCCAGCGGGCGTCCGCTCGGTCAGCGAACGTCGAGGCCATCGCCAGCTTCGAGCGAGCGCTCGCGCTGATCGACTCCATGAAGGAGATGGGAAACCTGAAGGACACGGCGCTTCAGGTCGCAACCGGCCTCGGGTTGTCGCGCATGGCGGTGCTAGGGTATGGCAACGAACAAACGGCTCGCGCCTATCGGCGTGCGCGCGAGCTTTGCGAGAACGTGGATGATCCGGCGAGGGTGTTCCCGGTTCTTTATGGCTCTTGGTTGAACGCGTACCTCAACGGTCGATTTGATGAATCTTGGTCGGTGGCGGAAACGTTTGGACGCTTGGCGGAGAAGCTTGGGGATCCCGGCGCCGTTTGCGCTCAACACACCATCTGGGGCCAAGAGTTTCTTTCGCGGGGTAGAGTCGGAAACGCGATATCCAGCCTCAGGCAGTCTGCCGCTCGCGGCGATCCGAAACGCGATCATGCGCTTGCATTCGCATTCGGAGAACATCCCACGGGAACGAGCCTCTCGTTCCTGGGGTGGGCGCTATGGTTCGCAGGTTATCCGGAGGAAGCACTCCGGCGATGCAACGATGGGGTCGCGATCGCTCAGGAATCGGGTCATGTGCACTCGATTGCGCAGTGTTTGTATTGGCGAACGAGTGTCGTTGTGTCGAGGGGCGAGTTCCAGAAGGCCATCCAAGAGGCGGACGCCGCCGCTTCCTACTCGGAATCGAACGGGCTGGATCTATGGAGAATCACCAGCGAGATGGCGCGTTCATGGGCCATGGCAAGTCTTGGCGAGGAAGCTTCGACTATAGCAACCCTCTGGCGACTGAGGACTGAATTCATTGCGCTCGGCGGCAAAGCGTTCTCTTGGATCTTCACGCTCCCCTATCTAGAGGCGT
>Ga0073934_10003423_pt1 | contig 29267 bp, 25 predicted proteins | sample LarsenN4metaG_FD_76834 | JGI IMG/M metagenome (GOLD analysis project Ga0073934, IMG submission 76834) | Hot spring sediment bacterial and archeal communities from British Columbia, Canada, to study Microbial Dark Matter (Phase II) - Larsen... ... | reverse complement strand
TGCCGCGGCGGAGGGACATCGAGAAGATCCTGGTCGTCGGCTCCGGGCCGATCGTCATCGGCCAGGCCTGCGAGTTCGACTACTCCGGCACCCAGGGCTGCCGCGCCCTGCGCGCCGACGGCTTCCAGGTCGTCCTTGTCAACTCCAACCCCGCCACCATCATGACCGACCCCGAGGTGGCCGACCGCACCTACGTCGAGCCCCTCACCCCCGAGATCGTCGCCAAGGTCATCGCCCGCGAGCGCCCCCACGCCCTGCTGCCCACCCTCGGCGGCCAGACCGCCCTCAACCTCGCCGTCGCCCTCGCCGAGGACGGCACCCTCGACCGCTTCGGCGTCCAGCTCATCGGCGCCTCCCTCACCGCCATCAAGAAGGCCGAGGACCGCGCCCTCTTCAAGCAGACCGTCGAGGCCCTCGGCCTCGCCCTGCCCCGCTCCCACCACGTCCGCTCCCTCGCCGAGGCCCGCCAGGCCGCCGCCTCCCTCGGCTTCCCCCTCGTGCTCCGCCCCTCCTTCACCCTCGGCGGCGCCGGCGGCGCCATCCTCCACGGCCCCGACGCCCTCGACCGCGCCGTCCGCTGGGGCCTCGCCCAGTCCCCCGTCGGCCAGGTCCTCCTCGAGGAGTCCGTCCTCGGCTGGAAGGAGTTCGAGCTCGAGGTCATGCGCGACCTCGCCGACAACGTCGTCGTCATCTGCGCCATCGAGAACCTCGACCCCATGGGCATCCATACCGGCGATTCCATCACGGTGGCCCCGGCCCAGACCCTCTCCGACAAGGAATACCAGCTCATGCGCGACGCCGCCGCCGCCATCATCCGCGCCATCGGCGTCGACACCGGCGGCTCCAACATCCAGTTCGCCGTCCACCCCCAGACCGGCCGCCTCGTCGTCATCGAGATGAACCCCCGCGTCTCCCGCTCCTCCGCCCTGGCCTCCAAGGCCACCGGCTTCCCCATCGCCAAGATCGCCGCCCGCCTCGCCGTCGGCTACACCCTCGACGAGCTCCGCAACGACATCACCCGCTCCACCCCCGCCTCCTTCGAGCCCGTCCTCGACTACTGCGTCGTCAAGATCCCCCGCTGGGCCTTCGAAAAGTTCCCCGAGGCCGACCCCACCCTCACCACCCAGATGAAGTCCGTCGGCGAGGTCATGGCCCTCGGCCGCACCTTCAAGGAGGCCCTCCAGAAAGCCGTCCGCTCCCTCGAGCAGGACCGCTGGGGCCTCACCCTCGAGCGCGAGCTCGACGACGCCGCCCTCGAGCGCCTGCTGCGCGTGCCCACCCCCGACCGCCTCTTCGCCCTCGGCGACGCCTTCCGCGCCGGCTGGCCCGTCGAGCGCGTCCACGCCCTCACCGCCATCGACCCCTGGTTCCTCGAGCAGATCCGCCAGCTCGTCGCCTTCGAGCCCCAGATCGCCCGCGCCGGGCTCACCGATACCGCCCTCCTCCGCCAGGCCAAGCAGTGGGGCTTCGCCGACCGCCGCATCGGCCAGCTCGTCGGCGCCCCCGAGCGCGACGTCCGCGCCGCCCGCCTCGCCGCCGGCATCCGCGCCACCTTCAAGACCGTCGACACCTGCGCCGCCGAGTTCGCCGCCCACACCCCCTACCTCTACTCCACCTACGAGGACGAGGACGAGGCGCCCCCCACCCCCCGCCCCAAGGTCCTCATCCTCGGCTCCGGCCCCAACCGCATCGGCCAGGGCCTCGAGTTCGACTACTGCTGCGTCCACGCCGTCCTCGCCCTCCGCCAGGCCGGCGTGGAGGCCCTCATGGTCAACTGCAACCCCGAAACCGTCTCCACCGACTACGACACCTCCGACCGCCTCTACTTCGAGCCCCTCACCCTCGAGGACGTCCTCAACATCGTCGACAAGGAACGCCCCCTCGGCGTCGTCGTCCAGTTCGGCGGCCAGACCCCCCTCAAGCTCGCCGTCCCCCTCCAGCACGCCGGCGTCCCCATCCTCGGCACCTCCCCCGACGCCATCGACCGCGCCGAGGACCGCCAGCGCTTCGCCGCCCTCCTCCGCGACCTCGGCCTCCGCCAGGCCCACGGCGCCACCGCCCGCTCCCTCGCCGAGGCCCAGCACATCGCCCCCGCCCTCGGCTACCCCGTCCTCGTCCGCCCCTCCTACGTCCTCGGCGGCCGCGCCATGCAGATCGTCCACGACGACGACGACCTCACCACCTACGTCGCCGAAGCCGTCCGGGTCTCCCCCGAGCACCCCATCCTCATCGACAAGTTCCTCGAGGACGCCATCGAGATCGACGTCGACGCCGTCGCCGACGGCACCCACGTCCTCGTCGGCGGCGTCATGGAGCACATCGAAAAGGCCGGCATCCACTCCGGCGACGCCGCCTGCGCCCTGCCCCCCTACTCCCTCGGCGACGACCAGATCGCCCGCCTCCGCGACCAGACCCGCGCCCTGGCCCGCGCCCTCGGCGTCGTCGGCCTCCTCAACGTCCAGTTCGCCCTCAAAAACGACGACGTCTACGTCCTCGAGGTCAACCCCCGCGCCTCCCGCACCGTCCCCTTCGTCTCCAAGGCCATCGGCCTGCCCCTCGCCCAGCTCGCCACCCGCGCCCTCCTCGGCCACTCCCTCGCCCCCTTCGCCGCCCGCGCCGACCGCGAGCTCCCCCACATCGCCGTCAAGGAGTCCGTCTTCCCCTTCATCAAGTTCCCCGGCGTCGACGTCGTCCTCGGCCCCGAAATGAAGTCCACCGGCGAGGTCATGGGCCTCGACCGCGACTTCCGCAAGGCCTACCTCAGGGCCCAGCTCGCCGCCGGCGCCTCCCTGCCCGCCTCCGGCAAGGTCTTCATCTCGGTGAAGAACCAGGATCGCCACGCGGTGGTGGCGCTCGCGGGCCGGCTCGCCGACCTCGGCTTCGCGCTGGTGACGACGCCGGCCCTCGCCCGCGCGCTGACGACGTGGGGACACGCCGTGGAGGTCGTCGATCCCGACGCGCCGCCGGAGGCGCTGCTGGACGGCATCCGCCTGGTGATCGACGTGCCCCACGACGGCCGCGGCCGCCAGCGGTCGCGGCGGATCCGCGAGGCGGCGGTCCGGCGGGGCGTCCCGTACTTCACCACCATCGACGGCGCCCAGGCGGCGCTCGGCGCCATCGAGGTGCTGCTCAAGGGAGAGCTGCAGGTGACGACCGTGCAGGAGATCGCGGCATGAGCGCGACCGTCAGGATGCTGCCGGCGCCGGACGAGGCGTGGGACCGCTTCGTCGAGCAGCACCCGCGCGCCACGGTGGCCCACCTCGGCGCCTGGCGCGAGATCGTCCGCGGCGCCTACGGCCACGAGAGCTACTGGCTGGCGGCCGACGAGGGCGGCGAGCTGACCGGCGTGCTGCCGCTGGTCCTCGTCAGGAGCCGGCTCTTCGGCCGGCGCCTGGTCTCGATGCCGTTCCTCGACTACGGCGGCATCCTGGCCGAGCCCGGCGGCGAGGCGGAGCGGGCCCTCGCCGGCGCCGCGCTCGCGCTGGCGCGCGAGCGCGGGGCGGCGTCGCTCGGGCTCCGCCAGTTCCATCCCTCGGGGCTGCCGCCGCGCGGCGGCGGCGACCGGGTCACGATGCTGCTCGAGCTGCCGGACCGCGAGACGGTGTGGAAGGCGCTGTCCTCCGAGCGCCGCAACCGCGTGCGCAAGGGGCAGAAGAGCGGGCTCCGGACCGAGTGGGGCGGCGCGGGGCTGCTCGACGACTTCTACCGGGTGTTCGCCGTCAACATGCGGGACCTCGGCTCGCCCGTCCACGCGCGCCGCTTCTTCACGCTGATGCTCGAGCACCTGCCGGGCACGGCGCGGACCCTCGTCGTCCGCGACGCCGCGGGGCGCCCCGTCGGCGCCGCCGTGTGCCTGTTCTTCCGCGACACCGCGATGGTCCCGTGGGTGTCGTCGCTGCGCGAGGCGTTCGCGCTCTGCCCGAACTTCGTCCTGTACTGGGAGGTCGTCTGCGCGGCGTGCGCCGGCGGCTACCGCGTGCTCGACCTCGGCCGCTCGTTCCGCGACGCCGGCACGTTCGAGTTCAAGCGCCAGTGGGGCGCGCGGCCGCACCCGCTGCCGTGGGTCTTCCTCGACGTCGCTCCCGGCGCGCGCCCCTCCGTCGAGCAGGACGCGGGCCGCTTCGCGCCGCTCGTCGAGGCGTGGAAGCGCCTGCCGGTGCCGGTGGCGAACGCCGTCGGGCCGTGGATCAGGGGACAGGTGCCCAACTGACGCCCGCCGTCTCGATCGCGATCCTGAACTACCAGCGACGGGAAGCGCTGCGCGGGGCGCTGGAGAGCGCGCGGCAGCAGCGCTGGCCCGTCCTCGAGGTCCTCGCCGTCGACAACGCCTCGACGGACGGCAGCGCCGAGATGGTGCTCGCCGAGTTCCCCGACGTCCGCCTCGTGCGCCTCCCCGAGAACGTCGGCGCCGCGGCCCGGAACGCGGGCGTGGCGGCCGCCAAGGGGGACGTGGTCTTCACGCTGGACAACGACGTGCGCTTCACCACGCCGGACGACGTCGAGCGCGGGGTCGCGGCGCTCGCCCGCCATCCCCGGGCCGCCGTCGTGAACTTCGCGATCGTCGGCCCGGACGGCGCGCTCTCGCGGCGCGACTGGTGCCACCCCCGCGATCCCGACCGCGACGCCGGGACGGAGTTCAGGACCTCGTACGTGCTGGAGGGCGCCTCGGCCTGTCGTCGCGAGGCGTTCCTCGCCGCCGGCGGCTACTGGCCTCCGCTCTTCATCGGCCACGAGGGGCTCGACCTGGCGCTCAGGCTCATCGCCGCCGGCCACGACCTCGTCTACACGCCCGACGTCCGCGTCCGTCACCTGGTCGAGACCTCGGTGCGGCCGTCGAGCCGCATCTACTACACGTTCACCCGCAACGCGATCTGGGTGTCGCTGCGCAACCACCGGCCGGCGGCGGCCGCGGCCGCCATCGCGCAGGACCTCGCGCTGATGGCGTTCTGCGCGGCGCGCGCCGGCCAGCTCCGCGCCTTCGCCCGCGGCGTGCGCGACGCCCTCGCCGGCGCCCCCGCGGCCCTCGCCACGCGCCGCCCCCTCGACCGGAAGGCCTACGCGCGGCTGGCGGAGGTCCGCGCTCACCGGCCGGGCATCGTCGGCCGCGTCCGGCGCCATCTCCGCGAGCGCCTGATCTGACGGCGCGGAGGGAGGCGTCGCCGCTTCGTCCTCGTCCCGGCGACTCGCCGGCGGCATTCGCGACGACCGGATCGGCCCCGGGAGTCGCCGGCACACGGCTCGCAGGCATACTGGGGACGTGAAGCACCTGCTCGCGGGTCTCTGGGCCCGTCTCCGCCGACCGGGCATCCTCACCCTGCTGCTGCTGGCCTTCGGCGCCTCCGTCGCGCTGGGGGTCATGGCGCTGCTCGCCTCCACGGCGATCGATCTCGCCCGGTTCGAGCGGGCCGAGGGACGGCGGGTGACGCTCGTCTACTCCGCGGGCCAGACGCTCGCCCCGGGCGTCAGCATCCGGGCCGTGGACCTCGGCGCGACGCTGGTCCGCCTCCGCTACGTCGAGGTGAAGACCGCGCTGACGGCGCCCGGGCAGTTCAGGCGCGCCCCCGGCGCCTGGGAGGTCTTCACGCGCGGCAACGGGTTCGCCCGCGAGCGCCAGGCGATGCGGGTGCGGCTGCTGCTCTCCGGCGACCGGATCTCCCGCATCGTCGTCGACGGCGGCCAGACCGTGCCGGCGGTGGCGCTCGAGCCCGAGGTGCTCACGAGCGCCTCGGACCGGCCCGGGGAAGACTTCCGCCCCGTCAGGCTCGCCGAGGTCCCGCTGACGCTGCTCAACGCGGTCATCGCCGCCGAGGACCACCGCTTCTTCGACCACGCCGGCCTCGACCTCCGCGGCCTGGCCCGGGCGTTCTGGGCCAATCTGAGAGCCGGGCGGGTGACCCAGGGGGGCAGCACGATCACCCAGCAGCTCGTGAAGAACCGTCTCGTCGGCTCGCAGCGCACCTACGCGCGGAAGCTGCGCGAGGCGTGGCTCGCGACCGCGCTGGAGTGGCGCTACGGCAAGGAGCAGATCCTCGAGGCCTACCTGAACGAGATGTACCTCGGCCAGCGCGGCGCCCTCGCCATCCGCGGCGTCGGCGCCGCCGCGCGCGCCTACTTCAGGAAGGAGGTCCACCAGCTCACGCTCGGCGAGGCCGCCCTGATCGCCGGCATGATCCGCGCTCCCAACAGCTACTCGCCGATCCTGAACCCGCAGCGCGCTCGCCAGCGCCGCGACGTCGTCCTCGGCCGCATGCTGGAGCTGGGCCTCGTCACCGCCGCCGACCACGAGCACGCGCGGGCCGAGCCGCTCCGCCGGCCGGCGCCCGCGGCGCCCGGCCAGGCCGCCCCGTACTTCGCGGACTACGTGCGCCAGGAGATGGAGCAGCGGCTGGACGACATCGACGGGGCCGCCGTCGTCACGACGCTCGACCTCGCGCTCCAGCGCTTCGCCGAGACCGCCGTCGCCCGCGGGCTCGAGCGCCTCGAGAGCGCGCGCCCGAAGCTCCGGCGGACGGATCCGGCCGAGCGCCTCCAGGCCGTGCTGGTGGCGCTGGATCCCCGGACCGGAGGGATCCGCGCGATGGTGGGCGGCCGCGACTACCAGGCGAGCCAGTTCAACCGCGTCGTGCTGGCGCGCCGCCAGCCCGGCTCGGCGTTCAAGCCGTTCGTCTACCTGGCCGCGCTGGCCCGCCGTGGCGGCGGCGGGCCCGCGTTCACCCCGGCCACCTTCGTGGACGACTCCCCGCTCACGCTCCAGGTCGGCCCCGACGTGTGGAGCCCGCGGAACTACGAGGATCGTTACGAGGGACGCGTCACCGTCAGGCGGGCGCTCGAGCAGTCGCTGAACTCGGCGACGGTGAGGATCGCCCAGGAAGTCGGGCTCCGCACCGTGGTCGACACCGCGCGCGCGATGGGGCTCGACAGCACGCTGAGGCCCGTGCCGGCGATGGTGCTCGGGGCCTTCGAGGTGACGCCGCTCGAGCTGGCGCGGGCCTACCTGCCGTTCGCCAACGGCGGCGTCAGGCCCGGCGGGCTCACGGCGGTGGCGGCCGCCTGGCATCCCGACGGCTCGCCCGTCGACCTCCCCGTCGCCCAGGCGACGGAGGTGATCCCGGCCGGCGAGGCGTACCTCGTCACGTCGCTCCTGCAGGGAGCCGTGGCGTCGGGGACGGCCGCGGGGGCGGCATCGCTGGCCGCGCCCGGCACGCTGGCCGGCAAGACCGGCACCACCAACGACGCGCGCGACGCGTGGTTCGTCGGCTACACGCCGGCGATGGTCGCGCTGGTCTGGGTCGGGTTCGACACGGGCGAGGCGCACGGGCTCAGCGGCGCACAGGCCGCGCTGCCGATCTGGAGCGACTTCATGCGGCAGGCGCTCGACGCCTACCCCGCCCCGACGTTCGCGCCGCCCCCCGACGTGACGGCGGTCACGATCGACGTCACCAACGGGCGGGCGGCGACGCGGTGGTGCCCGCTGACCGGGAGCGAGGTCTTCCTCGCCGGCACCGAGCCCGCGCCGTGCGAGGAGCACGCCGGCGTCACCGACCAGATCATCGACTGGTGGCGCCGCTTCCGCGAGTGGCTCCAGCGATAGAGACTCGGAGGGGGGCTTCGCCCCCCTTCCGACGGTCGCCGCGCGCTTGCGCGCGCTCCTCCCTGCCTCCCCCCGGGAATCGGGTTGCGCCGGCACGGCCGGCGCTCCAAACGACGACCACCGCCGAGCGCCGCACAGCGGGGCAGGAAGCACGCGCGCGGAGCCGCGGCTCCGCCGTCAGATCGGTCGTCGTCCCTGGATGACGCGGATCAGCACCACCGCGATCGCGATCAGCAGCAGGACGTGGATGAAGCCGTTCAGCGTGTACGAGCTGACCACGCCCGCCAGCCACAGGATCAGCAGCACCACGAAGATCGTCCACAGCATGCGCAACTCCTTTCAGTCGAGCGGGGCCTCCGGCCTCCTCCTGTCCCTTGAAATTCCCGTGCCACGGCGCCCTGGCTCGGTGGCACGCCGGCTGCTAACTACCGCGGGATGCTCGGCCTCGAGACGAGCCAGGTCGTCTACCTCGCGATCCTCCTCGCGGCCTTCGCGCTCCTCTCCACCGAGCGGGTCCGGAACGACGTCGTCGCGGTCCTGATCGTCGTCGCGCTGGCGGCCACCGGCCTGCTCGAGCCGGAGGAGGCGCTGTCGGGCTTCAGCGCCGAGCCCGCCATCGTGCTCGCGTGCGTGTTCGTGCTCAGCGCCGGCCTCCACCGGACGGGGGTCTCCGACCTGCTGGGCGTCTGGGTGGGCCGGCTGGCGGGCGCCTCCTACGCGCGGATCATCGCGGTCATGATGTCGGCGGTCGAGCTGCTGTCGGCCTTCACCCACCACGTCACGATGACGGCCGTCATGCTGCCGACGAGCCTCGAGATCGCGCGCGAGCGGAGCATCCCGCCGTCGAAGCTGCTGCTGCCGCTGTCCTTCGCCGCGTCGCTGGGGACCACCATCACGATCATCGGCGCGCCGGCCTTCCTGGTGGCGAGCGCGACGCTCCAGCAGATCGGCCGCCCGGGGCTCGGCATCTTCTCGATCGCGCCGATCGGCCTCGCGCTGTCGGCTCTCGGCACGCTCTACATGCTCACGCTCGGCCGCCTGCTGCTGCCGGCCCGCGCCGGCGGGGGGGCCGGCGCCGACCACTTCCGTCTCGACCACTACTTCACCGAGATCACCGTGCTCGGCGACTCGCCGTACGTCGGCAAGACGGTCGGCGACGTCGAGGACGACGAGCGGCACGACGTGGACGTCCTGGGGCTCGTCCGCCGCGGCCGGCGCAGCCGGCCGCCGCTCCGGGACCGCCGCGTCGAGGAGGGCGACGTCCTCCTGGTGCGGGCGACGCCCGAGGACATCGTGGCGTTCCGCCAGGAGCGCGGCGTCGAGCTGCATCCCGTCAGCCAGTACGGCCAGCCGGACGGCGGCGGCGAGCGCGCGGCGGACGCCGATCTCGAGGACCGGCTGGTGCAGACGGTGGTCGCGCCCGCCTCGGAGTTCCTGGGGCGGACGCTGGGCGAGATCGACTTCCGCCGGCGCTACGGCGCCCTCGTGCTCGGCCTCTGGCGGCGCGACGGCTGGCTCGCGGAGGAGCTGGCGCAGATCCGGCTCCGGGCCGGCGACGTGCTCGTGCTCCAGGGCGACGACGAGGCCCTGGCCCGCGTCGGCGGCGACCCGAACTTCCTGATGCTCGTGCCGTTCCACGGCCAGGCGCGGCCGCGGCGCAAGGCGCCCATCGCCGCGGCCGTCATGATCGCCACCGTGGCCGCGGCGTCGCTCGGCGTGCCGCTCGAGATCGCGGCCGTCGCGGGCGCTCTGGCGATGGTGCTGACCGGATGCCTGACGCCGGCCCAGGCCCTCCGGTCGATTGACGGGCGCATCTTCGTCTTCATCGCCGGCGCCATCCCGCTCGGCCTCGCCATGCAGAAGAGCGGGACGTCCGACGTGATCGCCGGGTGGCTCGAGGGCACGGTGGCCGGCCTGAGCCCGTTCGTGGTCCTGCTGGTCGTCTACGCGGTCGTCGCGGTCGTGACCGAGTTCATGTCCGACGCGGCGACGACGGCGCTGCTGGCGCCCGTGGCCGCGGCGCTCGCCCAGGGGCTCGGTCACGCGCCGGAGCCCTACGTCGTCACGGTGGCCATGGCGTCGGTCACGGCGTTCCTGACGCCGATGGCCCACCACGGCAACCTCGTCGTGTACGGCCCGGGCGGCTACCGCTTCTGGGACTTCGCCCGCGTCGGCGCTCCGCTCACGGTCGGCATCGCGCTGGCCGTGACGCTGATCGCTCCCCTGCTGTGGCGGGAGTGAGGGCGATCAGCCCACGCCGGCGAGCGCGGCCAGCTCGGCGAACGACCTGACGACCGCGTCGGCCTCGCCCGCGCCGCCCGCCGCCCCGTCGGGCGCGTAGAGCACCGTGCGCATGCCGGCGTTGCGGCCCCCGCGGATGTCCGACGGGACGCTGTCGCCCACCATCGCGGTCGCGCCGGCCGGCAATCCGAGCCGTCGCAGCGCGATGTCGAACAGCGGCCGCTCGGGCTTGCCGACGACGACCGGCTCGGCGCCCGAGGCGACGGCCACGGCGGCGACGATCGCGCCGCAGCCGGGCAGGAACTCGCCGCCCTCCACGGGCAGCCGCGGGTCGACGTTGGGGGTGACGAGCGGCGCGCCGGCGCCGGCGGCGCGGCAGGCGGCCGTGAGCCGCTCGTAGGTCAGGTCGAAGTCGTTGCCGACGGCGACCACCGTCGCCTCGCGCCAGGCCTCGACCGGCACGATGCGATGGCCCGCGGCGGCGATGACGTCCGCCATCTCGCGGGCGCCGATCACCAGCACGCGCGACGGCCCCCAGCGCTCGGCGACGACCTGGCCGATGATCTCGAGCGGCGTCAGCACGTGCTCGGCGACGCCGACGCCGAGCGAGCGCAGCCGGGCGCGAAGGTCGGCGCCCGTGGCGCGCGAGTTGTTGGAGATGAACGCGAGCCCCCGGCCCGCCCGCGCCAGCGCCTCGAGCGTCTCCCGGGCGCCGGGGTTCAGGACGCTGCCGTTCCAGACGCAGCCGTCCAGGTCGAAGACGAAGCCCCGGACCGCCGCGAGCAGGCTCAGGCGTCCGCCGACCGGCGGAACTCCGCGATCGCCTCCTGGTAGACTCGCTCGGTCCGCTCGGCGACGCTGGCCCAGGAGAAGCGCTCCTCGACCCGCCGGCGCCCCGCGCGCCCCATCTCGCGGGCGCGGTCGGGGTCCGCCATCACGCGCCGCAGCGCCGCCGCGAGCTCGTCGGGGCGGCCCGGCGGCACCAGCACGCCGGTGACGCCGTCGTCGACGACCTCCACGATGCCGCCGACCGCCGAGGCGACGACCGGCGTCTCGCAGGCCATGGCCTCGAGGTTGATGAGCCCGAACGGCTCGTAGACCGACGGGCACGCGAACACGGCCGCGTGGCTGTAGAGCTGGACGACCTCCTCCACGGGCACCATCGCGTTGATCCAGGTCACGTTGGGGTGCCGCGGCACGGCGCGGCGCAGCCGCTCCTCGATCTCCGGCGTGTCGGGCGCCGAGGCGCAGAGGACCACGCCGACGCCGGACGCGGCGAGCGCGGGCGCGGCCTCCAGCAGGTGGAAGATCCCCTTCTGGTCGGTGATGCGGCCGACGAACAGCACGTACGGGCGCTTGATTCCGCGGCGCTCGAGCGCGTCGGTCCGCTCGGTGCGGCGGAAGCGATCGGGATCGATGCCGTTGTGGATGACGACGACCCTCGCCGGGTCCACGCGGAAGTGCCGCACGATGTCGTCGCGCATGCCCGACGACACGGCGATGACCCGGTCGGCGGCCTCCACCGCCGTGCGCTCGATCCAGGTCGACAGCAGGTAGCCCGTCCCGAGCTGGTCGGCCTTCCACGGCCTGAGCGGCTCCATGCTGTGCAGCGTGACGATCAGCGGGATGCGGTGCAGCGTGCGGATCCACAGCCCCGCCATGTCGGCGTACCAGGTGTGGGCGTGGGCGACGTCGGCGTCGACGGCGTCGCGGGCCATCGCCAGCCCGATCGAGAGCGTCTCCAGCGCGGGGGCGAAGCGCGGGCCATCCGGTCCGGCGGCCAGGCGGTCCCACGGCGTGTAGCCGCGGACGACGATCTTGTCGTCCGGGGCGGCCTCGCGCGGGCCGAAGCAGCGGACCTCCACCGCCATGCGCCTCGCCAGCGCGCGCGTGAGCTGATCGACGACGACGCCGGCGCCGCCGTAGACGTGCGGCGGGTACTCGCGGGTGAGCATCAGGGCCTTCACGCGGCGTAGGATACCATCGCTCGCCGTCGCGTCGTCCCGGGTCACCGGCACACGGGTTGCAACGATCGCGGACGACGACATCCTCGTGTGCGAGGTGGGGTGCGATGAAGCGGATGATCTCGTCGGTGGTTGCACTCTCGTTGATCGGGACCGTCGCCGCCGGCTGCGGGACGGTCACGGGCGGCGCGGTCGGCGCGGGCGCCGGCGCCGCGGTGGCGGCAGGGACGGGACACGACGTCGGCAAGGGCGCGCTCATCGGGGCGGGAGTCGGCGCGGCCGCCGGCGCGATCTACGACATCACCAAGAAGCGATAGGGGAGGACCCGATGAGGCACGTCACGACAGGCGCATGTGTGGTCGCGGCCCTGCTGCTCGCGGTCTCCCCCTCGCTGGCCCAGCCGAAGCCGGCGGACTGCCCGCCGCCGCCCGCGGCGTCGCCGGGGACCCAGCCCGGCAGCCACCCGCGGGCCGCGGCCCCCGAGAAGATCGAGGGCACGGTGACCGACATCGACGGCAAGACCAACATGGTGACGCTCAGGTCGGAGAGCGGGCAGCAGATGCAGTTCCGCGGCAACCCCGAGACGATCAAGGACCTCAAGGTCGGCGACCGCCTCGAGCTGAACAAGCGCGCCGGCTGCTAGAGGCGCTCCGGGGGGCCCGGGCGGGCGGCGACGATCAGGACGCGGGCGCCGCCTCGCCCGCGTCCTCGTCCTCGTCCCAGCGCTCGAGCTTGCGCGCGACCGTCCTGACGTCGATCCCCAGCAGGCGCGCGGTGAGGGTCTTGTTGCCCTTGGTCGCCCGGAGCGTGGCCTCGAGCAGCCGCTTCTCGACCTCGGCCAGCGGCGTGCCGATGCGCACGCTCATGACGCCCTCGGGGAGCGGCGTGGCGCCGGCGATCTCCTCCGGCAGGTCCGTGACGTCGATCCGGGCCTCGCGGGCGAGCACGACGCCGCGCTCGACGACGTTCTCCAGCTCCCGCACGTTGCCCGGCCACGAGTAGCCCTCGAGCCGGCGCAGCGCCTCGTCGGTGAACCCCTCGAGCCGCCGGTTGTTCTTCGCCGCGTAGATCCGGAGGAAGTGCTCGGCCAGGAGCCGCACGTCCTCGCGCCGCTCGCGCAGCGGCGGCACGTTGATCGTGATGACCTTCAGCCGGTAGTAGAGGTCCTCCCGGAACCGCTTCTCGCGCACCATCTGCGCGAGGTCCTGGTTCGTCGCCGCGACGATGCGGACGTCGACACGGAGGGTCCGCGTGCCGCCGACGCGCTCGAACTCGCCCTCCTGGAGCACGCGGAGGATCTTCGGCTGGGTCACGAGCGAGAGGTCGGCCACCTCGTCGAGGAACAGCGTGCCGCCGTCGGCCAGCTCGAAGCGCCCCTCCTTGCGCCCCGCGGCGCCGGTGAAGGCGCCCTTCTCGTAACCGAACAGCTCGGACTCCAGCAGCGTCTCCGGCAGCGCCGCGCAGTTCACGGCCACGAACGGCCTCGCGCCGCGCCCGGAGCGCTGGTGGATGAGCCGGGCCGCGCCCTCCTTGCCGGTGCCGCTCTCGCCCTGGATCAGGACGGTCGCCGAGCTGTCCGCCACCCGCTCGATCAGCGTCATCATCCGGCGGAACGCCGGGCTGGCGCCCACGATGGCGCCCTGCCCGAGGAGGGCCTCCAGCCGCTGCTGCAGCGCGCGGTTCTGCTGGATCAGCTCCCGGCGCTCGAGAGCGGAGCGGATGACGCGCGTCAGCTGCGCGCGCTGCACCGGCTTGGTGAGGAAGTCGTAGGCGCCGTCCTTGATCGCCTTGACCGCCTCCTCGATGGTGCCGAACGCGGTGAGCAGGATCACGTCGACGTCCGGCGAGATGGCCTTCACCGCGGTGAGCAGCTCGATCCCGCTGAGCCCCGGCATCTTGAGGTCGGTGAGCACCAGGTCGATCCCGCCGGCCTGCAGCCGCTCGAGCGCGGCCCGGCCGTCGGAGGCCACCACGACCCGGAAGCCCTCGCGGGTCAGCGTGCGCTCGAGGCTCTCGCGGAGCCCCGGGTCGTCGTCCGCGACGAGCAGCGTCGGGTCAGGCATGGGCGGCGCGCTTCACGGGCAGCCGGATCGTGAAGCAGGACCCGGCCTCCGGCCGGCTGGTCCAGCGGATCTCGCCGCCGTGCTCCTCGACGATCTGGCGGGCGATGCCGAGCCCGAGGCCGGTGCCCTGCGGCTTGGTGGTGAAGAACGGCTCGAACAGCCGGCGGCCCACCTCGTCCGGGATCCCGGGGCCGGTGTCGCTGACCGCGACCTCGACGACGTCGCCGTCCCGGCGGGAGACGAGCGTCAGCTCGCCGCCCCGCGACAGCGCCTCGAGGCCGTTCTTGACGAGGTTCAGGATCGCCTGGCGGAGGAGGCCGCGGTCGATCTCCATCATCGGCACCGCGGGATCGGTCCGGACGTGGAGCGTGAGTCCCTGGCGCGTCGCCACGGGGCGCACGAAGTCCGCCAGCTCGACCACGAGGTCGTTGATCGACTCCTCCTCGAAGTGCGGCCGCGGGAAGCGCGCGAACGTCAGGTACTCCTCGGTGAGCGCGTCCAGCGTGCGCACCTGGTCGCGGATGGCGCTGACGAGGCCGGCCGCCTCCTCGATCGCGGGCGCCGTCGGCGCGCGCACGACGTCCTGCAGCATCTCGGCGTTCAGCTCGATGGCGCTGATCGGGTTCCGCACCTCGTGGGCGACCTTGAGCGACAGGCGGCCGACCGTCGCCATGCGCTCGGCCTCCAGCAGCTCCGCCTGGGTCGTCTGCAGCCGGCTCAGCGTCCCCGTGAGCTCCGCGTTCAGCCGCTCCACCTCGTTGCGGGCGCGGCGCTCGCGGTCGGCGACGAGGCCGAGCGTCACCGCCGGCAGGCCCACCAGCGCCGCGAGGATGGTGCCCGGCGTCCAGCCCACCCACGGCGGCACGAGCCGCGCCGACAGCGTGTAGAGACCGCCGGCGAGCAGCGCCGCGACGATGCCGACCCACGGCCCGAAGTAGTAGGCGTTCACCGCCACCAGCGGGAAGAACAGCAGGTAGAAGAGGCTGTCGCCGCCGCCGGTGAGGCACAGCAGCACGAACACCAGGAGCAGGTCGATGCCGAGCGCGCCGAGGAAGATCGCGCGGGTCGCCCGCGGGTTGATCGTCACCAGCGCGAAGACGCCGACCTTGTAGGCGGCGAACCACATCACGAGCGAGTAGAGGTCGATGCGGTGGCGCGGCCGGAGCGGCACCAGGCCGAGCGTGGCGAGCCCGCCGACCATCGCGACGGAGAGCAGGACGGCGAACACGCGCTCGTCGCGTTCCAGCAGGCGGAAGACCGCGTGCCACGGTTTCTTGTCGGCGATCGCCACGGCGTTCCCCATCGCGACTATAGCACGCGGCCCGCTCACGCCCGGCGCGACTGCCGCCAGGCGAGCCACGCGAGCCACGCCGCCAGGGCGACGAGCGCGTACAGCACGATCCAGCGCTCGACGCTGCGCACGTCGGCGAGGACGCGCTCGAGCTGGTCGCTGAACAGGTACGCGATGCCGAACCCCACCGGGACGCCGACGAGCGCCGCCGCGGCGTCGACGACGAGGAACTTCCAGAACGGCACGCGCGCGATGCCCGCGGTCAGGAACGCCGCCGCCCGGAGCCCGACGACGTGGCGCGCGGTGAAGACGATCTTCACGCCGTGGCGGCGGTAGGCCGCCAGCAGGTGGTCCTCGCGCGCCTTCGTGAGCACCCGGCGCACCGGCCGCCACTCGAGGACCCGGTCGCCCCAGTGGCGGCCCACCCAGTAGAGGATCACGTCGCCGCTCACCACGCCGGCGACGCACACGGGCAGCGCGATCCACCACCGGACGACCTGCGCGTGGGCCAGCGCGCCCGCGGCGAGGACCGGCGCCTCCTCGGGGATCGGGACGCCGAGCCCGGCGGCGAACAGCACGAGGAAGATCCCCGCGTACGTGAACTGCTCGATGATGTCCTCGACCATGCCTTGCCTTATACTCGCACCGCGTGGCGGCCGCGCGGCGTCCCCTGATCCTGCACACCGAGGCGTCCACGGGCCTCGGCGGCCAGGAGATCCGCATCCTCACCGAGACGCGCTGGCTCCTGGAGCACGGCTGGGACGCCCTCATCGCCGGCCAGCCCGGCAGCCCGCTGCTCGCGGAGGCCGCGGCGGCCGGCCTGCCCGCCGTCCCCGTGCGGATGCGCGGCGCCGTCGACGCGCGCGCGCTCCTCGCGCTCCGGCGCCTCGTGAGATCGCGCGACGCCGCCCTCGTGCACACCCACAGCTCGATCGACAGCTGGCTCGCCACGCTCGCCGCCCGGTCGCTCGGGCGCCCCGTGGTGCGCAGCCGCCACGTCTCGATCGCGATCCCGCGCCGCCGCGCGCTCGTCTACCGCCTCGCCCACCGCGTGCTGACGAGCGGCGAGGCGATCCGCGACATCGTGGTGCGCGCCGGTGTCCCGCCGGAGCGCGTCGTCTCGATCCCCGCCGGCGTCGACACGGCGCGGTTCCATCCGGGCGTGTCGGGCCGGCGCGTGCGCGAGGAGCTGGGGCTCGCGGGCCCGCTCGTGGGCATCGTCGCCAACGTCCGCGGCTCGAAGGGCCACCGCTACTTCCTCGAGGCGGCGCGCGACGTCCTCGCCGAGCGGCCGGAGACGCGGTTCCTCGTCGTCGGCGAGGGCGTGGGGCTCGACGACGTCCGCCGGCGCGCGCGCGAGCTGGGGCTCGAGCGCGAGGTCGTCTTCACCGGCTTCCGCCGCGACGTCCCGGAGGTGATGGCGGCGCTCGACGTCCTCGTGCTGCCCTCGGTCAAGTCGGAGGCGACCTCCCAGGTCATCCCGCAGGCGTTCGCGGTCGGCACGCCGGTGGCGGCCACGGCGGTGGGGGGCATCCCGGAGATCGTCCGGGACGGCGAGAACGGCCGGCTCGCGCCGCCGGCGGACGCGCCGGCGCTCGCCCGCGCCATCCTCTCCCTCCTCGCCGACCCCGGCGCCGCGCGCGCGATGGCGCGTGCCGGCCAGGCGCTGGTCCGCGAGCGATTCACCGTCGACGCGATGATGGAGCGGACGACTGCGGTCTACCGGGAGCTGCTCGGCGGCTGACCCCCGGCGGCGTCCCCGCCCGCCGCGCCGCCCGCCGGCGGCGCCCCGGCCGCGGGCGCGGCGTCCGGCGGCGCGATCACACGCACGCGCACCGGGACCACGCCCGCCCCGACGACGCCGAGCCGCCGGGCCGCCGCGTACGACAGGTCGATGATGCGGCCGTCCCTGAACGGGCCGCGGTCGTTGATCCGCACCTCCACCGATCGTCCCGTCTCGGCGTGGATCACGAGGACCCGCGTGCCCATGGGCAGCGTGCGGTGCGCCGCCGTCAGCGCGTGCATGTCGAAGATCTCGCCGCTGGCCGTGCGGCGGCCGTGGTGCGGATGGCCGTACCAGGAGGCGAGGCCGCGCTCCTCGGCGCCGGGCTGGGGCGCCGGCGCGGCGCGCCGGGCCGCCGGGCCGGTGGGCGCGCACCCCGCCGCCAGCAGCAGGAGCCCGAGCCCGCATGCCCACGCCAGCCGCCCGCCGGCGCCGCCCACGATCCGAGACTACCATCCCCCGCGGCCGGGGCCGCGCGCGCCGGCGCCCGGCCGCAACGCGACGCTTGACTTCATGCAAATATTTCTATATTACAGTATGCGACATGGCCATGGCGCGCCCCGTCGCCGACCTCCAGACCTTCAAGGCGGAGTTCTTCAAGGCGCTGGCCCACCCCCTCCGCATCCGCGTCCTCGAGATCCTCCGGCACGGCGAGCGCAGCGTCCAGGAGCTCCAGTCGGCGCTGGGCGTCGACCAGTCGACGGTGTCGCAGCAGCTCGCGGTGCTGCGCGCCCGGAACGTCGTGGGCGCCCGTAAGGAGGGCACGACGGTCCGCTACGCCGTCCGCGACCCGCTGGTCGGCGATCTGCTCGACGTCGCCCGGCGCATCTTCAACAACCAGCTGGCGGGATCGCGCACGATGCTGCGGCAGCTGCAGCGCGAGGCCCGCCGGCCCGGGCGCCGCTGATGCTCCGCCAGCTCCGAGCCGCGCTCCGGGCGGGCATCGTGACCGAGCCCGCGGCCGCCTCGCCGGAGGCCGTGGAGCTGCTGCGCCTGGGCGGCGAGGTGCGCGAGGCCGTCCACCGGAGGTTCGGCCGCTCGCTGCACATACGCCAGGTCGACGCCGGCTCGTGCAACGGCTGCGAGCTCGAGATCGGCGGGCTCACGGGGCCGCACTACGACCTGGAGCGCTTCGGCCTGCGCGTCGTGGCCTCGCCGCGCCACGCCGACTGCCTGCTGGTGACCGGCCCCGTCACGCTGAACATGGCGGAGGCGCTCCGGCGGACGTGGGAGGCGACGCCCGACCCGAAGATCGTCGTCGCCGTCGGCGACTGCGGCCGTGACGCCGGCATCTTCCGCGGCTCGTACGCGGTCGTCGGCGGCGTGGGCGACGTCGTCCCCGTCGACGCGGTGATCCCGGGCTGCCCGCCGTCGCCGCGGGCGCTGCTAGCCGGGCTGCTGGCGGCGCTGGCCGCCCGGTGAGCGCCACCGTCACCGCCGCCGCCGGGGCCGCGCTCGGCCTCGTCGCCGCCGCCGCGGGCGTCGCCGGAGTGCTCGGCGTCGAGTGGTCGCTTCGCGTGCCGTGGCTCGTGCCGCCGGGCGGCCTCGAGCTGACCCTCGATCCCCTCGGCGGCTTCTTCCTGGCGCTCGTCGGCACCACGGCCGTGCCCGCGTCGATCCACGCCGGCGGTCAGCGCGGCGAGCGGGGCGGCGCCGCCTTCCTGGCGTTCGTCGCCGCGATGGCGGCGGTGCCGCTCGCCGGCAACGCGATCACGTTCCTCCTCGCGTGGGAGCTGATGTCGGTCGCCTCCTACGTGCTCGTGCTCGGAGCGCGCGACTCGCGCGAGAGCCTCTCCGCGGCGTGGGTCTACTTCGTGATGACCCACGCGGGGCTGGCGTGCCTGCTCGCCGCCATGCTGCTGCTCGGGTCCTGGACGGACAGCCTCCGCTTCGCCGACTGGTCGGCCGCCCCCTCCGCGCTGTCGCCCGGCGCCGGGACGCTCGCGTTCGTCCTGCTGGCGCTGGGCTTCGGCGCGAAGGCAGGCGTCATCCCCCTGCACGTGTGGCTGCCGATGGCCCACCCGGCGGCGCCGAGCCACGTGTCGGCCCTCATGTCCGGCGCGATGGTGAAGCTCGGGATCTACGGCCTGCTGCGCGCGGGCCTCGACTGGCTGGGCCCGGGCCCGGCGTGGTGGGGCGTCGCGGTGATGCTCGCCGGCACCGCCTCCGCGCTCGTCGGCGTGCTCTACGCGCTGGTCGACCGCGACCTCAAGCGCGTGCTCGCGTTCTCCACGATCGAGAACGTCGGCATCGTGCTGGTCGCCGTCGGCGCCTGCATGGTGTTCAGGGCGAGCGGCCTCGAGGCCCTCGCCGTCCTCAGCCTCGCGGCGGGCCTCTACCACGCACTGAACCACGCGGCCTTCAAGGCGCTGCTCTTCCTCGGCGCCGGCGCCGTCGTCCGCGCCGCCGGCACCCGCAACCTCGAGTCGATGGGCGGCCTCGTCCGGCGCATGCCCTGGACCGCGGCGGCGTTCCTCACGGGCTCGGTCGCCATCGCGGCCCTGCCCCCGCTGAACGGCTTCGTCAGCGAGTGGCTGACCTTCCAGGCCCTGCTCCAGATGCTGGAGATCCCGCGCCCCGAGCTGAACCTGGTCTTCGCCCTCGGCATCGCGGGGCTCGCGCTCACCGGCGGGCTCGCGGTCGCCTGCTTCGTGCGCGCGTTCGGCATCGTCTTCCTGGCGCTCCCGCGGAGCGACCAGGCCGCGGCCGCCCGCGAGGCGGGGATCGCGCCGCGCGCGGCGATGGGGCTGCTCGCCGCAGCCTGCGTGGCGCTCGGCCTGGCGCCGACGCTCGTGCTGCCGGCCCTCGCCGGCGTCGCGTCCGCGGTCCTCGGGACCCCGGCGCTGGACGCTCCCGCCGACTGGCTGACCGTGACCGTCTCCGGCCGGTTCGGCGGCCTGTCGACGGTCGCCGTCGCGGCCGCCCTCGGCGGGGCGCTGCTGCTGCCGCTGGCGGCTCTCGCGCTGGCCCGCGCGCCGGGACGGCGCCCCGGCGAGACCTGGGGATGCGGCCGCATCCTGCAGACCGCGCGCATGGAGTACACGGGCACGGCCTTCGCCCACCCGTTCCAGCGGATCTTCGACTTCTTCTACCGCCCCGTGAAGCGGCTCGACATCGACGTGCACGCGGAGTCCCGCTTCTTCGTCCGGCGCCTGGCGTACGAGAACCGGCCCCGGCCGATCTTCGAGGAGTGGCTCTACCGGCCGGCGCTCGAGGCGCTCCACCGCGCGGCGCACCGCGCCCGGGCGCTCCAGTCCGGCAGCGCCAACGTCTACCTCCTCTACATCGTGGCCGCGCTGCTGGTCATGCTGGTGCTGGCGTGATCGCGGAGGTCGCGGGCGCGCTCGCGCAGCTGGTCGTGGTCGCCGGGGGGGCGCCGCTCCTGGTCGGCGTCCTGCGCTGGCTGAAGGCGCGGCTCGTGGGCCGCCGCGGCCCCCGCCCCTGGCAGCCGTACGCCGACCTGGCGAAGCTGCTGCGCAAGGAAGCCGTCGTCTCGACCACGACGTCGTGGATCTTCCGCTTCACGCCCTACCTGCTGGTCGCCACGACGCTGGTGGCCGCGCTGGTCGTGCCGGTCCTCGTGAGCCGTCCGGCGCTCGGCTTCGCCGGCAACATCATCCTGCTCATGTACCTGTTCATGCTCGGCACGTTCTTCCTCGCGCTCGCCGGCCTCGACGCGGGCAGCGCCTTCGGCGGGATGGGATCGAGCCGCGAGGTCGCCGTCGCCGCGCTCGCCGAGCCCACCGTCGTCGTGGCGGTGCTCGCGCTGGCGCTGCGCGCCGGGACCATCGACCTGGGCGGCGTCGTGGAGCGCTTCGCCGGCGACCCGCTGCTGGTCGCGAACCCCGCCCACCTGCTCGCCTTCGCCGCCTTCTTCATCGTGATGATGGCCGAGACGGGGCGGCTGCCCGTGGACAACCCCGCGACCCACCTCGAGCTGACGATGATCCACGAGGCGATGGTGCTGGAGTACTCCGGCCGCTACCTGGCGCTCGTCGAGTGGGCGAGCGCCATGAAGCTGTTCCTGTTCCTGACGCTGCTGGCGAACCTCTTCTTCCCGTGGGGCGTGCCGGCCGGGCCCGGGCCGCTCGCGCTGGCGACGGCGGCGCTGGCGATCGCCGCCAAGCTGGCGGTGCTCACGGCGGCGCTCGCGCTCATCGAGACGTCGGTGGCCAAGCTGCGCCTCTTCCGCGTCCCCGAGCTGCTCGCCGGGTCGTTCGCGCTGGCCCTGCTCTCGGTGATGTCCGTGTTCCTGCTCCGATGACGGCGCTGGCGAACCTGCTCGCCTTCCTGGGCCTCGTGGTGACGCTGCTGATCGTGTGGCGGCAGAGCTGGCGCGGCCGGCTCCGGCTGTTCGCGCTCCAGTCGCTGCTGCTCGCGGCGCTCGCCGCCGTCATCGGGCTCTTCACCGGCAAGGCGGGCCTCCTCGCCGTCGCCGGCATCGTGGTTGCGCTCAAGGCCTGGCTGATCCCGCGCGTGCTGTCGCGGATCGCGGCAGGCACGCCGCCGCGGCCCGCCATCCCCGGCCGGTCCTCGGGCATGGCGCTCCTCGTCGCCGGCGCGCTGGTCGTCGTCGCCTACGTGGTGATGCTGCCGGTCACGCGAGCCGGCGACCTGCCGACGGAGGGCGGCATCCCCCTCGCCTTCGCCATCGCGCTCATCGGGCTCCTCGTGACGGTCACGGGCCGCGACGCCCTCGGCCACACGCTGGGGTTCCTCATGCTCGAGAACGGCATCTTCGGCCTGGCGCTGCTCGCCACGTACGGGCTGCCCGGCATCGTCGAGGCCGGCGTCTTCCTCGACGTGCTCGCGATCGTGCTGCTCATGGAGGGCGTGGTGCTCGAGATCCGGCGCGAGCACGACTCGATCGAGGTCGACCGCCTGCGGGAGCTGCGCGGATGATCCTCGTGCTCCTGCTCGCCGTGCCGCTCGTCACGGCGGCCGTCCTCGTCCGGGCCCGCGGCCGCGCGGCCGCCGTCGCGCACGGGCTCGGCGTGGTCTTCACCCTCGGGGCAGCCGCCGCCGTCGCCGCCGCCGTCGCGCGCGACGACAGCGTCACGGCCGTCGACGGCCTGCTCCGCGCCGACGCGCTCTCCGCGTGGATGGTGGCGCTGATCGACCTCGTCGCCGCGCTCGCCGGCGCCGAGGCGCCGCGTCAGGCGCCGCTCGGAGCCGGCGGCCGCTTCTACCCGCTGCTCCACCTCTTCACGTTCACGATGCTGCTCGCGGTGACGACGGACGACGTCGGGCTCATGTGGGTCGCCATCGAGGGCACGACGCTGGCCTCGGTCTTCCTGGTGAACTTCGAGCGCTCGCGGGCCGCGCTCGAGGCGTCCTACAAGTACCTGCTGATCTGCTCGGTCGGCGTCGCGATCGCCTTCGTGGGGACCGTGCTCGTCTACTTCACGGACGTGCAGCGCTTCGGCCACGAGCCCCACGCGCTCCGGTGGACCACGCTGCTGCGGCTCGCCCCCGAGCTGGGGCCGCGCGTCCTCGAGCTGGCCTTCGTCTTCCTGCTGGTCGGCTACGGCACCAAGGCGGGGCTGGCGCCGATGCACACCTGGCTGCCCGACGCCCACAGCGAGGCGCCGGCGCCGGTGAGCGCGCTGATGTCCGGCGTCCTGCTCGGCGTGGGCCTCTACGCGGTGCTGCGGTTCAAGGCCGTGGTCGACCTCGCCACCGGGCAGGCGTTCGGCAGCCGGCTGCTGGTGGGGCTCGGCCTCGCCTCGCTCGCGGTCGCAGCCGCGTTCCTGTGGTCCCCACGGAACTACAAGCGCATGCTCGCCTACTCCAGCGTCGAGCACCTCGGCGTCGCCTGCCTGGGGATCGCGTTCGGCGGGCCGTGGGGGCTCGGCGGCGCGCTGCTCCACCTGGCCAACCACGCGCTCGCGAAGTCCGTGCTGTTCCTCCTCTCCGGGCGCATCCGCGCGGCCTACGGGTCCGCCGACATCGGCGCGGTGAGCGGGCTCGTCGCCGTGATGCCGTTCACCGGGCGCGCCTTCGTCGTCGCGATGCTGGCGCTGATGGGGCTGCCGCCGTTCGGGCTCTTCGTCAGCGAGGTGATGGTGTTCAGGGCGGGGTTCGAGGAGGGCTGGGGGCTCGCCGCCGCGACCGGCCTCGGGCTGCTCGTCGTCGCCTTCGCCGGGCTGCTCCGCGCCGCCCACCGCATGGCCTACGGCGCGCCGGCAGCCTCGACCGCGGTCCGCCGCGAGGCGTGGCAGGCGTCGCTGCCGATCGTCGCCGCCCTCGCGCTGCTCGTCGCCACGGGCGTGGCGTGGCCGCCCGGGCTCGCCGCGGCGCTCGGCCACGCCGTCGCGGCGCTGGCGCCGTGACCGCGCCCGCCCTCGAGTCCGTGGCGGCGGCGCTCGCCGCCGCCGGCGCGCGCGACGTCGCGCGCGTCCCCACGGGGCTGGCGTGCGCCGTCGACGCGAGCGGCGTGCCGGCGGTCGCCGACGGCCTCGCGCGGCTCGGCCTCGAGCCCCAGGTGGTGGCCGGGACCGACACGCGCGACCTCGCCCGCGGCTTCACGCTGACGTGGGTGTTCGCCCCGCCGGGCGGCCGGCCGGCGGTGACGGCGCTCGCGGCGCTGCCGGCCGGGACGGTGGAGTTCCCGTCGCTGGCCACGCGCTCCTTCGCCGCGAGCCGCTTCGAGCGCGAGATCCACGACCTCCTCGGCCTCGTGCCATCGGGCCATCCGGATCTCCGGCGCCTCGCCGTGCACCAGTTCTGGCCCGCGGGCTACCACCCGCTGCGCCGCGACGTCGCCGCCCGGCGCGACTTCGCCGACGAGGGCCAGCCCTTCCCGTTCCGCCGCGTCGAGGGCGAGGGGCTGCTGGAGATCACCGTCGGCCCCGTGCACGCCGGGATCATCGAGCCCGGGCACTTCAGGTTCACCGTGGAGGGCGAGACGATCGTCAATCTCGAGACGCGGCTCGGCTTCGTCCACAAGGGCGTCGAGAAGCTCTTCGAGACGCTGCCCTTCCACCGGGCGCCCGAGCTGGCCGAGCGAGTCTCGGGCGACGAGAGCGTCGCCCACGCGCTGGCCCTCGCGGAGGCCCTCGAGCGCCTCGCCGGCTGCGCCGTGCCGCCGCGCGCCGCCTGGCTGCGTGTCGTGCTGCTGGAGCTCGAGCGGCTCTACAACCACGTGGGCGACGTCGGCATGATCGTGAACGACACGGGGTTCGCCTTCGGCCACGCCCACTGCTTCAGGCTCCGCGAGATGCTGCTCCGCCTGAACGAGCGGATCACGGGCCACCGGCTCCTGCGAGGCGCGGTGGTGCCGGGCGGCGTGACGGGGGCCGTGGAGAAGGCCGACCTCGCCGCGGTCGCCCGCGAGGCCGGCGCGGTCGTCGACGAGTTCTCGGACCTCGCGCGCCTCTGCCTCGACAACACGATGGTGCTCGAGCGGCTCACCGGCACCGGCCGGCTGACGACGGCCACCGCGCGCGGGATGCAGGTCGTGGGGCTCGTCGCCCGCGCCAGCGGCATCGACGCCGACGTCCGCCGCGACGCGCCGTTCGCCGCCTACGGCGGGCTCGACGTGCGGGTGCCGGTCTACGAGGCCGGCGACGTGTGGGCGCGGACGATGGTGCGGCTCGACGAGGCGCGCGAGTCGGCGCGCCTGCTCGCCGCGGCGGCGGAGCGCTGCCCCGACGGGCCGGCGCGCGCGCCGCTGGGCGCGCTGCGGGCGGGCGCGCACGCGGTCGGGCTGGTCGAGTCGTGGCGCGGTCCGATCTGGTACTGGGTGATGGCGGCGGGACCGGAATCGCTCGCCCGCGTGAAGGTCGCCGACCCGTCCTTCAGGAACTGGCCCGCGCTCGAGTACGCGGTGCTGAAGAACATCGTCCCGGACTTCCCGCTGTGCAACAAGTCGTTCAACCTGTCGTACTCGGGCAGCGACCTGTGATCCCGCGTGGCGTGGCGAGGCGACGCGGCGCCCACCCGCGACCACGCGGGCCGCGGGCCTGCCTCCCCGGATCCGGATCCGTCTCCCCGCAGGCGGGGTCGGCGCCGACCTCGCGGCCGCGACGGATCCCCGCGAGCTCCGCGGCGACGGTCAGCGCCCCTGGCGCGCTCAGCGCCCGCTGGGCACCGTCGCCGGCGGCGTGTTGATGCCGGTCGGCGGGGTCGAGAGCCCCGTGCTCGGGACCGTGACCGGCGGCGTGTTGATCCCCACCGGCGGGCTCGCGATGCCGGTGCCGGGCAGCGTGGCCGGCGGCGTGGTGATGCCCGCCGGCGGGCTCGTGATGCCCGTGCCGGGCAAGGTCGAGGGCGTCGACGACAGCCCCGTCGGGTCCGACGGCATCACCGGAAGCCCCAGCTCCTGCTCCGACCGCTCGCGGGAGGGGATCTCGCCGGGCGGCACGCGGAAGCTCTGGTCGCGATCGGGCGGAACCCGGAACCGGTCCTCGCCGAGCGGCGCTCCGCGTGGATCGACGGGCGTGATCGGCCGCGGCTGACGGAGCGCTCCCGGCGCGCCGGGGGCCTGCGCGATCGCGGTCGCGGGCCCGAGCGCGAGAAGCGCCGCAACGACGGCGGCGATGCTGGTCGTCTTCATCGCGGAATCCTCCCTCTGCGGTTGCACGTTGCACCCTGGATGCCATCGTCCCGCGCGAGCCGAGGCGGGGCGCCGGTGACCGCTGTGGTAACGTGAATCGCGAGGCCCGCTCGATGATCGTCCACGTTCTCGCGGTCGACTACGATGGCACCATCGCCGAGCAGGGACGCGTCGCGCCCGCGACGGCGGCGGCGCTGGCGCGCGTGCGCGAGTCGGGACGCCGCTGCATCCTGGTGACCGGGCGGATGCTGCCCGACCTCCGCTCCGTCTGTCCCGACGTCGACTCGATGTTCGACGCGGTCGTCGCCGAGAACGGGGCGCTGCTCTACCTTCCCGAGCGTCGCGAGGTCAGGCCCCTCGGGGACGCGCCCGAGCCGGCGCTGGTCGAGGCGCTTCGCCGGCGCGGCATCCGGATCGATCTCGGCACGTCGATCATCGCGAGCGACGAGGAGTACGCGGAGCCCGCGCTCGCCGCCATCCGCGAGACGGGCGTCGAGCGGACGCTGGTCTTCAACAAGGGCGCCCTGATGCTGCTGCCCGGCGGCGTGACGAAGGGCACCGGCCTCGGCGCGGCGCTCGCCGCGATGGAGCTGTCGCCCCACAACCTGGTCGGCATCGGCGACGCCGAGAACGACCACGCGTTCCTGGCGCTCTGCGAGTGCGCGGTGGCCGTCGCCGACGCGATCCCCGCGCTCCGCGAGCGGGCCGACCACGTCACCCGCGGCGGCGCCGGCGCCGGCGTCGTGGAGTTCATCGAGCAGCACCTGCTGGACGACGCCGCGTCGCTGGTGCCGCGACTGGCGCGACACCAGCTCGCGCTCGGCCAGGCGGCCGACGTCCGGCCGGTGACGATCCCAGCCCACGCGACCGGCCTGCTCATCGTCGGCCCCTCGGCGAGCGGCAAGTCGACGCTGACCGGCGTCCTCGTCGAGCGCCTGGCGGAGAGCGCCCGCACGTTCTGCCTGCTCGACCCGGAGGGCGACCACGAGACGCTCGGCGCGCTGCCCGGCGTCGTCACGCTCGGCGGCGACTCCCGCCAGTCGCTGCCGTCGCCCGACGAGCTGCGCCAGCTCCTGCGCGCCCCCAGCGCGCGCCTCGTGCTCAACCTCAGCGGGCTGTCGATGGCCGACAAGGTCACGTACGCCACGCAGGCGCTCGGCGCGGTGGCCGCCGTGCGGGCCGCGAGCGGCCTGCCCCACTGGCTCATCGTCGACGAGGCGCACCACATCTTCCCCGCGGACGGCTCCTCGGCGGTCGACCTGCTGCCGCCGGCGGCCGAGTCGCTGGCGCTCATCACGCTGAGCGCCGACCGGCTCGCGCCGGAGGCGCGCCGGGTCGTCGGCGTGGTCGGCTCCACCGACGCCGACGCGCTCCGCGACGCGGTGCGGAACCTGCGCGCCGACGGGGCCCGCGGCCCGCGGCTCCCCGACCCGGGCGGCGGACCCCTCGAGCGCGGCGAGGCGCTGCTGGCGTTCCTCGGCCAGGACGGCCCCGGCATCGTCAGGTTCCGCGCGTCGCGGCGCGAGGTCCAGCACCGGCGCCACGCGCGGAAGTACGCCGAGGGCGAGCTGCCGCCCGACCGGAGCTTCTACTTCCGCGGGCCGCGCAACGAGCTCAACCTGCGCGCGGCGAACCTCAAGCGCTTCTGCGAGCTGGCCGAGGGCGTCGACGAGGGCACGTGGACGCACCACCTCCGGCGCGGCGACTACTCGACGTGGATCCGGGAGATGATCAAGGACCCGCAGCTCGCCGACGAGGTCGCGGCGCTCGAGCGCTCGCGGGGCGACGCCCCGCGCGAGTCGCGGCGCGCCGTCCTCGACGCCGTCCGCCTGCGCTACACGGTCTGAAGGGTCCCGACGTCGCTAGGGAAACAGCGCCAGGACCGCGGTGTAGGTGTGGAGGAAGTTCCGGCCGCCCACCGGCGCGAACTCCCCGTTGCCGAAGAAGCCGACGAGCGGGAACGGGCCCAGGCGCTCGCGGATCACGCCGACGTCGTGGTCGCGCACGCCGAAGAGTCCCCGGCCCCGCCCGGCGCAGTTGAAGTAGCAGCCGTAGCGCGGGCGCCGGCCGTCGAGCCGCCGCGCCACGTCCCCCAGCATCTCCTCCAGGTCCTCCCGCGAGGCGGCCGCGTCGCGGATCTGGAACTGGAGCGTCTGGCCGACGCGCACGACCTCGTTCAGCGCCACGGCGCCGGTCGCGTCGTCGACGCCGAGCAGGCTGCGCACGAGGAAGTCGCCGCGGCCCAGCGGCGACTTCGCGGCGTCGATGGCGATGCCGGCGAAGAGGCCGGCCCGCGCCACGCGCTCGACGCCGCCCGGCGTGGCGGTGACGGCCTCGCGGAGCACGTCGAGCGCGCGGCGGCTGCCGATCTCGAGCACGAGGTTGCGGTCCGCCCGGGTGATCACGTACGGCTCGCCGATCGGCATGCAGCCCTGCGCGACGCCGACCACGGGCCGCCGACCCGCGAGCGCGACGCCGACGAGGCTCTCGCGCCGCGGCTCCGTGTCGTAGAGCTGGAACACCGGCCGGCCCGCCGGCACGGCGCCGAGCATGGGCACGGGGCCGAGGCGCCGCCCGATGCCGTCCAGCAGCGTGCGGGGGCTGAGGCCGGACGGGTCCGGCAGCACGATGAGACAGCCGCCGCCGGCCACGGTCGGCTCCACCTGCGCGGCGAGCAGCTCGACGGCCCCGGCGTCGGCGGGCCCCTCGACGAGGAACGGCGTGGCGACCAGCTCGGGATCGGCCACGGTCAGCACCGCGGCCGCCGGCCCGTCCTCCTCCTCGCGGCGCTCGGTGAGCACGCCCGTGCCGCTGCAGCCGACGACCGCGCGCGCCCCGGTGACCTGCCGGGCGCGCAGGAGCACCTCGCGCGACGTCTCCCAGGCGTCGGCGGTCACGAACACGAGCGCGAGATCCGGCTCGGTCCGGTCGCAGGCGAGCCGGGCGGCGAGCGCCGCCTCGGTCACGGCCTCGGCCGCCGTCCGTCCCGTCGCGATCCCGGAGCCGGCGAGCGCCGCGCGACGCCTAGTCGGCAACGTCCTCGATCCGCGCGATGAGGCCACCCGCCCGCGTCACCTCGTCCAGCGCGCGGTCGCCGTCGCCGGGGCTCACGTCGACCGCGCGGACGGCGTCCTCGAGGACCACGACCTCGAAGCCTTCCCGGAGCGCGTCGAGCGCCGTCGCCTTGACGCAGTAGTCGGTCGCCAGGCCGCCGATGAACAGCCGCGACACGCCGTGCTCGCCGAGCGCCGCCGCGAACGGCATCCCCGACGCCGTCTCCGCCTGGAAGCAGGAGTACGCGTCCTCGTCGGGGTCCATGCCCTTCGACACGACCTCGGCGCCGGCCGGCAGCCGGAGGCCCGGGTGGAACTCGGCGCCCGGCGTGCCCTGCACGCAGTGCGGGGGCCACGGGCCGCCGCCGGAGCGGAAGTGCCGCGTCCGCTCGGGGTGCCAGTCGCGCGAGGCGAAGACCGGCGCGCCCTTCGCGGCGAAGCGCGTCGCGTAGCGGTTGAGGACGGGCACGACGTCGTCGCCGGACGCGACGGCGAGCGCGCCGCCCGGGCAGAAGTCGTTCTGGACGTCGACGATCACGAGCGCGTCGCGGGCGGGATCGATGGTGACCGGCATGGCTCCTCCTTTATGGTGGAGGGGGGCAGAGACTGCCCCCCTCCACACCTCCCCGTTCACGCGGGGTGCGACACCGTCCCCCTCCACACCTCCCCGTTCACGCGGGGTGCGACACCGTCCCCCTCCACACCTCCCCGTTCACGCGGGGTG
>Ga0073934_10003422_pt1 | contig 29286 bp, 26 predicted proteins | sample LarsenN4metaG_FD_76834 | JGI IMG/M metagenome (GOLD analysis project Ga0073934, IMG submission 76834) | Hot spring sediment bacterial and archeal communities from British Columbia, Canada, to study Microbial Dark Matter (Phase II) - Larsen... ... | reverse complement strand
GATTGGTTTCGGATTCCTTATTGAGTTTACAAATGCAACTCCACCACGTCGCCGTCGTGCAGCACATGTTCGCGGCCGACCGGCTGGCCGTCGAAGACGCCGGTTCCCCACACCCGCGCCGTCTTCATTTTCTCCACGAAATCGCGATGCACTTTCTCGGCGAACATCTCCACGGTTCCGCCGACCGGGATGGTGAACGGGGCCGACTTATCCGGCGGCTTGCCCGGTTGCTTCGAGTAAATGCGAATGACGTTCAGGATCTTGTACAGCGCGTCGCGAAGCTCCTCCATTCCCTGGCCATGTTCGGCGGAAACGACATGAATGGGAAAGCGCTCGCCGAACATTTCGCGGACGATCGACATCCGGTCCTGGGCGCCGTCCGTGTCGATCTTGTTCGCGGCCAATAACGTTTTCGTATAGTGGATCGACAAGTCTTCGGGTTCGGCGGGCGGCGTGCCAATAAGCACCGTTTTCACGCCGGCCAGTCGTTCGAGGACGGCCTCGGCCGCAAACGGGCCATCGTCGTCTGAAAGATCAACGACTAAGAGTCCGGCGTCGGCGGCGCGCACCAGGCTGCTGACGTACGGTTCGAGAAAATCGGCGGTGATGGGCGGAGTATCGACCAGCTGGACATGGGCATCGTACCATTCCATCATGCCGACATGCGGTTCGCGCGTCGTAAACGGATACGCGGCCACTTCGACCTTCGCTTTTGTCAGGCGATGAACGATCTGGCTTTTGCCGGCATTGGGTGCGCCGACGAGAACGATCTGCCCGGCGCCCTGGCGCGGAATCTTATAGCTAACGCCGCCCTTCTTCGGACTCTTGCGGTCGTGCTCGACTTCTTTTTTTGCCTCGCTGATCTTCTGCTTCAATTCCGCTTGTAGCTTGTCCGTGCCCTTGTGTTTGGGCATCTCCCGCCACATCTTTTGCAGCGCGACGAGCCGCTCCTCCGCGGTTTGAGCGCGCCGATACTCGTCCTCGGCTTCCTTGTACTGCGGCGTCAAATTGGCAGGCATGGAACACCTCCGGCGACTGACAGTGGTATTCTATGGCTTGCCTTCGATGCGCCGAATGGCTTCCTCGGCGGCAGTGCTGACGGGCGGCTTGGCGTTGGACGCGAAACTCTTCAGCGTGGGCAATGTCGATCGAGCCGCCGGGCCGGCCTTGCCGAGCGTGTCGATCGCTGCCAAGAGGGCCGGCGGATAGGAGTGCTTCAAGTACGCCGCCGCGACCTTGACGGTGTTGCCGTTCGATGGATCGCATCTACCGAGCGCTGTCAGTAGGGCGGCCTGCTCGTTGCCGATTACTTTGCCGTCGTCGTCGTCGCGCATGTTGCGCACGAGAGCTGCCAAGCGCTGCTGTAACAGCGGTCCGGCCTTTTTCGCCGATGGCCCCAGACCCGCGATCGCGTTGGCGGTGTCGATTCGCAGCAATCCGTCCGCGTGTACCAAAAATGTCGAAAGCGCATTGAGCGCATCGGCGGCATCTGGGCCAAAATCACCGGTCAGCTGAACCAGCGGCCGAACAGCAATGCTCGAAATCAGCGGCGAATTGGCGGCGGCACGGATTTCTTTGACAACTTTCGCTGCCAATACTTCGGCATCGGGATGCTGCCGCCATTTTGGATCAACGCGATCGAGGGCGTCGCCGACAATCAACGGCGAGTTGGGAAGGTGTCGAATCAAGTTTGGCTTCACCGCCGCCGCCGGTTCGCCGATGGCGCCGAGCGCGCGTGCGCATCGCTCAATACCGGCCTGATTCTGTGCGTTGTCGAGTTGGCCGATCAAGGATTTCAACGGTTGCTGAAGATCCGGGGATTGCCGCCACTTGGGGTCGGCACGCTCCAGTGTGCGGAAAGCTTCATCGGCACACACCGGGTCTTCGTGCGCAAGCAACGCGACGAGTTCCGGGATAGCGCTGCTTGGAATCGAATTGATTTCGGCCAACAATTCTCGTGCTTTTTGATCCCGCGGGTCGCTCACTTCGAATGATTTCTTATGCATGTGTTCGATCAAAAGCCCCACAAGCAACCGATTCATCGAACCCACGCGAACGATCAACTTTCGCAGGCGAGCCAATTCCGGCGGTTCCGTGCTATACGGTCCAAAAACATACGGGAACATCGGCTTGAGCGCCGGTCCTGCCGCATCGATTTTTGGCCAATCGGGAACGATCTTGTCCAGCGCTTTTTCGGCGGCGACGCGAACTTGCACTTGCTCGGCGCCAATCAGGGGAATGATCCAGGGAGCATGCTCGCGCGCGCCGGCGCCGTGCGCCTCAAACATCTGAATTGCACTGATGCGAGTTACATAGTTGGGCGAGGACAATAATGGCCTCATCGCAGTAAGCGAGTCTTTCGACGCGGCGGCAATGCGCTGTAACAGCGAAATCTGAGTCGTCGGGGCGTACCCCGTGTATCGAGCAGCCAGTTCGCTCGCCAGGCGTTGTGCTTCGGGCCGTTCGACCCATTTCGGGTCGATGCGGTCCAGGCACGCGACCGCATGCGGGCCGATGTGTTCTTCTCCTGCAATTGGAATCAGTTGGGGGACAGCCCCTTTCGCCAGGGGGCCAAAATAACCTAACGCCGAAACGGCCGTGCTTTGCTTGGCGCTGCCGAGAAGCGTCAGATCCTTTTGAAACTGTTGGATCGCACGTGTGGCAACGTCCGATTGCCGCCATGCGGGGTTCATTTGGCTCAGTGCATTGCCGGCTGACTCGCGAACCAAATTGTTTTCGTTGCCCAATAACTGGACAAGTTCCGGAACCGATTCGGGTGCGGGAGGGCCGATTCGAGCGAGTGCGGCGGCAAACGGCTTCTTTTCGACGAAGGATTGCTCTTCCGGCAATCGCCGAATCAGTGCGGGGATTGCCTCACGGGCATCTTGCCGCATCTCGCCAAGGATTTCGGCAATTCGAAACAACAAACCTATGTTGTTGAATCCCACGGCTCCGTGACTGAGCAACTGCAGCATGTAGGGCAGGCAATGACGACTCGGCGTCAGAATCGCCGTGATCGACTTCCACACCTCAGGATCCTTGTCCAGAAGTTCAATCAGTTCCGGCAACACAGGCAGCGCGATGGGCCCCAGGGCGGCGGCGCGATTCGCTGGGCTTTGCTTCGGAGTCGTGCTTTCTTGTTCCTTTTGCTCCTTTCGCTCTTTTTCATTGCGTGGATAACCCGGGGGCTTCTTCCTTGGCGCCGAGGGTGCAATCTTTTCTTGCTTCAAATCGGCTTTCAATTCTCTGAGTTGACATACCTTTTCAAAATTCGGGTTTTTCGATTCGCGAAGAAACCAATAGTCCGGATCGATCTGCTCGAACAGTTCGAAGTATTCGACGACGTTCTCCGGAGCGACGCGATCGGTCAGTGCGGGCATGGCTTTCCTACCAAGAGCCATAACGGCATCGCGCGATGCTTGCCGCACTTCCGGGTGGCGGGACTGCAGTCCGAGCGCCAGCTCCGGAGCCGCGTCCGGGCCGTGCGATTTCAGCACTTGCACCGCCAACAGGGCGAGTTCCAAATCGGCATTGCGCGACATTTCCGACAGAGCCGTCATCCCAGCGGGACCCAAGTAGCCCAACGTTTCCACTATTCGCCGGCGGTGTTCGTCCGATGATTTCTGCACTGCCGCGCGCAATGGCGGTACGGCGCCTTCGGCGTGCGGGCCCATCCGTCGCAATGCTGTCAGGGCGCGGATGTTCTGCGCATGTATCGGGTCGACGGCAATCGCGGCGATTTGCTCGGCCTGATGTTCGTGCGACGGAGCGACCGCCATGCTCAACAGCCAGATGAGCGCAATGGACGCGGCACAAATGCCCGAATACGCCCACCGAGTCTGCTCGGACCCCGCAGGTTCTTCGATAATCCGGCGCAGGCAGTCGCGTGCACGCTGTCGCAATGATTCGGAGTAGCCGAACTTCTTGCGCGCGCATTCGTCCAGGTCGTGGTGCGTCATGCCAAATCCGCCGAGAAAACGCAACGACGCCCAGCGGCTTGCTCGGGAAAGCAACTCGTTGAGGCCAACGCCGATCAACAACCGGCAAAGAAACGTCAGCGTGCCTTCCCAGAGATTTTGCGGCACATTGTGCAGCCGGATTCGGAACAGCTCCATCGCATCGACAAAGTCGACGATCCGCAGCAGGTTATCGAGCCACCAAAGTCCCATGTCGCGGCCGCGCCAGGGCCGTATTACTCCGGCGCTGACGATCCAAACGATGACAAACATTCCGAAAAACGCGCCCCAGATCACCAACCAAATGCGCGTCTTTTCAGTGCCGAAGACCTTCTTTTTGAAGCGGCTGATGCCGTCCATCAACAGTCGAATCAGGAACATGTCCAGTACGAGGTGGAACAACATCAAAAAGACAGCGACCAGACCCGAGGCGTGGTGGATCGTTTGCATGTTGAAACCGTACGCTTCCACGACGTCGACAAGGTCGCCAGCGCGAAGCGCATGAGCAGCGACAAACAAGAGCCAATGCCACCAGCGCGGCGCTCGTTCCATGTGGTAATGCTCAGTGCCATAGTGAGCTGCGATCTCGTAGAACAATAGCCCAAATAGACAAACCAAGACGACGACGAGCGGAGTGGCGGCCAGCGTTCGCCCCGTGCGACTAACGATGCGGACCGACTCGACGAACACCCAGATGATGCATGCGACCGTGACGACCGGCGGCACGAGATTGCCGGCGAAATGCACCAGCGTCGGCGCCAGCCCCAGCCACGGCGCCGATAGCGCGAGGATCAAGCCAATCACGATCCAAACCGCCGGCGCCAATATCGGCAACGCCAGCCGCCAGTTCGACCAAAGCAGTGTCGGTTGTTTACCCATGGCCACTTTCGGTTCGCAATTCGATAAGGGCTAAGCGGATCGTCGTTACAAGATATCAGTAATCCCCGCAGGTTCCACTGTATTGACGAGTGAATGAACGATCACGTTAACGCTACGGAGCTGGGAAGTGCATTTTTTCAAATTCGGGGCAACCCGCTGGGCGTTTGTGCGCCTGCTCCCTTGCATGTCATCCAAAAACGACCTAGATTTTCACCGTCCGAGACGCCTGGGATTTCAACGAGGAAGGAGTGCCCGTCATGCCAGCTCGGAATCGCGCGTTTTGTCCGCAACTCGAACGGCTTGAAAACCGCTGGTGTCCGGCTGTCGATGTCTCCGTGATCGGCCGAACGATGTACATCCGGGGCGATGCCGGCGGCGACACCGTCACCATCACCGACGACGGCATCGGCGGCATCAGCGGCACCATCGTCGGGCCGGGCGGCACCGATACCGCAGCCGGCGCCAATATTCAAAACATCTATGTCTTCGGCAACGACGGCCACGACATCGTCAACTACACCCTCACCGGGGTGCTCAATCAGCGTCGAAATTTGTATGTCTACCTCGGCAACGGCGACGATCAGGCCAATTTGAATCTCAACGCCGGCCTCGATACGTCGTTTCTCTATGTCGTGATCACCGGCTGGAATGGCGACGATCAGATCACCGTGGATCTCGGGTCGGTCAACCGTTCTACTGTAACCTTCCTCGAATACCTCCAGCGCAATAACGATACGACGACGTATCGATTCAACGGGTTGATCGACACCTCAATCGTGACCGCCTTTGCGGATTGCGGTTACGAGCAAGACGACTTCAATGTCGATTTGAACAACGTCCATAATTCACGAGTGAGCATCAGCGCCTGGCTGTCGGCGGGCAACGACACCATGGATGCCCGGTTGCTCGGCGTGTTCACCGGAAATTCCGTTGTCGCTGTAAATACGTGGGACGGCTATGGCAACGACACGGTCACCTATCAAGCCACGGGCGCCAATGTCGGCGCCGGCACGGTGTTGTCGCTGAATACCTACAGCTACCAGGGCAACGACATCGTCAACTTGACCTATGCCGGCGTCGTCAACGGCTGGTTGAGCATGAATGTCGCCGGCGGCATGGAATCCGACAACTTGAGCGCGAACATCACGCTCGATGCCGGCAGCACCGGCCGATTCAACGGCCGAATGTTCGGTTGGTGGGCGCCGGACATCCTGACCTTCAACGTCTTCAACAATTCCGGCGGGACATTGACCAGCCTGTTTGCACTGCTGGACGGCGGCTGGTTCGGCGGCAACACCTGCACGCACACCAGCAACGTGCGAACTTTTAACTGCTGATGCCGGTTAACACTTTTCACTTGGCGGCTCGTTATTAGCATAAGGCTACAGCAGAGATCGGTCTGCGACGGAGTCTCCACGTGATGCGAACTGCGGTCTTGCTCGTCGTTTTCTCTTTTGCTTCGACTGCCTTTGCCGCAGAGCGATTTGAGTTTCGCGACGGCGATCGTGTCGTATGGATCGGCTCGACATGGATCGAACGCGAACAGCGGTTCGGCTACTGGGAGACCGAACTGACCGCCGCGAATCCCGACAAAAACATCACCTTCCGCAATCTTGGCTGGTCCGGAGACACGGTGTGGGGCGAGGCGCGTGGCGTATTCGACTCTCCGCGAGAGGGATATCGCCGGCTCGTCGAACATACGCTCGCGGAAAAGCCAACGGTGATTGTCGTCGGTTACGGCGTCAACGAATCGTTTGCAGGGGAAAAGGGCTTGCCTGCGTTCAAAGCTCAATACAAGAAACTGCTCGACGACCTGGCGCCGGCCCAGGCGAGGCTAATTCTGCTGGCTCCGCCGCTCGTGGACAAAGCGGAATGGAAGTTCGGCAACGTCGATGAAAGAAATCGGCTGCTGAAACTGTATGCCGATGTGATTGAAGCGGAAGCGAAGTCGCGTAACGTCCGGTTCGTTCCGGACATCGGATATAGGTATGGGCCGGCTTCGCCGTTGATGGAAAATGGCGTACACATGTCAGCCTGGGGATACAGGCACACGGCCCACGCTCTGATGATCGAGCTAAGGCTGCCATGGCCTGGCCAGCTACCTGTGGTATTGAACGGCCTCGAAAAGTCGCGGGTCACACGGAAATACCTGCCGGGCAGTCCTTTCCCCCCGCAGTCGGGAGATCTTTCGTTCGTGCCCGACACTGCATTGCGGATTCGAAACCTGAAGGCGGGCAAGTACAAACTGCAGATCGACGGCAAAACCGTGCCGGTCAACTATTTCGAACGCATCTCGAAGGGATTGCCGCCCCTGGAAGTGTTCGAGTGGAAAAACGATGCGAACCCACCGAATGTTCTTGGTGCTGCGACCGGTCCATCCCAGGAGCAAGTGGAGAAATTACGCCGTACGATCATCGAAAAAAATGAACTCTATTTCCATCGCTGGCGGCCGCAAAATGTGACTTATCTGTTTTTGTTCCGAAAACATGAGCAAGGCAACAACGCCGTCGAGATTCCGAAGTTCGATCCGCTCATCGCGGAAAAAGAAAAGGAAATCGGCAAATTGCGCAAGCCGGTCGAGCATGTTTATCAATTGCTGCCTGCTGCAGACGAGGAGAAGTAATCCACAACTCTTTAATGAGTGTCTCGTCATGGTCGACGCAAAAAAACGTGTTCACATCCCGGAACCTTTCTCAGCGGCGCGCGTCTATTAAGTAGTGCCTACCTCCGCGGCGCCACGGCGCTGTCTATCAGTCTGCCTTCCCACCGGCAGTTACCTGTTTTAGATGCTTTCCCGAATGTGCATTTCGGGACAATTGGGAGTTCGTGCTTTCATGAAGAAACATGCCGTTCGCATCGCCGTTTATGGAACTCTGGTCGCGGCCGCGTCGGTGCTGGCGCTCTTGCCGAGCAGTTTAGCGCAGCAACATGGGCTGGATGTCTGGAATGTTCCGCAACTTGAAGCAGAGATTGAGGTTGCGGAAGCGGAATATGTGGAAATGGACAAGGAGACGCAGGTTGTCCTCGAGCACATTGGACAAAAGGAAGCGCTCATCCTGGAACTTCTGGACGGTCAGATCGAACTGCTCGAAGCGGCACGACACTTCCGCGAAATGAGCGTTGACAACCCCTGCTACTTGAGCACCCTTCGCGACAATTATCCCGGCCGGAGTCTCGACGAATGCTTTTGTCTTAACGTTCTCGATTATGCCAGCCGTTGGCTTGCTGAACGTCCCGAACTTGCCGCCAATGTGGCAGAACTGAAACGGCAATTCGAATCGTCGCTCCATCGCGGCAACGGCGTATCGCTGGATCATTAAACTGTTTTCTATTCGGACGTAGTGCTGTTCCCGGCGGCACGCAGGCAGCCATGCTGCGATATTGGGCAGCGACTCCGCTTGGAACCGCACCTTCTGGCTCGTTCGTGATTGGCGCAAAGCACGTTTGTCCAATTGGTTGCTGCACATCTCGGACTGGTTGGGCGGCTTTGGCACCATCATTGCACTTCCCATGTGCCGAATGTGGGTTCGAATCGCCAAGGGCGAGCCTACCTGCATCACTCCGCCGCTGATATGGCTCCATCAGCAGGTCTCTCCCGCGCGATTGTAAACCTGTGAAATCGCGCCGGTCTGCATCCGTCCGCAGCACCGATTCTTCCGCTGTAACTTCGCCCGATCGAAGAGGATTGTGATGAAAGATGCGTGTGTGTTTGCCTTTCTCTTGCTCATCATCGCCGCGGTTTTGGGAGCGGCGTACGTGCAGCCGCAGTGGGCGACCGAACTCGGACTCGACTTCTGGAATCTGCCGGAAGTGTGCGAAACGATGCACGAATCTCTTCAAACTCGCGCGGAACTGGAGGAGTTGATCATGGAAACATTGCAGAGGATGGCCCTCAGACAAGAAATCGTCGACGAGCTTCTTTCCAATCGACTGACGTTTGCCGAGGCGGCCGGAAAGTTCAAGAGATTGAATCGCCCTACGACGATCCCCCGATTGTTGGAGTACGCCTATCCGGGTATGTCGCCGGACGAAGCTTGTTGCCGAAACATGATCGACGTGATTTTGAAAGATCGCCGCGTCGTTTCCGATCCGGACGCCGAAACCAGACTCCATCGAGCGCTCGAGCAGTTGCGGGCTGACGGCAACGGCATGATTCAATTGCCGGATTGAGTGAGGACGATTGCTATCGACTGCCGGAATTTCTACGATGCGCCAGTAAGTTCATCGTGGAGGTACGACCGATGGCAACGGCGACGGCAACTCGTGCGGCGAAAAAAATGTTCATCGACGGTCAGTGGTGCGATGCCGACTCCGGGCGCACGCTGGGCGTGATCAATCCGGCGACGGAGGAGATCGTCAGCGACGTCGCCTATGGCGGACGGGCGGAAACGCAGCGAGCGCTGGAAGCGGCGCATCGCGCGATGCCGGCCTGGAGCAAAGCGACCGCCTACGATCGTGCCCGAGTCCTGAAGCGGACCGCCGAGCTCATGCGCGAACGTGCGGACGCCATTGCGCGGACGCTGACGATGGAGCAAGGCAAACCGCTCGCCGAGGCCAAGGCGGAGGTCCTGCATTCGGCAGACACATTCGAGTGGTTCGCCGAAGAAGGCAAACGCGCCTACGGACAGATCATTCCCAATAGCGCCCCCGGCAAGCGGCATTTCACGATTAAACATCCGGTCGGAGTGGTTGCCGCCATTTCGCCCTGGAATTTTCCAATCACATTGCAATCGCGAAAGATCGCGCCGGCGCTCGCGGCCGGTTGCACGATTGTCAGCCGGCCCGCCAGCCAGACGCCGTTGTGCCTGATTCAGGTATTCGAGTGCATGGTCGAGGCGGGGTTGCCGAACGGCGTCGCCAACCTGGTGATCGGCCCAGCCCAGGAAATGGCCGACGAATTCCTGGAAAACCCGGTATGCCGCAAGATCAGCTTCACCGGTTCGACCGAGGTCGGCAAGCAATTGATGCGGGCCGCGGCTGACCAGGTCAAGCGCCTGAGTCTGGAGCTGGGCGGACATGCGCCGTTTATCGTTTTTCCGGATGCCGATCCAGAGGTGGTCGCCAAGGCGGCGGTGATCGGCAAGTTCCGCAACAATGGCCAGGTGTGCATCTCGCCCAGCCGCTTCTTCGTGCACAACGATATTTCCAAGAAGTTTACCGAGGCCACGGTCGAGTTTGCCAAAGCGTTGAAACTCGGCAACGGACTCGAACCCGGCGTCGAGATCGGCCCGATGTTCGAGAAGAAAGCGCTCGAATCGACGCAACAGCTCATCGACGATGCCAAGCGAACCGGCGCCAAGGTGCTCACCGGCGGCAAGAAATCGGATCGTTTCGACCGCGGTTACTTTTTCGAGCCCACGGTGCTGACCGGATTGAACGCGGCAGCCCGAATCATGACCGACGAGCCGTTCGCGCCGGTGATGCCTCTGTTGGACTTCAACAAACTCGACGACGTCATTGCCGCCGCCAATAACACGCGCTATGGGCTGGCGGCGTATGTGTTTACGAACGACGTCACCGCGATGTGGAAGATGGCCGAAGGTCTCGAGGCAGGCATCATCGGCATGAACGATCCCGTGCCGGCGACGCCGCAATGCCCGTTCGGCGGCATGAAGGAAAGCGGCCTGGGCCGCGAACTGGCGCACGAAGGTCTCGAGGCCTATCTCGAAACGAAATATGTCAGCCTCAAGCTGCGCGACTGAGCGGGATTAGTCAGAAGACTATCGATCTGTTTTCTGGACGATTACCCGGCCTGCGCCATAATTTAACTTGGCATCGAACTTCCGTTCTTCCCAGCAGCAGCGAAAGGAAAACTTCCATGGCGAAGGCGGGCAATAGCGGCAAGATCGACATCGAAAAAACCAGCCGGCTCCTCAAAGCGTTGTCCGATCCGGATCGACTTCGCTTGATTCTTCAGGTTAAGAATGGCGAAAAAAACGTGGGTACGATGGCGAAGGCGATCGGCGCCGAAATCGTCAACGTTTCACATCACCTGGGCGTATTGCGCGCCAGCCAGATCTTGAAGGATCGAAAAGTCGGCCGCTTCGTCTTTTATTCGTTGAACCCGGACGTCATTTCGATGGATGCTTCCGGCGCCCTTCTCGTGCAGTTGCATGGCTGCAAGGTAATACTCGGTTTGTAGAAACGGCTCGGCGGCGGCTAGCCGCCGCCGATATCCCGATTTCGGCGCAGCAGCGCGCGGCAAAGGGCTTGCTCGGCCTCGATCCGGCTATGAAAGGCAAAGACCCTTGGATTGACATGCTCGACAAACTCTTGGATGTACTTTTCGAACTCCTCGCCGATGGAGCTTTGGCCGGCGCTCATGCCTAGCGTCCACCAGTTCCAAAACAACGGTACGTGCAGCGGCCTTTTATTGAAGCGCGCCATCCAGAAATAGCCCTGGACTCGCGGGTCGCAACGATCTTCCAGCCATTCCGCGAACAGCCAGCGCAGACCGGGATCGTTCATGTCACGGTCGAGCGACGATTGAAAGAAAGCTTCGTCCGACATACGGGGAAGTCGTGGGCTTACACATTCGCGGCGACACGGCGGTTCAACTGTTCCTTGACGCCACGGATCCATTCCATGCTCGGTAATCCATACGGCCGGAATTTCTCCGCTTGTTCCTGTTCCTCGCGATGAAACAGGGCGCGGTTGCGGCCCAGCCGGCTGGCGAACGGCGAATCGATCAAGTGACTCGAATCAGTGGCGCTCATCTGGAACAACACACGCTGCGTGCATTCGCGCAGCATCGTTCGGTCCAAGGCACGGTTGACGTTCGTCAGCGTATCGCACCACATCAACAGGTGAACGCCCACGGATGGCCCGTCGCGGAGGATCGCAGCAAAATTTTCAGCGGGCGTGGCCGGTTTGTCGCCGCGGCGGAGGCCGAAATCGTCGTCGGCGCGGCGCAGATCGCGAAATCGTTGCAGACCCTGGATGATCAAATATCGCGTTGAACGATCGGCACTCGCGCGATTTTGCCGCTGGGCGAGTTCCTGGGCCAGTTCCTGCAACAGCGGCGCCAACGTCCACAGGTCAGCCGTTTGCGATGCGTGGGGCAAGCCGTCGACGACGCGGCGCAGGAATTCGGCGTTCGGGTCGTCTGGCGCCGTGCCGTCGAGTATGTGAAAGCGACCGCAACGCGGCGTCGATTGATCGTTCGGCAGATGTTGCGCGGCCAGGCCGAGAAGCCCGACCGACAGCATCGCCAGGGCCGCCTCTTCATGCTGGCCGATCAAGAGCAGGTGGCTGCCGCTTTGCGGCCGAAATAGAGCGGCGGTCGGATCCTTGATAACAATCGCTTCGCCCAGCCAGGCAGCGAAGCCGCGCGGGTTTTCGGGCCACGAATCGGCCTGCAGCAACCGGTCGATCAAGTGATTGCGGTGCGGCTCGGCCGGGGCGTTGCCCTCGAATACCAGCGGGGGCGCAACGGCGGCCGGTCGTTGGCGCCGCTGCAATGATGCGAGAATCCTCTCGCGACGGTCGTCGGGCAGCCAGACGACCTGGAACAGATCGTTGCCTTCGAGCAGGCCGTTGGCGTCGTTGTAAATCGCCTCGCCGGGCCGCGACAACAATCGCGCTGCCGCGTTATCTTTACTCAGAATCAAGTGCGCATCGGCCTCGCTGCATTGCAGCGCGATGCGGACGGCCATTTGATCGATCGTGGCCCGCGCCAGCGAATAGGCTCCGCCCAGGGTTTGTGAACCCAACAACACGTGCAAGCCGAACGCACGGCCCTGACGCACGAGGCGATCGAGCAATAGCGCCGCTTCCTGAGCGAGCTTGTCGTCCTCGACGAAGAACTCCTGGAATTCGTCCACGATCAGCAAAATGCGCGGAAGTTTTTCATTCGGCAGTTCGGTGCGATAGCCATTGACGTCGTTGACGCCCGCAGCCCGGAACTTGTCGCCGCGGATGCGCAGTTCGCCGTCGAGCCGTTGCAGCACGCTCAAACCAAATTCGCGTTCGCTCTCGATGGCGACGACTTTGGCGTGCGGCAATTGGTACTCGGCGTACGGCTTGAATTCGACGCCCTTCTTGAAGTCGATCAAATACATCTCCACTTCATCCGGGCTGTAATGCAGGGCGAGGTTGGTGATGATCGCATGCAACAGCGTGGATTTGCCCGACCCGGTTTTGCCGGCGATCAGGCCGTGTTGTGCGGTGCCTCGGCCCAGCGACAAGAACTGCTGTTTGGTCGCACCCGCCCTGCCCACGGGAACGGTAATGCCTTGCCGGCTGTCCCACGTCCAAATCTTGTCGTCCTTCGGTGCGACGAAGTCGAACGGCACTTCGACCTTGTTGGCGTCCTTTGCCTGGGCGCCGATCGTATGCACCAGCCGAGCCGTGGTTTCGCTGTCGGGCGGCGGATCGATCGTCAGATCGAACTTGCCGAGCACATCCTCGGCAAATGCAAAGCGGTCGTTGCGCCACACGAGGTTGAGGCACGCCTGTTCCAGATCGGAGAGATTGAAACCGTGCGGCATGGGAAGCTTCGGATCGATCGTCACCAGCGTATACACGCCGCAACTCGCGCCGCTGGACACGATGCTTACCAGCCTCCGCGCCGCTTCGGCGCTGAAGTTCGCCGGAAAATTGGCGACGACGAGCACGCGGAACGGCTCGGCCACTTCGCCGGCCGCGGCGTTATATTCCTCGATCGTGCGGAACTGATGGCGCAGATACTTCTGGATCACATTCTCCATGTGCTGGGTAATGTCGGCGAGGCGCTGTTCGATCTGCGCCGGCTCCGTCCAGATGCGTGCGCCCATCAACTGTTCGTCGTAATCGCAGAGGTGCATGAAGGATGCAAAATTATCGCCCAGTCCGACCGGGTCGAGCACCGTGAAGCGGACTTTTCCCGGCGGGACCGACGTGAGGAACCGTAGCATGAGCGCCTGCAGCACATGAACCGCCTTCGCCCTCGCCTGGTCGCGCGCCTTGAGCAAAAGGGCGCAGCGCTCGGGGAACGGCACGAATCCGGGCAGCGAACCGAGCAAGGGCGGCACGCGAAGGCGATCATCCTGCGAATAGCCGTTCTTGATGAGCGCCAGGTCGTAAGCGAAGTCGCCCAGCCGAACGCCGCGCGGCACTTCCTTGACGATGGGCCGGTCCTGCCACATCGGCGACTGCCAGGGCGGAAACAGCTGGTCGTTCTCGGCACGCAGGGCGGCGGCTTCGGAGCGAAGCTCCTTGAGTGTCTCGTTCCAATGCGCAATCAACTCGCGCCAGCCGTTTTGATAGGCTTCGTCGGCATCGTGCTGCCGCTCGGCATAGCCCGCCTCGGCTTCCGCCAGCGCGTTCTCATGACGGGCATCCGCTTCGGCCCGGCTTGCCCAGTTGCGCTCTTCGGCCGCATGGATGTCGTCGTCCCGTTTTTTTGCAATCGCCTCGGAATTGCGCCGATGCCGTTCGGCGGCTTCATTCAACAAGAACTCGCGCCGTTCCTGGACCTGTTCCAATAGCGGCAAAAAGTGATTTTCCGCCCGGCGAACCTTGCGCTCATAGGTATGCTTCAGTTCTGCGATTTTTTCGTCGTGCTGGGCCTGGGCCTTTTCGCCCAGACGCTTCGCGGCATCTTCGGCCACGTCCAGCGAGCGGGCCAGCAATTCGCTCAGGCGGCGAATCTGACGCATCGACAGCGCCTTCAGCGCGGCTCGCGTCAGGACGAATAGGATCAAACCCGTGAAAAGCCCGCCCAGGATCCAGGCAATCGGCGGCTTCATCCAGATCGCAGGCAAACATGCCAATACCGAGAAAATCACGTACATCACCGCGCCGACCGGCACCGTGATCAGTTTTGGCAGGAATAAATTCTGCAATTGCGCGAAAAACATCTCCGATGATTTCAGCGCGTTGTGCATCGTCTGCCCGGGATCGGTCGGGGGCGTTTTCGGCGCATGCCCTGCCGCCATGATCTCTTCGACCGGCAAATCGCATCGCCGCAGGAATTGATCGAGATCGTTCCAAAGAGTTTGAGCGTCGCCAAGAGCTGCGGTGGCGGCGATTTTCGATTTCTGCGATTCCTCGTGGGCTTCCTTTTCGCCGGCTTCGAAGAACGACGTCGCCGTCCAGGTTGCCTCCTGCAAACCGGTTCGCGCTTTCTCCTCGGCCTGATCGAATTGCTCCGTGATCTTCATCCGGGTTTCGGCAAGTTCCTTGTCGTTGGCCGGCATCTCGACGTCAAAGCGCTGCATGATTTCGCGCTGAATGCGATTGAGCGTGGCCTCGGCCGCAGCCAGTTCGCGCTCGCGGCGTTGCTCCAGATGCTGCCGCTTGGTGCGAATTTCAGCATCGGCCGCGGCGCGCTCGGCACGATAGGTCTCTTCCAGTTTCTCCTCGGTCGCCGCCCGGTATTGCACCAGCTTCAGCAACCGATCCATCCACTCGTATTGGCGGTCGAATAACAGGGTCGAACTCACGATGACATGCCTCGCCGAAAACGCGGGTTTTCACTCACATTCATTCTGAATTTGTGCCATCAATTGCGACAGTCGATCCATCGCCCGAATTGCCGACTGACAATGGCCCACCAACGGCTCAAACAGCTTCTCTTCGAAATTGCGGCGGATTTCATCGTCCCAAATCTTCTCCGTGTCCTCCCACAGAAGACGCAGGTCCTTCAGGGAACCGTACAGTTTGCCGCGCCCGGACGCCGTGCTGATCATGGGGCGGCCTCCGGCGCGGATTGCGGCGGCGGCTCCGGCATGACGGACGGCGCCGCGGGAGCGGGGATCGCCGCGTACGCCTCCAGCGCCTGGATTCGGCGCTCGAGCACCGACAGCGCCCGCGGCACTTCTGCTTCGAGCAGTCCGCTTAATTGTCGCGCGGGACCTTCGTATAGTTCGCCGACCTGATGGGGATATTTCTGCTGCCACTTCCTGCAGCACTCGTATTTCTCCTGGGCGTGGGCAAGCCGGCGTTTCGCCTTCTGCAAATTCTCTTCCTGCACGGTCGTATCGGGCACGCGGCCGTCAAAGCCGACATATTTTCGCATCGCCAGCTCCTGCTTGGCTTGGAAGACTTCTTCCTCGGCCTTGCGGATCGCCGCCTGCCACAACCGCGTTTGGTCGCTGAGCCAATCGGCCAGATGGCGAATGCTCAAATCGACCGACGCCACGGCTTCCATGGCGTCGGTGCGGAATGTGCAAAGAGCCGCGTGAAACTCACGAAGCCCTTCGAGCGAACGAACGTCGGCGCCGGTGCGCATTCATCGCTCCATGCGAACTTAGCGCTGTTGCAAGTAATCCTCGATGCGCTCCGCTTTTCGCATCAGGAAGGGTATTTGGTCGTTGGCGGCTTCGACAAAGCGCGCCAGCACTTGCATCGTTTGCTCGAACTCCTCGCGGAACTTTTCATGTTCCTGGTCGCGCCATGTATCGCCCAGCCCGACCATCTGACCGTGCAACGATGCCAGATTCGTTTGCAAATCGGCGGTGAATCGCTTGAGTTGGCCGGCAAAACGCCGTAACTCCGCCGGATCGACTATTGCCTGAGGCATTGCGCGGGCCTCCCCAGCCCAATGGACATGGTCTCACCCATTGTTGCAAAGCCCATGCCGACCTTCAAGCGCCGTCCGCCCTTCCTTGGCAAAATGCAATGCAATGCAATGCGATGCACGGCATCCGATAGGGGCGCCAGGTGTTGCCGCCCATCAATTGGGAGCGATAGGTTCGGATCGGTCAACCCTCGGCAACATGAACGCCGGGATAAACGGCCACTTCCGAACCGACGGCGATCACGGTCGAATCAGGTGTTGCATCTTGCAACAGGGACCATTCAGGACCGTACACTGCTGCCCAGTCCAGGTCGATCTTCCACGACGTAACGCGATAGACCGCCCAGACCGGGTGTTCGACTCGATAGCACAAGAGCTTGCCGGAATGCGTCGTGCCGAACCCCCATTCGTGCTCCTTGAAGAAGTGCTCGATCGTTTCCCGTGCGGGCGTAAACGCTTCCTTGGCGCCGGTGGCTTGAATGACGTTGGTCCTGCCGCCGAATTCCAAATGATGATCGATGGTCACATGATCGGGGGTATCGACGACCAAACTTTTCATCGGCACCGCCAGATAGGGCTCGTTGTACAGCTTGCGCGCGAGCCACGCGACCAGGCGCTGCGGGACAAATTCACGAACGAAAACGACGCCACGGCGCTCGCCATGCCGGACATAATAGCGCAGGTTGATTTCGGGGAAATTGCGAAAACCCGGCCAGGGGATGCCCTTGACTCGCGTGTCGAGAAAATCGAAGGCGACCAGACTGACGAAGCATTTGCCGTCGCGGCGATCGAGTTCCAATCCGGGCGGCAAACGAGGAGAAAGCAAGCGGTCCGGCACCGCGTAGGTGGCGAGAAACAAGTGGGACCACCGGGCAGTGAGAAAGGCGGAGCGATGCTCTCGGGTTTCTGGCACGATGTCTTCGCTCTAATCCTGGGATCGTAGCCGATTTTTGGCGTTTACTCCAGGCTTTCCAGTAACGACTGCATCTCGCCCTGGGCATGCAGCTCGTTTTGCTTGCCGGCAGCCTCGATCCCGTGCCTTAGAGTTGCCATCGCCTCGCCGGCTCGCCCCAGTTTGACCAGCGATTGAGCGGCCATCAGAAATGCCGGCACGTACGGCTTTTCCGGCTTCAGGGCGATCAACTCCTGGAGGTGGCGCACCGCGGTCTCCAGATCGCCGGCACTGGCATATTCCATGGCGAGGCCGTAGCGAAGAAAGTCGTCGTGCGGATCCTCCCGCAGCATGGCTTCGATTTGTTCGCGTCGTTGTTGCGGCGTCATAGCGTACGGTCCTTTCCGCTGCAGTCTTTTTCGTTCTACGGGCCATGTCCCAACCGGCAGCGCCGTCATAACCCGCACAATCCGCGTCCGCGCTGCCCCAGGCGCAATCCTCTCTTATGGCATCTCGCGTTCGACTGGCGTGACCCGACTCACAACGGTGGAATCGGCGACCCGCAGCGGCGAACATAGTCCAGCCGAAATGCAATCGTTGCCGAAAATTGGCTTCGAGGATGGAGCCTCCACGTCACACTCGGCAGGATACCAGGATCCGGAGCCGCTTCATTCTACCCTCGCCACCCACCTGCACCCTCCCCAGGGGACGCCATGCGCTCGCTGTGCAACTCCGCTTGGAATCGGCTGGCTTTGTGTTTCGTTCTGGCAGTCTCTGTTGGTGCTGCGTCGTGGGCGGGCAGCCCGCCGGCGCTGTCGAGCAACAATCCCCGGCATACTCCGTTCACGGCGATTGCCGAACGGGTCAAGGGCGCCGTCGTCAACATTCACAGCGAACGAACCGTGCAGGGCTCCTCGCTCGATCCATTCCACACGGCGACGACGAACCGAATTAACGGAATGGGCACCGGCATCGTTCTCGATCCACGCGGTTACATCATCACGAATCATCACGTGGTCGAGGATGTCAACGTGATTCGCGTGAAGCTGGCCGACGGATCCTCATACAACGCACGAGTCGCGGCTCGCGATCCCGAGCATGACCTGGCGCTGTTGAAAATCGACACACGCTCGCCGCTGGGGACCATGACCCTCGGCACCGCCAGCGATTTGATGGTCGCCGAACCGGTCATGGCGATCGGCAACGCCTACGGATACGAACACACACACACCCTGGGCATCGTCAGCCACGTCAAACGCGACGTGGCGCTGAACAAGGACATGTCCTACCGTAACTTGATTCAGGTCGATACGCCGATCAACCCGGGAAACTCCGGTGGTCCTCTCCTGAACATGTACGGCGAAGTCATCGGCATCAATGTTGCCATCCGCGCCGGCGCTCAAAATATCGGTTTTGCGATTCCCGTGGACGCGATGATCCAGGCGGCATCGGACATGTTCGCGGGCATTCGCCGCCGCGCCGGAATTCATCACGGTTTAACCGTTCGCGACCAGGTCATTGCCGGCAATCATGCCGCCATCCGCTCGTTGCATGTCGAACGCGTCGAGTCCGGCAGCATCGCGGATAAGGCGGGTATCCTCGCCGGCGATCAGATCGTCCAGGTCGCCGGTGTCACGGCCGTCTGCAGCGTGGATCTGGAACGCGGTTTCTTGGAGAAGCACGCGGGCGACAAAGTGCAAGTCGTCGTTCGCCGCGGCGGCATGGAGCGAACGTTCGAACTTGCCATCCCGGCCTCGAACGTCCGCGTCTCTGCTACGACGCAACTTCCCGCCGGCGACATCGTCTGGCAACGGCTCGGAGTCCGCTTGGGGGCCGTGGACAATCAACTTGTCTCACTCGCCAACTCGCAACTTCGTGGCGGCATGCTGATCGAACGCGTCGATCCGGACGGCCTGGCCGCCAAAGCAGGCATTCAACGCGGCGACATTCTCGTCGGACTGCATCAATTCGAAACTCTGAGCGTGGACAATGTCAGCTGGGTGCTCAATCATCCGGACTACGCCAGCTTCGCTCCGCTCAAGTTTTTCATCATCCGCAACGGCCAGGTCCGTCGCGGGGTGTTGCAGTAGGATCTGGGCGCGAGTTCGTCAGGCGAATCGCCGCGTCCAGGCAGCGTTCCAGCGACTCCATGGGCAGCCCGATCACATTCGTGAGACTGCCCTCCACCACGCGAACGATCGGATCGTGCGGCCCTTCGATGGCATAGGCCCCGGACGCGCCGACCCACTTGTTGGTTGCGAGATACGCGTTCATTTCCTCGTCGTTCATTTTGCGGACGCTGACTTTCGTCATCTCCTGCCAGCAAAGTTGCCAGTCTTCGGGTCGTTTCCAAAACGTAACGCCGGTCCAGAGTTCGTGCACGTCGCCGCCGAGCATCGTCAGGATGCGGCGAGCGTCTTCGGCGTCGGCGGGCTTGCCGATCACTCTGCCATGCGCCCAGCCGACCGTGTCGGCCGAGAGAATCAGCCCGTCCGAAAACTGCGGCGCCACGGCGGCTGCCTTGAGCCACGAGACTTGCTGCACGTACTGCCGGCATGAACCGAACTGCGCCTCGGTGGGTTCGTCGATGTTGGCGGGAATGACCTCAAACTGGTAGCCGGCTTCCGCAAGCAGGCGGCGACGGTCGCGCGAACCCGAGGCAAGAATCAAGCGGAACGGGAGCGAGCGGCCCATGCAGAAAGCACCTCGTCGAGCGCTGGACGCAGTCGGTCCGGTGTCAGTTCGCGAAAACAATCGAGCCGATCGCAGCGCTTGAGGTAACTGCCGGCACACGGCACTTTGGTTTGCACTGCTCGCTCGAATTGAGCGTATGGCCCATGGCGAACGATTTGCGTGCAAGTATAGGGCGCGACCACCGGTGTGCCGAGGGCTGCAGCGATGTGCAGCGGCCCGCTATCATTCGACACCAGCGCATCGGCGATGCGCAACAACGCAACCAGTTGCGGCAGATTCGTCAGGCCCATCAGATCGACGTGCGCTCCAGGCGATAAGTGGATGATTTGCCTCACCAGTTCCGCATCACTCTTGCAGCCCACAAAAATCTTCGTGCCACCGAAACGATATTGCGCATCGGCTAATAATGCCGCGAAATGATGTGCCGGCCAGCATTTTGTCTCCCAGCGTGCGCCGGGCGCAACCAGGATCCAGGGACGCGGGTAACGGTCCAGCGCGTCGGCAGCCCATTCGTCGGCCGCGATGTTCTTCGGGAAGATAAATCTCATTGGTGATTGGCCGGCAGACAATGCTTCCGCCACTCGCCAGTAGCGATCGACGGCGTGCATTTGTTCGCGGCCGGGCAAGGGCAGAATATCTGTGTAAAAGTGTCGCGCGCCTTCGCGAGCACCGTCGAGTCCAAGCCGAATCGGGGCCAGCGTCGCCGCCGTCATCGTTCCGGTGCGCAAGAGACCTTGCAAGTCGATGGCCAGGTCAAATTGCCGTTCGCGAAGCTCGGCCAGGAGACAAAGGAACGCAACCGGCCCGCCGCGCCGTTCGAACAGCAAGAGCTCGGTCAAATCGGGATGGCCGCGAAGGAGCGACTCGTATGCTCGTTGCACGACCCAGGCGATGTGCGCCTTTGGAAAACGCTGCCGAAGCGCGCTGAGAACCGGCAACGCATGCACGATGTCGCCGAGCGCGCTTGGCTTGATCAGCACGATGCGCTTGGGTTCGAGACGCTTCAGTAGTGACAATCGTGCGGACATCCGTGTCCCAAAGAGTCCAGTCGTTATTCGCCGCGGCGAATTCGCGGGATCATCGGCAGCATCGCCAACAAGAGCACTGCTCCCAGGATAAAGGGCAGCATGTGGCTTTCGGTCAGTTTGTACAGGCTCAAACCGACGATCGGCCCGAGGATTCGCGCCATCGCGGCGGCCGACTGATTGATGCCGAGCACTTCGCCCTGCTTGTCGGCTGGGGCTCGGCGCGACACCAATGCCTGGGCCGACGGCGTCAGGAACGCGAAGGCGGTAACGGCAACCGCCATGGCCACGAGCATCAACGTCAGTCTCAGCCCGTACGAACCGATCCCAGAATACGCAAGATAGGCAACTCCTGCCAGCCCGATTATGCCGACGGCGACCAGCACAATGCCGGTCACAATAAACGTTACTTCGGACCATTTCTTGGCGAGCCGGCGATAGATGCCGCCTTGTACGATGATCAGGACCAATCCCGAATAGGCAAAAAACCAGTAGGCATTTCTCTTTTCAATTCCGAGCGTATCACGAACCAGCATGGCAAGCGTCGTTTCGAACGATCCAAAGCCAAGCGTCGCGAGAAAGAAGATCAACACCACGGGCGCAATTGCCGAACTGGCCAGGACGAGTTTGAGAGCCGACACATCCAGCCATTTGCGGTGGCCGGCAGCGATGCCGGGACGCCGGGTCTCGGGCAGCAGCGTCAACGCGAGCACCAGCGCGACGAGCGACAACCCCGCAGCCAGGTAGCCGGTGTAGCTCATTGCTAGCCGCTCGCTCGACACGAAGCGCAACGCCAGCGCGCCCAGCAGCGGACCAGCGGTGAAGGCAATTCCAAACGCGGCGCCGATCATCGCCATGCCGGTCTTGCGCTTTTCGGGCGTTGTCGTGTCGGCGATGACTGCCTGTGCCGTCGGTATCGTTGCCCCGGCAATGCCGGCGCCGATACGGGCGACGAACAGCAGCGTCATGGCCAGGACCGCATTTTCCTCCGGCGCGATCGCGGCCGCGTAGCCAAACAAAACGTAGCAGACAATGGAACCGCCCAAACCGACGAGCAACACCGGCCGCCGACCGATGCGATCGGATACGCGCCCCCAGATCGGCGCGAAGACAAATTGCATCAATGAAAAGGACGCCATGAGCAACCCAATGATCGGGCCGGCGACTCGATCGCGGTTCGCCTTATCGAGATTTGGAAAAAGCGCACTGATGTATTCGTCGCCGGTCACGGGCAGCAGCGGCAGGACGATGCCGAAACCGAGGAGATCGACTACCACGATGAGGAATACAATCCACAGCGCGGACTTGTTTACAGGCGGGGTTGTTTCAGACATAGAGAGTTGTCTTATTCGCAAATCTCACGCTCGACGGGAGCGGAAGCGAGAAAATTCAGATCGCCGAGCAAACAGGGATGTTTATATTGCTCCGGCACGCCGCCGGAACGCTCGAGACGCTGCCGGTCCCACTCCTGCCAAAAACCGGGCGGCAACACCTCGATGCGAATCGGTCCGAGTCGGCCGCTGTCGCGCTTGCTGGCATACTCGCTGTTGTGCTCCTTGAGTTCCCGGTCAAACTCGCGAAGAAACCTCCGCGTGTCTCCCATCTCATCGTCGCGCTCGATGAACAAACCGTAATATGGTTGTCGTTCGTCCCAGATTGGCGCCAAGGCGTATACGGCGGGCCCGGCGCCGCACGCTCGCACCGTGGCCTCCATTGCCCTCGTCACATGATGTTCCGAAAGCTTTTCTCCTGTCAGATTCGAAAAATAGTTCCCTTTGCCCAGAAATTGCAACAGCGGCGTACGGCCGTAGAACCCCGTCACCTTCACCAAATCGCGGATGTCATAGCGATACAATCCGTGCGAAGTGGTCGGCAAAATGAAGTAATGCCGCCCTTCCAGCAACTCGTGCGCCCCAAGAATTGTCGGCTGCTTTGATTCCGCCTCTTCCTCTGGAATGAACTCGAAATAGTGCGTGCCGATGTCGAGAACGCCCGATGACGTATCGTTTTGCACCGGGATCGTGAAACGTCCCTCGCTGGCGATGAGGCCGATGTCGCGTAGATAGGTTTGGCCGTATAGCGCCGGAAGCTGGCGCAAATACGGCCCGACGCTTCCACCGGTCCAGGTGCCGATCAACAACCTTTCGCCTGGCCAGATGTGCTTCGGCAAGAGAGCATCTTCGCGCTGGGCGATGGCGTCGAGCCGGCGCGCCAGCTTGCGGTGTGGTCGCAACAGGGGCTGCAACTCCGCCCGAATGGCCGGGGGGATGTCCAGGTCGGCGTGCAACGTCCCCGCCGCCAGGTCGCGAATCAAGGCGAGCTTTTGCTGGTCCAGCACTCGGGCCAATTGCACGAGGGTGGATGGATTGGCACAAAGGAACATGCCGACCGAACGCGGCAGGCTGAACCTGAGCGCGACGTACGCGCGGGCCGTGGCATCCTTGATCCGGCCGGTGCAAGGCGGCACGCAATAGAGAAAGCGAATCAGCTTTTTTTGAATTTGCGCCGTGAACCCGGAGATGCTGCCGCAGGGGATATTCGCCTCGGTGCGAAACTCGTCCGGGTCGCCGACGAGTTGCACGATAGGCCGCAGCGATACATCGCGGCGGTGATCGCGCATCGCCCGCTGGCCCCACATGTTCCAGCCGTGACGATAATCCGCGAGATAGCGTTCGGTCACCGGAATGAATTTGCGCGCCGCCGTCGTGCCGCTGGTCAAGGCGAACATCAGCACTTTGGGATCCGCCAACAGCGCCTGCGTATCGCCGCGTTTGACCCGTTCGATGTACGGGGCGTAATACTCGTACGGCGCGATCGGCGCCTGCCGGCGAAAGTCGGCAGGCGTGCGGATTTGATCAAAGCCATGGTCGCGGCCGAACTGCGTCCGGGCATGAAAAGCGACGATCCTCTTCAGCAACTCTTCCTGCGCTTTTTGTGGATTCTGCGCCAGCGCATCGAAGCGTCGAAACCGTCGCCGAATCGGCCAGGCGATGAGCTTGCCGATGGTGTATATGAAGAGCAAACGAAGCATGTGATGGTTAGCGTACCGCCAGGCAAATATGCGGGCAATGTTTACTACGCCGCCTTGGCCACTGTCGAATCGCCCAGGTGCCGGTCGAAGAACTCGCGTACGCGGTGGCGATATTCGTCCCCCGCGACTTCGAGGCCCCGGTTGTGGTTCGCCTTGGCAATGAGCCAGAAGTCCTTGGGCGGTTTGGCATATCCGAAAAGCTCCAGGGCCATGTCGGGGCGAATGTAATTGTCCTGGCCGCCGTGGATCATCAAAAGGGGCCGGCGGAACTGGCGCAAGGCCGGTTCGAGGTGGAGATACGTCACGCCGCGCTGGTCGCCGACGCGGCGAATGGCCACCTTGGCGAGCAGGCCGTAGTACCAAAGCGGCAACAAACCCTGGATGAAATAGTGCTTGTTGTAGATCGTCATGAAGTGGCGCATGTACGGCAGCGTCGTGGTGTAAGCCGCGAACATTCCGTCGGTCACGGCACAACGAATGTACGGATCATGTTGCGCCGCCAGGATGCCGGCGCCGGCGCCTTTGCTGATGCCGAAAAAGCCGATGCCGCGCGGATCGGCGTCGGGCCGGGATTTCAGATAGTCGACCGCCGCTCGCGCGTCGCGGAGGTCGCGATCGGTGTGCCATTGCAGCGTTTCGAAGCCGGGTTCGCGATCGCTGTCGCCCTGGTTTCGAGGCTCAAACGCGAAAACGTCGTAGCCAGCATCGAGCAAGTGATTGCAATAGGGGCTGCACGACCAGCGATTCGAGCCATATTCGAGGCCGAACAGGATGACTCCCTTGCGCAGCGGCATACGGGATTTCAAGTAACAACCGCGGAGTTTGAGGCCGTTACTGGTGGGAAACGCCACGTCCTCGGCATCGGGGCCAGGCTCGCCGCGCGGAACCAGAAAAATCGGCGGCTCTTGGAAAATGCGTTCGACAATCGGGCTGTAGTAGATTCGCAAATACCAGTGCAAGAGGACGAGGGCGACCACACTGAAGAGCGGCAAGAAGAGCAGCAAACCGATGCCGACCCAGATCCATGCCACGGCATCCCTCCGGCAATAAACTCAGTCCCTGAACCTGCTCACGATCAATGAGATATTCTGGCCGCCAAAACCGAAGCTGTTGCTCAAGATGTGATCGACGCGCTTTTCCCGGGCGACATTCGGAATGTAGTCGAGGTCGCATTCCGGATCCGGCGTTTCATAATTGATCGTCGGCGGCAACACGTGCTTTTGCAGGCACATGATGCTGACGATCAGTTCTGCCACGCCGGCGGCGGAAATCAGATGGCCCATCATGCTCTTGTTGCTGGAAACCGGGATCTTGTACGCCTGTTCGCCGAACACGTTCTTGATCGCCAGAGTTTCAACGCGGTCATTCACCTGCGTGCTGGTGCCGTGGGCATTGATGTAGCCGATATCCGTCGGCGACAGACCGCTGTCTTCCAGCGCCATGCGAATGCAAGCGATCGCGCCCCGGCCGTCCGGATGGCTGTCGGTTACTCGATAGGCGTCGGCGGTCGTGCCGTACCCGGTCATTTCTCCATAGATCTTTGCCCCGCGTCGCTTGGCATGTTCCAGTTCCTCCAGTACCACCATGCCGGCGCCTTCTCCCAGCACGAAGCCGTCACGGTTCAAGTCGAAGGGCCGCGACGCCTTGACGGGCTCGTCGTTGTGTGTGGACAGTGCCGTAAGCAGATTGAATCCGGTCACGCCGAACGGATGGATCATGCTGTGTGCGCCGCCCGAGAGCATGATGTCGGCATCGTCGGCCCGGATCATCTCCACCGCCTCGCCCACGGCCTGGCTCGACGCGGCACAGGCAGTCTGACAAGTGTAATTCGGCCCTTGCAAATCGAATAGCTGGGCCAGCCGGCCTGCCGTCGTGTGCATCTCCAGTTCGTACTCGTGCCCTGCCTCAAACGTGCTCAAAGCGGCTTCAAAAAAAACGGAGGGGTTTGCGCGCGATTCCGCTTGCGTGGCTCGTGCGATCGCGGAAATCAGGTTTGGAAAATCGTTGGAGCCGTCGCCATTTCCCAGGTAGACGCCGAACCGGCTTCGATCCAGGCTGGACGGCATATCAGCATCCGCGAGCGCCTCTTTCGCGGCGACCAGAGCAAATCGGGTGTTCGGACCGGCGTGCCGCCAACGATCGGCATCGGGGAAGTAGTCGGACAAGCGAAAATCCTTTACTTCCGCGGCAAACTTCGTGGGAAAGGTGCTTGCGTCGAAATTGCGGATCATCGCAATACCGCTGCGGCCATGAACCTGCGCGTCGTACAGTTGATCGACGTTGTGCCCTAACGGTGTAATGGCCCCTTTGCCCGTAATGACCACGCGACGGCGATGCTTTTGCATTGGCAGAAACCATGAGAACGCGAATCGCACAAAAAGGTATTCTACCCGTCCCAACGACGCACGACCAGCGCCGCACACTGCCCCAAATCGGTGTAGCCGAGTTTCAGAAAATAAGGCTTGGTCACCGGCCGCATGCCGGCGTGATGGACGCGAATCGGGCAGGCTGGATCGGGATGGTCGCAATTCAACGTCGGCGGCAATTGGCCGTGCCGCATGGCCATCAATGCAAACGCCAATTCCACCGGGCCGGATGCCGCGCCCAAATAACCGGTCCAGCCTTTGGAGCCAAAAACAGCCGGGGCATCGGGTCCTGAGCCGAACACGTCGGCGATGGCCTTAGCTTCAATTTGATCGAATTCGATTGAGCCAAGGCCGTGGGCGCTGACGAAATCAATATCCCCCGGGGCGAGGTCGGCCTGGCGCAGCGCGGCCCGCATTGCGCGAGCCATGCCCTGGCCGTCTCGCCGGGTGTCAAACGCGGAGCCAAAGCCCAGGATTTCCGCGTGAATCGTGGCTCCGCGCTTTTGCGCATGTTCGAGCGTTTCGACGGCAAAGACGGTGGTTCCTTCGCCGATCGCCGTGCCATCTCGAGATTGGTCAAAAGGCCGAACCGCTCGTTTCGGTTCTTCATTGCGGCGCGTCAACGGCAGGAATAGCTCATGCCGAGCGATCGACAATAAGGAAAGCTTGCTGTCCGCGGCGCCGGTGAGGAAAAAGTCCGCCTGTCCGCGTCGAAGGATGCGCACCGCCTCACCGATCGCCATCAGTCCTGCGACCTCGCCTTCGGTGATCGTGTTGCTGGGCCCCTGGGCGTCGTGCAGGATGGAGATATGGCACGCGGGCATATTCGGCAGGAACTTCAGCATCCAGAGCGGCTCGATGCTTGGCAGGCCTTCCTTGCCCCACGTGACGAGATCGACCTGGCCCGGCTGGCCGTTCGAACTGACCTTGGAGGCAGCGACCAGATCGTCGACTTCGATCGAGATCATGGTCGCGCCGAACTCCAGTCCAAAGCGCGACGGCTCGATGGAACCCGGCGCCGCGCCGGCATCGCTCATGGCGAGTTTGGATGCGACCAGCGCCAATTGGATGGTGCGAGCCATCATTTTGAGGCCCTTCAACGCGACGTTCTCTCGGGGATCGGCGCGGTTGAGGTATTTGCGCGGCGTGAAGTCGTGGATCTCGCCGCCGATTCGGGACGGCAGCTTGGATGCGTCAAACGCTTGAATCGGTGCGATGCCGCTACGTCCTTCGACCAGTGCCTGCCAAATCGAGGCCGAATCGTTCCCAATTGGAGTAATCGCGCCCAATCCAGTGATGACGACGCGAGGGAAAGACCTGGCCATAAACGACACCTGTGAACACCCAAACGTTGGCAAGCGGTCGTCCGTTACGCGCCGGTTGTCGAACCCAAAGAAGATTGCTGCAGCAGGTTTTTCAATTCGCCGCTAAAAACGAAGTTGCGGTCGCCGAAGATCTGCTGCGAGCGGGATTGATCCAAATGCGCGAAGGTGATTTCAGCCTCGCCGACGAGTTCGTCTCCCACATAGATTCGGCCTTGAACGGCTGCGCCTTCCTGTCGAATAAAGACGACATCGGTTTGCAGCGTGACTTCTTCGCCGGCGATCACTTCGCGCTGGAACTTCGCCCGTGCAATCTTCGCCAGCACCACTTTTTCGCGAAAGTCATTGGCTTCGCCAACCAGGATCCCCCCGGTTTGTGCCAGGCCTTCGAGCAACAGACAGGCCGGAACCACCGGATATCCCGGAAAATGGCTGGCGAACAGATCTTCGGCCAGGCTCCATTGCTTGACCGCCTGCGCCTTTTCGGCCCGGCGAAACTCGATAAATCGATCGATCCAGATCCAGCGCATAGTCGGTGGTCATTGGTCAAAAGTCATTGGTCGTTGGTGCTTGGCCCCGATCCATCGGTCAAATGTTGGTTATTGACCAATGACAAATAACCAATGACTGCCTTTGACTACTGGCCATTCTTGAGCTTGCCTTCGACGTAGCGGGCGATGAGTTCGACCGTGAACAGATCGCTGATGGCCGTTACGTCCGGGTTGGACTCGAATTTGGCGAGGTCGGCGTAGGGCATCCGCTGGCGCAGTTCCTCGAGACCTTTCGGCGTCACCTTGCCGTTCTGAACCATTTCCGGATCACCCTGGAAGATCGACTCGGGGAAAAGCTCGCCCCGAGGAATCTTGATGCCGAACTCACGTTCCAACCGGAAGACAATGTCGAGAAAGTCGATCGATTCCGCACCGAGGTCCGCTTGGAGGCGCGAGCCGCGCTGGATTTCTTCTTCATCGACGTTGAGCGCTTCGACCAACGTGTTCGCCACCTTTTTGTAGATCTCGTCTTGCGTCATCATGCATCGTCCCCTTTACAAAGTTAGAACCAGTTGGCAGGCGGACGCACCAGCCGTCGCGCCGGCATTCCGGGTGTTACATCGAAGGCGTGCCCAGGCTGAGGCCGCCGTCCACGGTAATTACCTGGCCGGTGATGTACGACGCCGCCGGGCTTGCCAGGAACACCGCCACCCCGGCGATGTCGTCCGGCTGGCCGAGCCGACGCGCCGGGATCATCTTCTTGATCAAATCGCCGGCCTTGTTGCGCACCGCTTCGCTCATATCCGTCTCGATGAATCCCGGTGCGATGGCATTCACCGTGACGTTTCGCCCGGCGACTTCCGCCGCCAGCGCACGAGTAAAGGAATTGATCGCTCCCTTGCTCGCCGCATAGTTGGTCTGCCCGGCATTGACGTGGTCCGCCGCAATGCTCGAGATATTGATGATCCGGCCAAAGCGCTGCTTGAACACATCAGGTCCGCGGCCACTTTGCAGAATCGGAACGTTCCGTCCAAATTCGTGCTTAGTACCGTACGCCAATCGTCGTCCGACATGCGCACAAAAAGCGTGTCGCGAATCACGCCGGCATTGTTCACCAGCACATCAAGCCG